>ERZ808278.276-NODE-276-length-39811-cov-5.998113_pt1 | contig 39811 bp, 41 predicted proteins | sample MGYA00521239_ERZ808278 | MGnify/ENA primary metagenome ERZ808278 (study PRJEB31516, sample SAMN03275600) | gut metagenome | biome: mammalia-associated habitat; material: feces | host: Papio cynocephalus | place: Kenya | collected 2012-07-17 ... | reverse complement strand
TGAAGAAAGTATTCCCGAATGTTTCGACTGACGGGATAGAGGATGTAGTGCTACATCCAGTTGTGGTAGTTGCTGTGTAGACCGCTTGCTTTGCAGGGAGACCTGCTCGGTTTGTCGAGAATAGCCAACGAGCAACAAAGTTTATCAAAATATTTAACATTATTCGTTAAGTTTATTTATAAACATAGCATAAAACCTTCAAATTTATGTTTTTTGTTTTCGTGCATTTTTTCAAAATCCAAATCCCTGTATTCTAAAACAATGGCGAAAGAGAAACAACCTGTCTCCTTACCGGTTCGCAGGTTGTTTTTCTTTTGTCCTGATTTAGGCCTACAGCCTCTACAAGCTAGGTGGAGGCTGTAGACTATACAATCATTTAGCGATTAAGACAATATCCCCTACAAGCTCTGCTAGGGACATTCTAGTCACTCTGGCTTTCAGTTCCCTATCCTTTTTCTCTGCCTCTGCCAATTCCTTGATTACCGGTATGGCTGACTCATAGTACCTGAACGATTCTATCTGTTTGCCATTCTTCAATACATCGTACGCCCACTGGCCAAAGGCAGTTGTCTTTAGATTGTATCTATTAGCTAGCAAGCCTACATTCATTGCAGTCAGCCCAATTTTACTGCCTAACTCCGTTGCAGTCATTGTCTTTGGCAGTGGTTTTGGTAATGGCAGTACTTCCTTGCCTGCTAGGATATTGGCAGCATACACCTTGCACACTTCCTTGTATATTCCTGTGGATTCGTCAGCTAATGTTTTCCATAGCTTGGCCTGTCTAGTCCTTGCGTTCATCAGCATGGTTTTAGCTCTTGCCTGTGCTAGTACCTCTGGAGGGGCAACATCGGGAGTCTTGCTGTTGGCTGCGCAATTTTGCGCCGCCAAATTCTCCTGCTCTTTCAGTTTTCTTTCCATTTCGTTGAAAGCCTGTATGTAGCGTATCTTCCATTCCAATGCTTTCTTCCCTGTGAAGCCCATGGCCAGCAGAGTAAAGCCATCACGAGTCATAAGGAAAGCTGGGTAGGTTTGGTGGTTCTGCTCATTGGTGTATTGGTATTCATAGAACCATTTTTTTAGGGTCTCCCCATTTTTCGGGATACCCCCTTGGGTCTCCTTAAAATTTAGGATACCCCTAATTGATGAGATAACATGGTCATGTCGTTTCCCAAAATAGTAGGCTACTGCCTGACTGCTGGTAACTATCTTCCCTTGTGCAGATTCTCTAATAGGTTTGGCATTGGGATAATCTCCACATAAACATACTAACTTATTGTAATCCATAGCAATATTCCTTTCTTGCACCCCAAGAATATGCTATAATAGATTTAACATATCCATTTGGGGTGTGGTGATTGAGAGAACAGTTATCTTCGCAGGATGGGCTGTTCTCTATTTTTTATTGGCACTGAATTTTGATTCCCTTTCTAACTATTTCAGAGCGAGTCTTGTTCTCCTTTTTGCACAGCATATCAAGTTGTGATAATGTAGTTTTGTCAAGGCGGACACGCAACATAAAGTCTTTAGGGTTGGAAGTTAATTTAGTACCTTTCTTCATAGCACACACAATATTCACCTCCTAGTTTGTTGCTACAAATAAAGCATAAACATTGTAGCAACAAAAGTCAAGGAAAATCTTCTCAAATCCTAAATTATTTTCTCTACATTTCTAATGAACAAAACTTTTAAAACTAGCAATTAAATACCAAAATAATTAATTAAACACAAATACCATAAATATCAATAAAATAATATTTGAAAAATTGAAATACTTGATATATAATAAAAGAGTGATAGCAATGCACCAAAAATGAATAACAAGCAAAGAGAACCCTGTATCAGACGGCGGGGTTCTTTTTGTATGTAAACATAAAAATAAAGGGCTAGGAGAAATCCCAGCCCTCTTTTTTTATTGCACAGCTTTAAGGTAATCGCTGGCAGAATATGTTTTTGGTGTTTTCTTTTTCTTGGCTTTTTCCTTTTCCTTGGCTAACTCATTCAGCTGATGTCGGTTCATTGTCCGTCTAGCTGATTCAGTCTCCAAAGACTTAGGAGTAATACCAAGTTCATTGAGCCGTGCAGCGTTTTCACTGCTTGGGTCTGACAAGAAGTCATCTACAGCCTCCTGCTTTGCCTTGGTCTGCTCCTGCTTTTCAGCATATTCATTGCTTGCCAAGTCGCCAGCCAAAGTCTCATTGAGCGGTGTAAAGCCAATAGCACGCCACATTCTTTCAGCCATATTCTGGTACTGATATTTCATACGGCCTCTGGTGGTTCTTACCTCTCCCTTGTAGGCCTGTACAAGGTTGCCCATGGTAGGGTTAATAGCCTTTAGAGCCTCGGCATAGTTGCGGTAGGATAGCTGAGTACTAACCTGCTTGACAGTGGAGCCTAGAGTTGTCTGATTTACAGCAAGTCCAAGCAGTCCGTCAGCAGAATTGTAGGAGTCGGAGCCCATGAAGTCGCCGACACCTACACGGCTGCCAAGGTTGAGCCCGATGAACGAAGCACCGCCATACAGCCACCACTTAGTGATAGGACTGTCCTCGCCAAACTTAGAAATCATGTACTGCTTGATTTTCTGTTCCCAGTCCCAATCATCGTCACCGGTTGCGGTAGCGGCAAGGGCAGAGAACAAGCCTCCTGCCAAGCTGATGAACGGAATACCCATCATGCCTGACATGGCCATATAAGGAGCCATGTATTTCAGTGTCCGTAGTACTGACTTTTTGCGATTGAGCCCTAGCTCCCTGCCGTCAAGGTAGAAGTCTTTGAATAGTTCTAACTGCTTGACAGGGTATTTCTTGAACTGCAAGAATACCTTGGAAATAGGGCCAAGTGCTCTGAATATAGTAGGCTCATCAGAAACTGAGTAGTCAAAGTTTACCTTGTCGTTTATCTCCTTGGCATACTCAATGGCCTCTGCTTTACTCTTGCCCTCGTCTAATGCCTTGTTGTAGGCTGTCAGCAGGGTAACACCTCTAGCAAAGGCATCTGACTGTCTAAACAGATACATGGATTTGCCAGCCAAACGGCCTGTAAAGCCTCGCAGTGAAGCAAGGTTGCTGACCTCTGCATTAGAATATCCAGAGGCTATATCCATGCCAATCTGATAGTCTAAGCCTAGGTCTTTCCATAACAATCTGCCAAGTTCGCTATCCTTGTTGCTCATTGCCTTGAATGTATCAGCAAATCCCTTGTGTAGGAGTCGCTGGTACGCCTGCGGGCTGAGTATCTTTTCTCCCATAGCTCCATAAAGGTTAAATAGCTGTGTGAGGTTCAGAATAGCAGAGGACGGGTTGAGTACGCCCAGCTTTAGAATGGTCATAGGATATGTGAAGATTTTCTGCTGAAGCCACAGGGCAGGTCTGCCCCCTGCTCTTTCCTCTCCCAGCCCGAAAGCGTGGAGGGTGTTGTTTATCATCTTCTCAATCCATGTAGGAGTACCATTCATATCACTGATGTACTGCTTTATCCACTTGGCCATGGCACTTCTCTCTGTTACCTTTTCATCGTCGAAGTTGCCAAATATGCGGTTATACATACTAATGGAATCCCTCTTGAAAGAGTCCATAGCTGCATAGCGTGCAGTCTGATTAAAGTACTTCATGGTCGCAAGATAAACATTCCGCTCGAATCCCTTGAAGCCTTTACGCTGCATAGCATAGCCATAGAATCTGCCTCGGTTCTTCAGCTTGACAGTATTGTCCATCATTGCTTGTGCGTCTGCCAGACTCAAAGACATAGCGTCTGACACCTTGCCTATTACCTTGACATAATCAAAGTCACCCATGACAATAGCCTGTTCGTTTGCACCGGGAGCACTGAACGTCTGAGGCACTACACGATAGTTCGCATTAGGGTTGGCCTTGGCTAGTTCACGCCCTAGCTTTACTGCCTCTGACATTGAGTTGGCAGTAGTCATGATATTGTCCATAGCCACATTGCCGTCTTTGTCCAAAATGGCCTTGCCGTCCTTGCCTACCTTGCAGACATACCAGCCATGGAAGATATGAGGTATATAGCCCTTTAGCTTACCTATACCTGCTTCACGCTGATAGTAAGTTACCTGTGTGGTTCCCTTTAGGCTCTGGGTAGTTTCTACAATATGAACATCTTTGTTCTTGCGGAGGTTCTCTAGCTCTGGGGGGAGCATAGTTTGTTTTACCACGTGTCTTACATGAGGGGTCTTGTAGTTAATGCTCACAGTGCCGTCAGGATTCTTCACCTTGCTGATGATTTCAGCGAATGGGTTCTTATCCTTTAGGTCTGCAAAATCAGCCTCAGCACGCCTCATAGTAGGGCTTGTGATACTCTCATACTTGATTCTTGCCTTGGTATCATTGGCAAGTTTCCACGCCTTGTCTAGGAGTGCCCTCATCTTGCGGTAGCCCTTTATGGTTTCAGGGTCGTAGCCGTCCTTGATTAACTCATCATTAGTGAACTCCTTTCCCTCTAAATCACCCTTTAACAGTATCTCATTCAAGGCTTTTTTACGTTCCTTGAATTTGGAGTCGTTCAGGTGTAGTCCATCTCTCCAGCCTAGGAGCTTGTCGACCTCGTTCATGCCGGCAATGAACTCAAATCTTAGCTTCTCCTGCTTGGCCGTTGCCTGCTTGGCTTTCTTGACGAACGGCTCAACCGCCTTATATTTCTTGGCGATTCTCACTGGAGAAGTAAAATTGTACTCCACAAGGTCAAGGTCTTTTTCGCCCTCTCGCTTGTCGATACGCAGGTTCTCCATGGCTTCATGATGAAATGGATTGAATTTGGCATTTGCTTTTTTAGCCAAGCCTTTCATATGGCCTATAAGGGTATTGTTGGCTCTAGCAGCAATGGCCACACCATCAGTCGACGGACTAAGGTCAACACTTCTGCTACGTGAATATTTCATTTGTCTGCTAGCACCAACATTGCCTACCTTTGCCATCATACCCTCACTGTCATTTATCCAGGCCACATCTTTCAAACTGACTTCAGCAGAATAAATCTTACCACCGCCGGCATAGTCCTCAGCCATCATTCGGCTAGGAGAAACAAAAGCTCCCTGCCTTATTGGGTGGGAGCTATAGACTGTTATGCTGCCGTGGGACAATGCTTCTCGTGCGTCGTCCTCTGTGAAATCTGGATATGCAAAGGCTTCATCAGGGTCAGCCTCATTGAACGCTTCCTCTGCCGTGTGTATGTCATCAACTGTGCGTATACCCACATGGTAGTCATCAGTCATTGGATTGTTCTTTTGGACTATTTCCAGCTGTGCTTGCTTATGTTTTTCGGTATCAAAAAAAGCGTCCCTGGAAGCCTTATTCCCGAAACGCTCTTGATACATTTGATTATACAGTTGTTTGGATTCGTCATATTCACCCGGTACGACAAGCTCTGTTATGCTGTGGTCAAGCCCGCTCGCTGTGCCCGCCTTATGTTGTAATTCAGAGCTGATGTTACCTGTTCTTCCGTTGGTGGATTGACGTACATTTTGGTCAGTAGTTCTCGCAGTTCGTCCCTGTCCAAAGTCTCTTCTGCTCTGTTCATTATTCTCATAGCTTCCTCTCTTGATACGTTCTCTGTTGAGGATTGTTTGTTCTCCATGCTCGAATACCTCCCTTGCGTATTGTAACTTTGTAGCATAGAACTCTTTATAAGTTCTACTGCCAGCATTGAATTTTTCATTAAGCTCTCTTATGGTAGGAGATTTCTCTCTCATCATATCTATATCAGCCTGTGTTCTAGCTAACTTCATCTTATTAGCTAGGTCTTTTACATCGTAGCCAATATCACGAAAAACTGCTTCTCGTTCGGTTTTAGGAAGATTGTTATCTTCCCAGAACTCTTTCATCTTTTTAGATTTAGTGTTCTCAAAATCCTCACGATTCTTAAACACCTCTACACTATCAGTATCAGACAATTTGCTGGTTTCGTCCATAGGACTAACCGCCTCATTTTCCTTTGAGTATGCAGGTGCATAGGAATAGGTGATAGGGTTTAGTTGATATGTATCTACAGGCTTTGCGTTGTTCTCACGCAGCAATAGCTCTGTACCTACTCTATGGAATACAGGCTCGCCCTTATCATTCTTTAAACTCATCAGAATTTTGTTAAAAGCTGTATCGGCTCTCTGGAACTCTGCCACTGACAGCTCATTAGGCAGGTGCTGTTCATTGCTCATCTTGTGCTGTTTGAAGTTCATGAACTCACAGAACTTGTCCCACATAGCCTTTAGGCAGGTAGCAATCCTAGTGACAAGACTGCCGTCAACATTGTTCACCGCACGCATGAGCTTTTCGGCTGACTCGGTATTAGTCATAGCGTCGCAGATAATCTCCTCCACTATTTCCTCATCAGTCATCTTCTCGCCGTCAAAAATCTTGTCTCTGTACTTCTTGATTCGTGCCTCATTGAAAAGCCCTGTGGAGTTCTCTAGGCACGCATGGAGTACATCATAGGCACCCGCATTTTCAGGGCTGGCCTTTAGCCAATGCACAAACTCATGTACAAAGATAGAATGAGCTGGAACACTTGCCTTGCGGTTGATAAAGATTTCGCCGTTGTGGGTGAATACGCCACGGTTTTTCTTGTCAGGTGAATTGACAAAATGAACAGGCACACCAATAGCATTACCGAATTTGACAATCTTCTGCTCGCTCTGACGGAGCTTGGCGATAGGCACCTTTGGCAGTCTGTCAAGTTCTGTATCTACATTGCCGTTTTCCTTTTGGTATTCGGCAGAATTGGTATTTACATGGTCAATAGAAAAAGCACTCTTATCACGTGAAGAGTGCTTTTTTTCAAGTATCTTATTTATTTCTTGTTCGGTGAAAAGCTGTTTTAATTTTTCGATTGCTTTTGGTCTGCGGTTGACAGTTCTGTTGGTTTCGACATCTCTTCCAGCGTTTTTAATAACATTATCTCTACCGCGTCCGCTAAATTGTCTACTGATTTCGGTAAGGGCATATTTTCCATAACTCAACATCTCCTCTGCGGTTTGCTTAAAAACATTATAATCAGACACTAACTGATTTCTGTCTCTTCCATCGGTATCATACCATGGTACCAATGTATGTAGGACTTCTCTATAATTGCTTACATTGCCACTATATCTGCTTGCCTGTTCGTATAGAACCCGCAAACATTCACGTGCCCTATCATCAGCCTTTAACGCTTCTACCGACAAACCTTTATCATTGTCAGTAAAGCGTTCTAAGAAAGAGGCTCTTATTCTTTCGGCTATTGTGCTTTGCAACAACCTTAATCTTTTTTTAACTGTATCATCTACAATTTTCTTTTCCTCATCTGATAACTTCTCATATTCATCTTGAACTCTTTTTTCTCTATCGTCAACAGGACTTTTCTCCCGACTATATTTCGCCCTTGGCTCTTCAAAGATATTCGCCTGCCCGCCGTTGGCTATTTTGTCCCTAGCGTTGGCAATATCATTCATAAGAGAAATATTGTTCTCTTCATTGAACATGGTTTCCTGCTTAGGGTCGCCGTGTTTTAGATTGTTGTCTGCCAGCTGGGCAATAAAGTTGGTCAGCTTCTTGCCGCTCTTTCTGAACTCGTCCATAGCCTTAGCCAATGCTTTAGTTTCTGGTGTCAGCTCTGCTTCCTCGAACATAGATGTTTCTTTCCATATTCTTTCGGCAGGTTTTCCGTCAAGCACAGCACTACGCAGGGCGTTGATAGCATTGACCAGATTATCACGCAGGTTTAAATCATGGGCATTGCCATTCTCTATCATGCGTTGCAACTTAGCAATGGTAGCAGCATTGGCATTGAGGGCATTAATCATATTCTTTGCCTGTTCATTAGTTGTCTCAGCAAAGGTATCAATCAGCTTGTCATTGCCATAAGCAAGGGCAAACAAAGCCCTCTGTGCCCTGATGAGTCCGTCTTTACTGATACTGCCGTCCTCTGTATAGTAGGCATTGCGTTCATCAGCAGGAAGAATATTCTCTAGGAGCTTGCCGAGGAAGTGTTGATTTCTTCCCGTTAGTTCCCCAGATTCATTTGGCTGATACATATTGAGAGTGGACGGCTTTATCTTTGAGGCATCTGTTTTTGCCTGTTCGCTGGCACTCATACGCTGACCGCCTGAGGTATCAGTGGTAATGGCCTTTATATCGTCCGCAGTCAGTTCATCATCTATCACCTTTACAAGCACAGGCTTTTTCATCTTCTCTATGTTGTCAGGATTAAGCCCCAATTCTTCCGCATGGTCAATGAGATACTGCTTGTACCCGTGGTCAGTGCCATTCTTGACAGCTGTACGGATAGCCATTATTCTGCCGTTGCCATTGAGCACTACGCCGTCCTCACGGATAAGAGGAGCACCATGATTGAGCATACGATTTTCCGCCAAGTCGGCAGGGCGCAGATTACCCGCAATCTCTGCTACCTGTGTGAGATTGCCCACGTGCTGCCTATTTCTAGGCTGTAACTCGCTAGGGTAGTCCTTATTCACAGAGCCGTCAAGATTGTTGGAGGCTGTGATTTCGCTTTCAGGTCGCACCTCATAATGGATATTGTATTCCTTGCCACTGGCAGTAACTACCTTGTCATGGTTTTCATCATAGCCCTCTGGCTTTCGACGGCGGTCATCACTAATATCAAACCAGCCATAGCCATTTTCTTTCAAATAATTGAAATAATCATATTCTGTCTTTGTTACTTTTCGTGTATAGTTTTCAGAATCATAACTATAACGCCCAGTGAGGTAATAGCCATTATTAAAATATGATTTAGCCTCCTTATAATGAGTAGCCATCAATTCAACCATTTCTTTGCGTGTACAACGATTAAATTCTGAATCAGGCTTTATCATTACAGACAAAGTTTTGTTAAGACTAACCTTTTGTTTTGGAGACATATTATCCTCAAAGCCAAAGTAACCGCCATTGTTAGGGATATAGTTTTTGCCGTAAACATCTCGCTTCTTTTGCTGTTTGGTATTTTCATCAGCTCCCTTTATTGATGTGTCTTCATTAGCTGATGTACTCTCTTGCTTTTCCGCAGCCTTTTCTTTAGTTTTTTCTTTAGCATTGCTATTGGCAGAATTTTCTTCCTCAGACTGTTGTTCCTGCACTTTATCGGTTGTAGACTTATGCTCATTATTGGCAGTCCTAGTCCACGCAGGGGTATTGTCCCTAGTAAAGTCAAGGTGTGGGTACTCTGTAAATTCCTCGTCCTCTACATCTTCCTTGTAGCTTTCCTCGCCATTATATTCAGGCTGACGGGCACGGTAGCTATCCTCGGTAACACCGTTGTTCTCGGCTAACTGTGGTGCTCCCTCTGGTGCTCTTTCCTGCTGTGCAAAGCCGTTCTGCATTAGCCACTTATAGTAGTTATGCTCGCCCTTGGTAACTTTTGTTTCTTGCCCGTTAGGCTCTACAGCAAAATATTCTTTGCCTCGCTCCTCGACTTTGCCGCCGTCTTTGATTATAGCCTCGACTCTGCCAGCCTTGTTCATAGACTGACCTTTATATTTAGTCTTTTCCCTAAGAGCCATACCATGATTATTCTTGGTAAAATTACTCCCAAGGGTATTCAGAAAAGAGCGGAGCCTAGTTTCTGTAGTGCCATACTGATGAATAGCTTCAGACCATGCAACAGCACTATCCTCTAATGCTCTTCCTTCTTTGGCTGAAACATCTCGATAGCTTTTAGTGCTGCCTCTCTTACCTTCTTCTGATACGCTTCTTTCGTATCTTCTGGCTTTGTCTGCGATTGCTTCAAGTCCTGTGATTGCATAATTTAGTTTCCTCCATGATACATTATTCTTGCACTGTTCGGTAATGGTAGTTGTCAAATAATCTTTGACAACTGTTTCTACTCTCGTATATTCGTTCTGAGTGTCGATAGTAGCATTTGCCAAGGAAGCGCCAAAGTTCTTGCGCATAGACAACAGCTGATTCCATGCGCTCTGCACTTCCTGCGGCATATTGTTATCTACTACCATTTTACCACCATTGGTATAAAAAGCACCAGTTAAACCTTGTGGCCCCTGCTGGATAACAGACTCCATACGCTTGTTAAAGATGTCGTCCTGTCTTGTTTTGAGATATTTCAGAACATCGTCAAAACCAAGCCGTATATTGTCAAACACCTTGTCGAGGTATTCCATAAAGCCACGCTCAACAGGGTTTAGTCCTGCTAAGAACTCCTCGCTGTTTAAGTGGTCAGACTCTACAGCAGGAGCTTCTAACTGATTTGTATTATAAGGAGCTGGTGGGGTGATAACAGTATCTTCCACTGTTCCCTCAACAGCAGGTTCTTCACGCTGTACATCGGTAGACGGCATACGATTTCCCTGTACAGCAGGGAATTTATTTTTTTCATATTCTTTTTCTGCTTGTTCTTTAGCTAATGCTTGATGTAAATCTAACCCATGTTCAGCAAGATTTCGGGTCATTGAATTTATAGCACTATTCATAAGCGGGATATTACCAGCTTGCTTAAAATCTCGCACATTGTCAGCATTGATACGGTTGCCTTTAAGGCCTGTTAATGCCTCTGGAATATTTAAAAGTTTTTCAAGAACATTAGCAGACTGTTCTCTAAAAATATTCTGTACAGTGTTGTTTGCTCCATGTTCCTGCATATTTTTCACCATGGCAGTAATGACTTGGTTCATCATAGGCAGGTCGCCATTATCAATGTAGCGTTTTATACTATCAGTGCTTATGCGTGTACCTCTTTTGCTTTTCATGGCTTCAGGAATGTTCATCAGTGAATTAAGCAAACTTACTGCCAAGTCATTATTAACAGTACCTTTTTCAGGCTTTAATGGAGTAGGGGGAGGTACTGCTACATCAGGGGAAACATTATTGCTTACAGTCTTTGTCTTCGCTATAGTATCATTTTTTTGCTGATTTGCCATAGAGTTTGCAATGCTCTGGCTAATAGCGTTGACCTGCTCATTCATCTTGAAATTGTCGGTAACCTTGAATGTTTTCCCCTGTCGCTCCATAGTCTGGCCTATAGGAGAGGAGGCGAAAATATCAGCAGCCTTTTTGGTGGCGAATGTTACCTGCCCATTATTCAGAGCTGTAGACACAATACGCCTCATAGGAATACGGCCATGTACTTCTGCTGGGTCTACTGTCTGCTGATAGCCTAGCTTCTTGGCTTCTGCCTCTAGCTTTTCAGGATTATCATTATACTGCTGTAGAATGTCCTGTGCCTGTCTACCCTTTTCCTTGGTGGCAGTGTCGTCGCTTTCCTCCAGCTTGGCAAGGTCTTCAAGGAACTCATTAGCCGTGCCCTGTGACTGCTGTTCGCCGTCTTTAGGGAAGAAATCCAGCTTAGAATAGTCCTCATCGGTAGAATCCCAATCAAGGATTTTGCCACTCTTGCTAATGCCACCACCGACTTTATTCTTGAACTTGTTATACTTCTCCATAACAGACGGAACATACTTCTGTGTTTCTCCTGACAGCTTGGAAATATCACCATTAACGCTATCAAGATTGCCGGGGCCTGCATTGTAAGCAGCAAGAGCTTTTTCTACATCGCCATTATATTTATCCAGCATTTGGCGTAGGTACTTTGCCCCGCCCTCTAGGTTGCCTCTTAGGTCGCTAGGGTCTACGCCTAGTCCCTCGGCAGTGCCTGGCATTAACTGCATAATGCCCAATGCTCCTGCCTCAGATTGAGCAGACTGATTGAATCCGCTTTCCTGCTCTGCCATTGCTGCCAAAAGAGCAGGGTCTAAGTTGTATTTCTCTGCCATTTCATTAATAGCAGAGTCTACATCAGCATTGCCAGAATATGAGCCATAGCTATTGCCTACGCCAATCTTATCAGTCTTTAATCCACCTAGATGTAGATGATAACCGCTTCCTGCGTCATGGAACAATACCTCGTCAAATACACCGCTGTTTTCAAACCTCTGCTTGATTGCCTCGGCTGTTTCAGCGGAAGTACCATCAGGCAGGACAATGTCCAAAGCGTCACCATGCTCACCGTCGCCAACATGATAAGAGTTCTCAGCACCACTTACCTCTTTGTTGTGTTCACGGGTTCTAAAACCGCTAGAGATTTGAGCACCCTCAATACCAAAGTCATTAACCAGCACACCTGCAACCTGTGGAATTACAGACTGATACCCGTCTTTCAGATGTGCTACCTGCTCGTCAATATCAGCTCCCTGTGTGGAGATATTAGCAGTGCCAGCACCAAAAAGATTATTGCTGTACTGTGGAGTTGTATCGGTGTTTACATCACCCAGTTCTAAATCGTCCATGTACCCCACCAGCTTGCGTGCTGCCAATCTAGCACCACCGCCAGCACCAGCCATGAGAGCTGTAGGTCCAATGGTAGATTTAAAAGCCTCTGACTGCTCGTCATTCCAATTCCAAGGCAGAACGCCCCAGTCAGTATCAGGCTCAACACTGTCTTGAATACCCTGCTGCCATGCCTCTTGAGCACCCTCGTTCATTGCACCAAGGCCAGCCCAGCCAGCACCTTTAGCGAAATCTGCTGCTTGCGATAACTTAGGATAGTTTGCTAATGCTCCCTCAGTAGCGGAAGCTACCTTGCCTCCCTTGTATGCGTTCTTTATGCCTTGCCCTACTTTCTTTAATGCTCCTAGCCCCAAAAGGTTTGTAGGTGCAAGCAAGGCCATATTTTCACCTGCTACAGTTCTAGCTTTGCTCTGTGCAGTCTCTAAGGAGTCGCCATTTTCAAGAGAGCTTCTCAGCTTGTCGCCACCCTCAGCCATAGACTCTAATCCAGCTCCAGCAAGTGCACCGCCTATACCGGCAGCAGTAGCACCAACGCCAACAAATGGTGCTGCCAATGTTGCGGCTGCAATAGGTGCAGCCAAACTAATTCCAGAGCCTATCAGATTACCAGTATCACGAGGTAGACCATTTATGAGATAATCCCACGAGAAATCGGCTTTTGGCTTTTCACCCATAGCCATTTCCTGCCCTGTGGTATAATCATTTACCCAATCACCAATGCCTAGAGGATTTCCTGCGTAGTCAGCAATGTTGCCAACTACACCGAGAGAACTGTCTATGAGTGCTTGCCCAAAAGTACCCCCTGGCAAGCCACGGACATTAAACCTATTATTAGCTTCGTTTTTTTGATTTATGGCTTTTGAATAATCGTCTGTATTGAAAGATAGTGCTCCGTGCCCTGCTGTATTAGCTAGCCCCTGTCTAATATCATCTGTTAATTCTAGCATCGCTTGCCTCCGTTTGTACTAATACTGTGACAAAAATTGTTCCTTTATCTCTGGAGAGATTTGTGCCCAAAGCTCAGCAGCCTTGTTCTCATGTCCTGCCCCTTTTTCCCGCAAGAACTGTGTAGCTGCTGCAAGGCTGTAGTAATGAGAATATGCCTCAGGGCTCATCTTATCCTTATTGTCAATTACAAGGCGGGTGAAATTATCTACATCGTCTGCACCGCCGTCGCCGCCTTTTAGGGCAATGTTTTCTGGATTATTTACAGCGTCCCAAGCATACTTGAAATTATTTTCTAACTGATTTTTCAACTCAATATCTTTGCTTGACATTTTTACAGGCTGGCCGTTGACAGTATACACATTGCCATCGCTAGACTTTACTCCGTTTGTCACAGTGTTAGCAGTGTTGTTCCTTGTGCCACCCATACCACTAAGAGCATTTAGTATTTGTTCTCTAGGGACTCCCAACTGTTCCATTTTTTTTGCCCATGCTAACTTAGCACTTTGTTCAATTGCCAATTTATCCTGTAAGGTCTTTGCGTTCATCATGGTTTGCAGTTGAGCTTTTGTTTGCATATCTTCCTGACCATAAACATGTTTTTGCTTTGCCAACTGTTGCTGATAGCCGAAGTTGGTTTTAGCATCCTGACGCTTGTTGTCACGATTCCATACATCTTTTATTGACGGAGTGGAGGCACTGTACATAGCCGCGGCAGTCTTATCAAGATTTGCAATTTCTCCTAGGTCATACAATGCTCTCTGCTGATTGCCTGTTGATATAGCCTGTAGATAATCCTGTTTTAGGACATTTGCTTTCTGCCGGTTCATCTGATTCTGTGCAGCCGCTATCTGGCCGTCTACATTAGCCATTTGCATAGCCTTGTCAATAGCAGCATAGGAGAAGCCCTTATCCTTTAAGGACAAAATCAGCTTTGCCTTATAATTGGGGTCGAGAGGGTTTAAACCCCCCTGACCCCCCTCAGAAAAGGATTTGCACTACCGCCATTCTGTCTGTTCTGTATTAAGTTCCACCCTGCCTGAATGTCATAGGTGTTAGGTGCTGTTGGTGTCTGTACTGTCTGCTGATTGCCAACTGTTGGAGTCGTAACACCCTTGGCAGCAGTAGCAGGTGCCGTCCCTGCATTGGTAGGTGCCTGCTCCACTACTCCCTGTGTTGGATTGGTCGTTTGTGGATTCAGCAATTTGCCATTTGCCAAATCCTGATAGCTGAAGTCCTGATTACCTGCTACCTGTGCTGCTCTCAGCTGGTCTTGTAAGGCAACTGCCTGACTGTAGTCGGCATTGTTATTTGCCAGGAAAGATTGGATTGGTACTCCTGCTTCCTGTGCCTGCTGTCTTGCCTGTTCAGCTATAGCATTGGCACGGAGCATGGCGGCTTCATCACCTAGCTTCTGTGCTCTAGCATAATCGTTCTTGGCGTTCATAATAGCCATAGAGTACGGATTGTTAAGGTCTACACCATAATCAGCACCAGCATTGTATGGAGAAGCCTGTGTGGCCTGCTGTGTCTGTAGCTTTGTCCCTGAATTTGGGTCAACATTGTAAATACTGCCGTCACTATTTGCCCTCATCATTCGTGTAAGAGGACTGTCGGAATTGGTAGCAAACTGATTAAAGCCATTAACAATAGCATTGTCGTAGTCTATCTTGCCATTGTTATTATTATTGTTGCTAGTTGTTGTGCCATTATTTGCGCTAGTGCTTTGCTTAAGTGCCTCTTTTAATGCTTCGATTGTATCGTGTTCGTTCTGCCTAACTCTCATACCAGAACCATACAACATACCCAAGTTAAATAGTCTATCATCTAAAGAACTCATTATCTATTCTCCTTCCGTTAGAAAAAACCTAACCCCATTTGATTGCCTACCCAAGCTGTTCCTAAACCTAACGCAGCACTCATGAGTGGGTTACTGCCGTCATTACTCTTTTGTGTCGTTGTTCCACTGCCACGCAGAGCACTAACAGGGCTGTTAATAAACGTATTGTGTTGCCCCTGTGCCAATTGAGCCAAGGTACTATACGGCTGATAACCTGCTGTGGCATTTTGAATCTGCTGACCTGCCAAATTGCCAAGCTGACTGACATTTTGGTTGTAGCTTTGAGCCATAGCATTAGCCACATTGCCCTCTACATCGTTGAGTGCCTTATTGGTTACGGAGCTGTTTAGAACGCCACGATTAGCAAGGCTATTGACATTGGAGCCTACTGTATTGTTGACTCCTGTCTTGATAGCGTCAGTCATATTCTCAGTGTAGGCTGTAGGTAACTTGCCTTGTGCTAAATCGCTGTACAAGTTCTGCCCACTCTGAATCATGTTGCTTGACTGTCCTAGTATATTTTTAAAGTTATCGCTATTTACACCTGTATTGAATTGGTTCAGCATAGATGTAATACCACCTTGTGCATTTTCAGCATTGGCAGCCATGTATTTCATTATCTGCTTTTCTTCTTCGCTAGGCGTATAAGAAGACGATGAGCTAGAGCCACCGCCTTTGCCACCGCCTCCACCGCCGAATAGCTGGAGGTCGAATTTGAAATCATTCATTGTTTTGGTCACCTCTAATCTGCCAAACAAAAATATACTTCTTTCCATATTGGGTAGCAGTCAGCTTCTCACCTGCTTTATTTATGCAGTGATACCGCCTGTATCCGTCCTTACACTCTTCACTCTCTACTTTGAATCCCAATGCCCTAACGAAAGGCTTAGGCTTCCGCAAGATATAGGCTGACATGGAGTGTAATTCAAACTGCTGACATACCTTGTAGCCAATGTCAACCCAATACTTTAAGTCCCCGCACACCTGCCAAAAGTAAAGCCCTGTGTCCTCGATTTTGTATTCGCATAAGCCATGTTCTGGCTCATAAAAAAATGAGAAGCCAGTGTTGAACTGAAACTTCTCACCTGTGTGTTTTTCATACATCTGTATGTATTCTTCTAGAGTTTTGCTCATATGGAGTCCCCTCAAACCAATGTTGTAACATCTATGACAAGATAATTGGCATAGCCAGGGTAAGTACCGCCTGTACCATTACGGCCATTAGTGTAGGTGTAGCAGGTCAGTACCCAATTAGAGTCTACCCAGATATACATATCATAGCAATATTTGTTGTCTGATTGCGTATTTGTCCATTTGTTCAAGCTGACAAGGCACACACAATTTTCACGTTTCGAGCCATTTGGGACAGGAATTGTTGTACCATGATATGCGACACCGGTAATAGCTTTAACATGAATAGCGGATAGTTTCTTTACCGCAGCGTCCAAAGTCTTATCATAATCAGTGAACCTATTATCTACATAGGTTTTCAGCTCTGCAACCTGCTTCTTTAGCTCGTTGGCTAGAGCTTCGTAATAATTCAAATTCTCATTGAACTGTCTGTAGATTCGCTGGATTTCCATGACATATTTTGGCCATGCTGTATTTTGCCGTTCTACACTGCCGGGTGCTACATTAACAGGATAGGCAGGTTCATAGTCATAAACTCTTTGGCCAGCCATACTCTTAGATGTAGCAGTCTGTGTGGTGGTTTGCCCATTAACAGTAATGGTTAATTCAAATATATAGTTATCTGGCTCATTGTCGCCCACCTCATTACTAGCCCTTGTATAAGTAAATGTGTGGTTTGTAGAGTCAATAACTAACTTCGCACCATTGCTGTATTCAAATAATAATGATTTGTTATTTATAGGCAATGCGGTGGTAATGTAGGCAATGCCATTTGTTGTCACATTAATACAGATAGTAGGATTGTGTGTTATAGCAGGCAAAGTGTATTCCAGTGTTCCATTAATATAATCTTCATCGTCTCCTACATTTTCTGCCATAAAGGAAACGACTTCAGCTTTAGGTATAGTAGTTGTAACATTCAGACTGGCATTGTCTTTACCATATCGACTAGAGATATTGATTTCAAAGACATAAATATCAGATTTCAAATCTAGGGTATCTGATTTATTCCGGCTGTAAGTCCATGTTTTATTTTGCAAATCCAGTGTAAATTTTGTTCCGTCTCCATAAGTCCACACCATGGTATCAGCAATGGATTCATTATCTCCAGACTGTAAATAACCATTATGAGCAACAGAAACTCTAATCGACGAATTATCTGTATTAATGGCATTGAACGTTCCGGTAATATTGCTATCCGTATCGGGTGTTTGCCCCGTGGCAAAATATTGTATTTCTGGTGGGAAATATACATTAGACATAATACCCATTTGGACATTTACAGAACCTATGGTTAGTTTGATGTTATAAATATCGGATTTCATATCGCCGATATTATTTGACTTTCTAGTATATGAAAACTTCTTATTACCTAAATCCACTGTGAAAACAGTATTGTCTTGCATTGTCCATGTGAGAACATCATTAGAGGTTGTTATTTTTTGTTCGCTGCTACTCATAGTAGTATTGTTCACAGTAACCTCAACAGTAACTTTTAACCCTGCTGGCTTAATGATGTCTATATCACATTTTCCTGTGATTTTCGTGTCAAGGTCGTCTAGGTCATCAGCCGTAAATGCACGAATTGTAATATTCTCTTTTGTGGTAATGTTCAAGGTATTATTCTGAGAGCCGTTTATATCAGTCCAAGTAAAGGTAAAAATATACTTGTATTCATCATTACCAATCTCGCTATTAATTCTCTGGTACACCCATGTTCCAGTGTTGAAATTAATCGACAAGGTAGAACCATTAGCATAAGAATATGTAACAGTTTTTGTTTTGTTGTAGGTGTAAGCAGTAGCCGTAAAGGTAGCTCCTGCATTTTCGTTATACAGAGATACTGCCAATGACTCTGAGCCGTCACTTAATGCCCCTGTTATATTTAATGTGCCACTGATGAGCGTATCACTGCTTAACGCCCCATTTGCTGTAGAAGATAATGTTACTGCCATAAAATCACTCCTTATACCTCTGCTACCGCCATATCAATGCGGTTTATCAGCACAGCTGAACCCTCACCCTCTAGGCCTACACCAAACATATTCTTCCTATACACCAGCCACTTTGTAGCAAACTGCGTGTTCATTGGGAATAAGTTTCGTGTATCCTCCATGATAAGGGTATCATCTGCATATATCCTAGAAGCCTTTTCATTGGCCTCTTTCAAGTCAATCTTTATTTTGTTTTCTGCTGTTATCATCTGTGCCCTGTCGAACTCATCAAGCAAAGGGGCATAGGTAATGCGAATCCTTTTTAGTAAGAAGTCATAAAAGGAAGTGTGGCTCTTGGCCGTCATTGCCCATTCCATCTTGCTTTCGTCCGCGGAATACCTTTCATCAAGATAAATCCCTGCGAAAAGCTCTACAACTTTATGTGCCCGGGTCAACATGAAATAGTCCTTATAGGGGCAAACATCGTTTACAGCGGAATAGAATTTTCTTTGAAAAAATGCTTTGAATGACAGGTCATAGCAAATAAATCTATTCTCATAACCTGCTATCCAAATCTGATTTAATGCCGGCAGGAACTTTACCCAGCTGGTCTCTACCGAGAGGGTAGACAATAGGGAAAGTATGCCATTTGCTATATTGGCCGGTCTTACATCACCATAGTCAACTGTGGTCTGTAAGAAGAACATACCCTCACGGCCGACTATGAACACACCGTCCTGCACAGCTGTAAAGCACTGTGGATTTAAGCACGTGATATTACGTGCTATTTCCTTTAGTGTCCAATCGGGGTAGTCCCCTGCAAGTCTATAAACCTTGCCGTCATTTTTAATAATTACAATATCAGAGGACAATGCACAGGCTCCAGCAATATATGCCTGTTCTCGTTCTCCCTCTTTATAACCAATGTCAACCCACTTTGATGTAGAATCATCACCGCTGACATCGTACCAACCACGCATATCGCCCACACATGAGCATTGCAGTCTGTATTCATACCATGTGTAAATACGGCCATTCTTAACAAACACGCCATTACATTTTGATGGAGAATCTGAAATTGATGTGTGTGTTTCTTTACACTTATAATACTTATTGTTATATCGAACGTAGCTAGTATCTTTAGTGTAATTAGTTTCCAACGAGAAGTCATTGGCTGTTGTATTTTCAGGCAGCGACTCTACCTGTTCCCATTGATAAACATTCTGTTCGTCCTCAAAGGTAATTCTTATGGTGGTCAGCTCCGTGCCATTCCAATACTGCAATCTGCCACCGCTGGCAATAATCAAGCCGTTGTCCCACATAACAGCTGTAGGTGACTTGTTGCCAGACAGTGAGCCAACTTTTTCTCTGTCATAAATATGTGTTCCATTCATATCTACAAGACAACTTTTGTAGATAGCCTTTGTATTCTTATCTGTAAAAAGAAATACATTGTTTACCTCATCATAGAACAATTTGTCTATGGTGATATTGTCAGGGCATTGAAATACTGTAGCAGTGCCACAACATGTCTGTAGTGCTCCTGTGGTGCGGTTAAACTCCATATTTACACAATCTGCCATTTGATTATCAGCAATCATATCTGGCACTGTGGTAGTATTCAGCCCACCGGTAAAGTCACCATAGGAAACAATATTCTGTTGATGTTTAGAACTTAGATTCACTTAGCCCACCGCCCCTAATGCCTGTGTAACAATTTGTTCTAGCTCCTGTCTCATGGCAGTGTCTCTCTCAACATTAAATTCATGCTGATTGAGAGCATATATCACCGCTAGGTCGATTATAATTGCGTGGTAGGTATCATTACCCTCAAATGGCAATTCATCACTACCAGAGGCCACCTCATAAGGAATATAGAAGTATTTCGTGTTGATATAGTCGCTTTCATCATCAGCTAGGAAGAATCTTTTCCCTTTCTTGATAACAGGAAAGCCACCTGCAAATCTAACAAAATTATCAGGTACTTTGTTCTCAACATTTCTGCTGATTTTCAACTCGCTAATTAGTATAGGGTCATTCCTTGTTATCAGCGCATGAGACAGATACTTGATTGAGTCGTTAATATAATTTATCAGTACATCGTCAAGATAACCTGTATCTGAATCATCGTTAATCCTGTAACGTATTCGTTTCATTGCTTCACTTGCTAGCATAGCTAAATCCTCCACGGCAAACGTACTCTTGCGTTTGTCAGCTTCCTAGAAGGTATCATCTTTTCTGCATTGTCGTTGATGAACTCCGTCAAGGCTGAAAAATTCTCAGTCAGCACAACCTTTGTAGCTTCCACTATAAAATCAAAGAATGGTACAGGCAGGTCGACTGTATCGTCCTTGCTGTAGTTTGGCAAAGTGTAATTGTAGAACAACAACACAGGGCCAAGAGTAAAGATACAACCACGATAAATAAGGTATTTCCTTTTGTCCAAATGCCCTGTTGAGGGGTGCAATTCATAGCCGTCAGGGCGAAGAACTTTCACTATGGAAATAAAGTCCTCTGGTAATGAGTCGCCATGCAAGCACTCTGCTATCTGTTCGCTGATAGGCGGTGCAAAAAGTAGCTTTGTAGGAGTATCGCAAATCAGAATAGACCTGGTTAAAAAATCCGTATTGTGCATGGAATAATGATTAGCCATAAGCCGTATAGCTTTATTCATGGCATTTTCCAAGTCCCAATCAGAATATTGAACCTCATTAATATCTTTGAGGTCAATGCGAATCTGCTTAAAAATATTCTTGACAGAAATCATAATGCCACCCCGTTAAAGTAGTGCTTTTTGTGTGCGACTTTAAGGGCTTTATGTACATCAAAAAATCTCCGCAGTAAATCGGCATATTCCTGTCTATCCCCTGCTATCTGTGCCTTGCGTGCCTGGATAAGCCACGGGTCATACTGCCACATTTCAGGTGGTATATACCCCATACATTTATAAGTAGTCTTACGACTATCTCCCTGCTGTGTAGCCTCATGTGCTGCTTCCTTTGCCACAGTAATATCAAAAGTATTTCGCAGTCTTATTTTGTCTCCGTCAATATTTACTTCCTGCTTTGTAATCATTTGTCTCACTCCCTTTAAAATAAAAATAGCCCCTCATAAAAAAGGGGCTATTTTTATGTACCGGAAAAAAATAAAATCAGCGTGCTACATTGTTGATAACAGCAGAGGCAAGAGGCTGGGAAGCCTGTAAGCTCAAAGTGGAAGTGATAACAAACTTCTCATAAGAACCAGTCTTGGCCAGCTCACTGTTAGGAATCAAATGAGGCTTGTCGAAGTAACGAAGTCCCCAATAGGAAGGGTCCATAAGGAAAATCTTATCATCAGCACAGTTGAGATGTGACTTTGCCTCCAGCACACCGAAATCGGACTCATAGACATCTGTCACATCAGAAATCTTCTTATCAGTCTGATTGCGATTCACTGTATGAAGTGCACGTGCAAGGGTGCTGAACCGACGCTTCTGTGTAGGGTTAAGCCAAATCTGAGTAGGGTGGCCACCACGATAGAAAGCAAGCTCCATAGCGTCATCAATCATATCGAGTGTGAACTTGGCATTGCCACCGTCCACAACATTGTTGATTAGCACTTTAACTGCTGTACCAGCACTAGCAAAAGTAGAAATGCCATTAGTCTTTTCTACGGCGTCCTGCAAGCTGTTAAACAGAGTAAACTTAGTGTCAGGCGTTGTATCGTCTAAGCGAACATAATAACGCTGACCAGCAGTAAGTTCTTTTGGCAGTGTAGTTCCTTTGAACATTACCCAAGAACCGGTAGACAAACCATGCTTCTGTGTGGTCGTAACAACGCCGTCAGTTGTAGACAATGTAGCGTCTAACAGTTCCTCTTTCATGAAGTATGGAATACCACCCATCATAGCAAGAGTGCTGCCAGCTTCTGCATGAGCCTCTGCATTACTCATAATGGCGTACTCCATGTCGAAAGCAAGTTTCTTGCTGTAGTTGGTAATCTGGCGGGAAAGCTCATCTGTTTTAGGCTTATAGGTCTTGCGGGCTTTCTGCATGACATCAGATACCTTGCAGCTCTGAGCCATAATCTGACAGAAATTGTGCAAACGGCCAACACCAGCAGCCATTGGGAATTTGTACTCGTCAAACTCTGGTCGCTGGTTCTTGCCCGGTGGCAACAATTCATCAGTCTGCCATTCAATCTTCATTTCATAGGCTTCATCATAAACAGGCAAATTGGATAGGAACGGAGTATCGGCAGGGCTGATGTTAGTAATCACCTCTGACATATCTCGTTCCAAGCTACCCTCTGCTAAATAAGAAGCAGATTGGGAAGTTGTTTTCTCTGGAATAGGCATTTTATGCACATCCTTTCTAAAAATTAATTATTTATTCATCAGCTGTGAAATATAGTTTTGCATAACTTTATCTCGCTGATACTGATTCATGCTTCTAAGATTAGCCGTGTTGAGATGTGGTACATCGGCATTGTTCTGTGCAGAGCCGGCACGCTCAACATTAGGAACACTTGCTGTAGGCTTTGGCTTGGTGGTCACATTGGCAGCGTTCTGATAGGCCAGCTTTTTGCAATGGTCATAGTACTGACGGAACACCGCAATATCATTAGGTGTCAAAATTCCATTCTGGAGATTACGCTCTGTAGCAAAAATCTTTTCAGCAACATTGTACGGCAGAGTGTTCTTGACTACTTCCATGAGCTGAATCGTCTGCTGGAAATGAGGATTCTTTACCCGCTCATCAGTGCAGAAACTCTGGATTTCATTAACACCCTGGCTGTAGGTCTCCATTCTCTGCTGCTGTACAACTTCATTCTGAATGTAATTGTACTGGCCCTCCAACAACTTCTTGTTGTAGAGTGCTTCAAATTTGGCCTTTTTCTCAGCGCCGTCTTCCATAAAGTCAGCATTAGTCAAGTCATCATCACTAATTCCTAGCTCCTGCATTGCAGCCACCTTAGCCTGTATTGCCAACTGACTAAATGCTTGCTGACGTGCCTGTTCTGCTGCCGCCTGCTGTTGAGCCATAAACTGCTGGCGCTGTTGTTCCATTTGCTGTCTCTGCTGTAGAGCAATAATAGACTGCTGTTGTTCCTGTGTCAGTCTAGCAGGGTCAAGATTACCTGCACCAGCCGCCTGAACAACCTGTTCCATATTCTCATAAGGCTGTACAGCTGGTTCTGTAGAATTTTCCTGTGGCGGATTGATTGTAGGTTCATTGCTTTCCTGTGGTGTCTCTGGCTCAGTAGGTTTATCCTCGCCCAAGCTCAAAGAGCGATTACCGTTTTCGTCAATCGTAAATTTGAACTTAGTGCCGCCGTCATCATGGCTCTCAGCATGACTTTCACTGCCGACCTCGGCAGGTGGTTCCGTTGCCGGTGCTTCCTCCGGTGTTACATCGGTATTAACTGTCATTTCGTCTCCCATGTTTTACTCCTCCTCTTTTCTTAATTTATCCTCAGCCAACTTGCCAGCAACGACAATGGAGCCAAGCATATTTATTATTGTGTGGCAAGCCTTGTACTCATACTGAATACTTTCAAGGTCACACGCTGGCTGTTTAGCTATTTGACTTAAAATCTGTTTCTCTATATCAGCCTTGATTTCCGATAACATCACTAACAGTTCCTCTGCTTGTTCTGCTTTCTTGACCTTGGCTAGGTTCTCTTTCTTTTGCTCCATTCGTGAGCGCGGTATTCCTCTTGGCATAGCTTCCTCCTAATACGTCCATTAACTCTTTAACCCAAATGTCAGGTTCTGGGACTCTATCCTTTAGATACTGATATACAGCAGTCTGCTTGGCTTCAACAGGCAAATCCTTATAATTCAAGGTCATGCGAGGGATTGACTGTCTCTGCAATTCAGATTCCAGCTTAACCTTTTCAAGCATGAGCTGAGTATCAAGCTGTTTCTGTTCAGCCTGTTCTGCCGCCTGCTGTTTCTGTGCCTGTGTCTGTTTCCACTGGTCGCTATCTGGGTCAATGAGATAATTCTGCACATTGCGGATTCCCATTTTCTCCAACAGGTCCTTAGCCGTCTCATACCATGATTTTTCAGTAGCCACACCCATATTCTGTAAGGCAGGGTAAAGCTGCTGCATTATCATGATTAGATAATTCATTTGGGCTTCTTTTGTGGCGGCGCCCTGGCCTGTATTAACAACCAAATCATAGTCAACATCTAACTCCTCTGGGGAGATATTGACCATTTCATCATTTAGCCTAAACTGCTGATACGGGTCTAGAAATTGTTGGTCTAGCTTAATGATATGCTTGATGATAGGCACCCATGCACATTCGGCAAAGATACGAGCTATCAGCTTCATTTTCTTGTCAGCCGCACCCATTACTGCACTTATACCGCTAGCGGTTTTATTGAGGCTGTTTGAGTCAAGCCCCTGGTTGTACCTTGTACTGCCACTCTGACTTTCAATGTCGTTTTGGGCGTACTGTACAAGAGTCATTGTGATAGGGTCTAGCGGAATATGAGGGCTGTACATGACAGCCTCGGCTGGACTGCCGTCTCTTACAGGGATAAGTTCATCGCCGTCAATAAGAGCGTCAGTGTCAACCTTATGCTCCGCAACAAACATCTGTGGTCGATTGTTCTTGGCCACCGCAATGATAACCTGCCTTATCAGCACAGTTTTTAGGTCCTGCAACTGTTCCAGAGTATCCGCATAGGAAGTCTCACCATACGGAATATAAGGGTCAGGCTCAGGAGCAAAGATAAAGAACGGCACACTTCTGAATGTGTTTTCCTGTATCGCTATCGGCACATCGCCAACAGCATGAACAACGACCTTTTCCAATATGCTGTCATTGTTGTAATCAACATCGAGGTAGGCCTCATAGAGGACTAAATCCTTGGAGGCATTATCATCATCGTTTAGCAAATTGCCATAGGAATCAAAATACTTATTAGTGTATTGGTCGTAGCCTGTACGCTTGCGGTCGTCAGCTTCCTTAATGGCTTTATCAACATCTTGGAACACACCCTCTAGTTCTTTGCTTTTCAGGTAGCTTCCTTTCACTACTTTGCGTTGTGCTACAAATTTGCTATCAGCCAAAGTATGACCGTCAGGAGTGAATCGAAGTTCTGACGGACTCATGTTCTCAATAACAGGATTATTAAAATGAGTCTTTATCTCGTAATACTTGATGATAGCTGCAAGCCCGTCTATGACAGTCATTTCCTTGATTTCGATTTTGCCCATTTGCTCAAGCTGTAGGAATTGGTCTAGGTTAGAGCTATCAACCATAACTTCCATTTCAGTTCTGGTCTCGTCACGCTCCCAATAAACCTTGGCCACTCCTAGGTTAGTAATCAATCCCTCTTTGATGAAAGAGTAGAGGAATCTGAAATAGTCATTCTTTTTGTTTATCTGATACTTAACAATAGACTGTAGCTTTTTGGCTGCTACATCGTCCTGCAAAGACTGCCCCTTAATATCACAAGGGTCGTCAGTGCCAATGAATACCTCCATGATAGACGGCAACATCCAATCTATGGTGGTCTTAACATCACGGCTAATCCAATCAGATAATTCAGATATTTTAGGAAACTTCTTTCTGAAAAATTCTTTGGGAGCGTCATAGATTTTCTTCCTCCGTATCAAGGACGGCTCTATTGAGCCTTGATAGAATTTCTCCGCAGAATCACGACTTCTCTTGTAAGCAGCCATGATTTTTTCTTTTTCCTTTTTCTTTAGTGTTTTTAGAGACACTTCCTGTCTAGGCGGTTTTATACTGCCTTGTAGAATTTCTAGTCCCTCTGTTATTTCCATGGCTCTCCTCCTCTCTACAGTGCACCCCATTTAGTTATCTTGCCAGCTTTTCTATATTTCTTGTATTTGTGACTCCAGCCACTCTGCACTGGGAAAGCAAATGTCAAGGCCAAGGCGTCCGCCATATTTGGGGATTGTACGCCACGGCGCTTCATGTCATCTTTGCTCTCCAACTGGTGTTTACTATGACGATTAACAAAGGCTTCTGGCCCCGCCAGTTCGTCAGCCAAAGCCTCATTGTCAATGCACCCGCCATTAATCAGCCAGTCTTTCATAGCAAACCACATTTCAGCACGCTTGTTAGCGTATTCTTCTTTATCTGACTTACCGCCAAACTGAACAATACGCCAATTATCACGCCCCATATCCTTACCAGCAGAGTAGATACCTGTGCCATAGCCCATATCGATGAACACAGCGTCCGCTCCGTATTGGTCTTGGAACCCTGCTATCATTCTTGCCACGGCAAGGTCATTGTCATTCTTCGTGACTGTTTTGAGTACATGAGAATATATCCCCTGCCTCATTACAATGGCCAACATATCCTGTCCTGTCCACGCAGGGTCAACGCCAATGATTACAGGTGAAAAGGTGTATTGACTCTTTTCAGCACGCCTACTTCTAGCTTCCTGAACCAACGCCCTAGATATGAGCTGATTGGCAGCAGCGTCTGGGAACAATCCTCTTACATGAACTTTTACAAAGTCAGAATCCTCTCCGTATTCCTCCACCCATTGAGTTAAAGTCGACTTATTGGAAATGGCCACAGTACGGGAGTCAATCTGCTTGGTATCCCAAATTCTATGTTTACTATTAAAGCAGTCATAGAATTTGCCTGTATTTCTAGTAGGGTTGCCAAAAGCACACCACACTATTTCAGTATTGGCGTCTGTTACAGCACCCTCTGTTACTCTCCATATTTCATCAAGGATAGCGGAAGCCTCATCGAAAACAACAAGTATTCTCTTTCCTTGATTATGAAGTCCAGCAAATGCCTCTGGATTTTCCTTGCTCCAAGGGATAGCGTCTATCCTCCATGTCTTTTCATGCTCTTTATCAGCAGAGAAAATGGAAGTAGCTGTTATCTCAAACAGCTCTTTGCCAACAAACATACGATACCACTTAGCAAGCTCCGGCCATGTCTTAGACCTTAGCTGTGTTTCGGTATTCGCAGTAACAACGCCTCGTGTGTCCTCGTGGGTAGATATTGCCCAAAGGATAATCCACGAAACCAAACAGCTTTTCCCTATTCCATTTCCTGAGGCTACAGCTACTCTGGTAACATCGGAAATATTCATTACTCCCTTGCCAACCTTTTCAAGTATCTCTATCTGCCAAGAATCAGGACCTTTATAATTGGCCAATTCGTCCTTGCCCCAAGGAAAGCAGGAATACACAAATCCTAATGGGTCGTGGGTAAATTGTGCCAAAAACTCTACTAATTCACTTTGTGGATTGCTCATGTGCTCACCTCGTAATAATAGGGCTAGTTGGAGTTGCACCAACACACTCTGGAATCACCCATAAAAAGGCGGTATGCCATAATGACACACCGCTAAAAAATGAAAGGAGGTAAAATGAGAAAACTCAGCCTACCATAAGGCCACTACCTCATAGCAGACATATAAAAAAGGCGGTGTTACCCGCCTTAAAAAAGTTTAGGCTACTTACGCACAATAGCAGCCTAACACTCCCTCGCTTGTACATCTATTGTGTTCATTGCTAGGCGCTTGTGAGCGTACTCTATCTGCCTCTGCCTAGCTTCCTGTAACTGATTGCTGATATTGATGTCCTGGGTAATATTCACTTCTTTTGGAGCGAATCCACCTAGTATCTTTGTCATGTCAGACAGCGCAGCTCTCCTCACGCTGTCATTCTCAGTGGTTTGAGCTAGGTCTACATACATATCAAAGATTTCTGTCATTGATAGGCTATATATACCCTCTTTAGCCATTTTCGCTTCCTGTATGCTTTCCAGATGTGTCAGGTAGTCAGATACACCCTTTTCGTCAAGCAACTTACTTCCCTTAACTCCTAATGCGACTTTAGAGGTTCCTTTGTAGCCAGCCATTTCTGCTGCCCGCGTGGCGTTCTGTGTTTCATGATAGTACTTACAAAACAAATATTTCTTATAAGTCAATCCGTAAACTTTTTTCGCGCGCTCCGGTTCAGGCATGGCCCCATTTTTCCTTAAGCCTTTTTCTCCTAACTCTAAATCCATGTCATTTAGCAACGCCACTTTAGTCACTTCCTTTTGTTCACTTTTCTTTTATCTTTTTGACTTTAGTGTTTTTTATGGAAGAAAAGTTTATAATTTTGCATATTTTGTGCGAGAGGGGGACTCCATAGAGTAAAAATAGGGTGAAAATATAGGTAGTCCCTACCCCACCCTATACCCCTAATTTTTATGTGTATATGGACTTATTAGAACAACAATTAAGTACCCGCCTGGGGCACACTCACGCCTGCCTACACGCACCCGCCCACGCCTGCACGCAAGGCCTATTACCTCCGATAATTGACAGTTATAGGAGGTAAAGAGAAAAGCCCTCTAGCCCAATCATACCAATGGATTGGAGCCATTCAGCATTGGCAAAATCTACCATTATATTGTTTGACTTTTTGACAGTTTGCAGCAGGTGGACAAAATAGCAGAACATATTCATTAAATTACATACTATGTTCTATGTATCTATCTTCCTTTTAATTATGCTCCAGATTTGCCATTTCGCTTTCATTTTAACAGTTTATGCTTTTGAAGTAACAACAATGAATATCCTTTCATATCATAGTAAAAGGTATGATTTCTAGGATAAAGAGGTTTAGACGCCCCCCCAACCTCTTTATGGTGTCTATGATGTCATTGCAATGCTCAACCTGCTTTATGGTGCTACTGATGATATTTATACCAATGCTATAGTACTATCTACATCTTTATACTGTGATATATCCTTACCATGCTATATCCATACTTCTATGTCTAGTATCTATCTTTTGTACTTGCTTATGTACTCTTATATACCTTTATGATGATACATAGGCACGAACATATATACTTTATGCATTTGCCTATGCTTTCATCTGGCACTTGCTTCTACTCCATGCCTTTTATATCTTCAGTGCGACTATATGACTTTCCTGCTGGTGCTTTACACCTGTGCCATGTGAGCCTTGCAGCTGCTTTCCTTTATCACATACGCATGTGCACGCATGTACATCTACATACTCATCATAGTATAGATATGTACCAGTAGACGCTATAAGAGGCTATATATACAATTTATTATACAAATTATTCGATAGTTTTTATATAAAGTCGGGATATTTTCTATCTCTGTTCTGTTTATTCAGCAAAAATCATTAAATTTGTACAATGAATTACCTAAAAAAGAACAAAAAGAAAAGGCTTGGAATTACTCCAAACCTTTACATACACTATATCACTATATAAATATTATACCCTAAAAAGCCTTTTTTGTCTATACTTTTTTGTTCTTTTTTTATTTTTTCTATACCTCTTAATCCTTTGTTACATCTAACTTTAAGAATAGCGAACAATCAAAAAGGCCTGCCGTCCTGGCAGGTCTTTTCTTATGCTTTTTACTCTTTTACTATTTCGGTGAAATCTGACCAGTCTTCTACCTTAAAGGCTCGTATATCTCTAACGCTATCTTTAAACCAACTTATTTTGGATAATTTGTTAATGGCTTTATAGACTTGTGCCAGATTATCAGTATTAGAGTTATTTATGTACAAGCTGCCTTGTGTCCAGCTAAAGCCTAGTGACTCCATTTCCTGCCTTATCTCATCATAAGCTCTATTATATGGCTCGCCATAGGCTTTTTTTAGGTCGTCAATCTTTAAATCAAATGCTATTGCATACATTTTTTTGTTACCTCTTTTCTTCTTTATCTGCTGGGACTACTTTTCTTTTTGCTCTTTTATCCATCTTGCCATAAGCCGCCGCACTACCTCAGAAGTATTTAAAGCCTTTTCATCACATATAGAAAAAAACTCATCTTTTAGTTCACTACTCAAGCGAATTTGCCATACAGCACTTTTTTTCTCTGTCATATGTATTACCCCCTGTCTTTTTGTATCATATCACATGTCATAAAAAAAGTCATTACAAAAAATTACAAAAATTTTTCAAAAAAATGCTTGACATGTAATTACATGTGTGGTACTATCAAGATGTCAAGAGGTTAAAGCCACCGACGGCAAAGCCTCTATATATTTTTAACCTTTTATGTAATTACATGAAATTACATAGTATCTTAGGAGGCAATAAAAAATGAAAACTTACAAACTTTTTAATGTGAAAAATGGCCAGCTCTACCCTTTATATGTCAACGCTAACAAGCCACTAGAGATTGGCAAGTGGCTTAAGGCAGAAGAGGGCGAAAAGACACCCGACGGCAAAGTAAAAAGCAAGTTGGGCAAGCTGGCATATAGGCCAGGCTGGCACTCTTCCAATGTGCCTGTAGCATTGCACATTGGCAAAAAGGCCAACAAAAAAGATACTAAGCCTTCCTATAGGGCTAAATGTCAAGTGTGGGCTGAATGTGAGGTACACACTGATATAGACTATGCCGCTGAGGCGGGGCGCTTTGGCCTCAAGCGTCTTCCTGTAAATGGCGGATACTGGTTTAAAACCAATGCCAACATGTACGGGAAATGGTTCATCAGTGGCGAGCTAAAAATATTGCGGGTTCTCACTGATGAGGAGGTAGAGGCCATTAATGCACCTTTGGGAGTGCATGACTTGCCACGTGCTACCTGCTAAAAGGTTTTATCTGCTTATCAGCTTTCGAGCTGATAGGCAGGCTAAAGCCTTTAAAGACTAATCCCATAAAGGAGGTTTTCACTATGGCTAACGTGCTATGTGGGGTTGTACTTATCTACATTCTCATCATCTTATGTGCAGGCTAAAAAAAAAGAGGCCTTATGGCCTCTCATCTGGTGGTGTTGGGAATGTCAAGACGGCGTTCCCTGCATTATCCACAAAAGCTAATTTGTAGCCACACAAGGCAGCAATCTTTGTTAAATCTTGACTGGTAAAGCTATCACGAACATATTTATTCGTTACGGCTTGTGAACTGGAAAGATGTAAAGTATCCGCTATCTGCTGATTAGTCACACCAGCTAAACCAGCAGCAGCCTTTACAATTGGACCTATTGATTTTTTCATAATATCCACCTCTTAAGGATATTATACCAAATCAATGTAGGTTGTATCAACCAAAAAATATTTAAAAAAAATCAAAATAAGTCTTGACAACTAAATCAAAATGGTTTATTATCAAGACATCAAGAGAAAAACAAATCAAATTGATTTAGGAGGTTTTCAAAATGAAATTACAGTATTTTGCAGATGTTCAGAATGTCAAGGAGTTGAAGAAACAGTACCACAAGCTGGTATTGAAGAATCACCCCGACAAGGGTGGCGACCATGAAGTTATGGTTGCAATCGTTCTTGAATACGAGTGGGCACTAGCTCACCTATTCGACGAGGACGGCAACCGCAAGGGAGGCAAGCAGGGCGAGGGCAAAGCAAATACCTGCTATGACTTCCAGTCTGACGAATTCAGAAGTGCACTCGACCAGCTCATGAAAATTGACGGTTTAGAGCTGGAAGTGTGTGGCGACTGGATTTGGGTAAGTGGCAACACTTACAAGAACAAAGACGCTATAAAGGCGGTTGGATGCCGTTGGGCTTCTAAAAAGAAGCTTTGGTACTGGAGACCTGCCGACTACGTCAAGAAAGGTAAGTCCATCACCATGGACAAAATCCGTGAGAAGTACGGGAGCGAGGTTTTCACATCTAACGGTCGCAAGGCATTAACAGCGTAAAGGAGGTTAAAAATATGACTAGTTTAGAAAAATTCAACAAGAAAAACCATAGATATATCTATGGTATCCGCTGGTGTAGCGGTGTTGATTGTGGCTATGCCGTGAGCGGGTGCATTGGGACAAGGGTGTACATGATGTACACCTTGCGTGAAGTCATAAAGTTGTACAATGCAGAAGCCCGCAAAGCAAGAAATTGATAGATTTTATCTAGCCCACCAGGTATTAGTTATCTGGTGGGACTGATAAAGGCTATCAGCCTAAAGTGAAAAGGAGTGATTTATCATGGCGAAAGAACAAGAAAAAATTCAAGCTCGTATTCGGGAGTATAAAAAATCCCTGGATATGGTCGAGCGTGTAAAGGCCATTGTAAAGGCCTTTGACGGTAAGTGCTATAATTGCAGGTTTGGCAAGGCTTTTGGCGAAGTTGGTTGTTGTGAAGACAAATCCAGTTACAGCGATTGGATTACAATTCGCCGTTGTGACGGGATATATAACGACTCTGCCGCAACAATTTTTTCCATCCGGTTGTCAGATATGTTGGATGGAAAGAGAATCAATGCAGAAAAAATCATTGCTGCCATTGATGAACGAGTTGAAAGCAGAAACAAAACAATTTTCCGCTTGGAGTATGAATTGAAATCCGTTGAAGGGGTAATTGAATACCTCAATCAAAAAATTGCTGAGATAAACAGCATTGTTAACAGTTTGTCAAGTGAGTGCATTGAAGCCTATTCCAGTAAATTGGAAAGGCTTTCATACAGATTGAAGTGATGGTTGCAAATGTGCCTTATCCCAGATAGGGCACATCATGGAGCTATCAAGGCTACCAGAAGGAGGAGACAAAAAATGAATGAATTTCTTATTGCAAGCCATAATGAGGAATGGCAAAGCGGGAATATCACAGAGTGCGTGAGTGCTTATTTGTACCTGGTCAACAACAGGTACTACGAGGTTGAATATGAGCACATGGGCACTAGTGGCGGGATATACTCCACCACTTGGAACGCAACTAGAGATGTTTTTCGGTTTGATAGCTTGGAAAAGGTGCAAGAGTACTACGGCAAGCATTTTTTCAAGGCTGGTTTTTAAGCATTTCAAAGGAGTGTATTTGCTATGAAAGATGAGGTTTTGACTGTTATGATTTTGCGTGCTGGTGAGCTCATGCCAGAGGTTAAGGCCATACCGCATGAGCTGGAGAAAATGCAGGAGCTTGTGGGAGGTGGATATTTTGACATTGTGAGGGGTGAATATATGTTGCCCCCAGAGTTTGAGTATAATGTACTTAGCAAGTATGATATTTTCGTCAATGATGAGGGTATCATGCGAGGTATGGAACCTAACATCTGCCTAAACCACAAGGCCTTGAAAGCTGGAGACTATGACCATGCAGGGTTGTTATTTGGTGATATATTCTTAGCACGGCATGACGGCGAGGGTGACACCATATCAATTGACCATTTTGACATAGACAGGCTAAGAGGCACATTATGCTGTCTCATGTTGATGAACAAATCAAGAAGAAAATCCCTAGAATGGCAGCCAATGGAATATTAAGCCAAGCATAAAAATAGCCCCTCTCTGGAATGGAGAGGGGTTTTATTGTGCGGTTAATTATCGTGCTGTTTATTCTTAATTTTATCCTCTATGCTGTCCCAATACACAGCTAACGCAAAATATATCAATCCCATAATACCAGCCACTATGTATTTATGGCTAGATTTTAGGTCAAATATTTCTACCACCCATTCACCGAAATATACTGTACCTGTATACGTCCACCATATTACCAATACAGTTACAACGGCGGTATATACTATGTTTTGGTGTTCGTTGACTCTGCCACTAAGTACATAATATAGAGGAATCGCAAAGAAGCTGCAAAGCATAAGAGGGATTCCACAAAATATTAATATCAGTTTATCTTTATCCATATATTCCTCTATTCCTGGTCAAAAAATCAAATGATATATTACGCCTATTATGCCAATCCATACTCCCAATGCACATATATTATCAATGACTCTTTGTGCTGGTGAAATGTTATATGCTTCCAAGGGATTTGTAGATTTTCCAAATAAGCCAGATATAACAGCACAAACCACTATCAGACCCAAATAAAAAGTCATTCTAACCCCACTCCTTTTGTTCAATAATACCAGCACTAGCATAACTAGCAATTAATTAACTTTAAATTATTTGTTGAAAATTCGTAATGATTGTTAAGAAAAACGCAATCATCTTTCGCATTTTTATAACTTTAAGGATTTTGCAAAATTTTTCCTTGACTTTTTGTACTCTATAAACTATCATATTATTGTACTCTCGAAAGTGAGGTGGCAATAACATGGTACATATAGGGAGACCAAAATCTGATAATCCTAAAAGCAGTAGCTTGAAAGTCCGCTTTGACGAAGAAACAAGCCAGAGATTAGATGACTATGCTAAACGGCACAACATCACCAGGACTGAGGTTATCCGCAGAGGATTGAAACAGATTTTAGATTCTAGCCTATGAAAAGAACAGCCCTTTGATTTTCCACACCTCAGGACTGTTCAGAAACGTTAACAACCGACAATAGTTGTTAAATTTATTATAACATCTATTGTCGGTTATTGAAAGGAATAGATGTTTAGTATGAAAAATAATTTAGAAATTTTTTCAAGCAATGAGTTTGGCGAATTGAGAACTATCAATGAGAACGGCAAGATTATGTTTGTCGCAAGTGATGTAGCTAAAATGCTGGGGTATTCAAAACCAGCAAATGCTATTGCTACTCATTGCAGGTATGCCCTAAAACAGGGAATACCTCACCCACAGGGCAAAGGTACGCTAGAGGTAAACATTATTCCAGAGGGCGATGTGTACAGGCTTATCACTCATTCAAAGTTACCAGCGGCAGAGAAGTTTGAAAGCTGGGTATTTGATGAAGTCCTGCCCTCTATCCGCAAGACTGGGAGCTATACCGCAAAGCCATTGGACGAATCCAAGACCAAGCGACTTGCAATCATGGAACGCAACGCAAAAGTCCGTGAGGCTGCACTGTGGGCAAAGCTGGCAGAGGGTTCAAGCGGTACATATCAGCAGGTTTGCAAGGCCTATGCTGCCAATACTCTAGCTGAAAAAGATGTTGTTTCTCTCCCAGAAGTCAAGGAAAAGACCTACACCGCTACAGAGATTGGCAATATGTTTGGCGTGTCGGCTCACAAAATCGGCAGACTTGCCAATGTTCACAAGCTGAAAACAGCAGAATACGGCTCATGGTATCATGACAAGTCAAAGTATTCTGGCAAGGAAGTTGAGTCATTCAGATACAACGACAATGGCGTGGATAAATTCCGTGAATTGCTCCACGTCATCGAAACTGACAAGACAACAGCCAAAATTGTTAGCTCGTTAGTAATCGAAACTAAATAATATAAGTTCAGCCCCTACCTTGATTGGTGGGGGCTGTTTTTTAATGTATGTTCTTTATTTCTCTCTTGACTGATTGCAAGAGCTTTTCAATCATGGGGCAATCTATCAGAATGGCTTTCATTTCCTCGTAGAAGCTCGCTGTTGCATTTTCCCACTCTTGCCATACATTCACTAGGGCACTTGCTTTTTCGTGTCTTATACGGCGTTCTAGTGGTCGAACACATATGTTAATATGTTCATCTGCCTTAATATCCAGCTTTTCAGGCTGTATTTCCTCGCCGTATTCACTCACGATGTACAATAGTGTGTTCTGATGTGCAATGCACTCTTGAATGTAGTGGGCTGAATGAGTCCTTGACTGCCTCTTACAATCAAGCAACATATATGCGGTGCTTAACCTGCTATGTAGCATTATCCCCTCCAGCTGATGAGCAAGGATTTTTTGCCATGCCTCTTTGATTTCTGCTTTCATAGTATCACCTCACGCAATCTTTGTCACGATGACATCAGCATTATTCAGAATACCGGCAGAACCAATATATTTGACATTCAGTGTTGCGGTGTTCCCTGCCGTGGTGCTCCCGACCGCTACAAGGGTAGAAAAGGCTATTGCCTGTGGTGCCCCTGCTGCGGTGGTAGCTACAGAGGAGGCACGATTTACAGCTGTATTATTGGCGTATAGCTGGGCCCCAATCGTCCCTGCTGCGGTGCTACTGCCATAAGCGTTAAAGTCTACTCTGTATATACCAGGCCTATTCAGCTTGATTGTTACCATGTCACTGTCTAAAACTGCCGTTATGCCTGTCTTTAGGCTGATGTTGGCAAATGTTATATTAGTATTCGTTGTTACTGTCAGCGTCTGGGAATTTGCTTCTAACATTGTAATCACTCCTTGTCATACTTTGTATGGTAAATCAGTTGTTGCGTAATACGCATATACTGACAACCCATTTTGTCTAGGTCAGCAAAATAGTCATAGAAAATAGAAAAAGCAGGGACACCGCCCTTTAGCAATGTTCCTGCTTTTGTTGGTGCGGATATGCACTCTTAGATGATAGTTGTACCGGTATTGTAGCTAGCATAAGGGCTAGATACAACATAGGCTGGCTGAGGTGTAGGTCTCAAAGCCCCGATAAGAGTCTGAGTCTGAGCATTGTTTCCTAAAGTCAGCTGGGCAGCCTGCAAATCACTTCTGAGCTGTGCAATGGTGTTATCCTTTGCGTTAGCCTCCATTTGGCACAAGCGGTCAAGAATCTTCTGAGTGTTGGCTGTTGCATTGGTAGTGATGTCACAAGTATTCTTGCTCATCTCATATCTAACAGAATCTATGTTTCTATTCGTCTCACAGCAACACTGCTGAGTATTGAAACCTAGCTGAGCTACAGCCTCACCAATTCTCTGTCCCTGCCCAACAATGGTATTTGTAGCACCATTGATAAGGCGGGCATTTTCATAGCCTGTATCACACAAACCACGCTCTACACCTCTGATGTCGTTTTGCAGCTGATTGAAGTTAAAGCCGTTGGTAATATCTGCCTGGGTGGCATAGTTAGCCATTGCTGCCTGTGCTCCTGCATTGCCCCAGCCACCAAAGCCATTGCCACCCCAGAAGAAAATCATGAGAAGAATAATCCACCAACCGCCGTTGCCCATACAGTTGTTATCGCCGTCACGATTAATCAGGCCTCCTAAGATGTTGCCAATCAAAGATTCGTCCATTTCTATCACTCCTTACATCATAGTTTTTATCTCATTCGCTATAGCTTCAAAATTGTTAATACCAAACTTATTTGCCATTCTTCCAGCCTTTGGCAGCATGGCCATTAAACTTTGTCGCTTGTCAGGCGACATTTTCTGTATCATAGTCATAACCTGCTGTTTTGGGTCTCTAACATTATTTAGGAACTGCTGTAGATTCCCCTGCTGGTTCATTTGTCTTTGTCTGAATATTGGATTCATCAGCCCTCATTCCTTTCAATAATGCTACTATGTCAGCTAAATTACTTTCCAAGCTCTGTACACGCTCCTCCACTGTCGGCGGCTGTTTAGGCATATTCTCAGGTGTCAGCTCTTGAAAAGTGTACGGCTGTATGCACTTCTGGCCGTTCACAATGCTAGCTATGTAGAAAATCGGCTCGTTCTTCATCATGAACATCATCTGTGAGCCGTCCATTGGTAAAAGTGCCCTCTGTACATCTTGATAGTTGTTCACCATAAGCCATTGATTAGGCGGTTGCTGTTGCGTATATCCGTACATATCTATCACCTCTTGATTCTATTATGCCATGTTTCTTTGCTTGTCAAGGGCATAAAATTGGCATGGTATCGGCATGAAATGGCATAAAAAACGCCTTGCCAATATCAGCAAGACGTTTATATCTCTATTTCTTTGAACACAATTCTCTCAGTCGCTTGATAGCTTCCTGGGAGTTGATTTTCTTATTCTTATAATCATTAAGAATCTTTGTGCGTTCACTTGTTTGTTCTTTTGTTTTTTCTTTCATACTTCCTCCTGCTCCAACCATTGTCTTATACCTCGTGTGCAATTACATTTACCAGATTCGTCAGCGCAAAACATACAAGTCTCTGGGAATTGCACAGCTTCTAAGAATATATCCGCTAGCCTAGTATTATCTGCCTGCTCTAGGACTTCATTAATTCTCTTAATCGCGAACTCTCTGTTAGTCATAATGTTCCTCCTCTACTACTGTCAGCATTTTCTTTGTCATCTCAATAGCCTAACAAATAACTGTCAATTCTATCATTACCCGCATACGGCATATAATAAGTATCGCCGTATTTAGGTTTCCAAGGTAGCTTGACAATTCTCGCTTCGCCTGTCAAGAGCCATTTTAGTATGCCTGGCATGGCCATATACCACTCACAATCTTTATCTTCCTTAAGTTCAATTGCATTCTCTTCCGTGATTCGGCAATAACCTTGATATGTATCGCCGTTATCATCAACAACTCTGAAAGCCTCTCCCAGCTCTACACCAAGTATTTTTGCGACCTCTGCCATATGATTAGTCATTACTTTCCTCCTTATATCGCTCATATTTGCTAAAATTTAGTCCTACGTTCATCATTACTCCTTATATCCCAAACGTTCAGCCCAACGCTTCCACTTGCTTTCGCGATCTTGCACACCAATTATTAGCTTCTTACTTTTTTCATACAGCAAGCTCGAAACCATATTGCAATCCATCACTTCTTCTATAAAGTTCTCCATGGCTTCCTGCTCTGTCTTAGGTGTGAAATTATTATTCATCTTTGTGGCTCTAATCAGTTTCAAAGCTGCCTGTGACAGTTCACTCGCTTCTTCTGCCATTTGTTCAAGCAAAGTACGCTCGTCCAGCTTTTTCAAAATGAAATCTCTATAATCCTCATAACTACTCATTTTCTGCGTTCCTCTCTCATGCACACTCGGTTTCTTCTAACAGCTTTCGGATGTAGTCAACTCCCTTCTGTTTGACATAAGTTGTCTTGGTGATGACCTTGTTATCTCCAGCCATATAGCAGCTCTCTACCACCTTGAAATAACCTCTCTCAATGTACTGCTGATATGGTATGTTGTCAGCCATGAGAATCTTTCTGGCTTTGAGAATCTTGTATAGGTTGTTTCTGCCCACACCCTTTTTGTTTATTAGCTTGGCAGTGTCACCCATAGAGAGCAGGGACTCAGTGCTTACCACGGTATCATAGAAGTCTGCTTTAGGCTTCATGCTGGTGTTTTCAGCTAAAAGTTTTTGCTTTTCTTCTTCAGATACAACGAGAGCTTTTAAGGCTGACAAGTAATCTTGTGGCAAGTTATAGCTCCCCGTCTTTCGTATAGAGGGCAGGACTTCATCGAACACCCAGCTTTCAAACTTCTCTGCTGCTGGCAATTTGGAGTGGGCAATAAGTCTGTACACGTCACCCTCTGGAATAAAGTTTACCTCTAGTGTACCTTTGCCCTGTGGGTGAGGTATATCGCATTTTGCTATATACCTACAATGCTTTGAAATAGCGTCACTAACATTTTTATACCCCAGCATTTTAGCCACATCACTTGCAACAAACATAATTTTGCCGTCCTCGTTGATGGTTCTTAAATTGCCAAACTCACTACTTTCGAATATTTCAATCTTGTTTTTCATATTATTTTCCTTTCACGCTATTTTCCTTGTATGTCGCCGTTACTCATTCTTATCTCTTTTTAAATCCCTAACAGCTTCAAAAAATGCTATAGCTGCTTTGTACTCTTGATAATACAAAGGATTAGGTTCTTTACCGTCTTCACCATATATGCTTTCAATGCGCTTTTTGAATGACTCTAGCGTATTGCCGTCATTGTCGTTCCAGCAACCACACACGACCATGTCATTCTCTAAAAAGTATGTGGTACATCGATTAGTAGAGCCAGCCCCCACCACCTGATACACTTTATTAGGTAAGACTACCCCTCCAAGATATGCCCCTCTAAGGTTTGCCCATCCAAGGTCTGCCCCTCTAAGGTTTGCCCATCCAAGGTCTGCCTCTCTAAGGTCTGCCCCTCTAAGGTTTGCCCATCCAAGGTCTGCCTCTCTAAGGTCTGCCCCTCTAAGGTTTGCCCATCCAAGGTCTGCCTCTCTAAGGTCTGCCCCTCTAAGGTTTGCCCATCCAAGGTCTGCCTCTCTAAGGTCTGCC
>ERZ808278.275-NODE-275-length-39842-cov-24.763390_pt1 | contig 39842 bp, 22 predicted proteins | sample MGYA00521239_ERZ808278 | MGnify/ENA primary metagenome ERZ808278 (study PRJEB31516, sample SAMN03275600) | gut metagenome | biome: mammalia-associated habitat; material: feces | host: Papio cynocephalus | place: Kenya | collected 2012-07-17 ... | reverse complement strand
AGATGCGCAAGCTCGTCAAGGGTGGTGGCGTATCGCTCAACAAGGAGAAGCTCGCTGCTTTCGATCAAGTTCTGACAGCCGATGACCTCATCGACGGCAAGTATCTCTTGGTGCAGAAAGGTAAGAAGAACTACTTCTTGATTACTGTAAAATAATAGTTAAAAGTATTGAAAATATTTGGTAGTGGACGAAAATTCCACTACCTTTGCATCCGATTTGATTGTCCTATGGTGTAATGGTAGCACTACAGTTTTTGGTTCTGTCAGTGGTGGTTCGAATCCGCCTGGGACAACATATCGCAAATAACCCTTCAAGTCTTTACGGATTTGAAGGGTTGTTTTGTTTATATATCAATAGTTTTATATATTATATATAATTGTGGTAAGTGTAATAAGTTCGGTTTAATCCCCTATAGCAACGGATGTAGTGGATGCTCATATTATATATAAGGTAAATGGAGTGGAGTTGCCATCCGATAAATATGCAGCTGCTGCCCTAAAGAACTCGTTTTGCCATCCTAAGAACACAGCTTGCCATCCTAAAAACTATGTTTTATGTGATTGTTGGCAGTTGCCTGCTAATGTGCAAGCAGCTGTCGGCAAGCTTGCAAGCAGCTGTTGGCAAATCTGTCAGCAGCTGCTTGCAATCGTGCGGAACGGCATCTTTAGCCCACTAGGACGGTTTGTTGGGGGTGCATCAATGGTATGTAAAGATGGTCGCAAAGGCAGATGTAGGTGTGTGTCACCCTATATATGATAGGTGTACTAAGGAAAGAATGCGTTAGAAAGGGTATCTAAAATGAGAAAATAAGTAAAAAGTTTCAATCTTTCGTATTGAATAAGAGTGGGATTCAAATAATTTTTGTATCTTTGCCATCGCTTCGACAAGCTTGGAAGAAAAGCTATCGGAGGATGCCCAACGAGCAAAACAAATCAAACAATTAACAAAATACAAAAGTATGGACTTTAACAAACTATTTTCATTGGAGGGCAAGGTTGCCCTTGTGACAGGTGCCGCTTACGGCATCGGTTTCGCTATCGCTGAGGCTTATGCCAAGGCTGGTGCTAAGATTGCTTTCAACTGCCGTAGCCAGCATCACATGGATCAGGCTTTGGCTGACTATAAGGCTAAGGGTATCGATGCCAAGGGTTATATCTGCGACGTTACCGACGAGGAGCAGGTGAAAAAGATGGTAGCCGACATCGAGAAGGAACTCGGTGTTATCGACATCTTGGTCAACAACGCAGGTATCATCAAGCGTATTCCTATGACAGAGATGTCTGTGGATGAGTTCAAGCAGGTGGTTGACATCGACCTCACCGCTCCATTCATCGTATCAAAGGCAGTAATCCCTGGTATGATCAAGAAGGGACATGGCAAGATTATCAACATCTGTTCTATGATGAGCGAGTTGGGTCGTGAGACCGTTTCTGCATACGCAGCAGCCAAGGGCGGCTTGAAGATGTTGACCCGCAATATCTGCTCTGAGTATGGCGAGTACAATATCCAGTGCAACGGCTTAGGTCCTGGTTATATCGCAACTCCACAGACAGCTCCATTGCGTGAGCGTCAGGCTGATGGTAGCCGTCATCCATTCGATAGCTTCATCTGTGCCAAGACACCAGCAGGTCGCTGGTTGGAGCCAGAGGAGTTGGAAGGTCCTGCCGTATTCTTGGCATCCGATGCTTCTAACGCCGTGAATGGTCACATCCTCTATGTAGATGGTGGTATCTTGGCTTACATCGGCAAGCAGCCAAAATAAACAAAAAATAGACAGAAAATAAAATAAAATAGGGCAATCCGAGAGGATTGCCCTTTATTTCTTGCTTAAAATTATTTTTACAAATTAAGCGTTGATGGCATCAGCGAGCTCAGCGCCAGCCTTAAATTTAGCAACCTTCTTAGCTGCAATCTGGATCTTCTCCTTAGTAGCTGGATTGATACCCTCACGAGCAGGACGCTCGTTAACACTGAAAGTACCGAAGCCTACCAACTGGATTTTGTCACCAGCAACGAGTGCGTCTTTGAGTGCTACAACGGTAGCGTCAAGAGCCTTCTTTGCATCAGTCTTGCTAATACCAGCACCTGCTGCAATCTTGTCGATCAATTCTGTCTTGTTCATAATTTTTATTTATTAAATGATTAATATTATTGTTCTATGTCCAAATTTGCTTACAAATATAGGATTAATCTTTTGAAAATGCAACAAAAAATGAAGAAAAATGCTGATTTTATTGAATTTTAAGTGTAATATGCCTAATTTATAGCGTAATCACGGATATTTTTAGTAATTTTGCCCCAAATTTCACAAAAAGATAAAGATTTAGATTATGCGTAATATACCGATAGTAACAAAGAATTTGCTGATAGTGAATGTGGTGGCTTTCCTGATTACTTACATCATGGGAAAAGATGCCTCGGGCGGTTATGTGCTCAATGACCTCTTGGGACTTCATTTCTTCATGGCTTCCGACTTTCACGTTTTCCAGTTGATTACTTATATGTTTATGCACGGTGGTTTTGAACATATTCTCTTTAATATGTTCGCCTTGTGGATGTTCGGTTGTGTCGTGGAACGTGTGTGGGGGCCTAAGAAATTCCTTTTTTATTACATCGCATGCGGCTTGGGTGCAGGATTGTTCCAGGAGTTGGCACAACTAGGACAGTTCTATTTGATGGCCTCGGAACAATTCCCGTCCATGGGCATTGGGCAACTTTGGACAATAGGACACAATAGTGCCGATGTGCTGAATGGTTGGACTACCGTGGGTGCGTCGGGTGCCATCTATGGCATCTTGCTTGCCTTTGGTATGATATTCCCCGAGGAGCGTATGTTCATATTCCCATTGCCTGTCCCTATCAAGGCGAAGTACTTCGTGATAGGATATGCCGCCATCGAGTTGGTTTCTGCTATTGCTACGACGGGTGATGGCGTGGCTCATACGGCTCACCTGGGTGGAATGCTCATCGGATTCTTTATGATACGTTATTGGCGCAAACAGGTGAATGGAGGTTATCGCAGTAGCTCTGCCACCGATGCCTTTGACAAGTTGCGTGACATCCTTGGCGGTGGTAAGAAAAATCGCCAGAACTTCCATTATACTAAGAATGAATCCTATCAGAAGCATCAGAGCGACTGGAACTTCAATGAGAAAAAACAGGCTACGCAGGAGGAAATCGACCGTATCCTTGACAAGATACGCAAGAGTGGCTATGACAGTTTGACCAAGGACGAAAAGCAAACTTTATTCGATCAGAGTAAGCAATAGACAGGAGAGAAAATGATGTTTAAACAGCTGAGGCAGTTTACGGTGCAGATGATAGTGGGGGCGAATATCGCCACGATTGTCATCATGTTGCTTGTGGGCTTTTCTGACTATTTGGATCCCAAGGACTTTCCGACTTTGTCAAATGTCGGATTGCTCTTTCCTGTCTTTCTTTTTGCCAATTTTGCTTTTCTGGTCTTTTGGTTGATATTCAAGGTGCGTTTTGCCTTGGTTCCTTTCGTGGGCTTTCTGCTGGGGTATATTCCTGTGCGTGAGTATTTTCCAATCAACTGGAACGATGACGCTCCTCAGGGAGCGATAAAGGTCTTGTCGTACAATATCTGGGCTTTTGCAGAAGGTAAGTTTGATGAGGATGGGGTCAGTCCTATTATCAAATATATCAAGGAGCAGAATGCAGATGTCGTATGTCTGCAAGAGGTAGGCTATGGAGGTCCTATCGCCGAGCAGATAGATTCCATCTTGAATCCTATTTATGCTTATCGAGACACGACGCACCATTCCAATGGAGGTGACGTGGTGGGTATTTTTAGTAAGTATCCTATCCTCTCGAAAGAAAAGATTCCTTACAAGTCTGCCGGAAATCTCAGTGTGGCCTATCAGTTGAAGATAGGCAAGGAGAAGGTGTTGCTCATCAATAATCATTTGGAAACGACCGGGTTGACCCTGGAGGAGCGAGCTCAGTTTAAGAGACTCATCAAGGGAAAACTGGAGACGGATACGGCAGAGCAAACTTCCAAGTTGTTAATCGTGAAGTTGGGTGAGGCTACCAAGAAGAGGGCATCGCAGGCAGATGCTGTTGCCAAATACATTCGCCAGCATAAAGGTATGAGCACCATACTATGTGGTGATTTTAATGATGGACCGATTTCGTATGCTCATCGCACCATAGCGAAAGGCTTGACTGATTGTTACGTAGCGAGTGGAAACGGACCGGGAATCAGCTATCATCATGCCGGATTTTTCGTGAGGATAGATCATATCATGTGCTCGGACGACTGGATGCCTTATGATTGCCAAATAGACCGAAAAATCTCCGTGTCAGACCACTATCCTATCATTTGTTACCTAAAAAAACGGTCTAAAAGGTAAAAAAGACACAATTTATTCTTATAAAAGAAAAAAAATGCTTATTTTTGCACGTCACTATGTTGATAATAAAGAAATTAAGCATAGAAATCGTTGAAAAAATAAATAATTAATAACAATAATAGAAATGCAAAACAAAGGAATTGTAATTTGTGTTGCCGTCTTATTGACGCTTGCAAGCATCTTCTATCTGTCATTCTCCGTAGCTACCAGCTACTATGACAGTGAGGCTGCAAAGATTAAAGACCCAATTGCTCAGCAGGACTACAAGGATTCTGTGAAGTACCTGGGTGTTTATTCTTACCAGAACTGCTTGGAAACTCAGATTGGTCTTGGACTTGACCTCAAGGGCGGTATGAATGTAATTCTTGAGATTTCTGTACCTGATGTAATTGAAAACCTCGCTGACCACAAGACAGACGCTGGTTTTACCAATGCCATGAAGGAAGCCAGAGCTCAAGAGGAAGCTAACGGTGGTGACTTCGTGTCACTTTTCATTAACGCTTATCACAAGAGCGCACCTGGTCATAAACTCGCTGAGGTTTTCGCAACCCAACAGTTGCAAGGAAAGGTATCTCCTCAGAGCAGTGACTCTGAGGTAGAGAAGGCCATCCGTGAGACCGTTCAGGATGCCATCGACAACTCTTTCAATGTTGTCCGCACTCGTATCGATAAGTTCGGTGTAGTACAGCCTAACATCCAGAAGTTGGAAGGTCAGCAGGGACGTATCATGGTCGAGATGCCTGGTATCAGCCAGCCTGAGCGTATGCGTAAGATGCTTCAGGGTAGTGCCAACCTTGAGTTCTGGGAGACTTACAACTCTGAGGAAGTAGCTCCTTATCTCCAGCAGCTTGATACTCGTTTGGCTAACGGCGACAATGGCTCAGAGGCTAAGGACTCTGTTGCTTCTGACTCTACTAAGAAAGAGGTTGTCAAGGCGGAACCTGCTAAGGCGGCTCCTAAGTTGAACCTCAAGAAGAGCGATGATGCCAAGGCTAAGATTAGCGAGGAGGCTCAGAACGCAGCTGCAATCAAGGCTCATCCATTGTTGGCTCGCTTGCAGTTGACGGGTGGTCAGAGCTTGAGCACAGTGGGTTATGCCAGTGTTCGTGATACTGCAGCCATCAATAAGTTGATTTACTCTGCTGTGGCAAAACAGGTGTTGCCTTCTGACTTGAAGTTGCTTTGGAGCGCCAAGCCAGCAGACCACTTGAATGTAAAGAATATCTATGAGCTTCATGCCTTGAAGGTGACTACCACTACAGGTCGTGCTCCATTGGAGGGTGATGTGATCACCGATGCCAAGGATGAGTTTGACCAGAACGGTGCTCCTTGTGTCAGCATGAAGATGAATACCGAGGGCGCTCGTAAGTGGGCTCAGATGACCAAGACCAACGTGGGCAAGGCCATCGCCATCGTATTGGACGGTGTAGTTTATTCTGCACCTCGTGTCAATGGTGAGATTGATGGTGGTAGCTCTCAGATTACTGGTAACTTCACTATCGAGGATACCAAGGACTTGGCTAATACCTTGAAGTCTGGTCGTATGCCAGCTCCTGCTCGTATCGTCCAGGAGGAAGTCGTAGGTCCTACACTCGGTGCTCAGTCTATCCAGATGGGTATCATCTCATTCGTTGTCGCTTTCATCCTCTTGATGATTTACATGGTCATCATGTATAATGTGACAGCAGGTATGATGGCCAACTTGGCTTTGATTGTCAATGTGTTCTTCACCTTGGGTATTCTGACGTCGTTCCAGGCAGCCTTGACTTTGCCAGGTCTTGCCGGTATCGTCTTGTCTCTGGGTACTGCCGTCGATGCCAACGTGCTTATCTTTGAGCGCATCAAGGAGGAACTTCGTTCGGGCAAGGGTATGAAGCAAGCTGTAACCGCTGGTTATGGTAACGCATTCTCTGCCATCTTCGACTCCAACTTGACATCTTTGATTACAGGTGTTATCTTGTTGGTAACAGGTACGGGTCCTATCCGTGGTTTCGCTACCACTTGGATTATTGGTATCATTGTTTCATTCTTCACAGCCGTGTTCTTGACTCGTTTGGTATTCGACCATCAGTTGAACAAGGACCGTTGGATGAACACCAAGTTTGTTACTGGCTTCTCTCGCAACTTGATGCAGGGCAAGAAGTACAAGTTCATGTCTATGTACAAGACCACCTTCACCGTAGCCATCATCGCAGCAGTAGTATTCGTAGGTAGCTTCTTGGTACGTGGCTTGAGCAAGAGCATCGACTTCACAGGTGGTCGCAACTATGTTGTGGCATTCGAGAATCCAGTGGAGCCAGAGCAGATTCGTGCGGTCCTCGGTGATGCTTTCGTCAATGCCGACGGTACAAAGGCCAATACAAGTGCCATCGCCATCGGTACAGACGGCAAGACCATCCGTGTATCTACCAACTATATGATTGAGAGCAACAGCCCAACAGTCGATGACGAGGCAGAGACTATCCTCTACAACTCATTGAAGAAGGCAGGTTTGGTATCTCAGAAGAATGTCGAGTCATTCAAGAACCCAGACATCCGTCAGGGTGGTTCTATCATCAGTAGTACCAAGGTGGGTCCTTCGGTAGCTAAGGATATCACAATGGGTGCTATCTATAGCGTCATCTTCGCTTTGATAGCCATCTTCTTGTACATCTTGATTCGCTTCCGCAACGTAGCCTTCTCTGTAGGTTCTACCGTTGCCTTGGCATTCGATGCCTTGACAGTGATTGGCTTCTACTCACTCTTGTGGGGCTTGGTACCATTCTCTTTGGAGATTGACCAGACCTTCATCGGTGCTATCCTGACCGTGGTAGGTTACTCTATCAACGATAAGGTGGTGGTGTTCGACCGTATCCGTGAGAACATGCACTTGCATCCAAAGGGTGATGTACAGAAGATTTTCAACCAGTCTATCAACGAGACTTTGGCTCGTACCATCAATACTTCTACCACCACATTGCTCGTGTTGCTCTGTATCTTCATCCTCGGTGGTGACAGCATCCGCAGCTTCTCATTCGCAATGATTCTCGGTGTCGTATTCGGTACCTTGTCTTCTATCTTCATCGCTTCTCCTATCGCTTACATCGTTCTCGGTCGTAAGATCAAGGAAGAGCCTGCTGTAGCAGAGGCTGAGGTTGTCGCTGCCAAGTAATTGCTTGGATTGGTAATAAAATAATAAAAGGTCGCATCCCAAATAGGAGCGACCTTTTATTGTTTGTAACATAAGACACTCTCGTGCCTATATGCTCTGACTTTCATCAGAAAGTGATTCCACCGAGAATCGAACTCGGATCAAAGGTTTAGGAAACCTCCGTTCTATCCATTAAACTATGGAACCCTTTGGTGATGTATGTTGCAGAAAAGATGGCATGATTCCGCAATCTGTTTGCAAAGATAATGTAAAAATCTGATTTGACAAAGAGAATTGAAGAAAAAACGTCGATTTTGTCTGTAATGTCAGAGAAAAATAGGCAATAATCCTCTCTGTATAGGATTCAATAACCCTCACTATATATAATAAGGTATGTTTTTATCTCTCATTTTATCCTCGTTCTTCACTTTCATGGAGTTGAATTGCGAGAATCTTTTCGATACGGTGCATGATTCTCTCAAGAATGACGTGGAGTTCTTGCCCGAAAGTGATTATCATTGGACTCGAACGAGATATTGGCGCAAACTCAATCATCTGTCTCAGGAGATAATCGCCTTGGGCGAGTTGTTCCCTTCTTCTAGCGAGGGGGTTGCTGATTCTGCTATTGTCAATCCTATAAATCATGATTGGCATTTGCCAGACTTGGTGGCACTTTGCGAGGTAGAGAATGACTCTGCGATGATTGCGCTCACCAAGCGTTCGCTTTTGCGAAAGGCAGGATATGAGTATGTGATGACTTCCTCGCCCGATGAGCGAGGAATAGATGTAGCATTGATGTACCAACCGTTTTCTTTTCGGTTGTTGGGGTACCATTCTATCCGTATCAAGCGTTTGCCGGATACTCGTCCCACACGTGACATTCTTTATGCCAAAGGTATGTTGATGAACGATGACACGCTCCATGTCTTTGTCGTCCATGCACCAAGTCGTAGGGGAGGAGAACAGGCTTCTCGTCCTTATCGTATGCAAGTGGCAAGTCAGTTGGCAAGTTCGGTAGATTCCCTTTATGCCCTTCATGATCGTGCAAAGATTATCATTACGGGCGATTTCAATGATTATGATGATTCGCCTGCCTTGCGATATTTGCAAAATCACCACCTTATTAATATAAGCAAGGATGCCAAGGGGAGGAATGGAGCCAAAGGCACTTATCGCTATCACGGGGAATGGAGAAGTTTGGACCACATGCTGTGCAGTCCTGCTTTGTTGGAACATCGGATGATGTGCGAGATTGGCGACTTGCCATTTCTCTTGGCAGATGATGAAAAATATGGTGGCAAGAAGCCTTTCCGTACTTATCTTGGTCCTAAGTATTTGGGAGGATATAGTGACCATTTGCCGTTGGTGACTTGGTTTTTGATAGAGTGATTCCTAATAAGAATAGTAAAATTGGGGAAAATTCACATTTTTTCTTTCTATTTGTCAATTATCTCCATCTTTTTTTATACTTTTGCACCATCAACATGAAGTTTAACTAACATACGGTTGTTATGCAAAAGAGAAAAGAACTGTTGCTCCTTTTGGCGGCAACATCGGTGGGCATGGCGCAAGCTACTCCACCAGTTCATATTGGCGCAGAAACCAGTAATGAAGAAGTAGTAGAGAAAGGACAGACTTTTGTAAAAGGTCGAGTGATTGATTCTGACGGCAATCCAATCGTGGGTGTCACTGTCAAGATTGAAGGCACAGGTTATGGTGTCATTACGGATGCCGATGGCAATTACGTATTGGAGTTCCCTTCCATGCCAAATGCCAAGATTGTGTATTCCAGCATTGGCTACAAACCGAAAACTGTTGAGTTTACGGGGATGAAAGAACAGAACATGATGTTGGAGCTTGACCATATCGCTCTCGACGACTTGGTGGTCATTGGTTATGGAAGCAAGAACCGCAAGGATGTGACAAGTGCCATCTCTACGGTGAGTCAAGACCAAATCAGCAAGTTGGCTGCTACTACTCCTACGCTTGATGGACTTTTGCAAGGTACTGTGAAAGGTGTACTTGCCACTACCGTGAATGGTGAGCCAGGCTCTACCCTCAAGTTGAATATTCGTGGTATTACTTCCCCATACCCGAAGACAGGCAAGGGAAATAACAACCAACCTCTTTTTGTGATTGATGGCGTTCCTACTTTCATGGAAGAAACAGGTATCAATCCGCTCATCAACATCGCTCCTAATGACATCGAGAGTATTGATGTCTTGAAAGATGCCGCAGCTACGGCTATCTATGGCTCTCGTGGTGCCAATGGCGTTGTAATCGTCAAGACTAAGAATGGTAAGCGCAATGAGAAGACCAAGATTGACTTTGGATATACTTTCTCGTTCAGCAATCCTATCAAGAACTATAAGCCTCTGAATACAGCAGAGTACATGAACTTGCAGGATGAAATACTCCAGAATACGGTGCGTGGTCTCAATGACGGCAGTTCTTTGCTGGCTATGTATGAAATGACCAGTCTCCTCAACAATTATGGTCAGGTGAGTCAAGACCCTGAGACAGGTTTGTGGACTTACGAGGGATTGGACGATAGTCTCTATGGTACCGACTATACCAACTGGTCGAAGGCGGTCATCAACAAGAATGCCCCTACCCATCAATACAATCTTGCCGTTCGAGGAGGAAGCAACAAGACCAACTACTCCTTCTCTTTCAATGGTATGAATCAGGAAGGCTTACAACTCCATGACAAAATGGAGAGATATGGTGCGCGTCTTGCCGTTGATACAGAAGTCAATAAGTATATTTCGGCAGGTGGTGTGCTCGACTATACCTATTCCTCTCGTAAGAGCGCCACTGAAGTGACGGGCTATGAGAATGATTCTTGGAAGATAAGACCAGACATGGCTGCCAAGGATGCCGATGGAAACTATCAGCGTGTGGATGAGACGCCACTCTATATGGATGAGTATTTGGAGGCTAACCCTCTCGCTAAGTTGCAGAAGCAGACCAAGTATGAGAATGACCAGTTCTCTGGCAATGTATATATTGACATCAAACCTATTGCAGGTTTGACTCTTCATGCAGATGCCAATGTGTCTCGTTTCATCTTCAGCAATAGCTATTTCTCTCCAAAGGTAGCCCAGGCTTATCAATATGGTATGGAGCCTACTTCTGCTTTGTCGGAATCCAACTATCGTAATACTAATACTTCCATCAACTTCCGTGCCGACTATAAATTTAATGTCGTGAAGGATCATCATTTCAATGTGATGGCGGGATATAGTGCCGACAGATATTGGAGCAAGGAGCAGAGCCAAGCTTACAGCGGCTTCCCGAATGACGATGTGCTCAACAATGCCAGCAATGCCACGACCGTGAGCAAGCCTTCGGAGACTTATTCCAAGAGCGGTCTCAACTCTATCTATGGTCGTCTGAGCTATGACTATCTCTCTCGTTATCTCTTGGACTTCAGCCTTCGTTCGGATGAATCTTCCAAGTTTGGACCTGGCAAGAAGCGTGGTACGTTCCCTGCTGCTTCTTTGGCATGGCGCATCAACCAAGAGCCATTCATGGAGGATGCAAGAGCCGTGGACGACTTGAAGTTGCGTTTGAGTTGGGGTAAAACAGGTTCTACTAATGTATCAGACTTCTCTTATATGCAATATTTCACAGGTACAAGTTATGGAGGTCAGACGGCTATTGCCTTGAATCCACTGTTCCCAAACAAGGATATCCATTGGGAGATGACAACGGAGTATAATGCTGGTGTTGATTTCAGTTTCTTCAATGGTCGCTTGAATGGTAGCTTTGATGTCTATCATCGTAAGACCAAGGGTGCCTTGGCACCAGCTCCAATCGCCTTGGAGTTTGGTATTGCCACCTATTATAGCAACATTCTTGACTTGACCAACAATGGCTTTGAGTTCTCCATTGGGGGAGATGTAGTTCGTACCCAGGACTTTACGTACAACACAACACTCAGCATCTCATCCAACAAAAATAAAATCACAAAACTGAACGGTTCCTCTCTTGATATGATTCACCAGGATCTCTACATGGAAGGTTATGCCATGGGAACCGTCAAGGGTTACAAGGTAGCTGGCATTTATCAGAGTCAGGAACAAATCGACCAGTTGGATGCACAGGCACAGGTTAAGGGACATGACTTCTATCAGTCTAATGCCCATGTCGGTGACTATATGTTTGTCGATACCGATGGTAATGGCTACATTTCGGAAAACGACCGTACTGCCATCGCCAACCCAGAGCCAAAGGTCTTTGGAGGATGGAGCAACACTTTGTCTTACAAGAACATTACCTTGTCGGCACTATTCCAGTACCAATTTGGTGGCCATGCTTATTACAGTACCTTGCAAGAGTCGGCAAGTGGAACCTTGGGTATGAGTGTCTTGAGGGAATTGTATGGCAACACCTGGACACCTGAGCGCACGGATGCCAAGTATGCCCAGCTCATGTTCATGTCATCCAACAATGACAACATTGCTGTCAATGATCGTTATGTGTTCTCCAACTCTTATTTCAGATTGAGAAACATCACGCTATCCTACAATTTCGAGCCAAGTTGGTTGGAGCGTCTTCACATCAGTGGTGCATCAGTGTTCTTCACTGCCACTAACCTGTTTACCATAACCAATTGGCCAGGACTTGACCCTGACATGACGGCGACGGATGCTTATACCAAGGTGTCAGAGAACAAGGACGTATATCCAATGAGCCGTTCGTTCTCCTTTGGCTTGAAATTACAATTCTAACACAAAAAGACAAGTAGATTATGAAACATATAAGATTTCAATTCATGGCTGTCCTGTCGGCTTCTGCACTGATGTTGTCATCTTGCGATTTGATAGGAAGCGTCGATGATATAAACCCTGACCATGTAGTGACAGACGACAACTATATTACCGATGCGGCATCTGCCCAGACTGCTCTCAATGGTGTCTATGCTTCATGGCGTAGTACGGGCGTATCTTACCTGAGATATGGTATGTTCTCCATGGCTCATACCGAGACGCAAGCCATGGTCATGGGGGCAGACGAGTTTGCCCAGGAGAACATCGAGACCAATAACTCCAATGTTGAGGCTGCTTATACCGCTTATTATAATGTCATCAATACTGCCAATACGTTCTTGGTTCACATCAATAAGAACATCCCTGGTTTGAGCGATAACAAACGCACGGAGATGATAGCTGAGGCTCGTTGTCAGCGTGCCCTTGCATACTTGACTCTTCTGAAATGCTTTGGGGAATACTGGAAGCAAGACTCACCGTATGGTGTTTGCCTCTTCAAGGATGAGTTGGTGAGAGACAATGAGCCAAGAAAACGTTCTTCGGTGGCAGAAACCTATCAGTTGATAGGAGAGGATCTTGACTTCGCCATCGCCCATTGCGCTCAGCAACCAACAGACCATTATCATGTGAGTGCATTGTTTGCTAAGGCTTTGAAAGCCAAAATGTATCTTGCACAGGATGATTACCAGAATGCTGCGAAAATTGCCGAGGAAGTTATTGGCGAGGCAGGCAATGATGGCTACAACTTGGAGGAAGACTATGCGACTATTTATTCCAAGCAATTCGAGTCAGACGAGATGCTTTTCGCCCCTTATGTTGCCAATCCTTCGGAACTTTATGATGACGTATGGATTGGCTTCGCTCCTGGCTCTCTCTTGACCGAGATTGCCGATAATCTTGCTTCTGACGAAGAAACAGGAGATGGGGGTAATTCTGACGGAGATAATGAAGAATATTCTTCTAAGAAGAACTTAACGACACGTGCTGAGGAAAAGTCTGATGACGAGGAATATCCTGTAGAACCAGGTGACCCTGATAATCCCGATTATCCTGAAGGACCAGATGGATCAACTACAACTTATGATGCTCGATACGACTGGGCTTACAAGAGTGAGTATGCCATGACAACGGGTATTGGTAAGTACGCTAAGCTGACTGCCGACTATTTGAGTCTGGATACATATTATTTCATGCGTTTGGCTGAGGTCTATTATATAGCGGCAGAAGCTGAGGCTCGCCAAGGCGAATATGACAAGGCTCGCACTTACTTGGCTACGGTCATCGCTCGTGCTGGATATGATGAGGAGTATGTGGATGGTATTGCCGACGAGGATTTGCTGGGTGTCATCCTCAAGCATAAGTTGGTGGATATCAGCAACGAGAACTTCGAGGAATGGTTTGACTTGTGCCGTTACAACCGCAAGGGTGGCTTTGAGGGTTGGACCGAGGACGAGAAGGCTGAACTTCCTGCCTTCAGAAGATATCTTCTTCCAATCCCTAAGACCTCACAAGGAGCCAACAACCTCTTGGAGCAGAATCCTGAATATATAGAATGATAGATATTAAAAATAAGAAAAGATGAACTTTGCGAGAAAAATGACATTTGCCATTGCCCTATTTGTTGGGGCAATGGCTGTGAGTGCGCAAAACTTCGTACTCGAAGGTAAAGTGAAAGGTAATGTGGAAGGTGCTTCGGTCGTGTTGCAGAAGTATGAATCTAATGATGTGAGCACTTTTGATAGTACGGTCGTCAAGAATGGTGAGTTTACTTTCCGAAGTGATGTCAGGGAACCAGGTAACTATCAGCTTGTCATCGATACCAACAAGCCTGGGACGGAGATGCCCGATTTTCAGAAGATGTGGGCGACACGTATCTATTTGGAAAACACGCCGATGACATTTGCCATCGACTTGACGGATATGCAGAAAGGCATAGAGCCTGACCGCATCAAGGCTACCATTACAGGTTCTGCCACACAGGATATCTTTCAGAAGTATTTGGATTTGACTGATGCTTTGTCCTTTCAGATTGATAGCCTAGAAGGGGCGGCTGATGAGGCTGTAGACTTGCAGCAGCGAGTGGCTATAGCTAAACAGTCCCAAAAGTTGAAAGCTGAGTTACGACAGAAAGTGAACCAGTTTATCCAAGATAACAAGGGCTCGTTGGTGGCTGTTGATTTGGTGACAGAGGCACTGATGGATCTGCCTTGTCCTTATACAGAAGCTCAAGTGGACGAGATGCTGGGCTGGTTGACGGCAGACTGGAACGGCAAAACATCATACACCAACTTGCAGAAGCAAGCCGATTTTGCCAAGCAGACAGCTGTCGGAAAACCTTTCATAGACGGTGTGTTCGTGGACAAAATGGGCAAGAAGGTAAGACTCTCCTCTTTGATTAAGAAAGGTGAGTACACCATGTTGGAGTTCTGGGCTTCTTGGTGTCATCCTTGTCGCCAGGAGATTCCACACCTCAAGAAGGTGCATGAGCGATACAAGGACTTCAACATCATCAGTATTTCCATTGACGAGAGAGAGGCAGACTGGAAGAAGGCGATGAACAAGGAAGGAATGACTTGGACACAACTTCGCAATCCGGAAAGTTTCGGTGGTGTGGTTGCAGACAAGTATGGCATTACAGCCATTCCAGCTTGCATCATCCTTGACAAGGAAGGCAACTTCTACAAGACCAATATGCGAGGCGCAGACCTGGACTCTTTCCTCTACGACTATTACAAACGATAGATTCAAGGCGATTATAGACCAAAAGCCTGTCATTTTGCACTTTTTTGCAGCAAAATGATAGGCTTTTCCTATTTATTTTGTACTTTTGCACTCGCAAACTTATATAAATACGATAAAAGAATGGCTAATTTGAGATTTGAGGTTGTAGCCGAGGCCTTTAAGAAAAGACCTGTTGAGGTGGATGCTCCTAAGGTTCGCCCTTCCGAGTACTTCGCCAAGTATGTATTCAACCGCCAGAAGATGTACAAGTATCTTCCTTCCGACGTGTATGAGAAACTCGTCGATGTGATAGACAATGGTACTCGTCTGGATCGTTCCATCGCCGATGCCGTGGCTGCGGGCATGAAGCTTTGGGCTGAGGAAAACGGAGTGACTCACTATACACACTGGTTCCAACCATTGACCGAGGGCACAGCCGAGAAGCACGATGCTTTCGTGGAGCATGACGGAAAGGGTGGTATGATAGAGGAATTCTCTGGCAAGTTGCTCGTTCAGCAGGAACCTGATGCCAGCTCCTTCCCTAATGGCGGTATCCGCAACACCTTCGAGGCTCGTGGCTATTCTGCCTGGGATCCAACATCGCCTGTGTTCATCATCGACGATACTCTTTGTATCCCTACTATCTTTATTTCTTACACCGGTGAGGCTTTGGACTACAAGGCTCCGCTTCTCCGTTCGCTCCATACCTTGAGCGAGGCGGCTACCGAAGTGTGCCATTATTTCTATCCTAGTGTGAAGAAAGTACAGACCAATCTCGGGTGGGAGCAGGAGTACTTCCTTGTGGATGAAAGTCTTTATTCTGCCCGTCCTGACTTGATGTTGACAGGTCGTACCCTCATGGGACATGACTCTGCGAAGAATCAGCAGATGGACGACCACTACTTCGGTACTATTCCTGAGCGTGTGCAGGCTTTCATGAAGGACTTGGAAATCCAGGCCCTCGAACTCGGTATTCCTTGCAAGACCCGTCATAACGAGGTGGCTCCTAACCAGTTTGAGTTGGCACCTATCTATGAGGAGTGCAACTTGGCAGTTGACCATAATATGCTCTTGATGAGCTTGATGAAGCGTGTGGCTCACAAGCATAGTTTCCGTGTCTTGCTGCATGAGAAGCCATTCGCAGGTGTGAATGGCTCAGGTAAGCACAACAACTGGAGCCTTTGCACCGATACAGGTATCTTGCTTCATGCGGCAGGCAAGACTCCAGAGGATAATCTCCGTTTCGTAGTCTTCATCGTCGAGACCTTGATGGGTGTCTATAAGCATAATGGTTTGTTGAAGGCATCTATTATGAGTGCAACCAATGCGCATCGATTGGGTGCCAATGAGGCTCCTCCAGCCATCATCTCTTCTTTCTTGGGCAAGCAGCTCACCGACTTGCTCGACCATATTGAGAAAGCAGACAAGGACGAACTCTTCGCTCTTGCTGGCAAAAAGGGCATGGAATTGGACATCCCGGAGATTCCTGAGTTGATGATTGATAACACCGACCGCAACCGTACCTCTCCATTCGCCTTTACTGGCAACCGCTTCGAGTTCCGTGCCGTAGGTTCTGAGGCAAACTGTGCTTCTTCGCTTATCGTACTGAATGCCGCTGTGGCAGAGGCTCTCGAAAACTTCAAGGCTCGTGTGGATGCTTTGATAGAGAAAGGTGAGGACAAGACTTCCGCTATTATAGATATTGTACGCGAGGACATCAAGACCTGTAAGCCAATCCGTTTCGATGGCAATGGTTATAGTGAGGAATGGAAGGCTGAGGCAGCCAAGCGTGGCTTGGACTGCGAGGCATCTTGCCCTGTGGTCTTCGACCGTTACCTCGACAAGGAAAGCATCGAGATGTTTGCCAAGACCAACGTGATGAGTGAGAGTGAATTGAAGGCCCGCAACGAGGTGAAATGGGAGACTTACACTAAGAAGATTCAGATAGAGGCTCGTGTGATGGGCGACCTGAGCATGAATCACATCATCCCTGTGGCAACTCATTATCAGAGTCGATTGGCGAAGAATGTGGAAGGCATGATCAACATCTTCGGTGGCGAGGAAGGCAAGAAGTTGACTGCTCGCAACGTGAAGATTATCAAGGAGATTGCCGAGCGTACCGAGACCATCGAGCGTGGTGTGGAGGCATTGGTCAATGCCCGCAAAGTAGCGAATAAGATAGAGAGTGAGCGAGAGAAGGCTGTGGCTTATCATGATACGGTGGCTCCTAAGATGGAGGAAATCCGTTATCAGATAGACAAGCTCGAACTCTTGGTTGCTGACGAACTTTGGACTTTGCCAAAGTATCGTGAGCTTCTGTTCATTCGATAAAAGACCATATACCGTATGATGGAATTCGTTCCGATAGTCGAAACTCCTTGTTTCGATTATCGGAACATTTTGTATCTATCATCGAAACATTGTGTTTCGATGGTCGGAACAAATCATAGTACTCTTGTATGAGTTCTTGTTCCCTTTCCCTTCCGATGATGATGTCTTGAGAATAGTTCATTTTTATTGCAATTTTTGTGCAAATATACAAAAATATGGTGATAGTACAGCTAAAAGTCCTTTTTTTGACTTTTAGCTGTATTATCGCCATGTTTCTCGTAAAATAGATAGGCTTTTTATGTTTTATTAATTATAACCGATGCTCGCAACCACCTTCTTCTAAAGCGTGATGTCTTGTGCTGTCTCCGTGCGGAGGTAAATCGACACCGCACAAGGTTATAACTACTGATATATAGTAAGTTAGGTGGTCTCTTGTGCGGTGTGCGGTCAAAAAAGGAAACGTTTCTCACCAAGCAAAAATCCATGCTAGGCGACCAGTTCGGTTATAGAAGGGAAGGCTTCGAAGCCTGTCTGCCTAGGACAGGAAGCCTGTCTCTACCTGACAGTGTAACTGTTCTGGGCAGATAGTGTAGAGCGAGTGGACAGCAACGGATATTTGGATAAGCTATTTGCTTCGGCAGGGAAGTAAACGGTCTGGGCATTGGGAAATATGATTCGATTAAAAATAATACCGCTTATGACATCAAACGGCTATAGTGAAGACAAGCTCATACATCCGTGTACCTGACTTTTCCATTTTGAGCAATGTTATAGATGGCAAAAACGATACCATTGGCTTTAAGTGGGAGTTCTTCAACCAATGTAAGCGATTGGTGGAGGAAGGAGGATGGCAATATTGAGTTCCCAACGATACTTCGCGGTGTATTGAACAAGAAGAACCTGCTCGACCTTATAGAAAACTTCATCCTCTACGGCCACTACGATGGGCGGAACGTGAAGAAATATGAGAAATAGTTTTTATATTTTATAACTATGAATTACATATGCTTTGATGAACTAGCTGTTTGAAAAGATAGCGACATAGGTAGAGATTGCAAATGTCATGATGATGATGATTCTATAGTTTGAATCATGTGAGGATATATAATAGCAAAAAAGGACTTGCAAGCCGCAAGTCCTTTTTTGCTATAGATAGGAGTTCGTTTATCTCATTATATATTGTTTAGCTGCCATAAATGCTTTGGCACCTGCTAAATCATCTGCATCCATCTTTAATAGGGTCACATTGGTCAAATAGTTTGCTTGTCCTGCAGGGTCAGAAGTTGGCTCATTTGTTGTATAAAGCAGAAAAGAAATACCAATGATGTCTAAACTTCCAATCTTTCCTGTCAATGGGGCATATACAATGTCACCATTTTCATCTTGCATGACATCAAACTTAAAATTGCCAATGATGTCTGTTGATAGATAAGGATAACTATCAGAGGCAATGAACGACGAATAAACATAATAGGTGTTCAGGTATGAACCGATAGCTTGGAGATTTGATATTTTTAAAGTCAAAGTCTCGTCATCAAACTCTATGCCGTATGAGTAATTGATATCTGGCAAAGAGAGATAGTACAAGTTTTTCCATTCAAAGATTCTTGCTCGATACATCTCTACCTGATTTTTTTGATTGTATCCCATCAGTACATAGTCCTCTCCGAGGAAATTGTCTTCAAAACTTCCTTGCAAGATTTCTATAGTTTTCTTGAATTGGTCTGTACCAAATGTGATAATTCCTTTGCGTACGTTGTCAGTGTTGTTTTCTGCAACGTTCATTCGGATACTGTCCCCGTCAATAGTCGGTGTAACCCATTCAGGAGTACTGAATATTTGAAATCCTTCATTGTTGACAACACCTTTAGCATATTCGCCTCCTTTGTTTGAAGCCACGATATTACCATCGCTGTAAGAGAATACCAAACCTTGTTGTGATACGTTGACTACTGTGGAGTCTGTCTCGGAAGCCTTGATGACTATAGTGGTATTTCGGGATTCTCTTGATTTGTTTGCTCCTGCAGCGAAACTAACAGTTTTCCCCTCTGTAGTTACTGATAACCAACTGTCGTTTGAATATGCTTTTGAGATGTCTTTGTTGACGGTTATTGTTTGGGCGTCACCAGCAGCCTTTAAATCTGTTTCTGCTGATACCACTTGGATGCCATTGCTGTTTGGATTGATTTCACCTTCTCCATCATTGCAGGATGATAGAAATAGTGCTGCAATAGCTATGACATATGATAATGTTATCTTTTTCATAATTCTCAAATGTTTTTATTCTTCTACTTTTGTAAGCCCTTGTAGGTAGCTGTACATGAAATAAACTTGAATTTGTCCAGAGGAATTGGTAACCAAATTGCCACTACTGCTTACAGGCAGTACAACCAAAGTTGTAGCATTAGGATCTTCCCCTTCAATCTTGTATTTATTATTATCAGAATCGTATGAAATATTGAAGCCGGTTGCGCTAAAATAGCTGTCATTTGTCAGAGTACATACTAACAAGTAAGGATATTGACCTGTAGGGTCTGCAATAGCCTGATATGGAATATATATATTTCCAGTTAAAGGACTAAAGGAAGCTTCCAAGTCAAATCCTATTTTGCTGCCACTCTTGGTTACATAATTGATAGTGGCAGTCAGTGTGGATTCTGACTTTTGATTGATGAGTGTAGTGTTTTCTGAGAAGGTAAGAGGGAACGTTTCGATTTCATCGCTTTCTCCTTCTTCTTGTGCTTTCTTCTTTATGTATGAAACTTCCCAATCACCATAATATGTGTTAATCTTCTTATAACCTGGAAGTTCATAACTCATACAAATCACACTGCCATCTTGGGAAGTCAATGATTGGCTTTGTGTATTCCAATTAAGGTTTTTTACTTTCTTTCCTGCTATAATCATAGAGTCTTTGAACTCAATGCCTTCCTCTGTGGTGGTATATGCGGTTGTAGTTGTGTTATTTCCTAACACACCAATATAAGCACGTCGACTGGCAGGGTCAAAATAAATACCTTCAGGATTGTCACTGTTCTCTACGTAAAAATAATTCATGGAATGGAAAATGTTCTGCATCTTGTCTATGCAACTTTTCCAATCCTTGTTGGCATCCATACGAGTCAATACCATTTTGTTGCCCCATTTTCTTCCTTTGACAAAGATAGAATCTTGTGTAGCACGCATGATAACAAACTCATAGTCGCCTTGTTCACCAGTAACATCGTCTTGATATGGCTGTGCCAAATAATGCATAATGGTATTGTGAGTATTGAATGTCAAAACAGGACCTTCTCCTCTTATCACATCATAGCTTGATTCTGTTACCATATCGCTTGGTGCAATATCTGAGGAAACATATGCTTTCCCATTGACGAACTTCATAAACATAGTATAGCCACCACGATTATAGTTCTCTCCTGTGTAATAGCGCATTTCCCAGCCATTGGTAGCACTTTCTAGTAAAGCTCTGTCTGCATCAACAGCTTCTTGGATTCTTTGTGCTGCTGACTTGTTGAAAATCTCATCATCGTCTTTTTGACATGACTGTAATGAGAATAATGTCATAAGAGCGATAATGGTATATAAAAATTTCTTCATAATAATTCTAATTTAAATGTTCCAAATCGAGTGTTTTCATCTCTGACGCACGACGTTGGATGATGTCTCTTAATTGATCAATGTCCAACCCCCAAGATTCTTCCATGTATTTACGGATAATTTCCAGTTTCTGATTGATGATGGCTGCCCCTTCGGTTCCTGCAGTTGTCAAATCTGCTTCCCATTCACTTTTAGAAGAAGTGATGTATGTGGACATCGTTTCAGCAAAATCATCATCAGGTTGGCTCATGGCGTATTTTGTGATGAATCCTTTTTGTTGTGCATATGTTACCGAGTATAAATACCAGTCATTACTTCTGTAATCTCCTTCCGAAATCAACTTGAAGTTTGTATCGTAAGGTATTTTTTGATGTAGGATGTGAGTGAACTCATGGTGCATCGTATGGAAGTAATACTCATTGAGACGATGATAGTAAGCATCGGTCTGAATGCGGCTTTCATCAATGTCATTAATCTTGTACAAGGTAACTTTCAAACCACCTTCTGCAGTTCCGACAGTCTCTGTATTGTTGCTGTTGTAAGCAGAAGAACCTATGAAATGGATGATTCTTGGTCCATTTGCTTTGACAAAGTTTTGACCTACTGCTTCATTGTAAGCATCAAACCAAAGATATTTCATGAGAATAGCGATTTTGGCAGACTTGCTGGAGTCGGCAGGAACCAACTGGTAAGTCATGTCAGATTCTATATCCTCCATTTTATATTTTACATCTATGTTATAGGTGGATGTATAGTTCTTTTGCAACCATAAATCAAAAGCGTCTCGCTGTGGTGATGTCGTAGGGAAAATGGTCTCAGATGAAATCTTGTCATCATCTGAGCACGAAACCATTCCCATGGTTAGCAAGAATAATGCTATATATATTGCTTTTTTCATATTTGTGATTCCCTTTCTTTATTTGTTTCTTGGATTTGGAGTCATTCCTGCGGTGATAGCATCCTGTGGTATTTGGATGGCTCTACGAGGATCGTCTTTAGTCAACGTGTCAGTAACAGCCTCAACTTGTTGATTCATGTTGATGCGGCGACGGTAAATTTCAATACCATATCGCTTGACATCTTGCATACGTAATCCTTCATGAATTGTGATGAGGCGTCTCAACTGAAGAATACATTGGAGAAGTGGCTCTTCTGTTTCTACATCAATTGTAAAGTTTGTGTTAAATTTCTTCTTAGGTGTTGGATTCGTAGGAGTATAATAGCTGATACCATTATAGAATTCCTTGATGCCGTCAAGAGTTAGTTGAACGCCATTTTTTGTAAACTTAGATAATTCTGTGTTTACATCAGCCAAAGCTTTGTCATATTGTTTGAGTAAAGCGTATGCTTCTGCTCTGACCATCAAGGTTTCATCCATATTAAAAGGTACAAACTCTGTGTGTAGGTAACCTGAGCCAGTTTGTTCGTTGACATATTCTATCAAGGCAGGAATTTTGCGCAGAATATGACGAGCAATGGCATCGTTAGTGAAAACTTGGTATCCCATGACAGTGTTGCAGTTTCCCCAAGGACCGTCAGCTTCCAAGGTTTCAGTTTCAGAGACAAGTCTTCCATGTGTATATTTGTCTCCATATCCATATGCGCCACATACCATTCCCCAATCCGAATATACAGACTGCAGCAATATATTAGCATTGTTGGTAGAACTAATATAAGCATTTGGTTGAACATTGTCATTGGCAGAGAGGGCATTCCATGTTTGCCAGTCGCGAAGATTGGATGAAGGATTGTTTCCTAACACTAAACTTGCGTATTTGATGGCTTCGTCGTATTTCTGATAATAAAGGAAGAAACGAGCAGCAAAGGCATAGGCTGCATTCTTTGTAAAATGAAATTTAGGATGGTCGTAAGTGTTAGTGACCAAAGACATTCCTTTCAGCAAATCTTCCTCGATTTTAGTGTAAGTGTCAGATAATGTGCCGCGCTCGTGGTGTTCTCCTACGTGTTCATCTACCTTTTCTGGATAACTAATGCCTAAATTTTGGTCTGCAGTAGTCTTGTCGTATGCATTGCAGAACACGTTGGTGAGTGTGAAGGCAGCATATGCTCTACAGAGCAATGCTTCTCCTAATTGTGCAGAATAGTCTGACTGGTTAGGCTGTTTTTTGATGAATTCAATAGCTAAATTGGCAGAAGATATTGCTTTGTTTTCTTTTTGCCAGATATTATTTATGCCGTCATTTGCTGTAGCATCGATATCATCCCAGCTGTATGCTTGTATCTGAAAGCGGTCAGCCGCACCATACGAGGTGTTTCTGTACTCGTCTGTATTGTCGGAATACATTTCTAGAAGATATGCTGGATAGATGTCTGGATAGGCACTTACAAGCAATGAAGCTACATCATCCTTGTTGCTTAAGTTCATACGGTTGTCGGGAGATTTTTCTAAGAAATCGTTACATGAAACCAAACTTACGAAACTTAAGGAGAGTAAGCTTATTTTTATATATTTATTTATAGTATTCATATTTTTTCATATTTAGAATCCTGCTTTTACAGTTAAAGTGAATTGTCTTGGAAGTGGGGCTGATACACCACCTGCACGGAAGAACTCTGGGTCTTGCCCGTTCAATTTCTTGTCTGCATAGAGCAAGAACAAATCTGTGCCTTGCAGTTTCAAAGATAAACTTTTCAGTGCAGTATGTGTAAACCACATAGAAGGGAAATCGTATGACAAGGAAATCTCCTTCATTCTGATGAAATCACCTTTTGCGACACGAACGTCGGAATAGTTATATGCATTGTAACCTAATTCCAACTGAGTGTTGTCGTGGTACTGTCTGTAAGTCAAGATAGTAGGTACATTTGTTAATTTCTCCTCTCCACCTAATCTGTAACGATTCTTGAATTCCTTGGTCATAGAACTTAAATCATTATATTGAGCGGAGAATATAGGATCCAAACGAACTACATTTCCAAATGAATATGTCATGAATATATTCAGGCGGAATCCTTTATAGGCAAAGATATTGCCAAAAGAACCTGTATAGGTCGGATCTGTAGGACCTTCGTACTTCAAATAACCATTATTGGTGCGTTCTTGAAAATTTAAGTCGGTTGAGGTAATCTCGCCTTTTTCATTGAGGAAAGTTGGATAGCCATTTTCGTCCAATCCCATGAATGGTATTGAGAACAAAGCTCTTACTGGATAGCCTTTCTTGGCAAAACCATTGCCTTGGATATAATCCATGGTGGAAGCTTGTGTCATCAAATCTGTTACCTCATTGACTGCATGTGAATAAATCAAATTGGTGGTCCAAGAGAAATCTTTGGTTTGGATGTTTTTAGTCGTAATACTCAATTCTTCACCGTGTGATTTCATAGATGCGATATTCGTGTATTCTATATTGTCTCCACGTCCTACAGCCTCAGTTATTTTTGCACCAATCAGGTCGTAGTTGTTACGCTTATAAACATCAAATGTTACATTGATTCGGTTGTTGATAAAACCTGCGTCGATGCCAAAGTTGAACTCATGTTTCTTTTCGTATGTTAAGTCTTTGTTGGCAAAATCTACCGCCTTGATACCACTTTCTTTATCGCTAGTGAAAGGGCGATATACATTGTATGCTCTTAAAATATGAGTAGAGTTGGTTATGTCGGCAGGACCTCTGTCGGCAGTCAAACTGTATGATGCTTTCAAGGTCAGGTGTGACAACACTGAACGTAGTTGAGAGAAGAATTTCTCTTCATGTACGTTCCAACTACCTGAAATATTCCAAGTAGGGAGCCATTTGGCATCGCTTTTTTGACCAAATTGGTTGGTTCCCTCGTAACGGATGGTTCCATTGAGATTGTATTTTCCTTTGTACGAGTAGGTGGCATTACCAAAGAATGCGGCACTGCGATAGTTGGTGTTGCTCAAGCCATAATAAGAATCGCCTTCTTCCAAGCCTTTTTTGAAGAATTGATATACGTAAGATGCCAATTCTCCCTTGGTATATTGCAAACCTGCGCCATTAAACCAAGTTTGGTTGCGCTCAATGCTGTTTGCTTCCATTCCGCCAAATACATTGACTATATGGATTTTGTTGAATGTGTGGTTGTAATTAGCAGTCAGTCTAATGTCGTAACTTGTCATTCGATTGTCTGTTCTTTGATACAAACCACCTTGTGGTAATACAGATATTGGCAAGGCGTATGGGTCATCTGGGTCTTTGTAAAGAAATGAGTTGTTATCTCTTATTTGAGAGTTCTTCATCGAACGATAAGCCTGCGCCTGATTAGAATTATCCGTCACATTGTGTTCTTGTGTTGTGCTTGCATATTTGATTGCACCCAACGCAGAAAGTTCCAAATCATGGATGGGACTGTATTTTACTTCCATTTGGAATTTTGTATCCACTACATTCAAATCAATGTAGTTGTTGTTCAACTCATTGAAAATGTTGAATGGTGCATAGTTTGCTACATAATATGTATAAGGATCCAATGCTCTGGAAGAATTCAATGCGTATGAGAATGGATTAATGTCAAATTGGCGACTAACCTGACCTGATGCAACATCTACATCTTGGCTCATTGTTCCAGGGGCTTTCTGCTTACGGTAGGATGCTGAACCAATGATATTGACAGAGAGATTGTCAAGAATATGATGCGTAACATTGAAATTACCGGTATATCTATTAACTTTGCTGTCTTTATACCATCCTGGATCTAACATAGCACTCATAGAGGCATAATAGTTAGATTTCATGGTACCACCACTTAAACTGACAGAGTGGTTTTGCATGATTCCGTTTGAAAAAAGGCGGTTAAACCAGTTGGTGTTTCTTTGCTCTGCGCTCTGCAGGTAAGCATTTTGTGCTTCTTGTGTGTTCGCTAGTTCAAACTGACCAGTTGTTGGATTAAATGTATCGATAAGTTCATACATCTTACCATATACACCGTAGTTCTTGCTGTTGAGTACGGTGGATAAGTTCAGCCATCCTTTGTCTTTCAACTCTTGGTAGATACCCATTTGCTCTTGAGAGTTAAGGATGTTAAAGTTGCTGTAGCTTGGTTTCAAACGAGTTGTAAATTCTCCAGAGTAGTTAATGTGTGCTTGTCCTGCACGTCCTTTCTTTGTGGTGACGACAATCACACCTGCCATAGCTCTGGCACCATAGATAGAAGTGGCAGAACCATCCTTCAGAATTTGGAAACTTTCAATATCGTCGGAGTTAAGACCAGCAATCGCTGAAGAAACCAATGTCTCTGCATCACCTGATGAAAGGGCATCAGCACTAATATCGGTTACGTCTTCCATGATGACTCCATCAACCACCCATAGAGGTTTGGAACTACCATAAATGGAAGTTGCGCCACGAACACGAATCTTAGGGGCTGTACCGAATGTACCAGAGACGTTCTGAACGGAAACGCCGGCAGAACGACCTTCCAATGAACGACTGATATCAGCCATACCACTAATCATAGTTTCATCGGCTTTCAATTGGTCTGTTGCACCAGTAAAGGTACGGCGATCCATCTTTGACATACCAGTGACAACGACCTCGTTCAGTGTTGTGTTGGATTTCAGGGATATTGTCATGCCGTCTTTGGGCACCAAGGTTTGAGCTTCCATGCCAATGTAGTTGACTTTGATTTTTCCACCTACTGGAACTTCGATGGTAAACTTGCCGTCAATGTCGGTGACAGCAACATTCTTGCTGTTGGGTACGGAAATGGTAGCTCCTATGGCAGGTTCTCCATCTTCCTGAAGGATTACTGTACCCGTAACCTTTCGGCTCTGAGCAGAGATTGTTCCTAATAGAAGAAACAATCCTGCCAATAAGCACATGAGTCTTTTTTCCATAAATTCTTTTTTATATATTCACAAAGTAGTAATTATTTCTTGATAACTTTAAAAGTCTTGCCATTTGCTTGGCGAACAATATACACTCCTTGATGATGAGGTTCGTTTATTTTCTGACCATTGAGATTGTAGAGAGAAACTTTACCAACTTCTTGGGTGTTGTTAATCTTCTCTATAGATGTAGTTTCGCCAACGGAAGTCATGCCAGATTCACCACGAGTGTAGAGAGCTGTAATCTGATACTTGCTGTCTTTATTACCCATGTCATCTGTGTAAGTTGTTGCATTAGCGTCAAGAGTGGCAATTTTCTCTCCATCACGATATACATTGTAGCCCAAGAACTCTCCGTCCCCAACAGTGTAGGTGATGTCATCTATCTGAATCATAAACAGGTCATTTGCCGTATAATTAATAGCAAAATACTTGGCTCCTTCTGGTAAGTCGCACGTTACCTCTGTCCAATCAGCAGTTGTTGTTCCGTATTTGACCTCTTCTCCACTGCCTGCAGTGGTGAAATCCTTAGGGTCATTGCCTGATGTGGAGTAGTAAACGCTATATGGCTCCTTGAAATTTGAGGCTGGGCCTTGTACCCAAAATTTGATGGTTTGTGCTTGACCTGTCAAAATAGGCGAAATCAACCAGTCGTCAGCAGCTACATCCATGTCTTCTGCAGGTGCAAAAGCTGCTAAGCATTGGTCACCTGAGTGAGCCGTAATGTAAGTATAACCAGTAACTCCTGCAATGGATGGAGTTGTCTTCTTTGTATTGAATACAATATAGGCGTATGCTTCCTCGGCGTTAGGAAATTCAATTCGTCCGATACCACTCTCTGACAATGCAGTGGTTACAGGAATTGCTGTAGTCCAGGCATCATCTCCATCATACACTTTCCAAGGACCGATGTTGTTGATGATGAAAGGCTCATAGCTTTCAAAGTCATCGATGATGGTCTCTGTTTTGTAAGCTGGTTTGGTCCATGTGAGATTCACCCCACTTTCACTTGATTGGCTTTTCAGGTTTGTAGCCTTGGTGAGTGTTGGCTGTGATAATTGCAAAGTGGTGATGTCGCTCAGGTTGTTCGCTTCAAACTCATCTCCATCATAAATGATTTTAGCTTGAAGCTTGCAGGCATCAATACCTACCTTTGGCGCAAATTTCAAATATGTTGTAGTGTTCTTTTGAGCTTTTAATTTTGTCTTGAAGGTCTTGGAGGCAATTTCTTCCTCGTCAGCATATAGCTTTACGGTAAAGTTCTTGGCCTCTTCTGTTCCATAGTTGTATATTCTGGCTGTGGCAGTATTGTTTTCTCCTCCAATGGCTTTTGTAGGCGCATTCAATTTAATAGCAAGGTCTTTGTTGTAAGCGTCACCCACAGACACATTGTCTATATAGATTTCTTGAACTCCATGGTTCTTGCATCTGAATTTTATATATATATAAGGTGTGTCTTTGTACTTGCTTAAGTCTATAGTGACGGTATTCCAACCTGTAAAAGTCATGTCCGAAGGTTGAAGATGCTTCACCTCTTCTGCTTCCGCCTTGCCAGGCTGGACGACCTCTACATAGATGTCGCCAGGATATGAACCTGTTGCGGTGTTTTTTAATGTGAATTGATAGCTAAATCTTAACTTTGGCGTTGTGGTGCCTTTTAGGGAGATTTTTCCTGTGTTAAGGCTTTCTTCCGTGTCTTCACTTGTTACAAAACCTTGGCAACCACCGTCTTCATCTTGTGATTTGCTTGTCCTCAATTTGAAAGTAGAGAAAATTTCTGTTGTCTCTGTCCACCAATAGTAAGGAGTCGTTCCGTCCGAGAAACTATCTCTGAATGGAGAGTCGTATGCCTTTCCTACAACCAAAGATGGCATGTTGTAAGTTTTGCAACTACTTTCTCCTGCATCGCTAACTGCAGTGACGGCAAAAGTCCATGTTTGTTGCTCGCCATCAAAGTTGTTGTCAAGTGAATAAGAATTTCCTTTTAGGTTGGAAGCCAATAATGTCTTTTTATATTGATTGTCGATGGAATATATATTGTATGTAACCTTGTTGGCATCAAAATAATGTCCATTCTTACCTGTTGTAGGGGCTTCCCATGTGAGGTCAATTTTATAGCCGTTGTCGATAGCTTTGGCTGTTTCTACTTCGTTAGGTGTATCAATGCCTACATAAGTGGAAGCCGCTGTGTCCAGCCCCTCGCCGTATTTGTTGAAAACGGTTACGGTGTAAGTATTGTCCTTGATTCTTGCCTCCTCGTCTGTTATTTGGTAAGCCTTTCCTTTTTCGGGGGAGCTGATTGTTGCAACAATTTTACCATCATCCCTTGTTACGACAATCTTAGACAAATCTTCAAGAGCAGTGCCTCCAAGATTCGTATTAGGTGTCGTAAATTTTATGTTTGCTTTTAATATGCCATCTTCTGCAGGGGTGACAGTTAAATTATTGACTTGGTTTGGAACTCCTGCCTTATATTTCTTCTCAATAATAACATCATCAAAATATTGGCGGCCATATTCTCTTCCTTGTTTTTTTTCTTCTGCCTTTCCTAAACTGGAGGCATGAAATGCAATCTTGTATTTGCCTGTTTCTGTAACATTGATTATTCTTCTGACAGGTATAAGGGTGTTGCTCTTAGGTACTTCAATGTCTGAGTTTATTTTTGTGTATGTATCAGGATTGTTTCCTTTTCCGTAAGAGATTTGTAGAAACTCGTATAACTCAGAGTGGGTTGCTCCTCTTACCTTATAAGTCAACTCATAGACCCAACCACCTTCCAACTCCAATTCTGGTGTGATAAGCCAGTCACTAATAGGGGCTTCGTTGGTTGTGTATTCATTACAAGCAGCTCCTTCGTCAAGAAACCATTTTTTACCATCGCCATCCTCATCCATGTTGAGCATAGTGTTAAATGCACTTTCATCATCAAATGTTTGCTTGTAGATGACTTGAGAGAATCCCTCTGTAGGTATCAACGCTATTGTTGTCGAGAACAAAAACGTAGTAAGTAATCTTCTCTTTTCTTTCATAAACTTACAAAAAATTAGTTAATAATGGGCGCAAAATTACAAATTGTTTTTGAATTTGCAAAATAATGGGCAAAATATTTGAAGTATATGTATATAAATTAGACAAATTGTTTGCGATTTTGTGAAAATACAATAGTTTTGTCTTATGTGTCTGCCAAAAATAATTATTTTTGTGATAAAATATAAGATTTTTAAGTAAAACCCTTTTAAATTCATTTTTTATTGCTATATTTGCCACCGAAAATGAATGCGATGTTCATTTTGGTTGTGAATTCTTATTTAAAAAATGGAAAATATTAACATTTAAATTTTTAGCTTATGAGAAAGATTACTCTTTTTTTGTTTAGCTTGCTCACATTGTTGACAAGTGTAACAGTAGCTAATGCACAGGAAACGAAATCGCCTTATAAGGTGGATTTCAATTCTGCTATAGCTACGGATGATCATGCTTTTTTGGTCGATGTTGGTTGGGAGCATGTTGTGGGAAGTGTTATGAATTCCGCCGGCTATGATAAATATGTTCCTTATACTTATAATTCAGAGGGAGGTCATGATAGTGGCTTCTTGAATGTAGGTAATCAACTTATAACTGTTGGAGGAGATTATGATCCAGAATATGCGAATGATTATTTGATAACACCTGCCATAACAGGGGCATCTTCTATTTTTGTTAAAAAAACAAAGACTTATGAAGATTTCATCTATATTTATAAGATGAAGAAAGCTAATGGCAAGTATGTTGTGGATGGATCTCCTATTTATTCTTCAAAAGCTGATGAAGATTTTGGCGCGGCAACAGATTGGTATGAGGTTGATATTCCAGAGGTTGATAATGTTCGCTTGGGTATTTATGCTTCCAATGTTGGACTTGATGATTTTGAGGCAGAAAGCGCAAAAATTGAGCTGAAAAAAGAAATGGCTATCACTGCTTCTTCCTCAATAGGTACTTATACCAATGCGGATGCTGATGGCAATTATAATTTCGATTTTAAAGTTACGGTTAAAAATACTGGTGGCACAACTTTGAATCCTGGTGATGCGGGTTATCAAGTAGATATAAAAAATGCAGCTGGGAAAGTTGTAAAAACGATTCCTATAGACAAAGCTTTGGCAGCTGGTGAAAGCTATACAATTTCAGTAAGTGTGACATTGAATATGTCAGAATACCCAGATGCTTCTTACTATTATGCATACGAGGGGATTAGTGAAACAAAGACAACTATCGCGAAGGTAACTCCTGTTGCATATAACCCTATTATGAAGGTGATTTATGGAAGCAAGGAAGTTGCAGATGACTTTATTCTGAACTTTGGAAGTGTAAAAGCTGCAAAAACAGAAGAAGTTACAATATCTAATGATGGTGGAAAAGAATTGGCTATTTCTAAACTTGCAGTTTCTGAAGGCTTTACGGTAGATGCTACGGCTCCATTGACAGTGCAACCTCATGAGAGTGCAAAGGTTAAGGTGACGATGGATGTTGCTGCTGTAGGTGCTAAAACAGGTACATTGGAGATTGTTTCTGACGGTGGAAACCAAAACATAGCATTGAAAGGTATTGTTATAGATGCCAATACTTGGTACGAAGATTTTGAAGGGGGCAAATTGCCTGCAGGTATGGTGCTTGTTGGCAAGGAAAGTGTTTGGTCTGTAGTAGAACGGCCATCTAGTACGCAAACTGCTGATAATAAAAAAGCATTGAAAGCGTATGATTATTCAACTAAGGCTACTGTAGTTTCTCCTTTGTTGGAAGTTAAAGAAGGGGAAACTTTATCTATAGATATGGCACGGTTGGATTCTTCGACAGGTAATTTAGTTGTAAAGTATTCTACAAATAGGGAAGATTGGACAACAATTAAGGAGTTTGCACTTAATGACTTTTCTGCTGATAAGGCTGGCTATTATTCCTATAAGTTTGCTCCTGTGACAATTGAAGGCATTCCTTCTGGAAAATATTATATCGGCTTTGAAAGTAATGGGTGCTATATTGATAATATTGCAGGCTTTAAACTTGCAGATGTGGCGCACGATTGGAAATTGGTATCAGTGAATATTAGTGGAAGAAGTGAGGTTAATTCTGCGTTGGGTGTATCTGCTGCATTACAGAATAACAATGTGAAGGCCGAAGAGAAAGACAGTTATACTGCTACCCTTTATGTTGGAGGTAAAGCTGTGGCGAAGGCAACGGCTTTAGAAATTGCTGGAGGCGAAACTCAGATATTTAATTTCTCATATACCCCTCATGTTGCAGGTACAGTCAAGGCATACGTTGAATTTGCAGCTGGAGATTATAAAGTTGCGTCTAAGGAATTTGATATTACTGTAAATGAAGAACTTGCGACAGGAGAAGCTCAAGCTGGAACTCCTGATAGTAGAAATTCAAGTGCACCTGTAGCAACTTATTATTGCGATAGCGAGGCGAAGTTGTTATATCCAGTTTCCAAATTAGTTTCTTTGTCAAAGGGTGACAAAATTTCAAAGGTGTCATTCAAAGGATATGTTGAAAGTAATGTGACAAAGCATTTGAAAGTTTGGATAGCCAATGTTGATGCAGAAAGTCTAGAAACTCCATCTTCTACTCTCCCTACGGATGGTATGACTTTAGTTTATGATGGTGACTATTCTTTCAAAAAAACAGGTAAATCCACCGATCCTTTGACTGATGACGCTGCGATATTGGAAATAGATTTTACGGAGCCTTTAGTATATGAAGGAAAGGGTATTGCAATAGCGATATCTTCATCATCTTCTACCTATGCTAAGAGTTATTTCCAAGTTGTAAAAGAAAATGAGAAAGAGCATTTGGCTTATTATAGAAAGGCTGATTCTGGTTTGTCATCCAAATCGTTTTATTCAACAGCGCTCCCTGTAGCTTATTTCTCTTTGTTGAAAGACCCAATGAGTGTTGAAGGTACAGTGAAAGACTCTGAGACAGGAAATAACATCGCTGATGCCGAGGTTAAATTTGTTTCGGGTGATGTGGAATATTATGGTAAAACAGATGAAAATGGGCATTTTTCTATTAATGTGATTAAGTCTAATTTGGCTTATAAGGCTGAAGTCTCAGCAGAGGGTTATGCAACTCTTAACGATACAGATGTTGACTTGACTACAGAAAATAACTTCAAGTTGGTTAGCAATACCCCAACTGGTATCAGTGAAGTTGTAACTTCTGAAGCTACTGCTAATGCCAAAGTTTACAATGTACAAGGTATCTTGGTTAGCAAGAGCGGCTTGGTTGGTTTGAAGCCTGGCTTGTATATTGTTAATGGCAAGAAAGTAATCAAAAAGTGATTGAAAGCTTTAGATTAAGCTTTAATCTCTCTCGATAATGTTTCGGGGTATGGTGGCTTGTTGATGAGTAGCCATACCCCCTTTTACTTTTTTAAATATCGATTGGCTTATGGATTCTTTATATCTATTCCTACAAAAACAAAATAGGCAAAGCTATGTCGCTTTGTTGGTATTCTTGTTGCTCTTACAGGTAAGTGTAGATTCTTTTGCTCAAAATTTGTTGAGTAAAAAATATAATCAAATTCGAGTTGATGATGTTTTGCAAGGGAGAATTCTTGATTTTGATTTACAAAATCAATATGGTAAAGGTTGTGTGTGGAATTTGACAGATGCCAAAATTACAAATAAACAGTATCGTGTTTCATTTGTTCAGCGAAAGGATTCTGTAAATCCTATTGGGGTGTTGTGTAAGTCAACCAAATATTATTTCTCAGAATTAACTCAAGATACCGTATTTTTAGTTGGATTGGAGAATAATCTTCGTAATTGTTCTTTATTTAAGAAGCTGCCTGTGCTTTGTTTCCCTTTTTGTTATAGTGATAGCATCAGCAGTTTCTTTTATGGTTGTGGCAAATATTGTGACAAGTTGAATTTGGAGGTCTTTGGGAAAAACATGATGAAAGCTGATGCTGAGGGCTCTTTGATTTTACCTAACGGTACCTCACTTAGTCATGTGCTTCAATTACATACTAAAACTTATATGTCCATTAGAAAATCCCCATTGGATAGTCTTGTGGTGTTAAATCATAGTATTTCTGATGATAGCATAGCTTATTATATGAATCAAGACAGTTCTATGGTATGTTATGATGTAATAACCTTATATGCCCAAGGTTTTAGGTATCCTATATTGCGTAAAGAAACTTCAAGAAATTTGGAATGGAAGGATGGAAAAAATATTTGCGAAGTAGTATTCTTTGATCCTGCAGAGCAGAATTTAATGGCTTGGGATGAGGACAATAAAGAGATTCGACAGTCCTTGTTCCATGAGCAAATAGAAGCTAAAGAACAAGCATCTTCCATTTCTTATAGGGCTGCACTTAGAAAGGAAAAATCAAGTATTGAGATTGAATATTCTATGAATAAGAATGGCTCTGTAAGTTTCTTGCTGTCGGATATTGGAGGCATTGTGTATCGTCGAAAAACTCAAAACGTGGCAATGGATGAGAGGCAAACTATAGAATTGAATTATGGTGGGCTTCCGATTCAAGGGCAGCTCATCCTTTATATAGTCGTGGATGGTGAACGTTGGGTAGAGAAGTTTAATATTAATTGAAAGGAGGATAGATATGCTAAAGTTTCGATTATATATCTTCTTGCTATTGGCGTTTTTTCTTTGTCATAGTGTTAGAGCCATGCAAATAGCCATAGATACTGTCAAAGCAGTTCCCGAATATACCTTGGAGGATGGCAAGGCACAGTCTGTGTCTTTTGCCTATTATAGTACAGGCTTGATGTGTTCCAACCGTTGTGTCCTCATCCTCCCAACGTCAATGGAACTGACCATCGAGGTAACGGACAGTGTGATGAGCAGCACGGAAATCATCGGCATGTTCAACTATAGTATGGAATTAACTTGCCTCTCCAAAAGCCTATCTCCCGTGACAAAGGGCAAGAAACTCACCTGCAAGACCTATTACGCTGGCAGGTATGAGTTGAGGTATGCGCCAAGGTCATCCGCCTCCACGCAATCAGACTTCGGCAAGATAGACATAGGCGGTGGACTTTCGCCAGCGACTCGCTATCAAGTCACGCTTAGAGTTACAGGAACGGAAATACCAGTGCAAAGCACTTATCCAGAGATAGTGCCAGCATCAACGGATGACTATGTGAGGCTGGACTTGCCAAGCGGCAAGAATGCCGTCGGCAAGTTTACTTCAACAAGCGATGACGGCAGCCAAGGCATCAAGGAAATCACCTTCTATGACGACTTCGGGCGTGACGAGGCACATGCTAAGGTCGGTTTTGTCTCGAAAAACGAGAACTTGTTGGATTTCCAGGAGTATGACGGTTGGGGACGCAAGGGACGTTCTTGGTTGCCTGCCCCATGCCCTACCAAGGAGGATGTGTTGCTTCCTATAGAGGATGTCAAAAGTGCAGCTATGTCCTATTACCATGACTCCGAGCCTTACTCTTACGATGTCTATGAGTCAACCCCCGAGAGCAAGGTTGTGGAAACTTATGGTCCAGGCAAGGACTGGCACCAAAATAAGAAGTCTGTCTTCACCAGTTATTTCACGAATGTCGAGGGCAATGACAGCCTAAGTTGCTTCCTGTTGTCAGCCTCTGTTGAAGACAAGAATGTCACCGTCAAGGTAATGGGGGAATGCCCCACAGGTACTTATTCCGTGACTCGCACGGAAGACGAGGATGGACGTTCCGTCCTTGAGTTTCGTGACATGTATGACAGACTTGTGCTGAGCCGACGCATGGTGAGGGAAAACAAATATACGGAAAAGTATGACACCTATTATATATACAGGGACAAGGACAGGGTAGCGGCAATCCTTCCGCCTGCCCTCTCGGACGAGCTTTCGCTTACTCAATCCTTGGACAAGGCATTCATAGACAAGTACGCTTATTGCTATGAATACGATGTCATGGGCAGGCAAATAGCCAAGAAACTTCCTGGAGCGGATTGGGTAACGATGTATTATGACAAGGCTGACCGTTTAATTCTTGTCCAGAATGGTGAATTTCGCAGACGGCATTCCTTTGGATTTACCATCTATGACATCTTCGGACGTGAGTGCCTGAAAGGAAGTTGCTCGGAATATAGCCTGAGTAAGTTCAAGAACGACTACGTAACCTGCCGTTATACTGGCAACAGCGCAGACTATTACGGCTATGCCATCTCAGGCTTGAATGTCTCACCGACAGGAATAACCTCCGTGGATTACTACGACCAGTATTATTTTCTGTATGACAACATGTTTCCATCGACATTCAGTTATCTGTATAGCGTGGAGAAAGGCTATGCGGAGAAGTCCGATGTGGCAAAGACTTCCCATACAGGACAGATTCGCATGCGCCTTGGCGATGACGGATTGATGTGTTCCTCTTTCTATTACGATGTTTTGGGTAGGTTGGCTCAGTCTCATGGCTTGAACCACCTCGGCAACTATGACCACACTTTCTATAGCTATAATTTCGCAGGACAGCCCCTTTCGGTGAAGACTCGCTATGATGGTAACCAAAGGGAGGTGCATGATTATGTCTATGACCATGCTAGTCGCTTGCTTTCCGATGACCTAAGCCTCAATGGCGCAGCTTCTGTGAACCTCAGTAGCTATGGCTATGATGGTTTGGGGCGCATGTACGCCAAGTACCACATGGACAATGACGAGCTGACGATGAAGTGGTCGTATAACATTCGCTCATGGATGGACTATATGTGTGGTTCCTTGTTCGATGAGACGCTCACTTACAATGAAGCAGGTAATTATTCAGGTAACATCAGCAGAATGTCATGGGGAATACCAAGAGAAGGGAAAACTTACAACTATGATTTCTTCTATGACGGTCTGTCTCGATTGCAGGAGGCGATATTTTCTGGCAGGGATGATTTCTCGGCACGATACTTCTATGACAAGATGGGCAATGTGAAGCACATAGCACGTTGGGGCTTGCAAGATGACGGTGAATATTCCGAGATAGATTATTTGATGATGGACTATGACGGAAACCTGCTGGTTCGTACGACGGATGTGGTAGAAGGTCCTTATTACAAGGGTGCTTACCATTTTGTCGATGGAGCGAACGAGATGGTGGAGTATGCCTATGACTTGAACGGCAACATGACGAAGGACATGAACAAGGGCATAGATACCATCCGCTATAGTTTCCTAAACCAACCCATGTTAATCAAGTTCAAGACGGATGAGGACGCTTTGTCTGATACACCTCTCCGCATACTCTATGATTATGATAGCGATGGCAAGAAGTTGATGTCAAATTATCCAAATGACAATCTGCGAATAGATTATGTTGGGAATCGTGTCTATGAGAATGGCAAACTGAAACAACTGTTGTTCGATGGTGGTTATGTCGCTTTTGAAGATGGTGCTCCTTATTATTATTTCTATATCCAAGACCACCTTGGCAACAATCGTGTCCTCGCCTATTGGAAGGGTGATATAGAGCAGGTGAACCATTACTATCCTTATGGTGGCTTGATGGGAATGAGCAATGGCGACGAAATTCAGCGTTACAAATATAATGGCAAGGAACTCGACCGGATGCACGGTTTGGATTGGTATGACTATGGGGCGAGAATGTATGATGCCGCCTTGACAAGATGGACGGCTATGGATCCATTGTGTGAGAAATGTCCTTGGGCTACTCCGTATGGGTATTGCTTGAATAATCCGATAAAATATGTTGATTTACAGGGAAAAAGACCATCTTGGTATGAAGCAGCTTTGATAGCAAAACATGTTTATGGTGATGCTGTGAATTTGAGAGGAGGGTGGAAGTTGTATGGTGATATTGTTAAGAGAAAAAATGGTATGCAATTTGGAATTTATTATCGCCAATTGCCCAAAGGAAAAATGGATTACGTCCTTGCTTTTGCAGGTACAAACGATATGGAAGATCTTGGGTTGGATATTAGGCAAGCTTTAGGAAGTATGGATATTTCTCAGTATGGTAATGCAAAAGAATTTGGAGAAAAATTTGCAAATGCTTATAGTGATGGGGAACGTACTTTTGTTGGCCATTCTTTGGGAGGAGGATTGGCAGCTATGGCTTCTTTGTCAACAGAAGTACCTGCGATAACATTTAATCCGGCAGCATTGAATGATAAAACTAAAAAAATTTTAGATGTAGACAAAAACAAGAATAATCAAATTTTAAATGTGGTTGTTCGGGGAGAACTTGTGGATAAAATTCAAAAGGAACTTGGACTATCTCTTGAAGGATTTACAAAGACGATTTCTGATGATAAAACAGAAGATATGTCTTCGTTTCGCAAACATTCTATAGATACTGTACTTGAAATCTTAAAGTAAAATGAAAAAAGTGTGGCTATATACGATAATTATGGCATTAACAATGTGTTGGTGTTTCATTCTTTATTATTTAATAGGGGTGAGAGGAAGCAAATTTCTTTGGCTTTTTTATTATGTGCTATATAATATGTTCTTTATTTTTGTAGATTGCATATTTGTGTTTCTTTGGGATGTCATATCTTCGTATAGATGGTTGAAAGGCAGATGTATGGTTCTTATGAAAATTATGTTTCAAATAGTGTCTGTATTGTTTTATTGCTTAATGTTTTGGTCCTATGATGATGAATATTGTGCATTTCTTTTTGCGGTCATTCCTTTTGTTGTCCCAAAACTTATGACTTTGAAAAAGTAAAAGTTTAGTAGAATAGGTAGAAATATAAAACGCTAAGATATGAAGAAGTATGTATTGCAAATGATATTCTTGTTGGTGCCACTTTATTCTTGGTGTCAGCTTAATCCTGTGTGGAATGTGCAGACTCCCGAGGTGGCAAGTTTGGGACAATATGGCAAGATACCTGTTGGCAAATACACAGGTGTGACAGACATAGACGTTCCCATTTATACCTTGAAGGTAGGAAACATGTCATTTCCCCTATCCTTTAGCTATCATTTGGCTTCGGTGAAGCCAAACGCCCCCGGCGGATGTCTTGGACTTGGATGGACTCTGAAGGCTGGTGGTTACATCACAAGAACGGTACATGGTTGCTATGATGAAAAATGTGATGCCTATGGTAATGAAATAGGCTATTATGGTCACTCGCATAAACTGAGAGACATAGACAGCTTGGAATTTGCAAGGGAGACGGATAGCCTGGTCGTTTCTGGTAATGATTATAAAAAATGCCATGAATTGAGTGCTGATGAGTTCTCCTTCCAGTTCTTTGGTTATTCAGGTAACTTCTATTTCAATGAGGATCGAGGTTGGACGGTGGTCTCTGATCAGGATATAAAAGTGGAGTTTGACGAGAAAACAGGCTTTATGGATTTGAATGAAATCGGGAAGCGAATAAATACATCCCGATGGAACAGACAGAGTTACAACAACCGTTTCTTTTGTAAGTTCACCCTGATAACTCCCGATGGCACCCGCTATGAGTTTGGAGGCTTGGATGCCATCGAGTTCAGCGTGTCTTATTATGGACGTAATGACGATGACTTGGTTCCGACAACTTGGAAATTAAGCAAGATAATTACACCGGGAAAACGTAAGATAACCTTTGCGTACGATGCCTCAGCCATCCAGTGTGATTTACGTTATGTTCCTCAAAAGCGTTATATGGACATCTCTACCAAAGAATTTGAGATGGCAAACACTGGCTTGGGACGTGCCAACTTCACTGGCTTTCTGTTGTTTCCTACTTACTTGAAAAAGATAGAGACACCGAATGACACCTTGGATTTCGTATATTATCGGGATGTAGGCTATCCACATCGCTTCTATTCTGGTGCCCTTTGTTGGGAAGACAAAAATGCAGAGAGGAGGGACTTCTTTTATACAAACGTAGTTACGGCACCTTCTCTGCAATTTGGTGTCTTTCTTGGGTATGTTACGTCTGTCTCAGACGTAAGGTCATATTTGAAAAACTACTTGTTGCATTGTATCCGTGTTAGAAATGGCATGGCAAGCCGAACCTATTACTTTGGTTATTCTTATGCTTCCCGACTATTGCTCTCACAATTTACAGTCAGAAAAGGTCACCCTGCATTAATAGAGAATCACTAGTGTCTCTTAAAATTATTTAAATTCGAAATTATGTTGTTCATGCACAAT
>ERZ808278.274-NODE-274-length-39866-cov-8.070759_pt1 | contig 39866 bp, 59 predicted proteins | sample MGYA00521239_ERZ808278 | MGnify/ENA primary metagenome ERZ808278 (study PRJEB31516, sample SAMN03275600) | gut metagenome | biome: mammalia-associated habitat; material: feces | host: Papio cynocephalus | place: Kenya | collected 2012-07-17 ... | reverse complement strand
TCTTTTGGCAATCGTTTTACTTTCCTCAAACGTATCGGGCTGTTCCCGTTTCGATATCGCCGTCGTCGTAACTTCCGCAAGCATATTCAGAACAAGTTCGATATTCGTCATATTGTCGCGCAGATTTTCCTTTTTCAACCCTTTGAGTTCTTTATACTCTTTAACGGATAAGCCGCTCCACGCTTTCGTCATTTCGTTCGTTAAAATCGCGTAATCTTTTTCCTGTTCTATTCCGCGCGCTTTCCACTCATCGGTCAGTTCTTTGCGCATTTCTATTGTCTGTAAACGTTGATTTATCCAGCCTTCCGTATACCCTTTGGCACGGTAAAAATCTGCGCCGCGAAGTATCGCCTTTTCGGGATCGGCTATTTCGTCAAGCCGCTCGCTTCCCACTTGCGCCAGCCACATTTTGAACGGCTCCGCTTTCGGCGACGGAATAGACTGCACAAGCCGCAAAACGCCTTTCGTATCAAGGCAATCGGTCTTGTAATATTTTCCATCCGATGCCTGCATTTTCAGTCCGTGACAATTTGTCACGACCTCGCTTCCTTCATTTTTTAAGCGTTGTTTCAGTTTGCGCCAGTATGCGCCCGGGTCTTTACTTGCAGAATCCGATAGAACGTTGCATACGTCCACGACGGAGAAATACCATTCTTCTTCGTCTGCGTTCCATAATGTTCTTACTTGTTTGTTTTCAAAGATTTTAATTTTATTTTCCATATGTCACCTTATTTATATTGTATATTACTTTCTTAAAAAAATCAAGTATTTATTTTTTCTTGCGCTCTTTCAGCTCGGTTACAAGCGTTTTAAGCGTGGAGCGGATAAGCTGTAAATCTTCTTCGGAAAGGTCTTTTAAAGATTCTGTATCACACAAAACAAATTCCGCCTGTGATTTTTCTATGCCTAATGCATATTCTATTGCCTTTATGGTGTCAATTCTTGGGTGGGGAATGTATCCGCAAAAAATATTTTGAACCGTTCCCTTAGGAAGATTTGCCGCCGTTGCTATATTCGCAATAGTCATTTTCTTTTCTTTTTTTATCCTTTTATATAAAGACAAATCTATTTCCGTTATTTTATCAGAGCTTATCGGAGAAATTGATTGCCGTTGTATTTCCAAAGCTGATTCTATGGCTTCGATTGTATCAATGCGTGGGTGCGGTGTTATCTCTAAAAGAACTTTTTCAATCGTACTTTTAGGTATCCCAGATAATTCGGAAAGTTGCTCGAAAGATATTTTCTTTTGTTTTCTTATGTTGTTTAAGTCTTTGCCTGTCATTCTTATTGTTGTAAGTTGTTCAGGCGCAACAATATTCGCGTATTGCAAAGTTAAGCCTAATGCCTGTTCTATTGCCCGCATTGTGGCTATTCTTGGGTTCGTCGTTGCTCCCGAAAACAAGTTTTTTAAAGTAGATTCAGGAATTCCACTCTTATCGGACAATTCTTTATATGTGATTTTATTTACTTTTAAATATTCTTTTATTTCCTCAATCTTTAAGTCGGGTCTAATATATATTGCTTTGTCAGAAAACCCTAAAATAAAGTCAGTCGAAACTCCATAAAATTTTGCAAGCGTTATCAGTGTGGAGTAGTCAGGTTCGCGTTCTCCTAATTCATACCGGTTGTAAGCTTGCCTTGTGCAGTTAATTTTATCTGCAATTTGCTGTTGTGTAAGACCCCACTCTATTCGTAATTCTTTAAGTTTCGTTTTCATTTTTTCCTCTTTTTTAAGTTATCTACAAGTGTGCGAATGGTGTTTCTTATAATTTCTAAATCGCTATCAGTCAGGGCTTCGATATCGTTAAGGTCAAATCCCAAAGCCTGTAAACGTTCTTCCGTGATTTCGACATCTTGCGGAGAAGATATTCCGAGTGCTTTTTCTATCGCCTGTACGGTATCTATACGGGGGTATCTTGCGCGCCCCGCAAAAATTTCTTCAATGGTTCTTTTAGAAATTCCAGCCCTTTCGGCTATATCATTCATTGTTAATTTTTTTTCTTTTTTAATTTTTTTCCAAAGTTCTATATCCATTGTCTTTCACCTCTCTACGGCTATTATATCAAAACCACATTTTTATGCAACTTTTTTCCTCTAAACGCTTGACAACTACATAAACTTGTGGTAAGATAAATTCAGAAAACCACATATGGTTGTGGTTTTCTAACAGTGAGGTGCAAAATAAAACGTCGACAACTTTGCAGGAATTCTGTCGACGTTTTCCCGAAAAGAAATAAAACGCCGACACAAATTCCTAAGAGGTGGTCGACGTTCTATTCCTGAATTTGTTTACCTTTGCGATTTGCAGCTTGCGAAAAGCCCGTTTACGGCAATAGTTTAAACCTGGCACACACAGGCGTAAACGTTCCATTCTCCGTCGCCTTATCGGCGGTGTTTTAAAGGAGTTTTCATCTCCACGGCAGAACTTAATCGCAAACACGGCGGAATTTATTTTCCCTGCTTTAAGCAAAGAAAATACCTTTACCGCTTCTATGAATCGTTGCGCAACTTCCGCGGTTACAGTTCCGCGTACCCCGACGGAGCAAGCGCAAATTACTCAAAGGAACAGCGGGGTATCATGAGAAGCTTTTTAAGAAACTTCATAATAATCACCTCACTTCGGAGTTTTATTTCGGGGTGTCTTTCCGAAAGGGAAGAACTTCCCCGAGAAGTCTATTATACGGCAAAGATTTGCCGTTGTCAAATATATAATATAGCTTACTCTATTTCCCCCTTAATTATTCGGGGCGTACTGCGTCCTCCGCGGGAAACCCCGAAAGGAAACACTCGGCTTTATGCCGTTTGAAAATAAATTACAAGGAGACCTTATGAAAACAGCAGAACTCATTAAAGAGATATCGAACGAGCTTATGCTTGACGCCGATTATTACGGCACGTATCTCGACGAAGTGCGAGAGATTAAAGCCGAAACGAAAGAGGAGTTCGAGGCGAAAATGAAGCCGATAGACGAGAAGTATTCGGCTATTCGTTACGACCGTGCAAGCTTGCTGTTGATACTTTTAAATCAGAAGCTTTTAGAAAAGTGCGAGGCAAGCGAAGTCGACCCCGAAGCTGTGAAAGACCACAAAGAGGAATTATGCCAGAAAAATACGCAAGATTAAAAAAACTTTTAGCAGAGAATCACATTCCGCATTGGAAATGCGCGGCGTTGGCGGTTATCCGTGAACGCACATTCAGATACAAGATGTCACGCACGGGAAGCCGTTTTACTGACACTGAAATGTTCGCGATACAGCGCAACGTTTTCCCCGATAAGACCCTTGAAGAGATATTCGGGGAGTAAGGAGCTTTATGAAATTCACGGAAAAAGACATACAGGACTTCGTAGAGTATGGCGAAGAGCGCGGAAAGGGAAAGACCGTGCAGACGGTTTTTAAAATTCTTTCCTCGCTTTTAACGAAAGAACAGGCAATTGCGCTGCCAAAGTTTATAGAAAATACTTTTCGTGGTAAACCCGTGGATAAGTCCTTATATGGCGAAAAAACGAACGAAATGTACGAATTTATAGCCAACGCGGGAAACGATTACACATCGAAAGCGTTCCTTTTGGAAGAGGCTATAAAGCTTAGCGATTTTTACACGGGAGTCCATTCTGATATATATGTTCGGAAAATGATACGTACCCCCGATAATGTTGTTAAATTCCTTAAAAGAAATGAAATAAAATCGTCGATAAAAGAGCTAAAACAGAAATTGAAAGAGCTGTAAGGGAGAAGCAAAATGAGCAAGTTAAAAGAACGGCGCGAGGCTTTGGGCTTAACTCAAAGACAGGTAGCCGAAAAAATAGGGGTTAAATATCAGTCTTATCAAAGATATGAAAACCTTATTATAATTCCTAACGCTCAAATCGCTATAAAGGTCGCTATGGCTTTAAATACAACCGTAGAGGAACTTTATTCTGCGACATCATAAAGTTCTTCTACGGTCGTTTTTAATGCTTTGGCAATATCAATCGCAATCATAACCGAGGGCAAAATAGTTCCGTTCTCGTAACGTTGCAAAGATTGATATGTGATATTGACCATAGCGGCTAATTGCCGTTGGGTCAAGCCTGACTTTGTGCGATATTCAAGAATTTTATTTTTTTTCATAAAGTGCCTTAAATTGCTTGACATCAAAATTGATGTATGGTAACATATGCGTATACATCAAATATGATGTTAGCCGATAAATAGAAATATAGCAAACGAAATTATACTACAAATCGGTTGTGTTTGTCAAGACCACAAAGCAAGGCGAGAGTGAAAAGGTTTTTAAGGCTTTTAAACGAGGAATTGAGCGGACTGTCCGCTCGGGAACAAAAACAGGTAATCGGGCAGTTGCTCGAAAGAATACCAAAATTAAGGAGAAAGACAGATGACGGCGAAAGCGGCAAAGGACGTTTTAAAAAAAGAATGGATAAGGACGGGTGATATCAAGGTCTACTTCGGTTGTAGCGAGAATAAAGCCTGTCAGATAATGAAAGAGATAAAGCTCTTCCAGGACAGCACAGGCGGCTTTTTACGCGGCGTATGCCACACGGACGATTTAAAGGCGTGGATAGCCCATAACAAGGAAAACAAGGCGGTGCGGGCAAATGTCTGAAACGTTAAGAGATTTAAGGCTTAATGCAGGAAAGACGGCGGCGGAAGTTTCTGCGTACTTAAAAATAGCCCGTTCGACTTATTCAAATTATGAACAAGGAATAAGGACTATCGATATAAGACTTATTATCCCGCTTGCCGAGTTGTTCGGTTGTTCCGAACGGGAAATAATAACCGCTCAGATTAACAGTCAGAACGCCCGATAAGATAATCGGCAGATACGTCAAAGAAGTCGCAGAACTTAATAATCATTTCGATTGACGGTTCGCGAGTCCCTTGCTCGTAATTTGCATAGGTCGTTCTTGTTATTCCGAGAAGCTCGGAAAGTTTATTTTGCGAAAGATTTTTTTCAGCTCGTAATTCTTTCAAACGGTCAGCGATTTTACTCATAAAAAAAATATAACACAAAATGAGTCAAAATACTTGACAAGACTCAAATTGAGTAGTATTATATAGACACAAAACGAGTCAACGACCACAAACAAGGCAGTATGCGAAGATTTTTTGAAATGCTCAGCGACGAGCTGAAAGGCTTAAATACAAACGAGCAAGAAGAGGTTTTGAAACGACTTCTTGAAATATATCCGAATTTAAAAAGGAGAACAGGGAATGAAAGACGATTTTTACGACTACGGAAACAAACAACCACGCCCAACGCTTAAAGGATTGTTAATCCACTTTTGCGTGTGGGGAATAGCGGCGGGGCTGTTCGTCATCGGCGCGATAATCAACGGAGGGATAACGTTATGAAAGGATATAAAGCTTTTGAAAAAGGGCTGATATGTCGCGGCAAGCAATATGCCGAAAACACGGTATTTGAAGAGGACGAGGCGGTCATCTGCGAAAAGGGAATGCACTTTTGTAAAAACCCGTTTGACATTTTAGACTACTACCCACTCGTGAATGATAAGGGCGATTTTTCCGACTTTGCGGAAGTTGAAGCTCTTGACGAACCCGTGACTGACAACAATAAGAAGTTTAGCTCTAAAAAGCTAAAAATCGGCGCGAAGCTTTCTTTTTCGAAATTCGTTGAGGCAATGGCAAGCTTTGAATTTGAAAAAATTGGCAAAACAAAAGTTAAGACGACGAATAAAGACTACGCAAAGATAGGCTCTTCGGGCGACTACGCACAGATAGGCTCTTCGGGCTACGCCGCACAGATAGGCTCTTCGGGCGACAACGCAAAGATAACAAGTGAAGGGAAATACTCCGTAATTTGCTGCGCCGGGAACGGCTCGATAGCAAAAGGAAAGGTCGGTTCTTGGATAACCCTTTCCGAATGGGAGTGGAACACGGAAGAAAAATGTTATATTCCTATCTGCGTGAAAACGGAAAAGATAGACGGCATTAAGATAAAAGCCGATACGTTCTACAATCTCGAAAACGGCGAGTTTATTGAGGTGAAAAGATGAAAGGCTTAATCGACTTTAACGGCAGTTTCGCCATAAAGTTTGACGACGTTCACGCCGACGATTTTGATAAAATCTGCCGATATTTCGACGATAGCGATTACGGAGTTTTGAACGCCGACGAATTTACTTTTGAATACTTCGGCAACGACGTGGAGTTTATCAACTGTTATGCAGGTTATCTTAGTAATCCACGCGAGCGGAACGATTTCTTTTTCTTCACGGACAACGCCGCAAGGCATATTGTCGAGAGTGCGGACGTTATCGATAACGAGTATAAGCGTGTAAGCGTTTTAATCGGCGCGGCGAAACAGCTCAATGATGCCGAGCTTTTAAAAGCTTCGCTTAAAAGACAAGCGGAGTTAATAAAAGCGGCTCAATCGGATTTAGCGAAAGAGATTAAGGCAAGAACGCACATCGTGAAAACCCCGTATATAGGGTGCTTAGACGATTGTTACAGTTATTTTAAAAGGCACGCTTGCCCCTATAGCGCGGGTTACGACATAGCGACGTACACGAATGAGAAATGCCCCGTATTATCAGAGATATCAAGATACAGGAAAGACGAGATTTCTTTCGAGATAACGAAAGCTCAATAAATAAAGGAGACGAAAGACAATGAATTTATTTGAAAAAATTCAAACCGTGCGAAGTGAGCTTCGGCACGCGAAAATCAAAATGAGTGGAAAGAACACGTTTGCAAAATACGATTACTTCGAGCTTGACGATTTTCTTCCGCCGCTTACGGAACTTATGCTCAAACACAAAATAACGGCAATGCCGTCGTTTACAAACGAGGTCGCTTCGCTTACGGTAATCAACAGCGAAAACCCCGACGAACGTTACACGATAACTTCGCCGTTTGGAACGGCAGAGCTTAAAGGCTGTCACGAAGTGCAGTGTATCGGGGCAGTGGAGACGTATCAACGGCGATATCTTTATCAGTCGATGTTTGATATTTCCGAATCCGACGGGCTGAATAAAATGCAAGGTTCGGACGACGAAAAGAAGAAAACCGCGACGGCGGCGAAATCGCCCGCAGGACAAACGAAACAGAAACCTACGGAAGATAAAGCGGACAAGCCTTTCCCCGAGGTTAAAGACCCCGCAGAAGCCGTCAAAGAAAAGAGAATGACGGAAATAAAAGAGCTTATGGCTTCTTACTCGGACGATAAAAAGCAGACAGCCGACAAAATGAAAGCGTTTTGCGAGAAATACGGCTATCCGACTGTAACGGCATTGCCCGTCGTATTATACGAAGAGCTTTGTCAAAAGATAGCTCGAAAAGAAATTTAACACGATACAAACCCGAGGGGCGGCGGGCGTGTAAATAAATTTAAAATTATTTGTGGTCATCGGCACCGCCCCACACAGCCACGAGAAAGGAGAGATATGGACGTTCAAAAGCCCGCGTATACGGAAGAAATGAGAGCAAGGCTTAATTCAATGGTTCGACTTCTTCGTCAACGCTTTTACACGAAACAAGAGCTTATGCAGATTTATAACATCGGCGAACGGCAGATAAGAATGGCGATAACCGAGATTTCGCATAAATTGCCCGTACTGTCTACAAGCGGCACGAATAACGGCTACAAGATAGCCACAAGCCCCGAAGAGCTTTCGCTTGTCGAGAACTCCTGGGCAGAGCTTTCAAGCCGTATAGAAGAGCTTAATAAGCGTATATCGCCCCTTGTAAAATTTAGAGACAAAATAAGATACGGAGTTAATTAAAATGGTTAAAGTAATTTTAATCGGCAATCTCACCAAAGACCCCGAGGGCGGCGAAACTACTTCGGGAATACCTTATAGCAGATTATCTATCGCCGTAAATCGTCCGTTTACCGACGAGAACGGCGAAAGGCAAGCGGACTTCTTCAACGTTACGGTGTGGAGAGCGCAGGCGCAAAACTGTGTTAAATACCTTTGCAAAGGCAAAAAGGTCTGCGTAGTCGGCAGACTTCAAAATCGTACATACGAAGATAGAGACGGTAATAAACGAATGGCGACCGATATAATCGCCGAAGAAGTCGAATTTCTTTCCCCGTCGGATAATTCCTCGGGAGCGGAGAAAACGCCCGTCAGAGCCAAAGCAGAGCCTGCAAAGCCTAAGCTTGAAGAGGTTCAGGAAGAACTTCCGTTCTGATGAAATGCGCGATATGCGGCGCGCCCGTAGAGCGTGGCACTGTTTGCCCGAAATGCCGAAGCAATGTGTTTTCGACAAAGCCGAGCAAATACCGCGCTCAGCGGGTTGATACCGAGGACGGAAAGTTCGACAGTAAGTTAGAGCTTCGACGGTGGAACGAGCTGAAATTGCTCGAACGGTCGGGAGCGATAACGGAGCTGAAACGACAAGTAAGAATACCGCTTATACCGCAAAGTAAGTACGGTAGGGAAATCGCGTATATAGCCGATTTTTCGTACCGAGAACGCGGCGAACTCGTTATCGAGGACACCAAGTCGGAAATAACAATGACGCCGCTTTACAGGCTTAAAAAACGACTTGTAGCGGAAAAGTACGGTATAGAAATCAGAGAAATAACAAGGTAAAAGAAAAATGGGAAGAAATGAAAAGACATCTTTTGATTTCTTCCGAGTTGAAACGGATTTTTTCAGCAATAAAAAAATAAAGTCCCTAAGGCGGCTTTACGGACCGATTGGGTTATCAACGTATTTATATCTGCTCGCATACATTTACGGTCACGACGGATATTATGTTAAATTTTCAAGCTTAGAAGATTTAAGTTATGACATTGCGGAAGCGATAACGGGTGATAACGTTGGAAAAGTAGCGCGTCGCGTAGCTGAGTGCATTAACTATCTTGCCGATAGTGACCTAATTGATAAAGGCTATCTGGCGGAGGGCATAATCACCAGTGTTTCTATGCAAGGACAATATATTGCAATGTGCAAAGCGTGCAGACGCTTAATAAATATGCCGAAGTACTGTCTGATTGACGAGGACTGTTTTAAGTCAGGCAAAAAAGAAATAACTTCGGAAGAAATACCGATTTCCTCGGAAGAAATACCGATTTCCTCGGAAAAAAAAGCACATATTAGATTAGATAAGATTAGAAATATATCTCTCTCTTCCCCCCCTACCCCCCCAACGGGGGAGAGTGAGGAAAACATAGGCTTAAAGGTCTTTCTTGAAAGTCACCCGAATATCGAGGTTGACGGGTATAACGGGAAGATTTCGGATATCGATTTCGACCGTTTATCGGCGGCTATCGCCGAAAGCGACTTCTTGAAAGAAGTAACGTCGTTTCTATGGCTCTGCAATCAATACGAGAAGATTATATCGGGATATTACAAGACCATTAAACCGCCTGCTAAAAGCAAGGACGGAGCGACAACGACGGAGAGTTGGACGGATATATTAGCGAGGATATGAAATGGAAACTTATTTAGCGACGATATGCAACGGCATTCGCACGAGCGAAAGGAAAGATACGGCTAAGGAGTTATACAGCTTTTTCCGAACGGTTACGCCACAGTTTTATAAGGGGCAAACCGAAACGGAAATAAAGCAGTCAATCGCAAGTATTCAGATTTTAACTTCGAGCATTCCGTCGGATATGCTCGCGGAGATGTGCAGGATCGCGGTACAGGAATACCCGAAACAGAAATCAAGGAATCCGAATTGTTTCTTCAATCTTGATTACTTGCTTACGTTCAGGGATAAGGCGAAAGAAAGCTTGCGCCCAAATTGGGCAAATTTCGTACTTGCATTTGATACGCAAACTCGTGTTACTACTTACGGGGACAAACGATATCTTGACGATAACTGGGAATATCCCGACGACGCGCCGAGGTATTACGAAGAAGATTAAGGGAAATCTAAAAGAAAGACGTTTAAAGGAGCTTATGAAATTCTTTAAATGGCTTAAAACAAATCTTGAAAAAATTATTAAATCAACGTGGAAGCAACTCAAAGACAAAACGAATATCGTGATTTACATAATCGTGAATATCGTTGTTTCGTCGGAAGTATGGATTCCATATCTCCTGGCGATTATCACCGGGAATAAATGGTGGTGGGGCATAGGCTCGGCGTGCTGGGCGTTCTGGCTCGCTCCGTTTACACCGTTTACGGTAATCTGCGTAGCTTTAACGTTCGGGATAAGAAAGATTTACGACAAGCTTAAAGCAAAGCGAAAAAACAAAAAGGAGACGAAAGACAATGATAATACGTCATCAGACGGTAAAAGCAAGCCCGCCGATAAGGGGCGAGAACCCGTATCGGGAACGGAAAGCGAAAGTACAGGAGAGAGTGAAACGCTCCCGCCAGGTTGAGTATTGCTTAACGCAATGCCCGCACTGCGATAAGCCCTGCAACGGCAGTTGCGCAGAGTTTAAAGCATTTATAAGCATAAAGAGAGGTGTAGAAAGTGTTAGAAGCGTATAACGTGTTTTTAGGCGTAATGGCGATTATAGAGCTTATAGCTTTCGGAGTACTTATGTTTAAGCCGCCTGTCGGAAAAAGGCGCGAACGAATACTTGTAATGGTATGGCTGTCTTTTAGCCTGATGATTGCAATCGCAAGCGTAGCGTGCTTATGTGCGACAATTTTAAAGGCTATTCATTAAGGAGAACAACGGATATGGAAGATTTGAAAGTAATAGACGAGCGCGAATACCTTATCGGACGGGCAGATTGCCTTTCTAAGGCATTTTTACAGTCGGGAGAGTATAATTTCTTACCCGACGACAAGAGGCAAGATTTAGCGGTGTTTGCGGTCTTTGTAAAAAACTATTTGAAAAAGGAAAGCGGCGAAAATGGGTAAAGGTGTAACGCTTAAAGACGACGGAACTCGGCAATGGTCGTTGTTCGACGGGGCGAACCCGTTAAAGGTAACAAAACCGTTAAGGCTTATAGAACTCTTTGCCGGAATAGGCGCACAGGCGAAAGCACTCGAAAATCTCGGCGTGAAGTTCGAACATTATCGGATATGCGAATTCGATAAATACGCGGTTGCGAGTTATAACGCAGTCCACGGAACGGAATTTACAACGAGCGATATAACAAAAATTCACGCCGCCGACCTCGGCATTGTTGAAACCGATAAATACGAATACATAATGACATACTCGTTTCCTTGCACCGACCTTTCAAAGGCAGGTAAGCAACAAGGAATGAGTCGAGAAAGCGGAACTCGTAGCGGGTTGTTGTGGGAAGTCGAAAGGCTTTTAAAAGAAGCAAGAGAGCTTCCGCAAATTCTCCTTATGGAGAACGTGCCAGATGTCCTTTCCGAAAAGAACAGCGCAGATTTCTTCGCGTGGTGCAGGTTTCTTGAAAATTTAGGCTACACAAACAAATACGCACTGCTTAATGCGAAAGACTTCGGCATTCCGCAAACAAGAGAAAGGTGCTTTATGGTGAGCTGGCTTAGGAATTGTTATTACGATTTCCCTGAGAAAATTCCGATGAAGCCGTTTATCGATTTTTTGGATTTCGATGAAAATTATATCATAAAACCCGAAAAACTAACCCGAACGCAGAAAAATTGTATTAAACACATAGCAAACGAAACGTTGTCAAAAACAATTAGAAGCGGTGGATTAAAGAGCCGAGACAGGCACGAATGGGCTGTTTATTCGGTAGAGCTTAGGCAGTCGGAAAAATTTATAAAGAACAAATCGTTATGGGTTAAGGATTTGAGCAAAACGATTTGTGCGCAACACTTAAACTCATATACGATTGACGGGAGAATTTATTTCGATTACAGCCCCGTAGAGTGTTGGCGGCTTATGGGCTTTAACGACGATGATTACAGAAAAGCTGAAAAAGTCTGTGCGAAAACAAGACTTTACAAACAAGCAGGAAACTCAATCGTTGTTGATGTCCTTATGGCAATATTTAAAAATTTATTTTAGGAGAAATTATGGCGAAGTGTAAAGGTTGCGGGGCTGAAATAATATGGCTCAAAACAAAGAACGATAAGGCAATGCCTTGCGATGAAAGAAAACAAACAATCATAACGGAAAGCGGGGAGACGGTGACGGGATATATTCCGCATTGGGCAACCTGTCCGAAATACAAAAACTTTAAAAAGGAGACCAAAAAATGAAAAGTGTAGACAGCGTTTTGCAATTTGCCGACTCGGCGATTATAGAACGAATCAACTACGAAATGGTGAAGGTTCTTGAAAATATTCAAAATCCGAACACAGATGAAAAACCAAGAAAATTAACCATTGAAATGGATTTTACTCCGATAAACGCCCGGAGGGAAATCAGTACAAAAATGACTGTCAAAAAGAGATTGCGCCCGACAAACGCGGTTGTGGTTCAAATGGCAATGGCAAAGCTTGCCGATAACACAATGCGACTTGTAGAAACGGGTGGCGGTTATATTGACGGACAAGCGGACATATTCGGGGAAGTACATGAAACAAACGTACTTGAAATTAAAAAATCGGAGGAATAAAAAATTATGGAAAACGTAAACGCAAGTGCAATTACAGAAATCGAAAGAATTGTAAATGAAAACCGAGTACAATCAATTAAAATCGGAGATAGAACTTTTGTTACAAACGATAGGCTTACAGAAATAAAGCCGTTTAAAGCGCACGCTGTAAAGATATTGTTCTCGGATTTGTCGTCTATTGTTCAGATAGTAAAAAGAGAAAAGAAGAGATTTGAACTCCCTCTTTACATAAATATCGAGAGCGAAACAAGAGTGTCGGTTATATCTTCTATGGACATCGGGAAAGAACGTGAAATTCCGTATGTCGCTGAAACGGCGGGGAGCAAGTTCCGTTTTGGCTGTTCTTATGATTATGAGAGCTTTGTAATTGCTATTCGTTCTCTGTTTGAGCAGAATAACGACGCAGAAGAGTTATTGCAACTTTTAAAGAAGTTCTCAAACGTCGAATCTGTTGAAACAAATGACGACGGGATTTCTCAATCCGTCGTTGCAAGAGCTGGCGCAACTTTGGCGGGGAACATAAAAGCCGCGCCGATCCGTAAACTTATCCCGTATCGTACATTTGCGGAAGCAGCTCAGCCTGAATCGGAATTTTTATTCAGAATAGGTCAAGATAAGTCGTTTTCTCTGTATGAAGCAGACGGTGGAGCGTGGAAAATAAAAGCAAAACAAAATATCAGAAATTTCCTTGAATCTCAACTTCAAGAAGAAATAATGAGCGGTACAGTCGTTATATTGGGGTAGTTGTTCTACCCCTCCCGAAAGGGAGATTGCGGGGAGTTAAAATGAAAGACGAGTTTTATGAATATGACAACAAACAGCCACAACCGACGCTGAAAGGCGTACTGATACAAATGTGTATATGGGGCGTTGCCGTAGGTTTATTTGTAATCGGCGGCATTGTCAATGGCACGATAAGTATATGAAGGAGATGAGACAATGGCGGCACAGGTAATTATAGATATGGAAGAGTATCAAAAATTAAAGCGGGCTGATAATGATTTATTCAAAATAAGAATGATTTTGACTAATGTTCAGATTGAAGAAAATGAGGCGGCGAGGAAGTATCAATACAGAATCACGTCAGATGACCTTGAAAAAATTTACGCTATCGCAAGGGAAGGGCTAAAGAAATGAAAGCTATTTTAATCAGTATTCGCCCTAAGTGGGTCGAGAAAATTGCAAGCGGTGAAAAAACAATCGAAGTGCGCAAAACCGCGCCAAAAGAAGTGCCGTTTAAGGCTTATATCTATATGACACACGGTGACGCTTCAATTAAATTAGGTAACGGAATGACTTGTCATCATTCGGGCGGTATGTGCGTAATCGGCGAGTTTGTTTGCGATAAGGTGGACGAGATTATACCCGATTACAACCCTATAACAGAAAAATTTTATTACGGGTACGTTGTTGATATAACGCCAACATTCTTAAACGAAGAAGAAATTCAAAATTACGGAAAAAATAAAGCAGTTTATTTTTGGCATATATCCGACTTAAAGATTTACGCCAAACCGAAAGAGTTGAGCGAGTTTAACCGTCCTTGTAATTACGCAGGACTTTGCTTTTCTTGCGATAGAGCCAAATTTACAAGCAAAGGCGACCGCGTTTGCAAAGCAATGATAACCCGCCCGCCGCAGTCGTATATGTTTGTTGAAGAGGAAGAAGAATGAAAAAAGAAGTAAAGGAAACACCCGATTGGAAAATTATTCTTGCTATCGGTATTGCAGCTGTGACACTTGTTGTACTCGTAACTTTTTGGGTAAAAAAATCAATATCAAACTATAACGATTGTATTGATAATATTCCGTCGGCTTTTTGGTTTGAGGAAGATTTAGAAGAAGTTTTTCTCACGACAAGTGTTTATGTTTTAGACATAGATTACGAGGAAGAGGGTCTCGCTGTCGTTGAAATCTGTGTCGAAGAACCAAACGGGTGGAGTCGGTATTACCGCTGTTTGTATAAAGTAAAAAGTTACGATTCATTTAATTGGCATTGGGAACTCGTAAGATACGTTTAAGCTTCGGGATATGAAAGACAAAAAATAAAACCGAGGTGTAAAATGAACAGAGCGGAAGTTAAAGAGTATTTAAGACGGTATAAAAGAGCCTGCTCAGACTACGAAAGGGTTAAATATAACCTTTACGCGGTCAATAACGACCTTTATGGGTTGCAAACAACGAAGTACGATAAAATATCCGTACAAGGCGGAAACGGCGTTAAAGAGCGGTTAGAGGGGCTTATAGACAAGTCTGAAAAGCTCGGAAAACAACTCAACGAACTCGGGGATAAGAAAGACGCTATCAGAGAAGAGATAGAACAGTTTATTCGGGTGCTTAATAACCCCGAGTGGGAGAACGTTCTGTTTGACTTCTACATTAAAGACCTGACGTACACAGAGATAGAACATCAACGCGGCTATGCGTGGGGAGTTCCGAAGAACATAACCGCGCTTGCCTGCGTTCGGCTTGCTCAGCTGTGGACGTGTAAGAAGCTCATAAAGGAATTTAAAGAAAACAACTAATTAAAACCTGCTTTTGTGAAAAAAATTTTCATAAAAAAGTTACCAAAAGTTACCGAAAGTTACTTTTCACGTGCTATAATGGTAGCATAAAAATTTATAAACGTCGTCCGAAAGGTCGGCGTTTTTTTGTTATAAGGAGTAACCGTGAGAGGCAAGAAAAACGATAGCAGAGCAAGGGAACTCGCTTATCAACTTCTTGCGGCAGGGCGAACTCCCTCGGAAGTTGAAAGAGAGGTTAAAGCTAAGGGATATGAGTTTTCGCGAGGTAGCGTATACACTATCAAGAAAGAAATCGAGAAGAACCCCGAGAAGAAAAAGGCTTTCAACGAGCTTAAACAGTTAAAAAAAGAAGAAATCTGTAAGCTTAATTCCGAAATTTTAAACCGTTCGGCAAACGAGCTTATTCGCCGATTGACGGAACACCCCGAGACATTTCCTACGAAAGAGCTTATTACCACTTACGGCATAGCCGTAGATAAGAACTTCGCGCTCACCGAAAACGGAACATCTGCGGGGACACAAGAGCAGTGCGGTAGCGTGCTTGCTCTCACCGATAAACTCAAAGCCCGCCGCGTTGAGGGCGTAGAAGAGCCTACGACCGACAACAAGACGGAAAGCGAGGCGTAACGGTGAGTAATTTACAATTTACGGATAAAATGCTTGACGCCGTTTCTGTGGCGTTAAAACCACAAGTCAATTTATTAACGTTTGAGGGTACTGTAAGGTCGTCTAAGACCGTTACAGCCGTTCAAGCGTTTTTTTATAGAGTAATACAATCCGACGGATTCCTGCACCTAATAGCAGGGCGAGACTTCGATACGATAAAGAACAATGTACTTGAAGCGGACGGCTTAGGGCTTCTCCCGCAGTTCTCGCCGTACTGTAAGCTCGATAAAGACAAAATCGGGAGCTATTACATAAAAGTCACTATCGGGCGAATTAACAAAAAGATAATGCTTGTCAATTACTCGAATATATCGCAGTGGAAGAAAGTCCTCGGCTCGTCGATTGAGTGCGTATTCATAGACGAGGTCAATATAGCCGATAAACAGTTCGTAGACGAATGTTTTTCCCGTCAGGTATCATTCGACCACCCGTTTACGATATTCACGCTTAACGGCGATATCCCGTCTCACTGGTGTTATACGGACTATATAAACACCTCGACGATTATAGGTAAAGCTCCCGCTTCTATCATAGCGGATATGCAGAAATCGCCTAAGGTTAAGGGGCGTTATTATATGCACTGGACTTTCGAGGATAACCCCGTAATGACACCCGAGAAGATAGAGAGAGCAAAGGCTCTTTATCCTGTCGGGTCGTACTACTACACGATAAAGGTACTCGGCGAGCGTGGCGCGCCCGGTGAACTTATATTCCTCGATTATCTAACCGATGAGGTAGTGAAGCATTACGAGTATGATTATTTTGATTTATACACCGTAGGCGTAGATATAGGCGCGACAAGGGCGAAGAACTCCGTGTCGCTTATAGGTTTTAAACGAGACTTTTCCGAGGCGGCGGTAGTGGACTGTCAAACATTCGCAAATTGCGGTTACAGAGAAAAGACGGAGCGTATCGAAAGCATTGTTCGCGGTTGGCTCGACAAGGGCATTTATATCGAGGGCGTGTTTATCGACAGCGCGGAACAGAATTACATCAAAGATATGCAATCGTCTTTCGCTTCGGCTTATCTGCCGTCTGTGGCGGGGTCGTACAAGGCTACAATCAAGGCGAGAATTGATTTACTGATAATCCTGTTATCATTGGGCAGATTTCATTTTAACGACAATGAGGGCGGAAAGAGAGCCTTACAGGCGTATAAAATAGCGAAGTGGGCAGAGGGCAAGAAAGGCGAAGAACGAGAAGATAACAACGAGCCGCACAACGATATTATGGACAGCGTGGAATATGCCGTTACTCGTCATATGAACGCGCTTTTAAAGGTAGCGACTGAAAGAGGTAAGATATGAGTTTAAAAGATTTTTTCATAAGGCGGCGGCTCAACCGCCTGCAAAAGGATTTGAATATGTTGAGAAACACGATTAAATTTAACCCGTATGCGGTGGCTATAATCGATAATGAGACAGATAAGGACTTTTCGCGGCGTATAACGGAATACCGCGTGTGGTCTATGGGCAATTCGTATGTACTGCGCCGTTTCTTCGTGGGGACGCTTGAATATCGTACCTGTAATTACTTTTGGACGCGCGCTCCGCTTTCTTATCGTATGATACACAGCGGGCTTCCCGGGCTTATCTGTTCTAAAATGCCGAGAATACTTTTCGGCAACGGCATCGCCCCGACGGTATCGGTATACAAAGACAGCGGCGAGGTTGACAAGAATAAGACAAAGACGGCAACCGATTATACTTTACAGCTTATCGATAAAGTGAAATTGAGAGACGTTTTAACAGAGTGTGCGACGAACGAGAGTTGGGGCGGACACTCTTTTATTAAGTTCTCGTTTGATACCGAGCTTTCTAATTTCCCGATAGTCGAGGCGGCGGATATTATGGCGACAGAGGTCGTAAAAGAACGTAACGAGACCGTTGCTATCGTCTTTAAGACCTGGTACGAAGATAAAGACAAAAAGGGTGACACAGAGCATAAATACCGCTTAGACGAGATATACACAACCGACGCGGCGGGTGACGCTGTTATCCGCTACGAACTTTACGAGCTGTCTACGGGCAAGGATAAGCGTGTGCCGCTTAATTCCATACCCGAAACACAGAAGATAGTTGAGACGGTAAACGCCGACGACGAAATCGTGTTTACGGGCTTAAAAGGTATGCTTGCGTTCGAGAAGCCGAATAAGCTTCCTTCGCTTGAATTTCCGCACTCGAATTACGGGGCTTCCGACTTCGAGGGCGCGACCGATTCGTTCGACGCGGTGGACGAAGCGTATTCGACGATTATCAACGAAATACGCGATAATAGAACGTTCCGATACTATTCGAGCAATAACTTCCGCAGGGATAAGGACACGGGCGAGATATTAACTCCCGACGACGGGTTCACGAAAAACTACGTCCTTACCGAGGGCGATATAGACCAGGAACAGGGAACGAATAAAAACCGTGTCGTTGACCAGATACCCGACAAGACAGAAGAGCATAAGGCAAAGTATTTAACAGCCGTTACGGTAGCGTTAAACAAGGCGGGCTTATCCCCGTACAGCATAGGCATTACGGGGCTTGAAAGTATCAATCAGAGCGCGGAGAGCCAGCAGGAGAGAAATAAGGTCACGCTTGAAACGCGTAAGGCTAAGCTCGAACTCTGGACTCCGTACCTTGCGAAAGTGATTTCTCAGCTCCTCGCTTTCAACACTTACCTTTTGAACAGGGTAGGGGTAAAGCAAGACGATATGCCGCTTCCCGATATGGATATCACACTTTCGACGGTAACACTTGATTTCGGCGAGTATTTACAAGACACCGATAAAGACCTTGTGGATATATGGGGTCTTGCGAAATCTCAAGGAATTTCGTCCACGCAGAACGCCGTAAGAGAGCTTCACAAGACGTGGAGCGAAAAGCAGATACTCGACGAGGTAAACGTTATCCTCTTTGAAAACGGTATGGCAACCGACACTCCGAACGGACTTCCCGAGCTTACGGGTATAGAGACGGACGAGGACGACGATACCGACGAGACGGACGAAACGGACAACAAGGACGATAAAAAAGAAACCGACGATAAACAGGGCGGTGATACCGATTGAGCGATTTAAGGTCGTTTACGCCCGTTGAACCGAACGTAGCGGGAAAGGCTTTAATTGCCGTTCAGACGGCGATTACAAAGATAAAGGAAGCAATAGTCGGCAATGTGGTGAAAGGCGTGTCAGAGGACGAAATAACCCGTCAGCTCAACAAGATTATATCCGACTTTTGCAAGACGATAGATAACGAGGCTTTGCGGGAGCAAAACCGCAAGGCGTTGGTCACAGCGGCGAAAAAGTGGTACTACACAACCACCCGCACGTTTGAGACTGTCAATCGCAACCTGCTGTCTATGAGCGGGAATATTTACCGCATAGGCGTAGGGAACGATTCAAAGAGCTACTTTAACACGATTCGACCTATGCACGACCGAGGCATAAACATAGGCAAGCCGCTTATAGCGGACTACAAGCGAAGCGTTCGGCTTGCTATGAAAGCCTTAGCGGCAGACCCGCCGCTTGTCGTTACGAGAAAGGACGGCGCAGTGTATAAAGTGCCGATTCGTAATCGTGCGGAAATGGTGGTGAGATACGACGCGAACGTTAAAGATTTACAGAAATTCGCGCAATCGGGCGTTGACCTTGTGTGGACATCTCAACACCCGAACTGCTCGCCGAGGTGTAAAGACTTTCAAGGCAAGCTATGGAGTATAAGCGGGAAAAGCGGAAAAGCGAACGGAATAACCTATCGCCCGCTGTCCGAAGCTTTACAAGGAAAGTTAAAGGACGGAAACGGCATTATAACGGGTTATAACTGCCGACACCGATTGATAGAGTATACAGAGGGTTCTCGACCGCCACAGGAGCTGTCAGAGGCTCAGATAAAGAAAGAATATGCAATCGATAAAAAGCAAAGAGCTTACGAGAACAATATTCGACATATGAAGACGAACGAACGGCTTTTAAGGGCGGCGGGCGACGACGAGGGCGCAAAGCAACTGCGGCGCAAATGGCGTAAGGCAACGCTTTTATATCAGGCTTATTCGTTCCGAAACGGACGGGCATATTACCCCGACCGTTGTACGATAGACGATACGGAAGTAACCGGCAAGAATGCTAATTTTGAAAAAGACTTGCAAAACAAGGAAAGCGGTGTTACAATAGACACACAAAACTTTGTTCCCGCAACCACAATCAAGGAAGCGGAAGAGCAGGCAAAAGAGTTTTCAGAAAATGTGAACTATTCGGGCGTGAAAAACGTAGACGCGCTTAACACCGTAAATCAGACGTTAAAGCAGTTGACAACCGAGTTTCCGATTGATAAGCTTGAAACTATATCGGCTATTAAAACAAGGGAAAATTTCGCAGCCCGAGCAAATAGTAAAAAGATTGAGATAAACATAAAAGAGATAAATAATCCACCCCAAAAGCAAGATTTAGAAAAGCGTCGCGCTTTGTATACTGAGAAAATAAAAGAGTATAAACAAAAACTTTCGGAAAGTGGAAACAGTCGCGGATATCAAAAACTCTTAAAATCCGAAATTGCGAGAATACAAGAAAGTTTGAAATACAAACGGTGGGGAGTTAGCGATTCTTCTGACAACCCACTATCTACAATAATAGCTCACGAGTATGGACACGTTCTTGCAAAGCAGTATTTTGGATTAGGTGAATATCAATCGACTTATGAGACAGAGGTTCGAGGTCAGAGGTCGAGAATACTTGTTGAATCTGCGTATTTAAAAGCAAAAGAAACAGGCGATATTTATAATATATCGCAATATGCGAGCGGTAGAAAAGGCGAGTTTTTCGCCGAGTGCTTTGCGGCTCATATAAACGGGGAACAGTTACCTGATTATATCGAAAAAATGTTAAAGGAGACTTTGAAAAAATGAAGCAGTGCAAAGAGTGCGCTTGGTACGACGAAATTCAAGACGCGTTAATGATTAGAGGCGATGATGACCTCGACGAAGATCATAGTTACGAACATCATTATTGCGGCGTTTATGATAATTACGGTAACCACATTCCACAAGATATATTAAATGACAAAAAGAAATGCGGCGATTTTTATGATAAGTCACATTTTGATTGGGCAAAAAAATAAACACAACTTAATCAAGGCATAGGGTAACCTGTGCCTTTTTTAATGCAATTTTTCAACTTAATAAATCAAGACGAGGTAAACACCCCGTCTTTTTTTATACCTGCTCGGCGGAGCTTTAAACGCAAAATATGTCGCCGCCCGACGTTTAAACAGGCGACACGACAGCGGGAGACACCGCTTAAAACGGAAGTCGTGATAGGAGTAGTAATAGTATGGCAATCAAAGAAATTCTCGGTGAGAAGTACAAAGACGGAATGTCCGTTGAAGAGGCGGACAAGGTCTTGGGCGAAATGGGCGCAAAGATTTTCGACCTTTCGAAAGGCGAGTACGTTGGGAAAGGGAGATATCAGACCCTTGAAGCAGACGTTAAGGCTAAATCGGAAGAGAACGCCGCGCTTATGAAAGAGCTTGACGACCTTAAAAAGAACAGCCCCGAAAACGTCAAGGCACAGATTGACGAGCTTAAAGCTCAACTCAAAGCCAAAGACGAAGAGTATACGCGGAAGTACAACGCGAGGGAGAGGGAGTACCTTATCGACGACATTCTGAAAGACGCTAAGCCGAAGAACCTCGGCGCGCTTAAAGGCGCGTTAAACGGTAAATTCGACTTCGAGAAAGCCGAAGTAAAAGACGGCAAGGTGGCAGGTCTTTCCGAGATTTTAACACAGCTCAAAGAGTCGGACGGCTACCTGTTCGAGGATAGCGCACCCGCTCCGAGAGGTGCAGGCTTACCCCCTGCGGGCAAAAACCCGAACGCAGACGACGGAACGTTTAATTTCGGTTTCCAGGGCGTTCGTAAAAAAGAGGGTTAAACAACAAAAATTTTTTATAGGAGATAACAACTATGGCATTCACTAAGGCAAATTTGAACTACGCGCAGGAGTATTCCCGCGCCCTGGCACAGGCGTACCCCTACGCCCTTTATTTCGGCAGACTTTACTCTTCCGAGAACAACTCGCGTTATCGTTGGGTAAACGCAAACACCATTCAGATTCCGATTCTTTCCGTTAAAGGTCGTGTAGACGCGGACAGAGATTCTATCGGAACTGCAGCGAGAAACTATAACAACACTTGGGAAACTAAAACGCTCGCGAACTTCCGTATGTGGTCGACGCTCGTTCACCCTATGGATATAGACGAAACGAACGTCGTTGCTTCGATTACGAACATAACCAAAGTATTCAACGAAGAACAGAAATTCAAGGAAAAAGACTGCTACCTTATCAGCAAGGTATATAAGGATTGGACGGCGCAGTCCAAGACGGCAGACGCAACGGCAGTCACCGCCTCGAACATACTTTCCGTAATCGATAAGATGATGGAAACGATGACCGACAAGAGAGTACCCACGCAGGGTCGTATCCTTTATCTCACCCCGACGATGAACACCTATCTCAAATCGGCGTTACAGCGTAGATTGACCGCAACGGACGACGTAGTCCGCAGACAGATTGAAATGCTCGATGACGTAGAAATCGTCGAGGTTCCGTCCGACTGTATGAAAACGGCGTATACATTCACAGAGGGTTGCGAAGTCGCGGCTAAGGCAGGACAGATTAACCTCTTCCTTGTTCACCCCTCGGCTGTTATTACGCCCGAGAAATACAGCTTTGTAAACCTTGCCGAACCCTCGGCTGTTACAAACGGTAAATATTACTACTACGAGGAATCGTATGAGGACGTATTTATCCTCAACAAGAAAGTAGACGGTATCGCTTTCAACATCACCGCTTCGGCGTGATAAAAAAAAGAGCGGCTTTGAAACACACAGCGCAAAGCCGCTCCCCCTTGCGGGGCAGGAGATAAGAAATGACTTTTAACGAAGCAAACAAATTCATAGCCGAATACGCAAGTTACACAGGCAAGGACTTAAACGAGCTTGTAAAGGCGCACCCTCAGCTGAGTATGCTTTTAGGCGACGGTGTAGCCCTTGTAAACCGCGTAGAGCGTATTTTACAGGAAGAAATCAAATCGCGGTCGCCCCTTACCGTTCTTGAAAATATGAGCGTAATGCAGGCGGCGGCGTTCAGGAACGCTATGACGGAACAGATAACGTATATCATAGCAGGCGGAGATTTCTCAGTTATAACAGGCTATAACGACGTAGACAACACTTCGCTTTCGGTTAAAGAGATACGCGCAAAGCAGTTCTCGCCGCTGGCGATTAAGATACTTTCAAACGCAGGGCTTTTATATAACGGCTTAGATTACGGAAGCCCCGTGCCGATAGGGTGGTGGGGCAAATGATACACATCGGGTCGGACTTTGCAATTTGGAAAAAACACATAGTAAGCGCGGAGGGAGAATTTCTCGGCGCGCAAAACGTAGGCGAAAGCTTCGTCGCGTATGAATACGAGTTCACGCGCAGAAGCGAAAGGAACGTTATCCCCGGTTCTACTTCAACAGTGAGCGAAGCAACTTTAACGCTCGCCACGTCGGACAATATAGCCTCGAAGATAGAGGCGGACGACACCGTTATCTGGCACGACGTAAGCTACACCGTTCTCGGTGCTTCGTGCGTGAGGAAGAAAGGCGGCGGAATGTTCCAAAAAAACTATTATATTTACTTACAAGGCTGATTATGTGGAGCAAGCTATATTTAGCGCAGGACGTGATTTTATCCGTCTTAAAGGTAAATTGCCCGTTTAAAACGGGTAATCTGAGTAAATCTATCAACGCGGAGAACGAACGCCTGTTTATAACGATAGGCGACGATACGGTGCAGTATGCGCCTTATACGAATGAAAGCTGGGATAACTTTCAGCCGCCTTTAAAAGGGCATACAAACCCGAACGAGGGTTGGATAAACCGCGCGCTTGAAATCGCTTTACCGATTGTTGAAAGTCTTTTACAAGGCTCTATAACGGAAGCGGAAGCCGAGGAGATAGTCCATTCAAATAACGCTATATGGCAAGCGAAACTTGATAAAGCAGCAGAAAAGAGAGAGGCAAAGGCAAGGACAATATGAGATTTGAAGTATGGTATAAAGATTATTTAAAAGAAAGAGTAGCTGATAAAGGCTACGACGTGGTAGCCGTAAACGATAACGCCTTTAAAGTTAATACGCTTATGGATAAAAGCGATAAAACGGTGCTTATGCTCGTGCAGGGCGGAAACGTCACGAAGAGCAATATCCCGAACTACGACCTTAATACAATGCCCGTAATCGTCAATTTCCTTGTGCCGCTTAACCTTAAAAACGACTTTATGAGCAGTCTTTGCGACATAACCGAAACGCTCAACGCTGTGCTTTTTTTAGAGGATATAGACGATGAGCCCGTGCGCTTTAGGGGTATATACAATACGCCCTACGTTCTCGGCGAAACGACCGAAATAAGGCACGGCGGCGGAACTATGAAAGTCTGCACGATTCAGTGGATAATCTCCCTTAATTACGGCGTAGACGCATACGTTATGCCCCCGACGCTATATCTCACCTTAAACGGCACGAAATACGACGTTACCAGGCTTATGCGCTTTGAATTCTCATACAACCCCGCATATGATAATTACCAGCCGTTCGGAAGTGATATTCAGCAGGCTAATAAGCTTTCCGAGATAAGAAGCTACGTCCTGCAAATCGCAATGAAAGATTATTTCGGAAATTCGTCCACTACGTCGGATCCGTTCCAAAAGCTGCTGTATAGAATCCTCACGGCGCAAGAGAATATCGACGGCGATATAATCCTATCTTGGTTCCAATACGACATCCCAATTAAGAGATTTTCCCTTTCTGGCGGAATTGAAACAAACACTGGTTCGTACCTGATAACCTTAGAGGTGTAATATGGCGGTTGAGAAAGAAGATAACAGGACGTATAACATAAACCTTAACCTTAACGTAAAAGGCGGTAACGGTACGGGTAATGAGCTTAAAACCCCGCAGGAAAAGCAAGAAGAAGATAAAGGTAATTTCGGAAGTCAGCCAGGGGTTGATAAGTCTAAAAACGTATCGCAAGGTAAAATGGCAAAAGCGTTTGCCCGTCAGCAGGGTATGAAAGTCGCAATGGCGGCGGTGAATAATTACGGCAATATAACAGGTGATTATCTCACTCAAAGCAATTTACAAGCCGCTACAAGTATAGGGATGTCCGTTGCAAGCTTTGGTATGGCTTTTGCGGCGGGCGGCTTCGCAGGTCTTGCGGTAGCTGTGGGCGGCGCGGCAATATCAACAGGATTGAATGTTTACAACTATTACAGCGAAAGAGCAAGGGCAGATAAAAACGCCCGCTGGCTCGCTCAAAGAACGGGCTACGCGGCGTTTAAATAAGGTGATTAAATGTCAATGAATTATTTAAACATAACTCATAAAAGCAAAAAAACAGGCAATTCGACGATTATCTTCGATAACACAAATTCAGCGGGCGCGGTCATAACCACCGACGGCGATTTGGTTACGGGAATGCCGATAACGGAAAGTATGGACGACGGTATGAACACCGCCGTTTTGCACTTAAAGGCTTGTAACGGCGCAGACGTTATCCCAGAGCTTTTCGAGCCTTACGACATAATCGAAATTACGGAAAAAACCAACAATTCAACAACGAGAAAGCAATATCTTGTAGGAATAGACCACAGGCAGATTGATAACGCATATCAAAAGACCTATGAAAAGACTGTTTCGCTTGTTGAGCCTACGAAAATCCTCGATACAATTTATATTTATAACTGCAACCTTACAAGAAAAGATATCACGCTTTCACATCAGGCAACAAGGTTATTAACAAACGTTGAGCCGAGACTTACTACCGAAAGCGGAAGATTTTCTTTGCATTATGCAACGGATTCAGAATTAGGGAAGTACAGTTCGGAAGATTTCTTTTTCGATAATATTACGCTCCGAGAAGCTTTGTACCGTATATTTGAAGTGGCGCATATTGTTCCGTATGTCAGCGAGATTTCAATTATAAACGGCGATATAACAGACATAGTAATCGGGCATAAGAGCAAAAACGAATTTACACCCATAACCGATTTAAGCGAATATGGTGAGTATATGGGCGATGAGGGCGAAGTATCAATCGATAACTATTTCGGCACTTTGAAAGCCCGCGGTTATAACTCCGTTTCAAAAAATCTTATGAAAACGGGTGAACATCCCTTTACTTGCACAGAAGCAAAATTGACAACTGAAAATATCCTTGCTGATTTAGGGTTGCCGATAGAAGATGTTACAAGCTTTAAAGTAGGTAAATCGAGCAATTTGAAAGTGGCAATTCAGGTCGATGCTACTGGAATGCTTGATGACAATATAAGATATTTTTCGTTATCGTTTTTTTGGGATTTATCTAATATGATTATAGATAATTCTGTTTACGATTTGCTTACACCCGATGAGAAGAAAATTCATATGCCATACACAAAAGGAAGTTCTGTAATAGGAATGTCAAAAGTGTATAAAACGATTTTTCTTACGCATTCAACATTGATGGAGAATATAAAAAAAGACTTAGAGAAGTATGAAAATAGTGAGATTTATCAATATTTAAAAGATAACAATATAGCTGATAGTAAAGGTAGCACAGATTACTTGAATTATCCTGTTATAGATATTGTTTTACAAACACCAATGTTAGAGCTTAACTTTCAAGCCGAATTTATCCCCCGTGTCGATACTCTTATCGAGGTCAGTAAACCTGGCGTTTACGATAACGACCGCTTAAAGATAGGTATTCTCGACGGACAGAACGCAAACAGTATAGATATAGTTCGGCACGGCAGGTCGCTCGGAAGCTTAGCTCGCAGGACGGGAAACGAGGAGTTAATGCTCGATTTCCACTGCGACGATTTCAGTCAGCTTATGCCCGTTATGGGTAAATTCAGCGGGCTTACAGGGCGTAACAGCTACCTTAACGGCTATGTTATAACAAAGCGCGAACATAGCGTTTACGATAATCAGATAAAGGTTCGTTATTACTGCACAAAAGATTACCAGGCGATAAACGAGCGTATCGGAGTAAACAGAGAGAAGCGGCTTTACGAAATACCGCTTGAAGCAACCGACTGTCCGATACACCTTAAGTATTATATAACAGTCTCAAAAAATAAGCCAGATATATACAGTCAGCCATTTGATTTGCTGTTCAGACTTCAATTCGTAACAGGGATTACAGGATATCAGAGGATAGAAGCAACGCGAATAAGCTATATGTATTTTAAATGCCCGGAAGCGGGGTTGAACAATACGCAGTATTACGCGCTGCCTTGCCTGGCTTACGGCGCAGATAAAAACGTGGTGTTTATGGCTCAACCGTTGGATAATTATTCAGCGGGCTACACGCGTGGCGGGCGGCAGATTTCTTTTATAGAGGGCGGCGGAATGCAAATGCTATTTAATCCGTACGTCAGTTCTTACGGCGAGGCGACTAACTTCTCGTTATATTTAGCTTCTAAGCAGGGCGTAGAGCATAATATCACAAGCGGCGGCGGAACTTACCCAAAAATAACAAAAGGCGGAGAAAACGTTATTTCCGATGAGCTTAATATAAAGTATTACAAAGACAGGACGCAACGCCCCGTCTTTTTTGTTAGCTTCGAATATCTTCCCAAAGAGGATAGTTACGGGGATATCGTTCTTGGTGAGGCTGTCGCTACGCAAAACACGCTTGTTATCTCCGAGGGTCAGGAGCCGCGGTGCGTATTTATCGGCGACAAGGTCTACGAAACGGGCGATACAAAAGTAAACGGCACGATGCAGACAGGCGCGTTTTCGACTTACTTTGAGGTAGGTGGCGGCGGAGATAACAATCAGTTTCTTTATTTGCAATGCAATAAAGCCTTAACCCTCGGGGCAGGGCAGAAATCAATCGCCATAGGCGACGGCTCGGGAAACTTGCTTATCGGCTTTAATATGTCGATTGCAAAAAATCAAAGATTTTACTTCGAATTTAAACGAAAACTATAAAGGAGACATTATGGCAGTATGATTATCACAGTAAACGATAAAGGTCAGATAACGAACATCGACGATAACGTCCTTGTTGCTAACTCGACCTACGGCTCGGCAGTTATTCAAGTACGGCTTGAAAACGCGCCGAAAGAGACTGTAAACGCAGTAAGAATTGCGAATCTGTCCGTTATCAGAGCGGACGGGTTAGCTATTAACGACCTCTATATGAGCGTTAAGCAGGAAAACGGCGTAGGCGTGTATACGTCAACATTGACGGCGGCAAGCGGCGTACTTGAAGTTGCGGGGTCGATACAGATATCCGTTCAGCTCAAATTAAGCACGGGCAAAATCTTTTCGACGATAACCTGCACAAGCTTCGTTCAACAGAATATCGGAACGTTGTCGAAATCACAGGCAGACGACGTTGAAACTCGAATTTACAACAAGTACATAGAGCCTCTTACAGAGAACCTCGGCGATAAGGTCGATAAGCTCGGCGCAAATTCAACTTACGATTTGCTTTACGTTCAGCCGTCGCTTAAAGACGATACGGACAACTCCGCTTCCCGTAAGGTTTTAAAGGACGGGGAAGCACTCCCGCACGGTATACTCGGCACGGACGGAGACGGCAAATACCACGTTCCGAGAGGAGCGGACAATGACTCGCCCGTAACAGTAGGACAGCTCGCGGAAACCGCCTCGCAAAAGGTGGACAAGTCGAGTGTAGGACAGCCCGACGGAGTGGCGGGCTTAAACGAAAAAGGGTATGTACCTTTGGAGCAAATGCCGCCTGTTTACAGAGAGATAAACGCCGAACTTGATAAGAAAGTCGATAAAGAAAGTATCGGACAGCCTGACGGCGTTGCAGGGCTTAACAGCGACGGAAAAGTACCTATGGCACAGCTCCCCGATATCGTCGGCGAGATACCCGATAAGATAGATAAAAGCGTTATCGGTAAAGCTGGCGGAGTAGCAGGGCTTGACGCTACGGGGAAAGTTCCCGCAGCAAACTTGCCCTCTTACGTGGACGACGTTATAAACGCTTACGTTCGTTCCGAGGGAACGCTTTACGGCGCGGATTGGTTGTCCTTAACCGAGGGCGGTGCGGCTTTGACTCCCGAGAGCGGAAAGGTGTATATCGTCGTAAAGGGCGAGTACGTCAACCGTGAGTACCGTTGGAGCGGCGAGCTTTACGCACAGATAAAGGGCGATATCGTAATCGGTGAAGTTGCAGGAACGGCTTATGACGGCGGGAAAGGAAAGAAAACTACCGACGATTTAGCCGCTTTAACAGAACAGTATAACGCCTATATTCAAAAGAAGATAACCGAATCACAGTTGGATGCGGGGCTTACGGCAAAAGTCAACAATAACGCAAAAACAAATGCGAACAACACGTTTGCGGGAACGGCAACGTTTAATAAGTCGGCAACTTTTAAAAGCTCGACACTTTTTGAACAAAACGTAATTTTCGGCGGAAAAGTTATGGGTTTCGACGAAATCGCGATAAGCAGTGTAGAGCCGACAGGCGAGAACACGAAAGAGTGGGTAAACCCCGACGAGGATATCCTTGTAACGACCTTAACGCTTACGGGCGAGACAGGCGACGACCCGAACAAGGTTATGCACCAGCAGGGCGTTACTAAAGCTTTAAGCGGCGTATTGGATGAAACGATAGGTAAAGTAGCGCAGGCAGAACAGGAAGCAAGCGAAGCGAAGACGGCGGCAAGCAACGCACAAACAGCGGCGAACAGTGCAAAGAGTACGGCAGAAGCGGCACAGACAAAAGCTGACGAGGCAATGACAAAAGCAACAAGTGCGCAAACGAAAGCCGACGAGGCGATAACAAAAGCAAGCAATGCACAAACTGCTGCGAGCAACGCTCAAACAGCGGCGAGTTCGGCTGTAACAAAAGCGGCAAACGCAGAAACAAAAGCTACAAACGCTCAAACAGCAGCAGACGAGGCGAAAACCGAAATCGCGAATAAGAAGATATATAGACATAGTGTCACGTTGCCAGGAGCTAGCATTTTTTTTGAGCTTTATTCATCTTCATCAACACCGATAACATCGTATGAAGATGTCGTTGCACTGTTAGGCGAAAGCTTTAATATTCCTATTTATGGAGTAAGGATGTTTAACGATGATGGATCTTCTTCAACCCGATTTCGCATATACAACAGAATTGCACACGGATATGTTTATTATATTGAATTTAAGCCAGGTTCAGATCCGACTTATTATCACGATTCTTTGTCTGCTAGCAATCAATTTATACAAACTTCTGACACCGTAACAGAAATTTAAAGGAGAACTCCAATGGCAAGTTTATACTACAAAGACGAAAACGGAAACTATCAGCCCGTAGGCGTAAAGCTTTTAGGTGGGCTTAGCGGCGGGAAAACTTATATGCATTTTATTTCGGCGAGTATTTATGATAAAAACGACGATGATATCGGCGGAGGCTGTACTCTCGTTGTAACCACATCGTCGGAAAAGGAAATTTGCGGAAGTTCGGCAGATAAATTAGCTGATTTTTTAAAAAAAATCGGAGCAACACAGCCCGCCTGGGCATACCCGATAGCTATGCACACAAACGGATATACGTCAACACCGTGGACTGGTATATATTACGATGCTACAGGTGGAGGTTTTATTATAACTAGCACGTTTAATACGTCGGGGACTGTCCGCCTAGTAACTATCGAAACAATGAAAGAACAAGTAATCGAAATGTAAGGAGACTAAAAATGGGATTTACAAAAAAAGGATATGTTTTAAAAAATTTAAACAACACGGTACTCGCCAAAGCTTACGCGGCTATTAAAGCTATAAGTATAAACGACGGCAGGGGCGAAGCTCTGTTCACTATCAGCGACAGGCGAGAAAACGCTATTAAAGGCGTAGGCTACGAAACGGTAAGAGTTAAATTTACTCCCGACCGTAACGAAAGCCCCTACATAACGGCTTATAAGGCGGCTAAGGCTTTAAAAAGCTACGATATCATAAATTCGGACACGGGAGAGAAAACGCCTGTTACAGAGCCTAACTCTATCTTTACAGAGTGGGAAGACGATATCGAAGAGCCTTACACTATAAGCGGAACGGACGAGGAGAGGACAATTTATGACGTATAATATCGAACTAACAGAACGCTCCTACGTTTCTGCCGAGGGTAGCGAAGAGCCTTTCATCATATCGTCGTCGGGAAATAACACCGAAAGCCTTGTGCTGTATATTAGCTCAAAAAAATACGACCTATCGAGACTTCGCATACTCTTTTCCAACGGGATGGAAATTGCGGAAGTGCGCTTGAACGATGCCCAGGGCAAGAGTTGCTTCGTGACCGTTCCCGCAAAGCTTTTAAAAGCGGGCTATCTCGATATAACGATAACGCTTCGAGGCGGAACGCTCGTGCTTAAAAAGTGGGTCGTAACGCCTATAAAGATACTTGAAACGGACGAGGGCGTTCAGCTCTCGTCTTACGTTAAAGAGCTTGAAGATAAAATCAGAGAGCTAAAAACAGAGGTCGAAAACCTTACAATCAGAGTTGTCGAACTCGAAGAAAAAAACACGAATTTGTTTAAACTTTAAACTTATTCGTTTATAAAAAACCAAAAAAGGAGAAAGGTTATGAAAAAAATACTGCTCATCTTGCTCACAGCCGCCCTCGTCTTTTTTACCGCAGGCTTTTCTGCGGTCTCTGCTCGCGCCGAATCAGGCGAGGGCGAGAAAGCGGCGCAGACCGAAACGGAATCCGTTTCAACTTCCGAAAGTGCTTCCGATAGCGTTACGGACGGTTCGGAGACTATAACTATCACGAAAGACGAGCTTAAACAGCTTATCGACGACGCGCTTACGGAAAATCAGAAAAATATTATAAAACTTATATCCGAAAAGCTGTCCGCCTGGACGGGTCTCGACTTCACCGCGATTTATCTTATTATCGCGTGCGCGGCGGTCGTGCTTCTTGCGATAATCGTCTTTATTGTCAAGTATGTAAGGACGAAAACAAGGCTTAAAGCCACGCAGAGCGCGTACGCTTTAGAAAAGAAGATTGCTGAAAGTAATTCCGAGATTTTAAAGACTTTATCGAACGACGGCATATTTAAGCTTGTGCTTGAAGCTATGAAAGAGGGCGGCGACGATTTGGTTATTAAAGTTGCCGAGGCTTTAAAGCTCGACGAACAGACGATATCGAAGCTTTTAACGGCTATGGAGCTTGCGGAAGAAAGAGAACAAAAGATTATGCTTGCGCTTAAAGCGATAGCAAAGGACGCGGGCAAAACGGAAATCGTAAACGCTCTTTCGGAAGCCCCCACAAAGACAGCCGTCGAGAATTTAACGCTTGAAAATGAAAAGCTTAAAATAGCCCTCGGCGACGAAAAAGTGAGGGAAATCCTCGCAAAGTGAGGTCGAAATGAAAAGAAAACTTACAAATCAGGGCAAGGCGGTTGTTTCAGCCGCCATTGCCGTTGTTTTATACCTTATCCCGATAGGGGTACTTGTCGCGTTTAAGTGGGATAGCGTGTTTAAATCCCCGCACGCGGCTTTATCGCTCTTTTCGGTGACTGTCTTGTTATTCGTCTTTTTCTTCCTTAAAAAGGTCGTAAAAACGCTTTGCAAGCTTTTAACGCCTATCGGCTTCGGAAGCCTGGTCGTCTTGCTTGTGTCGCTCGCTATCAACTCGTATTTAAACGATTTGACGATTATATCGACGGCAAGCGTTATCGGAAGCGTGCTCGCGTGGTATCCGTATCAACTTGCCGCGGTATATTCAAGATACAGCCGGGACGAACACGGCGACGTTATAAAGGCGGCGGGAATGGATTTTAAAACCGCAAACGACAAGCTGTTTCAGATAAGCATAAGCGTAAAGGAGACAGAATCCGATGAGTGATTACTTTTCCGCAAACGCTCCTGTAAAAGAGCCTAAGCTCACGACGGTGGATAACGCAAGAAAGAAAGCGACAAATACGGCGACGGGGTGGTTTTTGAGAAATTCAAACGGGATATTTACCGTCCTGCTTCTTCTGACCGCTTCCGTCGTAATCTTTATATCGACGATAGTATTTGACGATAACCCGTTCAAGAAAAAGGAGTTTACCACGTCGATTATAATGCTGTCGGCTTGTTCGTATCTTCTTTTCGTGAACGGATTCCGTTCGGGGGAAAAAGAATATTTGAAAACGGCAGATTATTCGGAAGCAACGGAGACAAGAAAGAAACTAATCGACACAATAAAAGAGCGGCGTATACTTTACAGGGTAAACGAGTTTTGCGCGGACTATATCCGCACAGAGCTTAAAGCAAAACGAGCCGAAATCTTGCTTCCCGAAAACGTCACCGACGAAACGTTTAACTCCTACATAAACGGCGAAGAGGTGAGGCTTACGGATTCGCAGAAAGAGGCTTGCGAGCTTGCCCGAAAGATAAAGCCGATAAAGCTTACGCGCGAAATGCTTTTAAATAAAACGGAGACAGGCGGTCGTTCGCCTTTGCCGTCAAAGGGAAAGATAGATGCGGAAGTTGTCGCAAGGTTTGTAACCAAATTTTTAACAACCGTTATAACGACTATATACGGAATATCTTTAAGCTTTACGATTATTACGAATTTCACGCTCGAAGCCGTTTTAAAAGGCGTTGTATGCGTTCTTTTAATGCTTTTCGGTCTTGTAAGCGGAATAGCGTTCGGATTTAAAATACAAGGCAAATACACGGCTTTAACAGCCGAAAAAAACACGCTCCTTAAAGAGTTTTTGGAATGGAGCGAAAAAAAATAATTTAATAGGTGAAATATGAAAAAATTCGACGTCGATACTTGTACGACGAGAGAATTATTACAACGCTGTTTTGCGTTGCGTTTCTCTGCTCAAAACGTCACTCTCGCCGTCAAATTTTTTATCTTAAAAACACCACATAAGGAAATTGCAGACAAGTTCTGCATAGACGAAAAATCCGTCACAATGCGAAAGTGGCGAATGAAGATAAAACTAAACGCATAAGTAAAAAGCCGTTCGGGGAATTTAACCCGAGCGGCTTTTTTATGTTTAAGGGATACGAAAGACTGATTATAGTTTAACACGGCTTTTTAAAAAAATCAACACTTTTTAAAATTTATTTAAATTTTTTGTAGACATAAAATATATCTTTTGTAGATTTTTTGTAGGTTCTCAAAACCTCGATTTAGGTTTATCCTTTTATCAGAAAAGAAAACGAGGTGATTATATGTACGGAGACCCTTATTATAACCCTTATCCTATGGGCGGAATGGGGCGGCAATATCCCCCACAGCCGCAGAACCAACCGCAAACGAATATTATTTTTGTCAACGGCTTAGAAGACGTTAAAAGCCGTTTGCAGGCTTGCAAATCGCAAATGCTTTATTGCGACAATGATAAGAATATCGTTTACTTTAAAAACGTAGACGAGACGGGGCATTTTACGGTTAATATCTTTGACCTCGTAGAACATAAAGAGGAAAAAGCTCCCGAAGTTAGTTACATAACCCGCGAGGAGTTTGAAGAGTTCAAAAAGAGCTTAACACCTAAGACGGAAGAGGGGGCGAACGTATGAATTTCTTAAAGCAAAGTATGGGAATGGGTGCGGCTCAAAGCCCGAATGTTGCTCTACCGCCTCAGCTTATGGGAGCTATCCAGGATATAAAGCGTATGCAGGCAGTCTGCGGTGGAAATATGCAAGCAATGGTAAATCAAATTGCCGCAGCTCGACCCGAGATAGGACAGGCTTTAAAAGCGGCTCAAAGCGGCAACCCTCAACAGATAGTCGAGCAGTTGTGCCGTAAGCAGGGGATAGACGTAAACGCCTTTATGAGGGCGTTGAAGTCGTGATATTAACGCCCGCCGCGCGCCGGGCGATGATATAAATAAATTTACAAGGAGAAATAAATATGGAAGGCACAGGAATTACCCCCGTTATGGATATGAACAGGGGTTATGGTTACGGTGACGGCTGCGGATTCGGCGGAAGCGGGTTATGGCTTTTCGCTATCCTCGCCCTTATGTGGGGCGGAAACGGACTTTTCGGCAATCGTTACGCACAGGACAGCAGAGCAGCAACGGTTGAGGATTTGAATAATTCCGCAAACTTTACTCGTCTCGAAAGTCAGGTTATGAATAATGGCAACAGAATCGAGCAGAAAGCGGACGCTGTTTATGGCGGAATCTGCAATCTCGGCTATGAGATGGCGCAGCAGTTCAGCGACACAAGGGCGCAGATGGCGACGTGTTGTTGCGAAACGCAGAGAGCTATCGACGGCGTAAATTACGCAGGCGCAATCAATACGGCGGCACTGAAAGAGGCTGGCACGGCAAACACGCAGAAAATCCTCGACGCTATCGCTCAGAACAAGATTGAAGCTTTGCAGAGCAGAATCAGTCAGCTCGAACTTCAACAGGCTGTGGCGGGTGTCGTAAGATATCCCACTCAGTACTCGTATAACGCGGGTCAGTCTCCGTTCTGCGGCTCTTATGGTTGCGGTTCGGCGGCTTAACAACTGAATTATCGCTTTAACAGCGCACCCCCCTTGTCGTCAAGGCTTTTGCGCGGCAAGGGGGTTTCAATAAAAAATACAAGGAGAAACAAATATTATGGCTTGTTTAAAGAACGCACATTACAAATCTTCGGCGCAGACGTATAACGTCACTGCACAGGCTTTAACGACGGTCGCCACGCCGCTTTCGCTCGGTTCGATAATCACCGACACGGGCATATCCTTAACGCCAAGCTCGGCGGGTATAACCGTCAATAAAAGCGGCTTATACAGGATATCGGCGGATATTACTATAACGTCCACGGCGGCGGGTATAATCAATATTCAAGCGTATATTAACGGTACGGCTCGCCCGGAAACGCTTGGAGCGGTTACAGTTCCCGCGGCGGGGAATACTGTTATCCATCTTGAAACGGTAGCGTATATCTCCGCTTGCTGTTCTATGAACCCCGTAATCACTATCGTTGGTAATACCACAGGTACGGCGGCGGGTAGCGTTGCGTTGCTTGCCGTAAACGTCATAAAAGAGGCGTAAGGGGGCGATATTATGCACCGCGAAATTATACACGATATAATCAAACACGGCTCTGACGAGCAAATGGAAGCGTTAAAAGACGTTTTAATCGACATAATCGACGACGTTAAGAAAGAGGATATACAAGCGTATAAGGCGATCGAGATAAGGCTTTATCATATCCTCTACGGCGATAAGCTTTGCGAGAAGTACGCCAGGAAGTGGGTCGAGAAGCTCGAACGCAATGACGGCGGGAGAGGCGAGAAGTGGAACGTAGACCAAACGGAAAGCGTTCGGCAGACCTACGCCCCGCACGCCGACAAGTGGGAATGGTACGCCGTCCTAAACTCGATTTACGCCGATTATTATCACGACAAATTCGACACCTCGATATATTATCAGCTTGCGAAAGATTTTATAACCGATAAAGACGCAGTTCGCGATAAAGTCCTTGCTTACTATATGTATATCGTCGGATGAGAAAAAGAACTACCGAGAAAACCTCGGTAGTTCTTTTTAGCCACAATAAGGCGAGCTTATCTTGTCGACCACGGCATAAGCGGTTATGTCGTTCGGGAGTATCTTTCCCGACAACCAATTCTCCAAAGTACGCTGAGGCACTTTAAGATATTTGGCAAGCTTCGGAACGGTCAAATTATACTTTTCGCGATACGCCTTTAACCTTTCGTCAAGGTCGAAGTAGATGAAATCGCAGCCGAAATAAAACTCTTCCGTCGCTTTTTCGTCGTAGAACTCGCTGTCCTCGTTATCGAACTCTTTATAGTTCGCGCCGTCGGGAAGCTCGTTTACGCGAAGCTCGTAGTAATAGCGCGGGTCTTGATTCCTTGCCTTAGCGTCTCGCGCATACTCGATAGCTTCCTTTTTATCAAGCGTTCTAAGCACTTGCCATTCATCATCGCCGCTCTTTGAATAAACTGTATATAATTTCATAAGATACTCCTTTACGGGGATTAGCCGCCCCGTACGGCTTTATTTTAATTTGACAAATTCAAATTAGATATGATAGAATAGGACTTACAAGGAGTTTCCCCCTCGCTCATCTTGTACTTACATTATACCGCCACCGTGGTGGTATGTCAACCAAAATAAGGGAGTATTTCAAAAAAAATAAAAAAGTTTTAGCAACATTTTAGCAACAAAAAAATAAATTGCGATTTTTTCAAGGCGAGAAAAAACGAGCTAAAACGGGCATAAAAAGCGGCAAAAAAGGGTAAAATGAGAAGAAACAAAATGAAACGTTGATTTATATTCAAATCCCTCTTTCTCCGCCAAAAGAAAAAGGCTATCGTTGGGCGGTAGTCTTTTTTTCTTAGGTTTTATCTGTGATTTTACGGTTTTTGTTTGCTTGTTTTCAGGTAATGTAGCCTAAATTTTAGCAACATTTTAGCAACATTTATTAAAATTTGAAGTTTTTCAAGACCTCTTTTTCGCGTTCCTTATACAGGTCGCCGTAGGTATCGAGCGAGTATTTAACGGAGTGTCCGAGGCGGTGGGCGACGATATATGCGTCCTCGGTTTTTGAAGCCCCCGAGGAAAAGATAATCGTCGCGTGCGTGTGTCTGAACTGATGAGGCGTTATACGTTTAACTCCGGCAAGGGATATATACTTATCCATTTCACGGCTTAAAGATTGACAAGTGAGAGGGCGGGTTTTAAAGAACATAAAGTCGTTCGCTTTTAATTTAAACGTGGCGATATATTCCTTTAAAAGAGGTTCAAGCACTTCGGGGATATCTTCCGTTAAAGCGTCGTGTGTTTTTCTGTCGGTAATAGCGTAGGTCTTACCTGCGCCCCGTTCCTCGGGCGTGACTTTGTAGGTTATGTTTTCATCGATAAGCACGGTATGATTTTCAAAGTCGATTTTCTTCACCTTTAAAGCCGTCGCTTCGCCTTTTCTGTTAGCCATATAAAAAAGGTAGTTGAAGAATACATAAAATATATAATGTTTACGCGCGACGGGATTTTCCGTCCACTTGTCGCCTGCGGATTTCTTAGCTTCTTCGTAACACCGTTTAACGGTCGCATTGAACGTTTGCCATTCTTCAACAGTCCACGCTTCTTTTTTTGTTTTTGGCGTTTTTATGCGTTTGATTTTTTGAAACTCTTTATACGGTTTATCAATATTATATTCCAAAGAAGCATAACGAAGTATGCGCCCGAAATAACTCCAAGTGCTTGAATTCGTTCGCTCGGAATATTCTCCGCTTGTTAATGCTTTTCTAAAATCTAATATAGTAAATTTATCGATATCTATAATTCGCTTTTTTCGCAGTGCTTTAAATCTGATCTCAAAAATTCCCCGAGCAGCAACCCACGATGAACTTTTACACTCGGCTTTTATCTGCCTTAAAACTTCGTCGCAGATTTCTCCGAACGTTATTCCTATGGGGTTCTCGCGGCGTTTAACGCCGCTTTCAAACTCCATATACGCCCGTTCTGCTTCTTTCTTTGAGGAGTAAGCTCCGAGCTTCTTTTGCTTGTATTTACCGTATTCCACGGCTCGGAAAGTGACATACCACCGATTAACGCTTTTAAGCTCTCCGCGGCATTTCGGGCAGGTTAAACGCTTTTCTTTGAAATACTGCTTACAGCTCGGGCAGTATCTTTCATAATGAATATATGTTGCCATGCTCGCCCCTTACTGCCGAAAAAATCCCACATTGGGGTTGCATAAATCCCAAATAAGCAAAAAAATAAAGATAGCCATCATCGAAAGGATAATTATAAGTAACGCCTTTATCAATTTGTTTTTATCCGACAGGCTGTGTTCGTAAACAGAGCAGAGGCGTTCAACGCTCTGACGGGATACGGTTTCGATTTTGGGTTTATCGGGCGTATCGTCTTTTACATCTTCGTCAGAACCGCCCATAGCTTCGATAATCGAAAGAACCGTAGTATATCCGGGGTCGGGTGTTTGCCCTGAAAAAATACGTCTGACGGTTGATACAGGTACGCCGCTTTTATCGGCTATATCCTGATAGGACATTTGACTTTCGTCTTTTAACGTTTGCATTTTTTGTAGTAACATAGTCTTTTGTCTCCCTTTTTCATATGAAATTGTTGTATATTTTCAAATTTGAGCGAAAAACTCAAATTTGATACCGATTTTCGCGCAAATTTGGGTACGAAAAACGCAAATTTGGGTATTGCTTTTCCCCGAAAACGGGGTTATCATTTAATTAACAAAAGGAAAGCCTATTCGGTTAAACCCTATTATAGGCTTCCAAAATGCAAAAGTCAAGGGAGAATGAAAAAATGTCACAAAACGACGAAAAAAGACGAAATTCGACAACCGCCGCATTTATTAAAATGCTTAACGAAGAACTCGGAGATTTACCGCCGAGCGAACAAGATAAAATTCTTATCGAGCTTAAAACAATCTTTTCATTGAGCAGGGGAAAGGTTGAAAGCCGATAAGTAGTTTTTAAGCCGAGGTTAAACGCCTCGGCTTTTTTGGGCTTAATTTTACCTTTACGCAATGCGCATCAATGCGTATTGCGCAGAGTTTATTTTTTCTTTTTCTGTTCAAGGGCGGGCTTATTTTCGGCGTTCAGAGCAGTGGTTACCTTTGTTCCCGTTTCTTTTTCAAACCTCTTGCGTGTTTCGCCTGCAAAAGAACCGCCGCGCTTTGCCACGGCTTTATTTTGGTTAAAGGTCTCTGGCTTTTCCTCTTTTGAAAGCGTTGTCGTTGTCACTTCCGCAAGCATATTCAATATAAGCTCGATATCGGTCATATTGTCGCGTAAGTTTTCTTTTTTCAAGCCTTTAAGCTCTTTATATTCTCTGACTGACATACCGCTCCACGCCTTAGTCATCTCGTCGGTGAGTATTGCGTATTCCTTACCGTCCTTAACGCCGCGTTCTTTCCATTCGTCGGTTAAACCTTTTCTTGTTTTTATTGCGAGCATTCTTTGATTTATCCATTCTTCCGAATATCCCTTTTTGCGGTATAATTCAACGCTACGGAGCATAGCCTTTTCGGGGTCGGCTATTTCGTCAAGTCGCTCGCTTCCGACTTGCGCAAGCCACATTTTAAACGGTTCGGCTTTGGGTGAGGGAATAGACTGTACAAGGCGCAAAACGCCCTTTGTATCGAGACAGTCGGTCTTGTAATATTTCCCGTCCGACGATTGCATTTTTAGTCCGTGACAATTTGTCACGACCTCGCTTCCTTCATTTTTTAAGCGTTGTTTCA
>ERZ808278.272-NODE-272-length-40232-cov-9.851806_pt1 | contig 40232 bp, 54 predicted proteins | sample MGYA00521239_ERZ808278 | MGnify/ENA primary metagenome ERZ808278 (study PRJEB31516, sample SAMN03275600) | gut metagenome | biome: mammalia-associated habitat; material: feces | host: Papio cynocephalus | place: Kenya | collected 2012-07-17 ... | reverse complement strand
AGTGGGCGAAAAAGTGGGCGAAAAAGTGGGCGAAAAAGTGGGCGAAAAAGTGGGCGATATAGTTCATTTGAATTTTTATCAAAAAGGTTTATTGCAGTATAAGGTGTCTATGCCTTTTTATTTAAGTAAATGTGATTTTCAAAAAAACGGTTTATATATGCCTACTAAAATGTTAGATAACGAATATATAAAGAGAATTATTAATTTGAATGGTTATGGAAATGTGGTTAAACAGATTTTAAGTATGTTTGCGGGACATGTTGTTTTATTAGGTAATTATTCCTTTAGCGATTATAATAATAGTTTGAAATATTTTGATGAGGATTTGAGAATAATAGAACAGGGTATTATAGGTGATAAGGCTATAATAGATGCCTGCATATTAAGAATGATGTGTCCGAGACGGCAGAGTTACCTTGGATTGAAAAAATTAAAGTTTAATAATAAACAGATAACGAGATATGACGGTTATTTGCATCCATTATTTTATTTTGAGTTATCGAATAGGAATATATATGTATATAGATATATGCTTCAAAAGGCGATAAAAACATTTGATACGGTTTCGGGTATTAATTTGGATGTGGTTATAGAGTTTAGTAAAGAGTTAGAGAATTTGGATAAAAAAATCAAAAAAAGTTAAATATGATTATATATAATATAAATATATGTTTGGAGGAGAGATATGCCCAAATTTAAAAAAATGAAAAGTGAGAAATCGGATTTGTATACCCTTGTAGATAGGGATAGGGCGGGGAATGAAAAACCCTATAACTCGTCTTCTAAAATGTCGCCAGAGTATTTATTCGATATTATAATAATAGAGCAGTTTTATCATATTATAACATTAAATAGAGAGCGACAGTTAAAAGAGGCGATTGAACGAGAAGAGTTTGGAATTGAAAAGGCTATACAGATGGGCTTATTGCCTGAGAATGTAAGTAAAAGTAATCATTGTTTACATGAAACGATGCGAAAAAAGATTAAAGCATGTGAGTTTTATTTTTTGAGCGAGGAGCAAAAAAAACAAAAATTGCATTGGATGGGTGTATTATTTTCGGATGAGGTTGATGAGGCGAAAAAAAAGCTTATAAATAATAATGAGCAGGGGCTTATTAAATATTATAGTTATTTTTCAGATTTTTTATTGCCTGGAAGGTGGTTTAATATTGATATAATGCTTCTAAGTCAACCTAATATTGTTAAAAAAATGTTATTAGAGTTTTGTATAAAAACCGATGCGAAGATAAATAATATGCAGTTAAAAAGAGATTTTGAATATATAAAAAATAATAAAATAGACGAAGTTGTATTATTGGAAAATATAAGGCAGGCTATGAAATATAAAACAGGTTCGGACGGTAAGCGATACATGTGGAAAGCTTTGTATTTGAAGGAGGGGATAAATGTATAGTTCATACGATTATAATTTTTATTTAAGTTTGAAGGAGTTGCCAAAGTTTTATGATTGTAAGGTTTGTCGAATTTTTAATAGATGTAGTCGTAAACCTGAAAATAAAAGTCCTTGTAGTGATGGACGCTTTCATTCCTTTTTTTATTCAAGATTAGCGATACCGAGTTTTGATTTTACGGATGAGGATAAGAAAAATGCGGGAGATTTTTTATATACCTGTGGTCGAAATTTGCAGGCTAATTTTTTAGTGCAGGCTGTCGGAGCTACCGTAAGTAAAAAATCATTTGTCTATGCATTTGAGATGTTTTCAAAAAGGGTTAATAGTTTGCAGGGTTTAGAAGTTGGTTATGTATCGTTAGAACGATTGAGGGATATATATATTGATTATTTACAAAAGGATAAAATATCAAAATATATATTAAGTAGTATTGAGAGCTGTGATGTATTATTTATAGATGAATTGAATAAAGAGATTTTATTTAAGTCAAAAGGTTTTCAAAACTATTTTAAGCAATTAATAGATATACGAATAAATAATAGCAGTCTTAATGTTTTTAGGTTTATAAATAATCATGTAGAGATTTTAGATTTTATGCAATTGCATAAGGAGGTTATATATAACAATGGCTAAAAAAAGTGAAATGCAGCTTGTATCAGAACAGATTATAAGTTATGTATTAGATTTTGATGATTTGGACATATTGGATGAGTTTAATTTAAAATCAGGTGATTTTGTAGGCTATGAGGTGGCATTAGATTTTATTAGAGATTATAGAAAAGCTTATGGACGAATGCCTGAACCTACTTTTTTTGCCTCCCATACAGGATTGTCCGATTTTGAGTTTTTTCAAATGGATAAAAACACTGTTTACCATTCTTTGGATATATTGACAGAACAACGGCATTATGAAAAAACATCTAATATAATACAGACATTAGTGGAAAAATACGAGCAAAATACGGTAGCGGCGTATGATTATTTAATAGAAAATTTAAATAAGCTTGAGGCGTATAATACAATTCGTGGAAAAAATATGTTTGATATTTCTATAGATGAATTGAAAACTAAACCTGAAGATATAATAAAATGTCCGCTTGAGGGTATGAGTGAATATTTACAGGAAGGTGGTTTTAATAGGGGAAATGAGCTTGTAGCATTAGTAGCGGATACGGGTGTAGGTAAGACATTTATTTCAATGCAACTAGCGGCGGATTTTGTTAGGCAAGGAGAACGAGTTGGTATGATTAGTCCAGAGATGGATGCGGTATCGCTTCGTAAAAGATTTGATACTGTTTATAATAAAAAGAGTTTTAATGAATTGTTAAAAGAATACGAGGATAATAAGGAAAATGAATATATGCAAATGTTAGCAGAGAAAAAGCCTTATTTTAATGTGGCGGAATTAAACGATTTTCAAGATGAGGTGACTGTTTCAAAAATAAGAGCTTATATAAGACGAAATAAATTAAGTATATTATTTATAGATGGGATATCATATATTAAGGGGGATAAAAACGGTTTTGACTCGATGTATAGACATAATCAATTAACTATGGTTAGTCAACAGTTAAAAGAATTATCCGCAGCCTATAAGATACCTATATTTATAACGGTGCAGGCTAACAGAACGGAGAGAAATGAGGAAGGTAGATTGACATTACGAAATATTGCCGAAAGTTCGGGTATAGCTCGAAACGCTACAAGAGTTTTTGCTTTGAATTGGCTTAAAGAGGAAGATGAGTTTGGTAAAAAAACATTTGCGATTGAAATATTAAAAAATAGAAAAGGTATAAGTTTTAAGGTTTTACAGTATTCTATTGATTTTGGAAACGGACATTTTGAGTTGATTACAAATGATTATAAAAACAATACTACAGGTAGTCAAAAATCAAAAGGTTATTTTGGAACGGCTTCGGCAAAGGTGAATGTGGCTAAACCGTTAAAAAATGTAGACGATGGGGATGGTGTCGATTTTGGAAACAATGTTAAGGACAATTCGGATTATTCGGAGGTTTTTTAGGTGATTAGTATTGATAACGATTATTATAATATAGAATTATACCAGTTATTGGTTCAATTGCGAAATGATATATACGAAAAAACAGAACGAGCCTTATTTAAGGATATAATAAAAAAGAGTAATGGGCAGGTAAGCGTGACATGTCCTATTCATAAAAGAGGTATGGAAAATAAGCCGAGTTGTTTTATATCGGAAAATGGTTTGGTTCATTGTTTTAGTTGTAATTATTCTGGCACGATTTATTCAATGATATCTGAGTTATTATTTAATAAACGAGATGGTGGTATAAAAGGTAAAGAGTATTTATTAAATAATATAAAAGGGAGTAGGGTTAATGATAGAAAAAAACAAATGGAGAAGTTTTTATCAAAAATAAAAAGACGACATGAACCTATAATACAAAAAGAAAAAAGAGTAGTATCGCAAGAGGAATTGGATAAATATGCATATATACATCCTTATATGTATAAACGACACATGACAGATGAAATAATAGAAAAATTCGACATTGGCTTTGATAATAATTATCTATATATGGGTAAAAAAATCGCAACAATAACATTCCCTGTTAAGGATTTGGGAGGAGATGTTATAACAATAATTAGACGGGCTATTAGTTTTAAACGGTTTTTTATAGAAAGGTTTATTGAAAAACCTATATATGGTTTATATGAAATAAATAAAACGAAAGAACAGGATATTTATATAACGGAGAGTATTTTTAATTGTTTAACTTTATGGACATGGGGATATCAAGCAGTGGCATTAATAGGTTTAGGAAATAATAAACAAATTGATATATTGAATAAATTAGAAAATCGTTTATTTTATATATGCATGGATGGTGATGATGCAGGACGAAATGCAGCATTGAAAATAAAACAAAAATTAAAAAACAAGTTTATATATAATATAGATATGTATGAAGGCAAGGATATAAATGATTTGTCAAAAGGGCAATTTGAGAGGTTAAAAAATGAATGCAAATTTAAGCGTGGCTAAAAAAGATAGGTTTTTTATTGGAAAATCAAAATGGAACATGTCGCATGAGCAATATGTCGATTTTTTGAAAAGGTTAAAAGAGTTATATAAGAAAATAATGAAACATAAAAACGAACTTATACAGACGGAAAAATGGAAAAGTCAAAAGGATTATTTTTATATAACAATACAGGATGAGGATTTTATACAATTAAAAAAACGAAAGCAACATATATATAGAAAATTAGGAAAAATAATATATAAAAAATACAAAGGCGAAATTCCAAGTGGAATAGGTATTTCGATATTAAAAGAGCATCCTCAAGTTAATATTCCTAAAAAGAAATTTAACAAGAATGTAAAAAATAATAAAAATGTAAATAAAAATGGAATAAGGAAATATAATGGTAATAGAAAATAGTTTTGAAAAAGGTGATTTGCATTTATATCAAGGTAATAGCGAGCAAATATTAAATACATTTGAAAATGAATTTTTTGACTCTATTATTATAGACCCGCCTTACGGTTATGGTGATGGAGCAATGGAAGGAAAATTAAAAAAGGTTATAGATGTCGATTTTAATAGACGATTGATATTTGAAAAAATAACTGAAAAAACGAAAAAAGACGCATCGTTTGTAATATTCGGACGGGGAATGAATTTATATAAAGATGCTGTTATTTTAGAAGAATTGGGATGGATATTTAAAGAGGAGATTGTTTGGAATAAAATGAGGAATAGTCAACCTTATATGAAAATACATAGAACGCATGAACTAGCATTGGTTTTTATGAGAGGGGATAAAAAAATAAACGAAGTTTGGATGCGAGATTATTACGAAAATGTTCCAAACAATACTTGGTATTTTAATAAATTAAAAACAGATTATAAAAATATTATAGATGCAATAATGGAACGAGGGATTGATAAAGTTTTAAGTTTGGTGTATGAAAAGGATTGGAAGCAGTCAACAGTTTATTTGAAAAAAACGGGATTTTTTGAAGGTAAAAGAAATGTGGTGGCACGGGATGACATGGATATATATGGAGCGGTAAAAAAACGGTTAAAGACAATAATAAATGTATCGAGAGATGTTAAAACATTACATTCGACACAGAAGCCTGTCTATTTAATGAGATGTTTAATTGAGCTGGTTTCAAACGAAAATGAAAAAATACTGGATTGTTTTTTAGGTAGCGGAAGCACGGGAGTTGCGGCATTGGAGGCGAATAGACAATTTTATGGTATAGAATTAAATTCGGAATATTACGAAATAGCAAAGAAGAGGTTGATTGAAATACAAATAAATAAACAAGGAGCTTTATTTTGAATAAAAACATATTACATAATACAATAAATAATATTGAAAATCTTTTAATAGATAAAAATGATAGATATGGGGATAGTTTTTATAAATCATTGAATAAGCACGGTAATAAGGCGTTTGAGGTTCGTTTGGAGGATAAGATAAATCGCATGAGTAATTTATTTGAAAAAAACGATACAGCCTCCGATACAGACGAAGGTTTAATAGATACGATAACAGATATAGCGGGTTATTGTATATTGTATTTGACATATAAAAAGGAAAAGGGCGATGAATAAATATCATATTTTTAATAGAGATTGTATAGCGAATATTGATTTAATAAATGATAATCTAATTGATAGTGTTATTATAGACCCGCCTTATTGTCAAACTCATACAGGTTTGCCTAATCAATATAATCAAGCGAATATTGAATTTGATAGAAATTTATTTTTTGAGTTAGCGTCAAAAAAATGTAAAAAAGACGCTACATTTGGTATATTTGGTTATGGCGAGACTTTATATAGAGATGTAATAAAACTAATTGATTTAGGTTGGAAGTTTAATCACGAGTTTATATGGAATAAGGGATTAGGTTCGTTGCCTACTCATAAAATACCTAAAATGCATGAAACATTTATAGTTTTGACAAGAGGCGGTAAAATAGTAAAAGAATGCTTTATAAATGATTTTTATTCAAATTGTAATATATCGCTTGAAAATTTTAATAATTTGAATAATAAATATAACAGTTTATTAAAAACCTTAAAAAAATTAAATATAGATGAAATAAAATTAATTATTGAAAATATAGATAATGGTTATGTAATGAAACCGAAAGGTAGAAATGAGGAATTGAATACGAATATTTTAGATGATAGAGAAATAGTAATAAAAAATTCCTTTAGAAAAAGGGTTGGAACGGTTATTGATATATCAAGGATGGGTAATCGTTTGCATCCGACACAGAAGCCTGACGCTTTAATGAGTATTATAGTAAAAATGTTATCAAATGAGGGTGATTTGGTAGTTGATTTTTTTATGGGAAGCGGAAGCACGGGAGTTGCAGCATTGGAAAATAATAGAGATTTTGTAGGTTTTGAGGTGTATAAAGAGTATTTTGATATAGCGGAAAAACGGATAAAAGATTTAAATTTACAAAAAAAATTATTTTGAGTTATATATAACATGAATGAAGACATTAATTTTTAGACTGCGGGATGCATTCCTGCCCGCAGTTATTTTATTAAAAAGGGGTTGAAAAATGAGATATAGTATTGAAAGTAAGTTTACATTTGAATATGGACATGTATTGAAAAATGCCTATATGACTGCATGTAGTGATACATGTCATGGACATTCAGGTAAAGTATTCGTAAAAATATCGACAGATAAATTAAATGAGGATGGTATGGTTGCGGATTTCAAAAAGGTTAAAGAGGCGATAAATCCTGTTATAGAAATGTTAGACCATAGTTTTTTAATAGCAAAAGATGATAAAAGATTAAATGCAATGAAAAAGAATAATAAAAAATTATTGGTATTAAAAGAAAAAGGTTTTGAAAGGTTTAATTATAATCCAACGGCAGAGGCAATTGCACATTACCTATATTCAGTAATCATAATACGATTGCCTATAGAATTGGGAGTAGTAAATAAAGATTTTAAGTTATCAATAAGGTTTTATGAAACAGAAAAAAACTGTGTAATAGTGGAGGAATGAAAAAATGGAAAATAAAGAAATATTTAAATTAAACAATATTTTTTACTCAGTTCAAGGCGAGGGTATTCATATAGGCAAACCGACTATTTTTGTTAGATTTGCCGGTTGTCCATTTCGATGTCCATACTGTGACGAACCTGCGGCATTGACTGAGAAAGGTTCGTTTGAGCGGGAAGTAGATGGATTATATGAAATAATCGACAGAGAATTTTTACGAAAATATAATTTTTCGTATGTCGAATTTACAGGTGGAAGTCCTGAAATTCAAAATAATAAAATGTTATATAATTTATGTAAAAAATTAAAAAGAAGATATGTAGGCTTAAAGATTGGTATGCAAATGAGCGGTGGTATTGAGATACATAAAAAATTATGGGAAATTATCGATAATCATAAAATCGATTTTAAAGAGCCTGCATGTAATATACCTTTTATAATTGATATAAATAAATTGACATCACAGGATGAAATAAAATTCGTGGTTGATAATGATAATTTTGATTGGTTTGTGGAAGAGGTTAAAAGATTTGAATATAGTAATGTAAATATTATCGTATCTCCGAAATCGTCCGCATATTCAAATGAAATGTTAGAATTGGAAAATGCAAAAGAATTGACAATGCGGATATTAAATGCGAGATTAGGATTGAATATTCAAGTTTTACCAAGATTGCAGCAATTATATTGGTGTAATAAAAAAGGGGTTTAATATATGAATAAAATAAATTGGATACAGGTTGAGAAGACATGCGAGCAATTTGGAATATCGGAGGATGAGTATTTTGAAATAAGACTGCTTGAGGCAGAGGAAAAAATAAAAAAATGATTAAAAAAAATTGGATTTATATTGTTATATTAATTATAATAAGTTTAATGTATAAAGAGATGCAAACATTGGTTAATAGAATTAATGATTTGCAACTTGAAACATTAAAGATGCAGTATTTAATCGATAATATACGAATACAACAGTATAGAACGATTTTTTGGAATAATGATAATAATCAAAAAGAGAGGTAAATAAGTATGTCAACGGAAACTAATATTGAAGCGATATTACAAAATATAGAAGGTAATATGCAGTTAAGGGAAGGTTTGAAGGATACACCTGACAGAGTAGTGAGAATGTATAAAGAGGTTTTTGACGGTTATAGACAAAAACCCGAAAGTTTTTTGAAAAAAACATTTGACAAAGAGCTTGAATATGAAACGGACGACGCTATAAATAATGGCATTGTAGTTGTAAAAGATATTGATTTTTTTAGTCATTGCGAGCATCACCTTGTCCCATTTTTTGGAAAAATGCATGTAGGATATATACCTAAAAATAGGGTAGTAGGATTGTCAAAAATCGTTCGGGTGGTAAATGCTTATGCACATAGGTTGCAAGTTCAAGAGCGATTAACGGAGCAGGTGGCAAATTGTATATATAAGGAATTGGAATGCGAAGGGGTTATTGTAGTGGCAAATGCTGTGCATTTATGTATGGTAATGCGAGGTGTAAAAAACAGTTCGGCTTCAACTACGACTTCATGTGTAAGAGGATGCTTCAGTGATTTGACTACAAGAAATGAATTTATGCATTTATTGAAAATGTGAGGTTATTATTTATGTATGATTTTTCAAATGAATTAGAATGGGCATTTGCAGAAAACGACATGGATGTTTTAATCACATGTATAGAAGGTAATACATTATCATTAATCGACATGAACGGTAAAAAAGCTTCATTGAAATTTACAACAGCGGGTATCGTATTTTTTGATAATGAAAAATGTTATATAAAAACATTTGGTTATTCAGATAATGATAGGGGATTATTAATTGATTATGTATTATTGTATTTTGAAAATAAACGAAAGCGATGCCGTGATTTATTGACAACATATAGAGAGGATAAACAATATACAAAAGAAGCGTTTATATTATTATTACAAAATATGGATGATTTGGATTATTTGAATGAGGCGGGTAAACATGTGCTATGTTTATTACAAAATAATAATATAGATTTTGAAAAAAATATTATAGGCGTGCATCGCATGGTTTTAAGTATGTTAAAAATTGAGTCGATAAATGATTGGAATTATTTTTTCGGTAAAAAGGAATATCAAATAAACTTAGAAAAAGGTATTGAATAATTAAAAAATATTGTTATATTGCGAATGTCAAGAGGTTTTTTACCTAACTTTTAGTTTTATGATTTCGGACTTTTTCGAGTCCGAAATTTTTTTAACCCCCTAAAAATTGTATTAAATGTATTATTTTAATATGTCGTTTTTCAAAAACTATTAAAAAAACTAAAAAATTGCGGATTTTGGTATTGACATTTAATAAAATAGTTGTTATAATATGTATATATTGATAATAAATAATTAAAGTATAAATTGAAAATGTCGATAATTATTGTATATCAATTAAAAATAATATTTGACATTTTTTACATTTTATGTTATGAATTGTTTATATTGATATAAAATAAAATTAAAAGATGAGGTAATTAAAATGAATACATTACAACAATTAAAAACATTAAAATTAAAAATTGGTATGGGCGACCTGACATACAATGAAGCTGAAAAATTAGCAAAACCTATTATTGATAAAATTAATAATAAGGCGATTGAATTGGCAAAAAAATATAATCGTAAACCGAAATTGATTAATTTCAAATCGATACGATAATAATTAAAAGGCGAGGTTAAAATATGAGTTATAATTATAAAAAAATTGATAATTCAATTAATGAAAAACATGCAACAGTTCAAATTGAAAATATACAATTCGATAATGTATTGGCGAAGAGAATGGGTTCATTAACTATTTTGAAAAAACGAAGCGATATTAAATATAGTTATCGTATTTCAAAAAGTGAAAACCATGAGGCATCAACGGCGAGGGTAAGGTTTATTAAACAAAAATTAATAAATGATATGTATTTGATTATAAAATGTGTATTCAATAAAAAATGCGATTGTGATACCATTTTATATATATAAAAAAAATAAAATTAAAAGAGGTAATTAAAATGAAAGTATTAGTAAAATACGAAGACTTAAACAAAGACAAAGGTTTGGTGTTAAAAGAGGTTGTATTTGATAAAATTAATATCGATACATATAACGGTTGCGAGTATATTTCTTTCAAAAATGGAAATAAAGAGGTTTTTGAAATAGGTAAGGCGTATGAGCATGCGGCATCGTTGAAGGATTGCGATATAGATTTGGTTAAATTGTTTAATGAAATAGTTAATAATTTTATCAATACAGATAAGGTTATGAGTTTATTAAACAATATGGAAAGTTTTAGTGATATATATAACGATTATGGAGAAAAAAAATGACAAACAGACAATTAAGACAAACATTTAAGTTTTATATTAATAACAGTAATAAAGAGCAGTTAAATAGAAAAGTAAACGATTTGGCGAAAGAGGTAAAAAACAATAAAAATGTTAAATCGGATGTATATGCGGCGTTAGTGGTAAATTCGTTTAAACAATGTTATAAAATAGTTGTTAAAAATAATTATTTGGCGAAGGATGACACCGTTATAATATCGGTATTCGAAGAGGCGTTGATTGAGGCTATTGAAAAATGGGATGAAAATCGCAGTCAATTTATAACCTTTTTGTATATACATTTTCAAAGAATGGTTAATAATCAGATTGTGGCACAGCGCAGAATTTGGAAACGAAGGGAAACATTGAAACAGAATGACTATTTTCAAGATAATTTTTCAGGTTTCACTCTTGATAAAATAGGTATGAAGTCATTAGTAAATACATTGAAAATAACGAAGCAAGAAAAGCAGGTTTTATGGTATTCATATTTGGGTTATTCATTTAATGAGATATCAAAAAAATTGAATATATCAAATTGGAAATACTATAAAATTATAAACGGGTTACAAAATCAGTTAAATATTTTAGATTTTGTATAAAAAAAAACAAAAAAAATTATCACATGTTATATATAATATAAGTATAACATGTGATAATTTATTTTTTGGAGGAAAAAAATGGATGTAGCGCAAAGAATTATTGATAAGGATAAAGAAAAAAGGGAATTATGGGAAGGTGAAATGAAGAAATTGCTTCCGAGTTTTTGGCAAATTGAACGATATTCGGGAGGGTTATCATTATGGATTGACAAAGATGGAAATAAGCGTGAATTGTTAATATATAATGCAAATAACGATGTATTATATATTCGTCCATTATTTGATAATTTAGGTATATACGAGGAATTAAGACGAAAGGAAAAAACAGATTATTTGGTTGTATTATTAAGGGTTTATGATATGCATTTGGATGGTGGTAGATATGGAAAATAATGAAAATGTTATAAAAACGAATAATGAGGTAAACGAGGCTATTGAACATTATTATCATTTAAAGCAGCAGGAGTCAGAAATAAAAAATGAGTTGGATGCTTATAATAAATTAATAAAAGATTATGCATTATCAAATGATTTGGAAAATATAGAATATGCAGGTTATAAGGTGAATGTATCAAAGAGAATAAAAACAAGTTGGGTTGAGCCTATACTAATTGAAAAATTAAAAAAATTAGGTTACTCTGAATTAGTAAAAACAAAAGAATATGTCGATTTGGAATTATTGGAAAATTATATATATACGAAGCAAATAAAAGAGGCAAAGATAAAAGATTGTAAAAATGAAATGGAAATAATAATTTTAAAAGTTTCGGAGGTTAGAAAATGAGAACAAAAGAAATTGAAATATCATATAAATGCGCCTTCAAAAAATATGACAATATTTATAGTTATGGTTTTGTAAAAAGAGTTGAGATTGATAAAAAGGATAACGAAGAAGAGGTATGTAATCAAATATGGGATGAAGCTGTAAAACAGGTTGAGAGGCAAATAGATGAAACATAACAAAAAACTAAAATATATTTTAATAGGAGGGTATATATGCCTAAAATAACATTTGAGGAAAGCGAACAGTATAATCAAGGGAGTTCGTTTTTCGGACTCGCCGATGACGGGGATACGGCTCAAGTTAATTTTTTAATTGACAATGAGCGGGATATCGAGGTGTATGCAACTCATAAAATCGATGTAGATGGTTCGCAACAAACAGTTAACTGCTTAAGAGAACCTGGTGCACCGATTAGTGATTGTCCATTATGTTCTGCAAAGCATGGGGTTTCGATTGGGGTTTATGTAAAATTATTACATGACGGTAAATTGAAAATATGGACGAGGGGAAAGAGGTTTTATGAGCGTATAAAAAATCTTTGTCGCCGATATAAACCTTTGGCTTCACATTTGATTGAAATTGAACGAAGCGGTAAAAAAGGAGACCAAAATACGACTTACGATTTTTACGATATAGCGGATGGGTTTGATAAAAGTATAAAATCAAAAGACGATTTGCTTGCCGATTTTAGCGATGAGGAAATCAAATCCATAGAGATATTTGGAAATATCATTAAGGATTATTCGTTCGAGCAATTGGAGGGGTATTTGGATACGGGAACGATTAGTCAAGAAGGCGATAAGCAGGTTGTAAGACGAAATCGTAAATACGATAGAGATTCGAGAGACGATGTGCCTCAAGTTGAAAGACGGGTAGCGAAAAGGCAAAATATAGACGAAACGAGCGATGAGGAGCCTCGTAAAAAAACAAGAGAGCCTATTGCTTCAGATACGGACGAAGAGGAAGAGGTTTATTAATTAATATGGCGTTATTTTCATTAATTGAAAGGGATGCGATTGAAAATAAAACGGTTTCAATTATAACAAGAAAACCTATTTCAGAAACGGTGAAATCCGTTAAAATGTCAAATAAAAAGAACTTTCAATTAATGATAGACGACATTCAAAAATTGATTGATAATAAATTAGGTGAATACAAAAAAGGATGTGCCGTTTGTTATGAGAAAACGGCACTTCTTAATTATATAGAAAAAGCGAATGAAAACGGTTATATAGCGATTGATACGGAAACGACAGGTTTAGAGCCTTTGAGAGATGAAATAATCGGGGCGAGTTTTTATACGAAGGGTGAAAAAGCGATATATGTTCCGATAGGACATATAAATCATTTAACCTATGTAAAAAGAAAAAATCAAATGTCGGTTGAGGATTTACGAGATTGTTTAGAAAAAATAACGGCAAAGGTTATAATGCATAACGGTAAATTCGATATTAGATTTATTAAAAACTTTATTAAATGTAATATCGAATGTTATTTTGATACAATGATAGCGGAACGATTAATAATGAACGGGACAGATGAAAGTGCAGGATTGAAAAAAGCTTACAGTCGTAGAAAACAATTAAAGAATGAGGTATTATCATTTGATAGTTATTTTGAAGGTTTAAAGTTTAATATAATACCTATAGATTTAGCGTATGTATATGCAGCGATGGATGCAAAGTTTACATACGAGTTATTTGAAATGCAACAAAATATTTTAGAAAATCCTATATTTGAGGCGTTAAATGCTTTATTCAAATATATTGAAATGCCTATATTACATGTTGTTATCGACATGGAAGAACGGGGTATTTTATTTGATAAAGAATACAATTCAAAATTAAAAACGGAATTTGAAAATAATTTGAAAATTAAGGAAAATGAGTTAAACGATATATTAAAAGAGTATGAGATTGATATTAAAAATTATAGATTAGTAAATAATAAATTATCAAACCCGATTAATTTTAATAGTCCGACACAGATAGCGATTGTTTTATACGATATATTAAATATAAAATCAAATGATAGAAAGACGGGGGAAAATGTTATAAAAGAGTATAAACATCCTTTTTGTCAAAAATTATTAGAATATAGGGAAATAAATAAAATATTGACAACATATTTAATTGGTTTGGAAGAAAGGGTTATTGAAAATAAAATACATACAAATTTTAATCAAATGGGAACGGTGACGGGCAGGTTTTCAAGTAATGAGCCTAATTTACAAAATATACCGAATATGAAAGGAATACGGCAAATATTTAAGGCGGATGAAAATAAATATTTAATATCATGCGATTATAGTGGACAGGAGCCTCGTATTGTAGCGCATTTGACAGGAGACTCTGTAATGATACAGGCATATAAAGATAAAAAGGATTTTTATGCCTATTTGGCGAGCGTAGCTTATAAACGCCCGTATGAAAAATGTTTAGAAAGTTATATTGAAAATGGAAAAAAGGTTGGTAAGGAAATAAGGGATACGAGTAAAAAATGTTTTTTAGGCGTTTGTTATGGAATGGGTGTTAATCATTTGGCAAGTGGTTTGAATGTAGATGTGGAAACGGCGCAAGACGCCTTGAATAAAATATATAAGGCTTGTCCTGGATTATTAATGTTAAAACAGGAAAGTATTGAATTCGGTAGAAATTATGGTTATGTAGAAACATTATGGGGACGAAGACGATATATTGAAAATATTAACTTACCTCGATACGAGTTTGAGTTTGGGAAAGATTTTGAATTGCCCTTTGATGCTTTAGATTTTGAAAATGAAAAAGATAATAATGTTTATATAAATCAAATAAAAGCGGAGTGGTTAACCAGGTTATCGAAAGCACGAGGATTTACACAGATAAATGCGATAATAAAAATGGCAGCAAGTGAGGGTGTAATAATACATTCGAACGGTTCAAAAATTGCGGAATGTGAGAGGTTTGCAGTAAATACAAGAGTGCAGGGAACGGCGGCGGACATGACAAAGCAGGCAATGATATTATTAAATAATGATAAGCAATTAAAAAAATATGGTTTTGAATTACTACTAACGGTGCATGATGAGGTTATAGGACAGTTTAATAAAGAATATGTATCGGAGGTTAATGAAAGGGTTAAATATTTAATGTTAATACCGACAGAGGATTTAATCGTTCCTTTTTCATGCGATACTGTAATATATGAAAGTTGGGACGGAGAGCCTGTAAAGATTTAATGAAAATAACAAAAAGGAACAAAAAAAATTAAAAGGGGTTATATATAATATAGGTATGTTAAAGTTTTATATTGTTAGTTCGGGCAGAGACCAAGATGCGGCTTTTTCTTTGGATATGGGGGTATTGCATACATTTGCAGATGGCAATACTAGTATTGTAAATAGACAAAAGAAATACGGCGATGTTATAAAAAGAACGGGCTGTTTTTTAGATAGCGGGGCGTTTACATTTGGTAAATATCAGCAGTCGGAGGAACAAAAAAAGAATTATTTGGAACGGTATATTGATTTTATAAACAGTGATATTAATAATTATAATATCTATGCACAGTTAGATATGACGAGTTATAACGACTGGAATATGGAAATTATACAAGAAAATGCGGATAGGACATTTGAAAATTATCAATATATGATTGAAAGAGTAAAAAATCCAGAAAAATTATGTATAGTTTTTCACTGTCATAAAGAGTCGTTAGATGATTTGAAACGATTATTAGAATATAAATCACCAACAGGCAAAAGAGCGGGGTATTTAGGCTTGGCGGGAGCTTTTAAAGCAACATCGCAACAAAAGGTTAGAATATTTGAAAAATGTTTTAATGTCATATTAAATAGTTCATATCCAGATATAAAAGTTCATGCATTGGGTATTGGACAGCCTGAAATATTGATGCGGTTACCGTTTACAAGTTGCGATAGTGCTACGGCGGTTAAATGTGGAGCGTATGGACAAATACTATATTGGCGCCCTGAACACGGTATTTATACAAGAGTGTTTATAGGGGATTTGTCCTATAATCGTAAACGAGGAAATTATTTACAAATGCCTAAAAGGGAATTAGCGGATTTTCAATCGTATATAAAAGAGTATGGGACAACCTTGGATGAGTTGAAGGCGGATACATTTGCTAAAAAGGTTTTTAATATCAAGGTGACGAAACTTTTTGCCGAGCAGTATAAATGTAATTATAAAAAAATTTATAATAAAAAATTGTTTTAAGGAGATTGTAAAATGACAATAGTTAAAGCAGCAGATTTGAAATTAGCGATTGAAAAAATCAATAAGGCTATTTTCATTGATAAGGGTATAATTGTTAGTAATTATATTTTTATCGAGGCAAAAGAAAATGAGGGTCGTATTCATATAACGAATATAGATAATCATTTTGAAGCATTCTTTCCTCTTCAGGGGGACGATTTTAGAGCGATTGTATCGGCGGATTTGTTTATAAAATATGTAAATAAATTAAACGATGTGAAGGAAATTGCTTTTGATTTGTTAGATGAGGGTTTACAAATCAAGCAGGGAAACAGTAAGGCAGTATTCGCAATGGGCGATATTGCAGAGGATGATTTTTCATTATTTGAAAAAATAAAATTGGATGGCGAGGTAAATAAAATATCCTACGAGGATTTGAAAAAAGTTTTAGATTATTTACCTTCGGCAGTAGATGAAAATTTTTACAACCCTGAATATACATGTTTTTTAATATCGGAAAATCAAGCTTTGTCAACAAATGCATATAAACTATGCGGATTGAATATAAACCTTTTTGGTTTATCAACCCCTTATTTATTAACTTTTAAATTGGTTAAATATATGCAGGGTATAACGAATGCAGGCGATTTGTTTTTTGGTGTGGACGAACAGGGTTTACATTTTTATAACGATAAAATACATATACTTGGATTGCCTTATGAAAGCGATAGAATAGAAAGAATGGTTTCGGCATGTAATATATTACTTACGAAAAACTATACAGGTTCAATCGTTATAGATAAGGCATTATTAAACGAGGCTTTGGATAGATTATCATTATTTATAAATATGGAAGTAAAAACCGTATTGAAAATGGAAACAAAAGGAAATAATTTAATTTTAACTAATATTAAGGATACAGGTAGAGAGGTTATACCTGTTTCAAATGAAACGGGCGATATATTGGAAACGAGTTGGTATGTAGATGTTTCATATTTTAAGACTCTGTTTAATGTATTGGTTGGTGATAGGATAACGATAAAATACGATAAGGACGAAAGCACTATAAGTTTATCGGATGGCGTATGTAATCAGGTTTTGGCGTTAACGACTTTAGAATAAGGCGGGTGAGAGATGGGCAGACTATTTTATGATAATAATACGAAGAATAATATTGCGGATGATTTTTTAAACGATTTTGAGAATTCGGTAAAAACTGTAAGTGATAAACCTCCGAAGGCTAACTATAAACCGAGTTCAATAGCATGTATTCGAGCAATGTATTTTATTATGAAACAGATGCCCATTGATAAATCGACATTTTCGGCGGAAATGATAGGTATAATGGAAAGTGGAACGGACAGGCATAAAAGGATACAGGATGTATTGATAAAAAATGATTTTGTAGAATTTATAAATGTTGGTGAATATGTTAAGCAAAATAATTTGGACTATTTAATAGTGAATTCATTTAATGAATACGAAACACATTTATTTGATACGAGATATAAATTATCATTTATGACGGATGGGGTTATTAAATATAAAAATAAAATATATATACTTGAAATAAAAACAGAGGCGAGTAATAAATATTTTATGAATTCCGAAATACCGTTAAAACATATTCAGCAGGTAAGTTGTTATAGTTTATCATTGGGAATAGATGATGTATTATTTATATATGAAAATAGGGATATATTAAGTAAAAAGGCATATACATATAAGGTTAGTAATAGTGATAAAAAAGCGATAATAAAGAAAATTGAAAATTGTAATAAATATATCGAAAAAAATATAATACCACCGAAGCCGATAGAGGCGACAGGAAGTTTTTGTAATTATTGTAATTATAAAAAATATTGTAAGTAGGAGCATGTAAAATGGTAATTGGAATAGACCCTGGTAAGATAATGACATTTGCATTTATATCGAATAATAAAAATAATGTTTATTGGAGACGAGCGGAAATACAGACCGATGCATTTATTGAGGTTATAAAAGATATAAAAAGACAATCGGCGTATTCGGAAGGTGGTAAAATATTTATAGAGTATGTCCATTCAATGCCTACAGATAGTAGAAAATCAGCATTTTTATTTGGATATTCGGTTGGTTGTTTACATTCGGCATTGAAAATGGAAGGTTTGGAGTATCAATTAATAAATCCAACAGGATGGCGAAAATATACGAATACTCATACAAAGCAGGATAGTATTGATTATGTAAAAAATAAATATCCAAATGTATCATTATTGGCGACAGAAAAAAGCAGGATTGATAATCATAATATAGCGGATGCGATATGTATTGCGGATTATGGTTATTATATATTATTTTCAAATAACAAGGAGGAAAAAAATGGCTAATATTTTATATACGATAAGCGATATAAAAGAGGAAGTTGATAGGTGTTCGGGTGGAAGGGTTTATATAATGAGTATGTATAAAACTATACGAAACTTAAATATAAAGCCTATAAAAAAGGGTGGTTGGCGAAATAGGGTAGGTTATTATTCGGAAATACAAAAAGCAGCTATTGTAAAATATTTTACATTGTATTTTGAAAGAAGAAAGGTTGAGGATAGGGCGAGAATATTATCAAGGGAAATACGAAGACATATAAATTGGTGTAAGGAGAGGTTTGAAAAATGAAAAAACAAAAAGTTTATTCAATAAAAGATATAACTGAAATGTCGAAGGAATATGGGTTTAGTGGTAGATATACAAGCCATATAAGACAGTTTATAACGAATAATAAAATAAAACATTGCGATATATTAAAACATAAGCAATATAAAACACCTTATAAAGTATATAATCAAAAGGTTTATGATTTTTTTAAGCAGTATTTTGAATTATACGGGATGCGAGCTGAATATATGAAAAAAGCAAAGGATATATCAAAAACAATGCATAAATTATTGAAGGATATTCAAAATGAAAAGGATTAAGCAAGGCAATTTATTGAAAATAGATTTGGAAGTATTAGCGGAATTGGATAGACAAACAATAAAAAACGCTAAAAATGTAAACGATATAGTATTGAATATTGTTAATAAGGTTACAGGCGAATTAGATGCTTTAGTTTTTACGATAAAAGAGGATTTGAAAAAGGGCGCTGTAATATCGACAGAGACATTAGAACAATATGCATTAGAAATATCGGTTTATTTATATTATTTGGGGCAAAGTCAAGAGTATATAGGATTAAGGCACGATGTTTCAAAAGCGATATATAAAGAGCGATATGCAGAGGCGTATGCAAATGCGATTGGAACGATTAGCGATAAAACGGCGTATGCAGAAAATGAGGTAAATTATGAATTTGTAGAGCAGTCAATAAACGAACGGGCATATAAACGATTGAAAATAAAAATTGAAAATGCTACCGAGTTATTACAAACGATTAAAAAAATAATTAGTCGTAGAATTGCAGAATATAATTTGACAAATGTGTCGGGTGCGGATATTGAAAATATGCAGGTAAGTAAAAAGGAATTTAATGTAGTCGGAAGACGAAATTAAAAATAAAATAGTAGGAGGACAAAAAATGTCACCAGAAAAAAAAGAAGTTTGGAGAGATATTGCGAATGTAAATTCGTATTATCAGGTAAGTAATCGCGGTAATATTCGTAAACTTATCGGAAAAGAGAAAAGAGGTAAATTGGTTTATAAACCCATAAAAACCTATGAAAAAGGTAAAACAGGTATTATGACCGTTACACTTGAGGATGTAGATGGTTTTGGACATAGGGCTTCGTATAGCGTGCCTTTTTTAGTAGCTGAAGCTTTTTTACAAAAATCAAAACCGCAATGGGCATATAAGGCAAGAACAATAAACGGGAATAAACCTTCGGTTGATAATGTAGAGTGGTTACATACAACAGCAAAAAGAAAAGAGGGCAGTCGTTATGTTTTTATTGAGGATGGTAAGGAAAAGGGAATTTACAATTCAATAAAAGAAATGGCGATTAGTCAAAATCGCTCTTTTTTACAACTAAAAGGTTTATTATTAGGAACGATTAAGGCAAAAGGGCTTAAGGTAAAAAGAATATGAGTTTAGAAAGTATCATTAGTGATATAAACAAAAAGAAAAAATATAAACTAATTGGAAACGGTATTTTAGAAAAAAATTTTCAAAAAATACCGTTTACAAGTGAGCGATTAAATTATATGACTTACGGCGGAATTCCGAGAGGTTGTATAACAGAATTTGCCGGTATTGAGAGCAGTGGTAAAACAACTACTGCTTTGGATATTGTCAAAAATGCGCAGATACAATTTGAAAAAGAATTTAATGCTCAGTCGGAAAAGGATAAGGATGCATTGAAAATAAAAACAATTAAAAAGGTTATATATGCAGACTGTGAAAATACTTTGGACGAAAAATGGGCAAGATTGTTAGGCGTAGATGTCGATAATTTAATTATTATCAATCCACAACAGGAAAGCGCCGAAGAGATATTTGAAACCTTATTACAACTATTAGAAACAGGTGAAGTTGGTTTATTGGTAATCGATAGTTTGGGGGTTTTAGTATCACAGCAGGCGTTTGATAAAACGGTGGAGCAAAAAACCTATGGTGGTATATCACAGGCACTAACTACATTTTCAAAAAAGGCGGTTATGTTATGTCAAAAAACAAAAGCGACTATTATAGGTATAAATCAAGTTCGTGCCGATTTGGGAAATCCTTATGGTGGATTGACAACGACTGGTGGTAAAGCTTGGAGACATAACTGCACATTACGATTATTATTTGACAAAGGACGATATTTAAACGAAAAAAACGAAGAAATATCAAATCAAAAAGCGATTAATCCTAATGGTAATATAGTAAATGTGGCGATTGAGAAAACTAAATCATGTCGTCCAGATAGGCGAAGAGGGCAATATATTTTGAATTATAAGGCGGGCATTGATTATATTTCAGATATAATTGATTTGGCTTTATTGGAAGAAATAATAACTCAAAAAGGCGCTTATTTTTATTTTTATAATGACAAAGATGAGATTATCCATAATGAAGGCGAGGATTTGGTTTTTCAAGGCAAAGAGCGATTACGATTATATTTGAAAGAGCATAATTCGTTTACAAATGAATTATTAGAAACATTAAGAGGATTATATAAATCATAATAACAAAAAAAATGTTTATTGGTTATATATAATAAAAGTATATGAATAAAAGGGCATTAAGTTATCGACAAGAAAAACGGGTTGCGGATAGTTTGGACGGTAAAGTTCAAGCAAATTCGGGAGCAACATTATGGCAAAAGGGCGATGTTATATTAAAACGACATGGTATTTTGTTAGAATGTAAAACGAAGGAAACTGAAAGTGAAAGTTTTTCAATTAAAAAAGAATGGTTGGGAAAAATAAAGAGGGAGGCTTTCGGTATGGGATTGAATCCCAATCGAGCAACATTGGTTTTTGATTTCGGGAACGAAATTCCCTTTTATGTAATATCGGAGAGATTTTTTAAAGAAATATTATCATTATTAGAAAAGGAAGGTATAAATGATTAAGAAAGGTTTTGAATTATTATCAAAAGAGAGTATAAGTGACATGATAGATTTGGCGATAAAATCGGCAAATGATGGAAACGGGGGACCATTTGGAGCAATGGTTTTCAATTCAGAAACAGGGGAAATTGTATCGGTAGCAACGAATACGGTTTTGTCTTCTAAAGACCCGACAGCGCATGGCGAAATAAATGCAATACGATTAGCGTGTCAGAAATTAGGAAAATCAGATTTAAGAGGGTATTCGTTATTAACAACATCTGAACCTTGTCCGATGTGTATGGCAGCGTTAAAATGGGCATACATAGATGAATGGGGTTATATAGCGTCAACAAAAACGGCGGACATTATTGGTTTTAATGATATAAATTTTTATAAATCAATGAAAAAGGTAATGGATAGAAAAAGGGTAAAATCGGAATATAGACGATTATATAGATATGAGGATGAGGGTTTATACAATAAAATAAAGCAGGCGTTTACTGACTATAAAGAAAATAATAGGGAGATGTATTAAGATATATGCAAACTATAATAGATAATGTTTACGAGTTTAATAAACAAAGAGATTTGATTAAAGATTACGATACAAAAAAAGAGGCGGCGTTATTGCTTGAGGAAATATTAGAATTATTTGAAAATGAAAATCCACGGGAAACGGCGAGGCAAATAATCGAGCAATCGGCAATGACTAAAACACCGAAGAGGCGTGATGCAGAGCATATAGATGCATATATTGATATTGTATATATAGCGATAGGTTCGTTAATCAAAAAGTATAACTCAGTATTGCCTGCAGGTTTACAAAATAGAAAGCGATTTATTATAGCGTTTATAAGTAAGGCGATTGATAATGTATGTATTGCGAATGCAGGTAAAAAAGGACATTTGGATGAAAAAGGCAAGTGGGTAAAATCAAGTGATTTTCAAGAGCCGTTTATACCGTTAACATTACAGGATTTATATGAAAATAAAAGGAGATAAAATGAAAAACGAGGAAATTAAAATAAAAAAACCTATATGGGATGGGGTATCAAATAAAAATAAATCGGTTATTGTTTTAATGTCAGGTGGTTTGGATAGTTCGGTTTTGACATATAAGTTAGCGATGGAGTATCCAAAGGTTTTAGCGATAGGTTTTGATTATGGACAAAAAAATAAAAATGAATTAGAAGCGGCTAAAAAAATATGTAAGGATTTTGGTATTGAGTATCGTATATTAGATGCAACATTTATAGAGAAATTATCAAAAAATAATTATATGTTTAATGTAGGGACGGATATTGATATAAAAAATAAAAATTTTATTGTTCCATTTCGTAACGGATTTTTTATCGAAATGGCAGCGATAATGGCGTATAATGAAAATTATCAATATATAGCGTTAGGAGCATTATTAGAAGAGCAGGTAATTGCGGATAAAAATAAGACATTTTTATTACAATTACAAAAAACAATAAATACGGGAATTGGCGATAATTTCAATATAAAAATAATAACACCTTTTATAGATGAGCTTATTACAAAATATAGACTTTTTAGGGTAGCGAAAAAATACGGTATATTAGAGTATTTGGATAAAAATATAGTCACATGTTATGATGGAGCGGTTGGTATTTTAGGATGTAAAAAATGTGGTAGATGCAAAGCTTTAAAGTTTCAATATGATTATTTTTTATTCAAGGAGGGAGAGTTAAATGCGTGACGAATTTGATTGCATGAATTGTTATTTTTATCGTTATGACTATAAACATAAAACCCCGATTTGTAACCAGGATAAAAAAGTTGTAGAATGGGATGGGGATTTTAATTGGGACGATGAAGAAGATGAGAATTTCGGAGCATATAGGGTTAATGATAAAAACGAACGGATGTCATGCGAATTGTTTAGGTTAAAAGGCGGCAATAAGCGTGGAGATGTTTGGAGAGGCGAAGCAGGTATTAATATAACAGGAAAGAAAAATGATTAGTTTAGCGGTAAAATATCGTCCGAAAGAGTTTAATGATGTTTCGGGACAGTCTTACACCATAAAAATATTAGAAAATCAAATAAATACGAAGCAAATAAAAAACGGTTATTTATTTTGCGGAGCATCGGGATGTGGTAAAACAACGATAGCTCGAATATTTGCCGATAAAGTAAATAATGGAAAGGGGATACCCATTGAATTGGATGCTGCTTCAAATGGGGGTATTGATAATATTAGACAATTAATAACAGAGGCAGGGTTTAAATCATTGGATAGTGAATATAAGGTTTATATTATAGATGAATGTCATGTAATTAGTTCGACCTCATTCCAGGTTTTTCTTAAAACATTAGAAGAGCCGCCTGAAAAAACGATATTTATATTATGCACGACAGACCCGCAGAAAGTTCCACTTACAATACAAAATAGGTTGCAGCGATTTGATTTTTTAAGAATGGATTTGGAAACGATTGAAAAACGGTTATTTTATATATTGAAAAAAGAAGGTATGGAAAATAATATATCGAAGGATGCCGTTAAATATATAGCAAAAACGGCACATGGCGGCATGCGGGATGCAATAACTAATATGGATAAGGTTTTATCATTGTATAATGATAAAAAAATAACGATAGAAAATGTATTGAATATATTACAATTAAGCGATTATGATATATTACTTAACATATTATTAAATATAAAAACAGATATGTCGGAAACATTAAAAATAATAAATGATGCATTTTTACAAGGCAAGGATTTGAAATTATTGATTAATCAAATGATAGAATTTGGTTTGGAAATAATAAAAGGTGATTTAATTGGTTTTGAAAATACGGAAATTCCAAGTATATACCATAAGGATATAAAAGATAAAATAAATAATTCAATATGGTTAAAAGAATTGTTAAATCGTTTAATTGATTTAAAATATAAAATACAATATGAAGGATTTTGTAAACCGTATATAGAGGCGTTTGTTATATCGGAGTATTATAATGTTAATAGGCAATAAAAAAATATTAAATGAGATGCAAATATTGATTGATAATAATAAATGTCCGCAGTCGGTATTGCTTGTAGGTGATAATTATTTTGGAAAAAAATATTTGGCACGACATATTGCCGATTTGATAAAAAAACCTTTTATGTTTTTAGGCGATAGCATACAGGATTTTAATGAGATGAAAAAAGAGGTTTACGGACATGCAAATGGGTTTTGTTATATAATAACGGATTTACAAAATTATAATTATAAGGCTATTGAGAGTTTATTGAAAATAATAGAAGAGCCACCTAAAAATACATATTTTATAATTACATGCAATAATGAGTATCGTATAAAAATAACAATAAGGAATAGATGTTATATATTAAGAATGGAAATGTATCAAATATCGGATTTAATTGAATATTCAGAATATAAAAAATATAAAAAATTGGATATTTGGTATTATTCAAATATAGTGTATACTCCTACATTAATAGATTTTTATTCAAACGGTAAATTGGAACAATACGAGGAATTTGTAAAAAAATTCGTAAATAGTATATCGAATGTATCGGCGGGCAATGCCTTAAAAGCGGCAAATCAATTTAGTATGGGAAAGGATGATAATGATAATATACGATTTGATTTATTTCTTAATTTTTTATCGGCGTTAGTATTAAAAAACGAACAGGTATTTCATAAAAATATAATTTTAATTTTATGGTGCATACGAGATTATAAAAATCAATATACGATTAATGGTGTAGATAAATTATCATTGATAAAAGATTTTATATTAAAATATAGGAAAATATGTATAGAAAATGGAATTGATAGAATTACAATCTAATATTAAACAAAATAATATTAATCCTTTTTATATTTTTTCAGGTTATGAGATTGGTGTTATGAATGTATATATTCGTAAAATCGCCGAATTAAGAAAATTAAAAGTAAAAAGGATTGAGGAATACGAAACGATTAAGCAATCGTTAAAAATGAAGTCGTTATTAGGTGAAAATTATTTATATGTTATATATAATGATAAAAAGGCGACAGGTGGTGATATTGATAAAATAAAGTCAGGGGATATTGTAATATTTCGGTATGATAAAATAGATAACAGGAAAACATTTTTTATAAAATATGAAAATGAGACAGTATATTTTAATAATATGCATGAGGATGTATTATTAATGTATTGTCAAAAATATTTTAGTAAAAAAATGGTTAAATATCAAAAACAACTTATACAATTTTGTAATAAGGATTATGAGCGTATAATGTCGGAAATAAATAAAATAACGAATTTGGCGGATATATTAAAAATATCGAAGGATGAGGCATTAAAAAGAATGTTATCGGAGCGATTAATATATAAAAAGCCCGAAGATGTTATATTTTCATTAGTTGATAGTTTAATGGAAAGGGATGAGATAAATTCGTATTCATTATTAAAAGAGGCTTTGGATGGCGGTGAGTATATATTAGCAATAATAAAAGTTTTAATTGTAAATATATATGCATTATTATCATACAAAGGAACGAAGATGAATATACAAAAGAATACAGATTTAAATTATTATCAAATAAAAAAATGTGAACAGTGGACGACAGTTTGGAAGGTTAAACATTTATTAAAAGTTTTGGATGTAATACGAAATGTGGAAATCGGTATAAAAACAGGTAAAATAAAAGATAATCAAGGCATTAATCTTATTTTAGCGGAGATTTTATTATGAATAAAGTTTTAAGATGTGGAATGTGTAAACGGGTATTAAAAAATGAAAAATCACAGAGATTAGGTTTTGGTTCAATATGTTATAAAAAATGGATACAAATGCAGGAGAATAGGACAAAGCCGTTATTTGAACTTGATAATAATAAAAAATAAATTATATTGTCAATATCGACTCATATTTTCAAATCTTACTATGATGGTATGCCGATTGTAAATAATCGGCATTATTATTAAAAGTGGGAATGGGGGATAATTAAAAAAAAATGGAAATAAATATAATTGTAATTTGCGTCACATTGATAATAATAACCTTATTTGCATACATGTTATTTAAGGATAAAATGAGCAGTGGCAGTATTGAATATGATACAAAAACAGGCAAATTATTATTGAAAAAGGAATTACAAAAACACGGTGAAAAGGTTGGTAAAAGTTCGGAGATACAAGAAAACGATATTGGGGAATTATCGGAAGAACAAAAACAACATTTAGAAAAAAACTATAATAAAAAAATATATGAAAAAATCCTTGAATATAGGGATTTTTGTTTGGTTGTTCATAATACTAATTTTGAGATATTATTAGGATTATTACTATTTGTAGCGGAAAATAATATTGCGGAAAAATCGGAATTGGAGTTTAGTTCGTATGTAAAAACAAAAATAAATGGGTTTATAGAGTTATTCGATAATAATTTGAAAAAAGGGAAGACGGAATTTGTTAGGCAATTGAATTTGGAAAAAATGACTGGAATGTATTATAAACTATTATTTGGCGATTTTAAACAGGCATTTTATGATATATATAATAATCATAAAAATAAAAGTGAAAAACAAAAGGAATTTTTACAACAGTTAAAAAATCATGCGGATAATGAAAAGGAAACGATTTTTTTACAATTACCTTATTTTTATAAAACAATAGATGAGGCTAATTCGATTGATGTGAAAATATGTATTGAGGTATGTCAAGTGTTTACGGTAATGTGTCACGGATTTTTTATTGATTATATAGAGGATTTGTTAAAAAATGATTAAAGTGTTCAAAAAAATATTTGATAATTTATATATAATATTAGTATAACATAAAATAAAAACGAGGTATTTAATTATGACAAAGACAGCAAAAAAATTTTTGAGAACCCAATTTGAAAGATTGGAAAAGGAAAGGGCAATGAAAATCGAATATTTGAAAAAGGATTTGAAAAATCATATTGAAAATGTCGATTTATATAACGAAAGGGGAATAAATCGTTTGGCGACAGCGATTTTTGGCGAAGCGTATGTTAAAAAATATTTTTCATAAAGTTTTATACATTTAAACTCCTAACGAATGTTTTTAAGATTATGTCGGTTGTTTAATTACAACCGACATTGTTAAAAAGAGAGGTAATTAATTATGGGTAACCCATTATTTGAATTAGTTAAAGATACGGTAAATAATACATATTCATTTAAGGTTGATAAGTTTAAACGAATGATTGATATTAAAAATAACGATGGAGCTGTGACGACAATATCATTTGATTATAATACAAACGATAATTATTTATTAAGGGTTGCGGCACATGGTTTTGAATATCAAATAAACGGCGTTAAAAACCTTAAGAAAATGGAAAAAATAGATTGTAGCGGGGAAAAGGGAAATACCTTTTGGTTATTGAATAAATATCATTTTGATTTTAATATAACGATTTCAGAATTAAATGTATTTTTACAGTGGAAGAGGGAAGAGATTATTGATTTTTTATCAAATCATTATATATTATTGAATGCATAGGACATATTAAAACATGTCGAGAAAGAATAAGTATGTTCGAGTATCGACATTTTTATGCAATTTTTGTTCATGTGAATAGTCCTTAATAGAGTTTTTATTTTTATGTCGGGCATGCGAATGTCCGACATTGTATAAAAGAGGCGAATAGTGAGTATAACGATTATTTTTACAATACTAAAATTCCTAAAAAAGAATTGGAAAGAGATTTTATTAAGTATTGTTATTTTAGGATGTGTGCTTACGATAGCAAAAATGAGCATTCAATTAAAAATAAAACAAAATCATATTGAAAAACAGCGGGAGCAAATAGTCGTATTACAGGATGAAAATGAGTTTTTAGAAACTGAAGTTCAAGGATTAAACGAAAAAATCGAAGATTTAAAAACATTTAATAAATCTTTTGATAATGTTAAAACATTACCTATATACGAAATGACTAAAGATGTTATAAATGCTTATGCAGGTTTTTCAAATTCATTTTTTCAAACTCAAAAGGGAGGAACTAATTAATGGAATATTTAAGATTATTAACAATAATTGTAATATCAATATCAATGATGTTTATTATATTAGAGTTTATATTATTTTTAGTAAATAATTATGATTTTCGCTATGTATTTTTAATGTTTTTCAAATTTGTAGTTGTATTTTGGTTTTTTGTTTTATTTTTATTTGCATGTTCGAGTCAAAAAACTGTGATAAGGGATAAACGATTAACGACACCTCCAGATAGATATGAGATTGGTGTAATAACGAATTCACAACAGGCTTTATTGGAATATGGAAATGCATTATTTACGATAGCGAGGTGGCAAAATTGGTATAATTTGAATGTAGGTAGTAATTATTATAATTATTACAATTATTCAAATGAATTGTATATAAGACGAACTAATGATAATATTGAAATATCGGAAACAATTAGCGAGGAATTAAATACGAATGAAAAAAGAGATTAATTATAATCAACCTATAAGTGGTATATTAATGAATGTTTGGGCTAAATTGGGTAAGGGTGAAATATGGGAAGAGTTGGTTAGTTTAATAGGTAAAATGTTATATGTAGGGGATATTAAAACAACAAGAGGTTATTTGACAATACAGGCGGAAAAACAGGAAAATATAGGTAAAAAAGATTTATATATGAAATGTATAAATGCATGCGATAATAGAATAAAAGAATTACAAGAGAGGGTGTAAATATGTATGGGTTAGTTTTTGTAAGTTGTTTGATATTGTATTTAGGTTTATTTATATTATTATTTTTATCGTTAATTAGGTTTAAACGAGCGGTTAAAGAAAAAGATTTATTATCGCAGTTATATGTAAGATTATTGATAATAATAAAAATACAATTTTTTTGTTTATTATCATTAATATTTTTATTGACAATGCAATCGGTAAGGGACGATAAAAAAATATATGATTATATAGACGAGATACATGAAGAAATATTATATACAAATCACGAGTAGCAATGTTTCATAATTTAAGTTTTTCAGATATAATAAATGCCGAATAGTTAAATATTCGGCATTATTTTTATCAAAAAAATAAAACGCCTATTTATATATAATACATGCATAACATAAAACAAAATAGGAGATGTCAAAATGACAAGAAAATTATTAAGTTTAATTAATGGACTATTGATAATGTTTTTATCAATAAGTAGTTTGCAGGCATTTGAAATTCCATTTTTAAGTGGAAATTCGGAAAAGGTTATATTGAATACGAATGCTATGGATATTTCATACAATGCATGGACAGGTTTTTCGGGTTCCTATGATTTATTTGAAATTGAAGGAAAAAATGGTTTTTACGCTACATTTCAAATAATAGATAATTCGTTTATATCAGAAGATACGGTTATTGTTTATACGGCGGTTTTTAGTAATAAAAGGTATATGCAGGCTATTGATAGTATAAATACTAATAATATGGCAGAGGTGATGCAGGACGGTTTAGAGTTATTATATAAATATAATTGCGATGTATATAAAAACGATAAAAAAATAAATACAGCCTATATTACACCTTATTTTAAGTATGAAAGCGGTATATTTAATAATGAGCTTATTTTTAAGAACAGTTTTAATGAGCAGTATAAATTCAAACTTTCAGAAAAATATGTAGATGTTATTAATAAGAAAATTCAATTATATTTGAGAAAGAAAGCGGAGGCGATTGGTAAACAATGATAGATATAGAATTATCAATATTAATTATGAAATGTATATTCGCCGTATCGGCGGTTATAATATTGGTTGTTTTATTTCATAATTAATATATAATAAAGATTGTCAATATAAGAGTTCATAAAAAACCCAACAAATTTAAATACCGTATAATTGATTTTATACGGTATTGTTATATGATAATAATGACTTAAACATGTTTTTTTCTTTAATACCTTGGCATTTTGTCGAGGTTATTTGCATTTTTTGTTTATTTTTATATAATAAATCGTATAAAAGAAGGAGATTTTGTAATAAATATGTCAAAAATAACATCTATCTGCGGTAAAATGCCTTCAAAAAAACAACTTCAAATTGTTATGGATATAGCGAGTGGGCTAACGGCAACAGAGATAATCAAAAAATATAATATTACACTTGAAAAATATAAAAAAATAAAAATCTCGCCTATAAATAGGTTTATTATAATAGAACGAAAAAAGGCAATAAAACAAACGGTTTATAGGGTATTTGGTAAGGTGGATGGAAAATATGAAATAATGGTAAATAAATATATGGAGCGATTATTAGAGGATGAGCGTATTGATAAAACAAGTTTAATGGCGTTAGCGTCAATCGTAGATACATTCGCATCAATATATAAAAAGGTATCGGAAATAGATACTTTATCAAAAAAGCAAATATTAGATTTAAAGCGATACAAACTTGAAAAGCAACATTATGAAATATTACGAAAAATGAGGATTGCCGATAATATACCTGATAGTGAGGGAACTCCGAATTCAATTATTGCGGATTTTTATTCAAAATTAAATGAAATGGCGACAGATGATTTTAAGCAAAAGGATATTGAAATAACTGAAGAGATGAAGGAACAAATGCTCGATATTAATTTGGAAGGAAAGAATGAAAATCAATTAAGACAAATGCAAGCAATGGTGAATAAACAGTTAAAATTAATGGAAAAAAATAAAATTGATAAAAAAGAGAAATCGGAGCAAAAACGACAGAGGGCAGATGAAACGAAGGCTTTTAATGCCGAGCAAAGAAGGCGGGCATTAAAACGGGATGTTAAGGAAATAAATATTGAAAAACTTACGAATAATGAAGAACAAAAACATTCCAAAGTGAATGATAAAGAAAACGAATATATGGAAGATATTAAACAAGAAAAAATAAAAAAAGAAATTATAAATAATAGCGATGAAGAAATTAAATAATAAAGAAATATTTCAAAAACAATTTGAATTGTTTGATAGTGGTAAATTAAAATTGGTTTTAACTCAAAAAGCTATAAATTGTATAATGTCGATTGTTAATAAAGATGGGCAAATAATATGTTTGGAAGGCAGTGTAAGAAGCGGTAAAACGGTAAATGCTTGTATCGGGTTTATGTTATATGTTTATTTTTCAAATGAAAATTTTTTTATAGCGTCAGGTAAAACAATAGCTACTTTATTTGCGAATTGTATTTCAGGGGATTTTGGAATATTAGAATTATTTTCAAATATGGTTCAATATAAAAACACTTCAAGTGGAAAAAAGGCTTTATTTATTCGGGGATATGATGGAAATATGAAAACCGTTTATTGTTTCGGGGCGAACGATGAACGAAGTTATCAAGCATTAAGGGGTTTGACAGCTGGTGGTTGGTTTGCGGATGAAATAAATATGCAGCCTCGTTCGTTTGTAGAAGAGGCAATGAGACGAACAATAGTGTCAAAAGATAGAAAAATGGTTTGGACATTAAACCCAGATACACCTTACCATTGGATATATGTCGATTATTTGGATTTATATGTAAAAAACGCATTGAAGGGTTTTTATTTATGGTTTTTTGCCTTAGATGATAATCCTGCAATTTCGGATGAAAGAAAAGAACAATTAAAAAGTCAATATCACGGTATTTTTTATAGACGATATATATTAGGTGAACGATGTATAGCGGAAGGGGCTATATATGATATGTTCGATAATAAAAATATATACGAAGAGGAGAACATTGAAACATTGGATACGAGGTTTTTTAATCGTTATATAGCAATTGATTATGGAACAACAAATCCATGTGTATTTTTAGAGATATTGGATAATGGACAGATAACATATATACATAGGGAATATTATTGGGATTCGAAAAGACAAATGAGGCAAAAAACGGATGAGGAATATGTAGATGATTTACAAAGTTTTATTGATAATCAAAAATATAATAACTTATCACAGCCTGAAGTATTAATAGACCCTTCGGCTGAAAGTTTTAGCGTGGCAATAAAAAAACGAGGTATATTCGTAACGGAAGCAGAAAATGAAGTTGAAAATGGAATACGAAGAGTAGGAACATTATTAGGAAATAAAACATTATTAATCAATTCAAAATGCATAAATACAATTCAGGAGATGCAGGGGTATGCATGGAATGATAAAAAGGCAACGGAACATGGAGTGGAAGAACCTATAAAACAACACGACCACACATGTGACGCTATTCGTTATTTTGTAAATACAAGAATACAAAGTTGGCGGGTCGGAGAACATTAAAAAATCGAAAAATTACAAATCAATTGAAAATCTGATATAAATATATTAGCAAGATGCAAAGTATCGTATAATCCACACACGCTTCAATTAGGGGCAAGTGGGTTTTTTGAAATTGTTAAAAACTTGTATTTTTTGAAAATAAAAATAAAATTTTTTATATATTAAATAAAAAATTTTACATGTGAAATGTTGAATATTTAATCTATAGGGTGGTTTTGGGGATTATGAAAAAGAGGTTAAAAATATATATTTGACATATTACAAAATGTATTTAATATATAAAATAATTAATTAAATGGATGTAATAAGAAAATGAGAAATTATTTATTACGAAAAAACGATGTTGCCGGCAATAATAGAAATTATGCATTGAAACATGCAGCTCAGGTATTGGATTATAAACAAACGGGTAATAGGGATTATAACAATAAACGATATTCAAAAAGAATAAATTTTTCAGATGCGGGGTATAATTTATTAGTTGAAAATCGACATGTAAAATCATACGATGCAATATCAAATCCTATAGCAAGATTAGGGGTAGGAACGGATAATATAATAAATGCGCATGAATATATATTTGAGAATATAACAAAAAATTACGGATTATTAAATACATTATATAAGGATAATTGGTTGGTTCAAAATATAATTCAATTATTACCTCAAGATATAGTAAAAAAATGGTTTACGATAACAGGCGATTTTTCGCCGGATGAATTGGAAAAAATAAATGATTATACAAGAAAAATAAGATTACATAGACAGATAACAGAGGGAATGCAGTGGGCAAGATTATACGGAGGGGCGGCAGGAATATTATTAGTAAAAGGGCAAACGGAGAATTTGGATGAACCACTGGATTTAGATATAGTAATGCCTAATACTTTTTTAGGCATATATATCATCCCGTGCTGGCAATTTTCGCCTAATTATGAGATAGTTGATAATCCAGAGGATGAAAATTTTGGATATCCAGAGTATTATGATGTATTCGATAGTGAATTGAATATATCGGCAAAGGTGCATTGTAGTAAATTAATAAGGTTTGAGGGTAGGGAATTACCGCCTGTGGAGAGGGCTAATAATCAATATTGGGGAATATCGGAGTTAGAAAGTGTATATAGGGAAATAGTAAGAAGGGACACGACAGCTGAAAATATAGCAAGCCTTATTTTCAAGGCTAATTTGTCTGTAATGCATATTAAGGATTTAGACCAGATATTTGCTATAAATTCTGTCCAGGCGCAAGAAAGATTTTGGAATACGATGCAGTCAATAGCGACAGTGGAAAGTTCAATGGGTATAAAACTAGTCGGGGCGGAGGATAGAGCTGAATTTTTAAATTATGGGTTTAATGGTATTAAGGATATTTATGAAGGTATAATGATGGATTTAGCAGGAGCAACTCATATACCCGTAACGAAGTTATTTGGAAGAAGCCCTGCGGGGATGAATAGCACAGGTGAAAGTGATTTACAAAATTATTATGATTATATAGATGAAATAAGGGATGCAAATTTTAGACCAATAATAAAAAGGCTACTTCCTTTGTTATGCTTATCGGTATTAGGAAAAATACCTAATAATTTGAACTTTGAATTCCCTGAAATGAAAACTTTAAACGACTCGGAAAAAGCGCAGTTATTACAACAATACACATCACCTATAATTGAGGCATTTAATAGTAATTTAATAACGCAGGATATGGCACAAAAGGAATTAAAAAAGCTATCGGAAAAATTAGGTGTATTTGATACAATAACAGAGGAATTAATAGAACAATCAAAAGGCAAATTCATAAATGATTTACAACAAATGCAAGACCCAATGGCAGGTATGGCAGGCGGTATGGGAGGTGCGGATAATGGTAACAATATGGATTTAATGACTATGTTAGGCGGTAATGCAAATGAGTCAAATAACAATGCAGGACAACAAAATACAGAGCCAAATACAAATGATGCGGTAAAAGACGAAGAAAAACCTGACAATATAGAACAGGCATTATTGGCAATAAAAGAGAATATAATAAACAACAAGCCTAATATTGATAATTACAATTTGGATGGTATAGATATAGATACGAATATAATTGAAAATAAGGATACATTATTGGCGGAATATGAACGATTGGAAAAAATAAATAAGGATTTACAAAAAGATTATGATACGGCAACGATTGAAATGTATAAATATAGCTCGGGTAATGATATACCATTAAATATAGTAAATGCTTTTAATAATATAAAAAATAAGTTTATTAATAGCAATAATAATCTTAATAAATTAAAACAAAAAATAGATGGGGCGGGTTATCATATTGATTTAATGAAATATACAGGTGAATTTGATAAAGAAATGAAGGATATAGTAAAGCAATTAAATGAAATAAAAGAAAGGGCAAATGCTATAACGAATAGCCCTGTAGCGACACCTTCATTAATGACACAACCTAATTATATGCATGATAGTCAACCTGCGGATATACGATTAAAATTAATTGAGTTTATAGATAAACTAATTGAAATAAATAAACGGGTAAATAAATATAGTGGTGAGATACAAATGCATGCGGAAGATAATATAGATAAAAAAATAACGGATATAAATACAAAAATAAATAAATTATTTGATTTTTAATGATATAAGGGATATAAAAATGAATGAGTTATTCAATGATATAATAAAACAAAAGGATGCGGAAAATAAATATAAAAACATACCTGCCGAAATTGTAGATAAATTATCGGAACATGGTAAAGAATTTTTTAATGAAATATTAAACGAGGAGGAAAATGAGGATGAGTAAATGGGAAAATGCTAATGATTATTACGAAAAAAATATAAAAACAAATGAAAAGGGTATAATGGAGAATATTGAGGAAAATGTAAAAAAATCGGAGTTTAAGGATTATGCAGTTTTTCGTAAATACTTAATTGAAAATCCTAAAAGAAGTATTGAATATGATAGTAAAAATGAAATGCGTCCTTCATGTGTAGAAAGGTTAGATTGTTTAGTAAAGAATTTTGATAATGAACCTGAAACGATAGAGGAATATAATTATATAATAGAACAGCAAATAATAGTTTGGCGAGGTGGGTATTAATGAAGGAGTTGTTTGACAATATACGAATGCTTGATGGCGGAAAAGGTAGCGGTAATTTCGGACACAAGGGGCGTCCAGGAAAAAGAGGCGGTTCGGGAAAGGGTATTACAAAAATATTAAATGATAAGCAAATGAGGGCTGTATGGGAAGAATATTGTAAACGAGTTAATGATATAGGGGAAAATGATAATAACGGTTTTGCCTATGGTTGGATATCAGAAAAGGGCTGGCAGGCGGATGGTAAAAAGATAGGTGAATTATTAAATAAAATCATTGAAACGAATGAAGGTTTGTTTAAAGATGACAATGCTGTAGATGAATGTGAAAAATTATATAACGAGGCAATACAAAATAACGATAAAAAAACAGCTGAAAAATTAAAGAAGATGTTAAGATTTAATATGACTATTGAAGCTATGCATGATGTAGCTTTAGATATGTATGGCGAAGAAATAAAAGAGGCAAAAGAAGAAATAAAAGAGGAAAATAAGGTTGAAGGGCAAAATAAAATAGCCGAACCTTCAAATAAAAAAATAAATGCGATTGATATAACAAATGACAGTGATTTATTTGATAAGGATGGTAAATTAGGTATTACATTTAATGATTTAAACTTACCTAATTATGATATAAAAGCGAAGATTACGGATGCATGTGATTTTGATAAAAATAGGCAACAAAGGTTTAATAATATACTACAATTAAACAAATCAGATTTTATTAATTTCTTAAATAGTCAAAGCGAGTTAAACAATTCATATAAAAATAATTTTGATAATTACGAAAAGGAATTGGCAGAAAAAGATAGCGATTTATCTTTTTATTTGGATTACCCTTCACTTATAGATGAGGATAATAAAAAGAAAATATTTGCGGTGGCGTGGGGTAATTACAATTTGGATAATGTTTATAGTGAAGGTATGGAATTAAATGAAAAAAATTCAAATATTATATATAGAAGGGATAAACATTTAATTAATGACGATTTAAATAAATATATAGCTGAAGCATTTACTTTTAGTAATGATAAAGATATATTACAAAAACAATTAAAAGATATATTGGAAAAGGATGGTATTGGCTTTCAATTAAATAAATATTCGTATAATGAGCAATCGGCAAAAAGGTTGGCAGAGAATTTTTATAAAATGTTAAATAATAGAGTTTATTCAAAAAATAATAAAAAATGTTTGAGTTTGACAGATTATAATAATTTTATGTCTGAATGTTTTAATGATTTTGGTAAAAGGTTATCTGATTATCCTATATACGATATAAACGATTTTATAACATTATCGAGAGCTTTTAGGTATTTTACGGAAGCAGAGAATGAGCAATTAAATGAAATGGAACAAAAGGATTTATTAAAAGATATAATAATGCATTTGGATGATAATGTATATTTGAATAAAAAATACGGCAATCCGTTTGAGGATGTGGATATATTTGATAATATAGGGGTTTTAGATGTAGAAGTAAACACCACTAATGTAGTATTACCGTTACAATCTTATCAAATGTTATTATGCAGTGCCATGTCGGAGTTTTTACCGAATTATAGAGAGCCTATACAAACGGCGATACTAGAAAACGGCTATAGTTTTGAGGATATATTTAAAAGAGATTTTAGCGATAAGGAAATTAAGAATATTGTATATTCCTTAAGTGATATTAGCCCGTTATCATTTGTAAGTGGGAGTAATACTAATTTGAGTTCGGCTATTTATGCAGCTGCAATACGAGGTTATAGTGATTTGGGTATAAATTTGGATAAATATACAGATGAGCAAAAAATGGATTATTGTAGAAAAATAATTGAGGCGTTTCAAGGCAATGAGGATTTATTTAAACAATTAAAAAATGATGGTATTTTATTACAAGATAAAATGAATAATAATAATTTTTACAAAGGATTACAGTTTTCAAAAAATAATATAGAAATAAACGATATGCAGGCTACATTAATAACTTCGTTATGTAATACTTATGATGGTTCGGCGGCGGATGTATTAAGAAATATAAGAAAGGGTAATGAGGGCATAGCAAATTGGGATAATGTATTTTCAACTTTAAATGATATTGTAGATAGTCCTGAAAAGGTTAAAGATTTAATAAGTGAGTTATCAACTAATATTATTAATAAGGGTATAGATGATGTATTATTAAATCAAAAAATTAGTTTTAATGAAACTTTGAATGAGGGTATTATTAGTAGGTATTTGACACAGGAATTAGTTAATAGTGGAAAGGATATTAGTAAAATGTCGAAAAATGCCTTAATGAATTATTTTAATACGATTAATAAATATTTATTTGACAATATTAATAATCTTAATGGTTCTAATAAAGATGTGACATTCATGTCAAATCAGAACATAGGTAAAAATAGAAAAATTGTAAATAACATGGCTGCTATAACCGAGGATGTAAAATTGTCGGGGGATTTAGTAAAAACAGATACAAAGGATTTGGATACTTTTATTGATAATACATTTAATATCGCAGATGTATCTCCAAGAGAATTTAATTTTTTTAAATTACCTAATACATTGTATAATAATCTAACCTTATCCTCACAATTTAAACAAATTTTAAATACTACGCTTGCCGAGTATGGGGATAATGTAAATAATACAATACAATGGGGATTGTCTAATATTGGCGAAGGTTTTCATCCAAAGGCTAAAAATGAAAAAGAGTTTAATGAGGAGTTAAAAAAACACTGTGAGGATTTTATTCAAAGAAAAAATGATGGTTTAGACACAATGGTTTTTGATAGCAGGGATAAGGCGAATACTTTAGCAGCTATGTATATATTGGAGGGTATAAAAAATAATGCATCCTTATATGTTAAGAACTTTAAAAAAGATTTTAATGCTGAGCAAATGTTTAATGATATAAAAAGAGTTGTAGGTGATACAAAGGAAACAAGAGAAATAAATAATAATGGTAAACAAACAACAAAAGAATTTGAAAATAGGGCATTAAAACAAAATAGGATATTAGAAAAATATCAAAAGGCAAAAAATAAACCTGATGTAAAAAGTAATTTTTTAGATACAACTGTTATTAAAGATTACGATATAAGTAAAAATAAATGGACAGAGGATGAGGCAATTGATTTTATAAATAAATTAATACCGACATTAAACTTAAAAAAAGGTTCATTTGAAAGATTGGCAATGGAACATGATGTTAAAAACATTATGGCAAAAAATCCTGTTAATCCTGATTATACCAAAGGTTTTGAAAATACGAATAAAACTAACAGTAATTATGCTTCAATGAAACAAAATACACATGAAAAATTGACAGCCGAGCCTGTAGTTGAAAAGGAATATTCAAAAATAAAACAAAAACGGTTATATACATTTGATGATTTAAGAGCTATTTGCGATTTGGTAACGACATCTGGCTATCATTATACATCAGCTTTACAAGAGGATAATGAAGGAATGGGCTCGTTTGTTAGAATGATTTGCGCTAGTTCGCCTATATATGAAGGCGATTTTGTTAGATGCGAGAATATATCGGACTCGTTTAGAGAATACAGCAATCTTAAAGAAGGGGATACGATAATGATGAACGCCCAGCATTTTACTTACGACCCGAAATCATTTATTAAATCGGCAAATAATATGTTTGGAAAAACGGGATTTAGGATAAAAGGGAAGGTTCCATTTCTTAATTTAATGCCTTATGTTCGTAAAGAAAAAGGAATGGAGGAATGGGAAGGTTTAATTGCGGGATGTTTTAAAATTAAAAAAATACATAAGGGTTATAGTTTATATGGTGCGAATTTTGAGACAATGTATGATTTGGAATTTGATTGGGATAAATGGAAATCATATATACATGCGAATGCAAAGGTTTTTGCCAATCAAATAGGGTTGTATGATAGAAATAGTAAAATGAAGGCTGTTGATTTTTTAGGCAGGTTATTAAAATTGCGAATTTTGGCGGAAAAAAGAAATAGGTATGAATTATTACGAGATTTACA
>ERZ808278.271-NODE-271-length-40284-cov-4.486266_pt1 | contig 40284 bp, 34 predicted proteins | sample MGYA00521239_ERZ808278 | MGnify/ENA primary metagenome ERZ808278 (study PRJEB31516, sample SAMN03275600) | gut metagenome | biome: mammalia-associated habitat; material: feces | host: Papio cynocephalus | place: Kenya | collected 2012-07-17 ... | reverse complement strand
GCCGGAGTTGTGAATGAGTTCATTCACATACCCCAACATTTATTATAGAGCCGTATATTCTAACGGACGAAAGTTCCATAACCAAACAAGAACAAATGTTTGTAATTCCATTTCATGTATGCTATACTGTCACTATGGTTATCCTATAAAAATAGGAAAGTACGGAACAATACTTCATGGTGGAGGTACAAACATGGATCAATTCAAACTTGTCTCAGAATACGCACCAACAGGTGACCAGCCCGAGGCAATCAAAGAACTAGTCGCTGGCTTCAAAGAAGGAGACCAGTTTCAGACATTGTTAGGTGTAACAGGCTCAGGAAAGACATTTACCATGGCAAATGTAATCCAGGCACTGAACAAGCCAACATTAATTATCGCCCACAACAAGACTTTAGCTGCGCAGTTATATGGGGAATTCAAGGAATTCTTTCCCGAAAATGCTGTTGAATATTTCGTCAGTTACTATGATTACTATCAGCCAGAAGCATACGTGGCTTCAACGGATACTTATATAGAAAAAGATTCTTCTATTAATGAAGAGATTGATAAATTAAGACACTCTGCAACGGCGGCATTGATGGAACGAAAAGATGTCATTATCATTGCCAGTGTGTCCTGTATTTATGGTTTAGGTAGTCCAGAATATTACCAGAACATGACCATTTCCCTTCGTCCAGGGATGGAGAAGGATAGAGAAGAGCTGATTCATAAGCTAATTGAGATACAGTATCATCGTAATGATATGGACTTCAAGCGTGGAACGTTCCGTGTTCGTGGCGATGTGGTGGAAATCTTTATGAGTAATGCTTCCGAGACAGCGGTTCGAGTAGAATTCTTTGGAGATGAAATTGACAGGATCTCTGAGGTAAATGTATTGACTGGCGATGTTGTATGCGACTTAGAACATGCCCACATTTATCCTGCCAGCCACTACGTTGTAGAGCCAGAGTACATGAATACGGCGATAAAAAATATTGAAGAAGAATTAGAAGAACAGGTGAAGTTCTTTAAAAGTGAAGATAAATTATTAGAGGCTCAGCGTATTGCCGAGAGAACTAATTTCGATATTGAGATGCTCCGTGAAACAGGTTTCTGCTCTGGCGTTGAGAACTATTCCAGACATCTAAGTGGTTTAGAAGCGGGAGTGCCACCGTTTACACTAATCGATTTCTTCCCAGATGATTTTCTGATTATTGTAGACGAGTCTCACATCACCATTCCACAGGTACGTGGTATGTATGCCGGTGACCGTGCAAGAAAAATGAATCTGGTTAATTACGGATTCCGTCTGCCATCTGCTTTGGACAACCGTCCTTTGAATTTTGAAGAATTTGAGAGCAAGATTGACCAGATGCTCTTCGTATCGGCAACACCTAACGTTTACGAATCAGAACATGAGTTGAAACGTGTAGAACAGATTATTCGTCCGACTGGATTACTTGATCCAATCGTGGATGTAAGACCAGTTAAGGGACAAGTTGACGACTTGGTATCGGAAGTCAATAAAGAAATTGAGAAGAAGAACAAAGTACTGGTAACGACTTTGACAAAACGTATGGCGGAAGATTTGACCGACTATATGCGTGAGGTAGGTATCAGGGTAAAATATCTGCACTCAGATATTGATACGTTAGAGCGTTCGGAGATTATTCGTGATATGCGTCTTGATGTATTTGACGTATTAGTTGGAATTAACTTACTACGAGAAGGTCTGGATATTCCAGAAATTACGCTGGTTGCAATCTTAGATGCAGATAAGGAAGGATTCCTGCGTTCGGAAACGTCACTAATTCAGACTATTGGACGTGCGGCCCGTAATGCAGACGGACATGTAATTATGTATGCGGATAAGATAACAGACTCCATGGAGAAGGCACTTTCCGAAACTAGCCGTCGTCGTGAAATTCAGCAACGATATAATGAGGAGCATGGAATTACGCCAACTACCATTAAAAAGGCAGTACGTGAGTTGATTAGCATTTCCAAGAAGGTGGATACAAGGTCTATTGACATGAAGAAAGACCCAGAATCCATGAGTAAGAAGGAATTAGAGAAGATGGTACAGGAGATTACCAAGAAGATGCACACAGCCGCAGCGGAACTGAACTTCGAGCTGGCAGCAGAGCTGCGTGATCAGATGATTGAGATAAAGAAGCACTTAAATGAACTGTAATTAACATAGACAGATGTGAAACAGTGGCAAAGAAAGGACAAGAAAGATGGCTGAGAAGCGAAAATACATTACCATTCGAGGAGCGAAGGAACATAATTTAAAAAATGTAAGTTTGAAGATACCTAGAGATGAATTTGTTGTATTAACTGGACTTAGTGGTTCGGGAAAATCTTCATTAGCATTTGATACGATTTATGCGGAAGGACAGAGACGTTACATGGAGTCTTTATCGTCTTATGCGAGACAGTTCTTAGGGCAGATGGAGAAACCAAATGTGGAGAGTATTGAAGGACTTCCACCGGCGATTTCTATTGATCAGAAATCAACGAACCGTAACCCTCGTTCTACTGTTGGAACGGTAACGGAAATCTATGATTATTTCCGATTATTATATGCCAGAGTTGGTGTACCTCATTGTCCGAAATGTGGGAAAGAGATTAAGAAACAGACGGTTGATCAGATTGTAGATGAAATTATGAAACTGCCTGAGCGCACTAAGATTCAATTGTTGGCACCAGTGGTTCGCGGGCGTAAAGGACAACATGTTAAATTGTTTGAACAGATGAAAAAGAGCGGCTATGTGCGTATCCGTGTAGACGGCAATATGTATGAGCTTTCTGAGACCATTGAGTTAGATAAGAATAAAAAACATAATATCGAAGTAGTGGTAGACCGTCTTGTTGTAAAGGAAGGTATTCAGCAGCGACTTACCGATTCTATTGAAAATGTGATTAAAATTGCAGAGGGGCTTATGATTGTTGATGTGGTTGGTGGTGAACCAATTAACTTCAGCATGAGTTTCTCCTGTCCAGACTGTGGAATCAGCATTGATGAAATTGAGCCAAGAAGTTTCTCTTTCAACAATCCATTCGGAGCTTGTCCAGACTGTTCCGGTATTGGTTTTAAAATGGAATTTGATGAAGATTTATTGATTCCTGATAAATCTATGAGCATCGCCGAGGGTGCAATTGCAGTAATGGGATGGCAATCCGTTACAGATAAGGGGAGTTATGCCCGCTGTACATTAGATGCAGTAGCAAAAGAGTTCAAATTTGATCTGAATACACCATTCAAAGATTATCCTCAAGAGATTCAAGACATTATCTATTATGGTGTACCAGATGGCAGACGTGTAAAGGTATATTATAAAGGACAGCGTGGAGAAGGCGTGTATGATGTTCTTTGGGATGGTCTGATTCGAAATGTAGAACGTCGTTATCGTGAGACGGGTTCTGAAACATCCAAAGCAGAATACGAAACATTTATGAGAATTACACCTTGTAAGGGCTGTGGTGGAAAACGTTTGAAGAAGGAATCCTTAGCTGTAACAGTCGGAGATAAGAACATTGCAGAGGTAACAGAATATCCAATCGCAGATTTACAGGCGTTTTTACAGGATTTACAGCTTACTTCGATGCAAGCTAAAATCGGTGACATGGTGTTAAAAGAAATTCGTGCAAGAGTTGGTTTCTTAGTAGATGTTGGTTTAGATTACCTTACACTTGCCAGAGCGACTGGAACCTTATCAGGTGGAGAAGCGCAGCGTATTCGTCTTGCAACGCAGATTGGTTCCGGACTTGTAGGTGTGGCATATATCCTAGATGAGCCAAGTATCGGACTTCATCAGCGAGACAATGATAAGCTGTTAAAGACTTTGTATCACCTACGTGACCTTGGGAATACACTAATTGTCGTAGAACATGACGAAGACACTATGTTTGCCGCAGATTATATTGTAGACGTTGGACCTAAAGCAGGAGAGCATGGCGGTGAAATTGTCGCAACTGGTACAGTAGAAGAGATTATGGCGAATCCTAATTCTATTACTGGGAAATACCTAAGCGGAGAGATTCACATTCCGATTCCAAAAGAACGAAAAAAACCAACTGGTTTCTTAAAGATAAAAGGTGCTTCTGAAAATAACTTAAAAAATGTAAACGTTGATATACCTCTTGGAATCTTCACTTGTGTAACAGGTGTATCTGGATCTGGTAAGAGTTCTTTGATTAATGAGGTTCTTTACAAAACATTAGCAAGAGAACTAAACCGTGCCAGATGTATTCCTGGAAAATATAAAGAGATTCTTGGTCTTGAGCAACTAGATAAGGTTATCAACATCGATCAGTCCCCAATCGGAAGAACCCCACGTTCGAATCCAGCAACCTATACAGGAATGTTCGATATGATTCGTGATTTATTTGCTTCCACATCAGATGCAAAAGCAAAAGGTTATGCAAAAGGAAGATTCAGCTTTAACGTAAAAGGTGGCCGTTGTGAAGCTTGTAGTGGAGATGGTATCTTAAAAATTGAGATGAACTTCCTGCCAGATGTATATGTGCCTTGCGAAGTATGTGGCGGAAAGCGTTACAACAGAGAAACATTAGATGTGAAATATAAAGGCAAAAGCATTTATGATGTCTTGAATATGACGGTAGAAGAAGCATTAAAATTCTTTGAAAATGTTCCTTCTATAAAAAGAAAGGTTCAGACTTTATATGATGTAGGATTATCTTATATACGGCTAGGTCAGCCATCTAACACCTTATCAGGTGGCGAGGCACAGCGTATCAAACTGGCTACCGAATTAAGTAAACGTAGTACAGGCAAGACCATCTACATCTTAGATGAGCCAACTACAGGACTTCATTTTGCAGACGTACACCGTTTAATTGATATTATGCACCGTTTACGAGAAGGTGGAAATACCGTTGTTGTCATCGAGCATAACTTAGATGTAATCAAGACAGCAGACTATATCATCGACATCGGTCCAGAAGGTGGTGATCGTGGAGGTACTGTTGTAGCAGCCGGAACACCAGAGCAGATTGCAAAATGTAAAAAGTCATATACAGGCTATTATATTCAAAAGATGCTGGATAAGGAAAAAGAGGAGCAGAATCGGTATGAGTAATCATTTCTTTGCCATGATGTCTCGAATGAAATATATCAAACGCTGGGCATTGATGCGCAACACCCAAAAGGAAAACATCAGTGAACATTCACTGGAAGTGGCGATGATTGCCCATAACTTAGCGATAATCAGTAATGTTCGATTCGGCAATGACTTGCCTGTTGAAAAGGTGGCAATGATGGGACTTTACCATGATTGTACCGAAATCATAACAGGCGATATGCCCACACCAATTAAATATCACAGTACAGAACTTCATCAGGCATTTCAGAAAGTGGAAAATCTAGCTTCGGAACAGCTATTAAACATGTTGCCAGAAGACATGCGTTCTTATTATAAGAATCTGTTTTTTCATGAAGAAAGGGATGAATACCTTTGGAAACTTGTGAAAGCAGCAGACAAGATATCCGCTTATTGCAAATGTATTGAAGAAGAAAAGTCAGGGAATACAGAATTCCGTAAGGCGAAGCAAACCATTGAAGAGTCTTTGGTTGCAATGAATATGAGTGAAGTTTCTGTATTTTTAGAAGAATTTATGCCATCCTTTGAAATGACATTGGATGAACTGTAATATTATCGTCAATGAAGCTAATAATTAGAAAGATTAATAAATAATAATATTTTTTGGTACTAGCCTTATGAAAGCAGATGTTGTATTATAAAGGTATTGTGAGTTACTTTAACTTAAATTTTACTTGAATTCAAATAGGAGGACTTTTTGGTGAAAGAGGAAAGAGTAATTGTACTGGACTTTGGTGGCCAGTATAATCAGTTAGTTGCAAGAAGAGTCAGAGAATGTAATGTTTATTGTGAAATCTATTCTTATAAAACAGACATTGAGAAGATTAAGGAAATGAATCCCAAAGGAATCATTCTTACAGGAGGCCCAAATAGCTGTTATGTAGATGGCGCCCCAGCTTACTCCAAGGAATTATTTGAACTTGGAATTCCTGTTCTTGGTCTTTGCTACGGAGCACAGTTAATGATGCACACTTTAGGCGGCAAAGTGGAGAAAGCTCCAGTGAAAGAGTTTGGTAAAACAGAAGTTCATTTTGATACTACATCAAAAGTATTTGAAAACGTATCAAAATCATCTATCTGCTGGATGAGTCATAACGACTACATCGCACAAGCCGCTCCAGGTTTCGCAATTACAGCACATACCGCGGACTGTCCAGTAGCAGCTGCTGAAAATGCATCAAAGAGCTTATATGCTATCCAGTTCCATCCAGAAGTTCTTCACACCGAAGAAGGACAGAAAATGTTATCCAACTTCGTTTTAGACGTGTGTGGATGTAAAGGCGATTGGAGAATGGATTCTTTCGTGGAGGCATCTATCAAAGAGATTCGTGAAAAAGTTGGAAATGGAAAAGTGCTATGTGCACTATCTGGTGGTGTAGATTCCTCTGTTGCTGCCGTAATGCTTTCCAAAGCAGTAGGTGAGCAGTTAACTTGTGTATTCGTTGACCATGGTTTACTTCGTAAAGACGAAGGCGATGAAGTAGAAGCAGTATTCGGTCCAGAAGGCCATTACGATTTGAACTTTATCCGTGTCAACGCACAGGAAAGATTCTATGAAAAATTAGCAGGCGTAACAGAGCCAGAAAAGAAACGTAAAATTATTGGTGAAGAGTTTATTCGTGTATTTGAAGAAGAAGCGAAAAAGATCGGTGCAGTGGACTTTTTAGTACAGGGAACGATTTATCCAGACGTTGTAGAGAGTGGTCTTGGCGGTGAATCAGCCGTGATTAAATCTCACCACAACGTTGGAGGCTTACCTGACTATGTTGATTTTAAAGAAATCATTGAGCCACTTAGAGATTTATTCAAAGATGAGGTACGTAAGGCAGGACTTGAGTTAGGACTTCCTGAGTACTTAGTATTCAGACAACCATTCCCAGGTCCAGGTCTTGGAATCAGAATCATTGGCGAAGTTACAGCTGAGAAGGTAAGAATTGTTCAGGAGGCAGATGCGATTTATAGAGAAGAGATTGCGAATGCTGGTTTGGATAAGGGAATTGGTCAGTATTTTGCGGCCCTTACGAATATGCGGTCTGTAGGTGTTATGGGTGATGAGAGAACTTATGACTATGCGGTTGCGCTCCGAGCGGTAAATACGGTTGACTTTATGACAGCGGAGAGTGCTGAAATTCCTTGGGAAGTGCTTGGAAAGGTTACTAGCCGTATTGTGAATGAGGTTAAGGGGGTTAACCGTGTACTGTATGATTGTACAGGGAAACCACCTGCAACGATTGAGTTTGAATAATGAAAAAAATGTGAGAATCCTTGATATCAGGGGTTCTCATTTTTGTTCATAGGTTAAGTTGCTTGGAGTTTCGATTTCAGTAATACTGGAATTGCATTTATAAATACATCCGCCAGTTCATCTTTGCAAAAGCAGGAGTATTCCTTGTGACGAGATTTCTATACATGCTTCTGTTTGAGAAAATGAGCAGAAACAGATACTGAAATATTTCCATTATGAGAATATTCCTTTTCTTTAGTGAATCAATTAAGAAAAATCCAGGAAATACAGTAATTTTCTGGATTTTTTTCTATTTCTATGATACACTTGGTAGGGAAATAGAAAACTTCACGAAGCAGTTATATCTTTAACAGGAAAGTTTTTGGGGGAACAAAATGGAGAAAACATCTACACTGCAGCTTCATGAAAAGAAAAAGAACAGGTTGATAATGGAGGAAACTACATGCTGTTAAGAGAACATTTAAAAGAATATACAAAAAAACAACTATTAGAACAGGCAAGACTCTTTGAGTTGAATAAATATTCTGGACTTCGAAAGGATGCATTAATAGATAGGATTATGGAATGCTTCTGTACAAAGGAAATGCTTAGAAGCAGACTAGCATGTTTGACGAAGGAGCAAATGACTCTCTTTCGTAAAGCATGCGATACTCCACAGGAGATATCTATAAATCAGATAATGGATAGTATGCAATTAAGCAGATATTGGATCGGATTTTTTGAGGAACTTACGGACAGGTTCTGTGTATTTGAAGAGGTTGCCAAGATTTTTAGCAAGATTGATGATGAAGCATTTCGGAAGAAGCAAGAAAAAAAAGGATGGATGATGAAGTGCGTTCAGTTCTTTATAAACTATTATGGAATTGCACCAGTAGAAATTATATATGAGCTGTACAAATTAAGGGTTAAAGATACCATAGATGAAATGATAGATATGTTGTTGGGGATGCCTATTGATATTGTGGAATCTTGCATTCTTCCTATGGAAGCATTGGGATTGCAGGATTGGCCAAAGGATGAGCCGATTTATTCATCCAAAGGATTGTTTATACATATACCAATGTTTGAGGATGGAGAATTGGAGTATTTATTGGATCAGCAAATGGATAAAGAATTCTATATTCCTTCAGTACAGCAGATTGATGAAATTTGCAGTATGGGATATGAAGCGAGTACGTTAGCTTATAAAAAGTTAGAAACATTTTTTAGAAGAAAAATGGATATGCCGTACGAACATGCTGTTTCATGGTGTCTTCAGGTGTGGGCAAACAGTTATGAAGGAGAATCACCTGTGGATGTAATTAACATAATGTCAGGTTTAGGTATAGAATTTAAGAGTGAAAAGCAAATGGATGAATTTGTTGGATTGCTTATGGATGCACATAATAACACACGAATGAAAGAGCATAGAGGCTATAAGCCTATAGAATTGGCGGGAAGAGAATTTGCTGGTGGTTTATCGACAGTTGTGCCAGGAAGTTCTCATGCAGCAATGCTGTTAAGAGATGCAGCACCTCATCTCGATGAGATGGGAATATCGGTTGATTTAGAAGGCAATACAGATACTATTACTACAGAACTGTATCCGAATGGGATAGATGGTAATCCAGTAAGGGTGGAAAAGAAAATTTATCCCAATGATCTGTGCCCTTGTGGTTCAGGAAAAAAATATAAGAAATGTTGTGGAAGAAATTAAACTATAAACTTCTATGCACTATATTCCTTGATAAGAAAGCATTTATTGAAAGGGGCTGTTACACTAACGAATGATATGCCCCTCCTTTTTAATTTAATGTTTCTTTGTAATTCGTTCCCCATTCCTGCATTGCTGTGAGAATAGGTCGCATTGATTCTCCTATATCGCTCAGGGCATATTCTACTCTAGGAGGAACTTCCGCGTATACGGTTCTTGTAATGAGTTTATCTTCCTCCATGGCTCTTAAAGAATCCGTCAAAACTTTTTGGCTAATTCCGTCAAGACTTCTTTTTAGTTCGTTAAATCTCCAAGGTCTTTGGAGAAGATTTCTCAAAATCAATAATTTCCATTTGCTCCCGATTAATTGAACTGTAGTTGCAACGGGGCATTCTGGTAATTCGTCTTTTGTCAACATATGAACATCTCCTTCAAAAGTTTAAAATGTAATGTAAGTATCAATTATAATGTAGCATAGAGGTTAGAAACTGTCTAGGGGTTACAAAAAGGTGACTATGTAATAAAAAGGTGCGTACTTTTATTTGCCTGTGCTAACATTGCCTGTCCTACATGATTCAAAAACATATTCTTAGAAAGCTCTACCGTTTCTTTTGACATATCTGTATCTCTTATTCTTGATTCAGCAGTTGTTGTATTCTCAACTACATTCTGTTCATTCGCAATCATATGTTCCAGACGATTTTGCTGTGCACCAATAGTACTTCGACTTGAAGACACTTTTTCTAATGCGTGCTGTGTGGCAGCAAGGGCGTTATCTGCTCCGCTGGCTGTGGATACATCTATGCTCTCTATTCCAAGAATATGCGTGTTCATACTGTCAAAGCTTAAACATATTCCCTGTCCTTCTTCGCTTCCAGATTGAATCCAAACATTTGTCTTAAGTGTTGAATTATTTATCTCTTTTAATTTTATGTTCTCTACTCGATTTTCATCTATAGTAACATTTGCTGGAGTAAACTTACTATCTCTATATGCTTCAACAGTAACCTCTAATGGAATTTTTTCATTTATTTGTTTTATGGCATCAAATACTTCTGTTTCTGAAACATTTGATCTATCTGCATTACTTACAGAAATATAAATTGGCAAACTACTATCTCCACCATATTTAAATGAGTTCATTAATACGCTACCACTAGTTCTAATTAAATTCATATAATATGCAATAGCTGAAGAAGATGGAGGACCCATCGCAATTGTTTTTCCTCCACATTCTGCAATGCATTGCATATCATTTAAGCTTGTTCCTATAACTTTATATTTCATATGAGCTGATAATTTGTCAGATTCAGATAAACCTAAGTCATCCATAAGTTTCTCGCCAAATGTACAACAGTTTCCACCTAAATCTATTTTCACTTTGCCAACGGTATAATCGTAACCCGCAGACCACAATTTACGTGGTAAATCTTTTACAACATCAAGTGTTCCATTGTTTATAGAATCGATCAAACTATTTAAATCTGAATTAGTATCAGTACACTTGATCTTTAAAGATACACCCGACTGACTATCTTTAAATTCAATAGTTTTTCCTGCAATATTTGAATTATTTATCCCCATCGAACTCCATGAGATTTTATTATAACTATTGACCCACATACCTGTTGCATCTGCATGCAACGAATGCGTATTCGATAATAAAAAATTATCTGAATCAATAGCCTTTTCTAGCTTCAGCGTTGCATTATATGTAACATTATAATTTTTATGTACAATATCGAAAGATGTGTTATTGATTGCTTCTTTTAAATCATGAATTGATGATCCTGCTTGCATATCAAACGAAATAAATAAATCGTTGTTACTTATTGAATATGTCCCTGCCTCTATGTTGTTTACATCAAATGAGTTTCCTGCGGTATTTCTTATATTGTTGTAATTGATTATATTACCATCAATAGCTATTCCGTTATTCGTTGCGGTTATTACATGATTGCCTACTGAACTTATATTACTACCCTTTGCAGTGATATAAAGTGAATGTTGTATTGCTTCTACATGATTTTTGGAGCCTGATATAGCTGTACCATCAAATATCTTCTTTGTATTAAACTCCGTTGATACCCCAATTCTGTCAATCTCTTGAAGAATCTGACTGATTTCCCGTTGAATGGATTTTCTATCTTCATCTGCATTTGTTCCATTTGCTGATTGTACAGACAATTCGGTAATGCGATGGAGCATATCGCTAACTTCAGCCAATGCAGCATCTGCAACTTGACACACAGACATGCCATCTTGTGTATTCTCAATTCCTCGTGAAAGTCCTCTAATCTGTCTACGCATTTTTTCAGAAATAGATAATCTTGCTGCGTCATCAGCAGCTCTATTAATTCGATATCCCGAAGATAATTTTTCTATCGACTTTGCTGTGTTATTATTGGTTATATTAAATTGCCTGTTTGCGTTCATGGCAAGCATATTATGAGCAACAATATTCATATCGTTCACCTCGTAAATTCGAGAATTAAATATAATAAATCTTTTTTATATCGGAAGATTATGCATAATACATTACCTTTTAACTGATTTTAGTTACTTAAAACTACATATAATCAGAATCAAAAAGTTTTAAAATGCTTAAAAATACGCAGTAGTAACCTTTATGTAACTATGGCACAAAAAAGTGCGTACTTTTTTTCGGAATGCTCAATTGGTAATCTAAAAGTGCAACAGGGCAATGCCTAATAAAATTTTAATACAGGAGGTAACCAATATGGCATTATCAAACATTTCCGAATGGAACAAAAAGGACAGCGAGCAGACAAGAGCAGCATGTGGAACAGCGTGTGGAGCGTCTGACAAGCCAGAAGAAAAACCAGTAGCGTGCGGAAGTGCGTGTGGAGCGTCTGACAAACCAGAGGAAAAACCAGTAGCGTGCGGAAGTGCGTGTGGGGCGTCAGATAAGTAAGAAATGATTTAAGGAAGGAGACGGATAGGATGAGTCAGTATTTTTCATTTCAGTGGCACATTACAGATGAATGTGATCAACGTTGCAAACACTGTTACATTTTTTCAGGAGAAGGCTGTAAAGATTTAAAAAGCATGACTTGGGAGCAGATGAAGGAAGTAGTAGCAAACTGTGAGGATTTCTGTAAAGTCTATGGCAGAGTTCCGTATTTTTATATTACTGGTGGAGATCCTATCCTTCATCCTGACTTCTGGAAGTTAATGGTGCTATTAAAGAGTAAGGAGATCCCGTTTACACTTATGGGAAATCCCTTTCATTTAGATGATGAAATATGCCGCATGCTTAAAGTATGTGGTTGCGAAAAATATCAGATGTCGTTGGACGGAATGAAAAAAACACACGATTGGTTCAGAAAACCAGGAAGCTTTGAACTTACTCTTAAAAAGGTTGGCTGTCTTAATCGTGCAGGAATAAAAAGTGTAATCATGAGTACGGTGTCAAAGACAAATATGGATGAGATACCAAACATTATTGATGAAGTAGTGAAAGCGAAGGTAAAGGTTTTTGCATTTTCACGTTATGTACCGACTGGCGGAGAAGTAGATACCAGTATGACACCACAGGAATATAGAAATCTTTTGGAAATCTGTGATGCAAAGTACAAAGCTTATGAAGCAGCGGGATGTGAGACCTGTTTTAATAGAAAAGACCATTTGTGGATGTTGTATGAATATGAAACTGGCCAGTTTAAGTTGCCTGCAGATGCAAAAAAAGATATGATTTATGGTGGCTGTAATTGTGGTAACTGTCATATCACAATATCTTCTAATGGCGATGTTATGGCTTGTAGACGAGTTACAAACAGTAAGGTGGCTAATGTATTTGAAGACAGGCTGGCGGATGTGTGGATTAGCCAGATGGAGCAATATAGAGAATATAATAAATTTACGAAATGCAGTAAATGTGAGCTTGTGGCTTGGTGCAGGGGCTGTCCTGCTGTAGCATATGGTACAAGTGGCAGTTTCTACGGGATTGATCCACAGTGTTGGAAGGCAAAGAATGAGAGAACGGGAGAGGCTTTGTAATCAAAATTGTTGAGTAGGAGAAACAGATGGATATTGCAACATGTTTAAAAAAAATGGAATTGGTAGGTGTACTTGCTTTTGCTACAGTAGACAGTGAAGGAGCACCGCAGATTAGAAATATCAGTGCAATTCATTATGAGCCAAATGCACTTTATTTTTTTACCGCCAGAGGTAAGAACTTTTGTAAAGAATTGCTGGAAGATGGCAGGGTTCAAATTCTTTGTTATACAAAATATAAAGAAATGATTCGTATGTCTGGAAAAGCCTATGCGGTAGCAGAGGAAGAACAAGAAAAATGGAAGAATATCATTTTTGAAGAACAGCCGTATTTGGCAAATGTATATCCTGGGGATACCAGAAGTATCGGAATCATATTTTGCATAAATGAGGCAGAAGTAGAGTATTTTCATCTCGGTGTAAACCCGATATATAGAGAGACCTATATTCTTGGCAATGCAAAAGAGAAAGAAAAAGGCTACTATATAACGGATTCTTGTATAGGGTGCGGTGTGTGCAAGAAAAATTGTCCACAGAGATGCATTGAAGAAGGAATGCCTTTTACAATCATGCAGAATCATTGTCTGCACTGTGGGAATTGTTATGAAAATTGTCCGACGAAAGCGGTGATTAGAAAATGAATCAGAAAGATAGAAGAAGATACTTAATTGAGCATTTATTAAAAGAACAGCAAAAGTATGCAAAAATACAGATTCCAGTTGATAGTAATGAACAGAAAATACTTCTTAGAAGTCTTATGAATATTAGACTGCCTGAAGAAGCAGATGAAGAGTTCTTGCAAATTCAGGATGCTTATCTTTCAGAAGTAAACGAGAATAAAGGTATTGTAACAATTGCTGATATGGATGAGATACAATCTGATATTTACATCTGGAAGGGAGATATTACAAGGCTTCAGGTAGGAGCCATTGTGAATGCAGCCAATAGCGGGATGACAGGATGTTATCATCCATGCCATAACTGCATCGATAATTGCATTCATACCTATGCCGGTATTCAGTTACGAACCTATTGCAATGATATGATGTTAAAGCAAGGGTATGAAGAACCCACAGGACAGGCTAAAATTACACCGGCATTTAATCTGCCTTGTGATTATGTAATACATACAGTCGGTCCGATTGTGCAGGGAATTCTTACAGAAAAACATGAACGCTTACTAATATCATGCTATGAATCGTGCTTACACATAGCGGATGAAAATGAGGTAAAGAGTATTGCGTTCTGTTGCATTTCAACAGGTGTATTCAGTTTTCCTAATAATATAGCTGCAAAACTTGCAGTACAGACAGTAAAGAAATACAAAGCAGACACAAATTCAAAGATAAAGGTGATTTTTAATGTTTTTAAGGAAGATGATGAGAGATTCTACAAACAGTTACTTGGATAAACTCTTAAAGATAAAAGAGAAAATAGAACAGGCAGAGGCAGTCATAATCGGGGCTGGCGCAGGACTTTCCACATCGTCGGGATTGATATATAATGGAGAGAGATTTGAACACTATTTTTCTGATTTTAAAGAAAAATATAGATTTTCGGATATGTATTCCGGTGGATTCTATTCATATGAGACACTTGAAGAACATTGGGGATATTGGTGCCGATATATTTATATTAACCGTTATATGAATGCACCAAAGCCAGTGTATTCGGAACTTTTAAAACTCGTAGAAGAGAAAAATTATTTTGTTCTAACAACAAATGTCGATCATTGTTTTCAGAAAGCCAGCTTTGATAAGAAAAGATTATTCTATACACAGGGAGATTATGGGTTATTTCAATGCAGCAAACCATGTCATTATGAAACCTATGACAATGAGGAAATCATTAGAAAGATGGTATTAAGCCAAGGCTTTGAGTTAAAGGATGATAACCTTGTTAAGCCTGAAGGTATTCATGTGAAAATGGAGATTCCATCAGACTTGGTTCCAAAATGTCCGAAATGTGGTAGAGCAATGAGTATGAACTTAAGGGCAGATAGTACATTTGTGCAGGATGCAGGCTGGGGTGAAGCAGCGAAAAGATATGAAAGTTTTCTTTTCGAGAATAAAGGCAGAAAAGTGGTGTTTATAGAACTGGGAGTTGGATACAATACCCCTGGTATTATCAAATATCCATTTTGGCAATACGCTTATAATTGGAAGGATGCATTTTATGTCTGCCTCAATAAAAGACAAGCAGATGTCCCTTCAGAGATAAAAGATAAGGCAATCTGTGTGGATGCCGATATATCGGAAGTGGTTGATTGTTTAACCAATACTATTGCTTTTACCAGTTAGAGTAAATTAAAAGATTTAGGAGGATATGTTAATGATGGAATTAGTCAAAGGAAGACCAGAAGATATAACGGATAGGCTAGATAAGGAAATAAGAACTTATAATTTGCTTGACAGCCTTGGAATTGAATATGAGCATGTGGACCATGAACCTGCTGAGACAATGGAAGCATGTGCAAAAATCGATAAACTTCTTAAACCAGCAGTTATTTGTAAAAATTTATTTCTTTGTAATGCCCAGAAGACAAAATTTTATCTTTTAGCTATTCGAGGAGATAAGAAATTTAAGACAAAAGAAATTTCTCATCAAATAAATAGTTCTAGATTATCCTTTGCACCATCGGATTTTATGGAGAAATATCTTGATATCACACCAGGATCTGTGAGTGTACTTGGACTTATGAATGATACTGAGAACAATGTAACATTGCTCGTAGATGAAGATGTTCTTAAAGAGAAGTATTTTGGGTGTCATCCATGTATCAACACATCAAGTTTGAGACTGAAAACAGCCGATGTTTTTGGTAAATTTACGAATGCTATTAACCATGATTATATTGTGGTTAAGTTGGGGAGTGTACTATAGTTATGAAATCAATCAACACAACAGAGATTCAAAAAGCATTTACACAACAGGCATCGAAGTTTGAAAGTAATAAGATGAATTTTAGCAAACAGGAATTTTTTACATTATATGAACAAAGTGGTATGAAGGTAGAATTTTGTGAGACCACGAAGATACCAGTAATACTACAGAACTGGATGGAGCATACCCAGACGCCAACAGGTATTCAAAAAGATATTATTTCTAAAATGGAAGAAGATATTGATGGTGGAGTAAAAACGGGATTTTCTCCTTATAGAAAGAATGACAGAATACAGTTTGATGTAAATCTCTATTTGGACAGGAAAATCAGTTACGGCATACAAGCAGGAAAACTCTTTATAGAAGACCTGCTTTTTTAATGCATTCAAAACAGTATTTAAAATTTGAGAAGGAAAGAGAAGTTAGAGCGGTACGAATAGGAACAAGAATATAAAGGATAGGAGCAAGAAATTGGTTAAATTGTGCATCCAATCATTTGAGGATGATACAAATTATCCTAAAAAATACTATTTACAAAACGCAAAGGATTCATTACAATATGCCCTATAATTCATATCAAAATACTATGGAAGGGATATACAATGAATCAAAAACAATTTTTTACGGATTTTTTACAATTAAGCAGCATGAAAACTGTTGTGTTTATTTTATTGCTGCTGCTTTGCTTTACTATAATCCGAAAGCTTGAAAAGAAAAAAGTAAAATTTTCTCTACGAATGTTCGTAGGTACTGGAATTGGTCTAGTAATAGGCTTATTAATTCAGTTAACGGCAGGTTTTCCAAGTGACCCGACGAAGATAACCTGGTTAAACGAAGTATCCGCGTGGTACTCCTTAGTGGGTAATGGGTATATGGATTTGCTTAAGATGTTAGTAGTACCACTAATCTTGATTTCCATCATTCGTGTTATTATGAATATGGAAGGAGAAGGAATTGGTAAATTAGCTGCTAAAACTGTCTCTACGTTAGTTGGAATTACGGTAATTGCTGCCGTAATTGGAACCATAATTGCATCAGTTGGTAAAATTGGTGTTGGCATTGTAACCATAGAAAGTGAAACTGCCATACGTGAAATCACACCAATTGTAAAGACGCTGCAAGGTCTGCTTCCAAGCAATATTGTAAAAAGCATGGCAGAACAGAATGTAATTGCAGTTGTTATTTTTGCGGTTCTAATTGGTCTTGCAACAAGACGGCAGAAAAAGAAGTATGAACAGATTATTGTACCATTTATGCAGTGGATAGAAGCTGCTTATAAAATTATTCTAAGTGTGGCAATGACAATTATTAAGTTTATGCCGTATGCTATGATAGCACTGCTTAGTAATACTATTACTTCACAAGGGATACAAGTCCTTCTTAGTGTAGGAAAATTTATTGTTCTTTTATATGTTGGAATCGGAATCATGTTTTTAGTGCACATGGCGATTGCCTGGACAAAAGGGGTTACACCTATGGCTTACTTAAAGGGTGGAGCAAAGCCGTTAGTCTTAGCATTTACTTCCAGGTCCAGTCTTGGAACACTTCCTGTACTAATTGAAACGCTAGACAAGGAGTTTGGAATAGAAGAAGGAATTGCAAGTTTCGTTGGAAGTCTTGGAAGCAATATGGGAATGAACGGCTGTGCCGGTTTGTATCCAGCCATGGTTACTGTCATGTTAGCACAGATGACCAATACCCCTATGGACGTAGGATTTTATATTATGTTAGCAATCGTAATTGTAGTAAGTTCCTTTGGGATCGCAGGACTTCCAGGAGCAGCAACGCTGTCAATCTCCGTTGTTATCTCCGGTATGGGAATGGGAGAATATTTTCCATTGGTAGGTGCAATTGTAGCAATCGATCCGATTCTTGACATGGGACGTACCTTTTTAAACGTAAGTGGTACGATGGTAAGTGCCATTGTGGTAGGAAAGCAGAAGGAGGACTAGAACGTGAGAGTTGTTATTATTGGTGGAAATGCAGCAGGAATGAGTGCAGCAGCCAAACTAAGAAGAATGAATCCAGAAGCAGAAGTTGTGGTGTACGAGAGCAAAGATTATATCTCCTTTGGAGCTTGTGGTCTTCCATACTTTATAGGAGATTTTTTTGAAAATGAGAACCGCATGATTGTAAGAACGAAGGAACAGGCGGAGAAAGCAGGCATCCAGGTACATTTGCAACATGAGGTAAAGAACGTAGATGAAACGAAAAAGACAGTTCAGGTCTTGAATCTTAAGGATCAGAGTATCCAAATCGTAACCTACGATAAACTTATGATTGCATCAGGAGCTAGTGCAATTGTTCCTTCAATTAAAAATGCTTCACTTGCTAATGTATTTACCCTTCGCAATCTTGAGGATGGAAGAAGCATTCGTGAGAAAATGCTAGATCCTAACGTTAAGAATGTTGCAATCATAGGTGCAGGTTTTATTGGATTAGAGCTTGTAGATGCAGCGGTTCATCAAGGAAAGCAAGTTCGCGTATTCCAGATGGAAGACCGAATTTTAAAAGAAGTATTTGAGAAAGAAGTTACGGATATTCTAGAACAGGAGTTAGTAGAAAAGGGTATTACGCTCCATCTAGGAACACAGGTTACGGAATTAATCGGAGATGATAAAGTAACCCATGTAAAAGCAGAAGAAGTTTCTTATGATGCGGATATGGTTATCATTACCGCTGGCATTCGTCCAAATACATCTTTTTTGGAAGACACTTCAATTAAGCGAGTGAAAAATGGTGCAGTTGTGGTAGATGCGTTAGGTATGACTTCTGTGAACGAAATTTATGCGGCAGGAGACTGTGCTGTTGTGAAGCATCATCTGAAAAGTGATTCCAGTTATATTCCATTAGCTACAACAGCAAATAAGCTTGGACGTATTGTAGGAGAAAATCTAGCTGATGCCAAGAAAGAATTTCCGGGGACATTAGGAGCAAGCTGTTTAAAATTGTTATCTTTGGAAGCGGGAAGAGTTGGCTTATCAGAAGAAGAAGCGAAAGCCGATGGATATGATGTGAAGAGTGTATTTATCACCGACAAGAATCACACCGATTATTATCCAGGACAGGAACCTATTCATGTAAAACTGGTTTATGAAAATGGAACGAAGAAACTATTAGGTGGTCAGATTATTGGCAAGTCAGATGCAGTTATGCGTGTAAATGTGTTGTCGGCCGCTATTACTATGGGGATGACAACCGAACAGTTAGGCATGTTAGATTTATGTTATGCACCACCATTTGCTAGGACATGGGATGTGCTAAATATTGCGGGAAATGCTGCAAAGTAACTTTGTATCGTTTTTTCCAATACAAATGATTTTCCCAGTGCTAAAGTATAGTCAACAATAAACAAGAGAATTAAAAAAGTAAAAAAGACAAAGGCGTCTGCATACAGCAGGCGCTTTTGTCTTTTATAAACCAAAGAAAGAGAGGCTGATACTATGGAACGAATTGAAAATCATCCAATTCTAGGAGCTACGGAAGAACGGAAACAAGTAACCTTTACATATAATGGTACCCCCCTAACTGGCTATGAAGGTGAGCCTATTGCCATAGCCTTAAAAGCAAATGGCGTTATGGCTCATCGTTATACCGCTAAGACCCATGAACCAAGAGGCGTATTTTGCGCTATTGGGCGTTGCACAGACTGTGTCATGATTGTAGATGGAAAACCAAACATAAGAACTTGTATTACCCCATTAAAGGAAGGCATGGCAGTACAAACCCAATACGGGGTATCAGCAAAAGAGGAGGCGATGTAAATGGTAATAGAACGTTACGACATGATAGTAGTTGGAGCAGGACCTGCTGGTTTATCGGCAGCAATTGAAGCCGCAAAAAAGGGATTAAAGCCAATCGTATTCGACGAAAATGAAAGACCAGGTGGACAGCTTTTCAAGCAAATACATAAGTTTTTCGGTTCCAAAGAACATAAAGCAAAAGTAAGAGGGTTTAAAATTGGTGAAGAACTTTTAGCAGAAGCAGAGCAATATGGCGTAAAGGTAATTCTTAATGCTACTGTTGTTGGACTTTATCCAGAAAAAGAAGTGACTGTGAAGATAGGAGACGAAATCAAGCATTTTAAAGGAGATGCAGTTCTCATTGCCACAGGTGCTTCTGAAAATATGGTCAACTTTAAAGGATGGACATTACCTGGTGTAATCGGAGCAGGAGCAGCCCAGACCATGATGAATCTTCATCATATCAAGCCTGGAAAACGAGTATTAATGCTAGGTTCTGGAAATGTAGGATTAGTAGTCAGTTTTCAGTTATTACAGTCAGGCTGTGAAGTGGTTGCGTTAGCAGATGCAGCACCAAGAGTAGGAGGATATGGAGTACATGCCGCTAAGGTAGCAAGATGCGGCGTACCATTTTATCTATCTCATACTATTGTAGAGGCAGAAGGAACCGATCGTGTGACAGGTGTTGTAATCGGTCAAGTCGGTCCAGACTGGAAGCTCATACCGGGAACGGAGAAACATTTTGATGTAGATACCATTTGTGTTGCAGTTGGATTGTCACCAATGTCACAGCTTTTAAAACAAGCAGGTTGTGAGATGAAAGATACTCCAGGTGGATATGTTCCGGTTTGTGAGGAGGATGGAGCGACAAGTGTTCCTGGCGTATATGCAGCTGGTGATGTATCTGGCATAGAAGAAGCAAGTTCCGCTATGATTGAAGGACGTATGAGTGGTGCAACCATTGCTTGTTATCTTGGATATATGTCCGAAGAAGAAAAAGAAGAACGAATTCAGGAGTTAGAAGCACAGTTAGATACCTTAAGACAAGGTATGTTTGCTCCAAAAAACAGAGGAAAATTAGTAGAGAAAACAGAAGAAGGAATCGACATTTCCATGAGCCTTTTAGAAAGGGGTTACGTTGCAGATATAGAAATCGAACGTTATCCAGGTGTAACGAGACAGGCAGGAATTCATCCAGTCATGGAGTGTACACAGAACATTCCTTGTAACCCTTGTCAAGATGCCTGTCCAAAAGGATGTATCACCATTGGCAAAAACATTACCTCACTTCCTGTGGTAGATGCCACACATACCTGTATAGGCTGTGGCATGTGCGTTGCGTCCTGTTCTGGTCAGGCAATTTTCTTAATAAATGAAAGCGTAGAAGAAGGATATGGCGAAGTGACTATGCCTTATGAATTCCTTCCATTGCCAAAGGAAGGCGATACAGGAGTTGCGTTGGGACGAGATGGAAAAGAAGTATGTGAAGCAGTGGTTACCAAAGTAAAGACTGCAAAAGCATTTGACCACACGAACTTGTTAACAATTAAGGTGCCAAACGATATGCTGATGAAGGCACGTTTCTTTCGTATGAATGGGTAGAAAAGGAGGACTTGCCTTATGATAGATGTTCAGGAAAAACTAAAGGAGATTGGGCCTTATGTAGAGGCGAATGATGATAACATGCTAGTTTGCCGTTGTGAAGAAGTGACCAAAGGAGAGATTCGAAAAGCGGTACATGAAGGAATGTTTACAATAGAGGAAATAAGACGTTATCTGCGTTCTGGCATGGGACTATGTCAGGGACAGACTTGTGGAAAGCTAGTAAAGGGAATAGTAGCCCATGAGCTTGGAGTGAAACCGGCAGAGGTGGAACCGGCAGTATCCAGAGCTCCAATGCGACCGATGGAGATGGAAATTATTGCAGAGGATGGAGGTGTTGTACATGAATAAGACAGCAGACGTTATTATTATTGGTGGAGGTGTTGTAGGTTGTGCAGCAGCTTACTATCTAGCAAAACGAGGAATACATAATGTAATTGTATTAGAAGCAACAAAGAGTATTGGACATGGAGGTTCTAGCAGAAATGGCGGAGGTGTTCGTCAGTCAGGACGAGATGTCAGGGAATTACCTTATGCTATGTATGGAATTAAACATTTATGGCCAACCCTTTCAGAAGAACTTGGTGTGGACGTGGAATATACCCAAAAGGGAAATTTAAGACTGGGAAAAACAGAAGCACATCTTACGAAACTACAGACCTTAGCAGAAAATGCAAAAAGCGTTGGATTAGATGTTCGTATGATAGATGGAAAAGAAGTGCAGGAGATTTGCCCATACCTGTCCAAAGACATTATTGGAGCTAGCTGGTGTCCTACAGATGGACATGCCAATCCTTTAACAACAACATTAGGATATTATAAAAGGGCACTGGAAATGGGAGTTCGTTTCTTTACGGAAGCAGAAGTAAAGGAACTTAAGAAAGTAAAAGGAAAGGTTCGAAAAGTTGTTTTATCGGATGATACGGTACTGGAAGGAGAAACCATAATCTTAGCAGCAGGATATGAAAGCCGTTATATTGCAAGAACCGTTGGAATTGATGTACCAATGACAAGACTGATTGATGAGTGTCTAGTAACCGAGAAACAGCCGTACATGTTTGACATTATGTTAGGAACAGCAGGTGCAGATTTTTACGGACATCAGACACATCATGGTTCCTTTGTATTTGGTTCTGACTGTGGATATGAAGAAGTAACGGATATGAAAGATCCTTTGGCATTGCTTACGAACTCCATGACATTATCTGCAAGCTGTCGTGCCATTATGGGATATATACCAGCCTTAAAGGATGCCAAGATTGTACGAAGCTGGGCAGGATGGTTAGATAATGCGTTTGACGGAGTACCATTTATCAGTAAAGTGGATGAAGCGGAAGGACTGATTTTAGCCTGTGGATTCACAGGACATGGATTTGGAACAGCACCAGCAGTTGGGCTTATGTTGTCGCAAATGGTTGCAGGAGAAGATACTGTGGTAGATATCAGTGCTCTTAGATATGACCGCTTTAGACCAAATAAGTAGAATTATGATAGAAATTATCGAATAAATATGTTATACTATGCGTGACGAAGGTGTCAATAGTGGTAGCTATTGACGCCTTTTTGTATTCCTTACGTCATTGCATAGTATACACAGTACATAGACGAAGGAGGAATTACAATGGGAACAAAAATTGATTTTATCTATTTAAGTGAACAGGACATGATAAAAGCCGGTGTGAAGGATATGGGCAAATGTGTAGAAGTCATGGAGGACATGATGGTGACCTTACAAAAAGGAGATTACGTCATGGGTGGTGAGAACCATAATTCCCATGGCTGTATGGTCACTTTTCCAGACGATCCAGCATTTGAGGGTATGCCTAAAAACGGTGAGGATAGACGTTTCATGGCAATGCCAGCATACCTTGGCGGTAACTTCAAAATGGCAGGAATGAAGTGGTATGGTTCTAACATTGAGAACAAAAAGGAAGGGTTACCACGTTCCATCTTGATGATGATGCTCAATGACAAGGACACAGGAGCACCTCTTGCATTAATGTCAGCCAATCTGTTGAGTGCGTACCGTACAGGAGCAATACCAGGTGTAGGAGCGAAATATTTAGCACGAAAAGATTCAACAGCCGTAGCAATCATCGGACCTGGTGTGATGGGCAAAACTTCACTTAGTGCCTTTGTCAGTGTTTGTCCGAACTTAAAGACTGTTAAAATCAAAGGACGTTCCAAACGCTCGATTGATTCTTTTGTAGAATTTGTGAAGAAGGAGTGCCCACAGATTCAAGAAATAATGGTATGTGAGACCATGGAAGAAGCCGTTCGAGACAGTGATATTATCAGTACTACAACAAGTGTTGGAAATAAGGAAAAAGACTTTCCGTATATTGACGAAGCGTGGATTAAGAAGGGAGCATTAATCTGTATGCCTTCTGCGGCACGTTTCAACGAAAGCTTTTACTTAGACAAAGACACGAAGCTTGTAGTGGATAACTATAAATTATATGAAGCATGGGCAGACGAATATCCATATCCAAGCTACGATTCCGTTCAGATTGTAGGCACAAAGTTTATGGATCTGCTTCATGATAATAAGATTAAAAGGGAAGAGATTATTGATGTAGCCGACGTCATAACCGGTGTACACAAAGGTCGCGAAAGTGAAGAGGAACGCATTATTTATTCCGTAGGTGGTATGCCAGTGGAAGATATCGCATGGGGCGAAACAGTGTATCGCAATGCGTTAAAGCTTGGAATTGGAATAAAACTACCTTTGTGGGACAAGCCAGAATTAGCATAGCAATTAAAAGATAAGGAATTGGCAAGGTTAACGTTCGGCATTTACAGGAGGGTATTAGGATGCAGAACAATCAGAGAACCATTATGCCATTACAGCCTTATCTAGTATTGCAGTCGAATACATATAAGCGTATGGAAGATTTGGATTTGGGAATATCCCATTTTTATGAATTTACCTTAGAAGAGGGAAATCAGCATTCCGTCTATTCGGTACCAGATGGAAGTATTGATTTGCTTTTTAACATTGGAAAAAATGAAGTACATACTTATTTAAGCGGCACGGTATTTCGTGCAAAACCTTGGGAAATGGGGGAAGACAAAACTTGCTTTGGAGTTCGGTTTCAGGCAGGAGAGGGAATTCTCCCAAAAGAAATATCCATGGATATGCTTGTGGATCAGGACTTAAAAATAGATGGAAATCTATTCGGGGATCGTTTGGCAGAGCGAATTGCGTTGGCAAAGAATATGCAGGAGAGGGTTACTATTTTTAAGGAAGCCTATCAGAAACTGATGAAAAAGAATGAGAAAATCAGCTTAAAGCAGAATATTGATGCCTATGTGAGAAACCGTATTTGCCAAAGGAAAGGAAATGTATCCATTGAAGATTTAGCAGCAGAAACAGGATATTCTTCCTGTTATGTGAGAAGGGTGTTTAAGGAGTTTCATGGAATTTCTCCAAAACAGTTTGCGGAGTTTATTCGTTTTCAGAATCTGCTTCAAATTATTAAGGAGAATAAGATCTCATATGAGCAGATTGCTTTAGAGTGTGGATACTATGATGAACCACACATGATGAAAGATTTTAAATGCTATACAGGTGTAACCCTAGAACATTATAGCAGCATGATAGAGGACAAGAAAAATTTAATATAGGAGGCGGATTTTATGAGTGAGTTAGCAAAGATTGAAATTATAACAGGAATGTCAAAGTTAAGTAATCTGAAGAAAGCATTAAGTAAGGTTGGTGTTCGAGGAATTACGGTTATGCAGGTACTTGGATGCGGCGTAGAAAAAGGCAACCAGGAATTTGAAGTGGATGAGAATGAAGTGATGGAACTTCTTCCAAAGCAGCAGATTAACCTTGTAGTGGAAAAATCAAAAGTTAATAAAATCGTAGAGTTAGTCAAACAGGAATTGTACACAGGTCATATTGGTGATGGTAAGATTTTTGTCTATGATATTGAAAATGTAATTCGTGTTCGTACAGGTGATGAAGGGATAGATGCACTGTAACATACAAACGAGAGGAGAATAGCTTATGGGTGAGAAAAAATTAGGTTTAGGAAGTGTCGTATCCATATCCGTTGGGCTGGTTATTGCGACCAGCTGTCTAGTCTCATTAGGACAGGGAGCAGGAAGCCTTGGAGTTCCCTTTATTGGTGCTATGGTCGTTGCGATGCTTCTTAACATGACAACAGTAGCATCCTTATCGGAACTGAATGCATTAATGCCCAATATAACGGGAGGATTGGCTCAATACACCTTAGCAGCGCTAGGACCATTTCCAACCCTGCTTTCTATGGTTGGTGGATATCTTGTATGTAATACCATGTCCTGTGGAGTGGAAGCATCCATTTTTTCATTCGCTGTGGCAGACACAACAGGGCTGAAAATTCCAAGTATATTTTATACTTTGGTAATTGTAGTTGTACTGTTGATTGCAAATCTGTATGGTGTGGATATGTTTGCCAAAATTCAAAATGTAGTGGCATTTTTGCTAATTGGTTCTTTAGTAGGCTTGGGTATCATTGGTATGCTTGGTCTTGGTACAGGACAAAAGATAAGTCAGCCATATGCCCTAAACAGCAGTTTTAAAGATGTGGTATCTATGACAGCTGTTGCTTTCTGGCTCTTTATTGGAGCAGAATATGCCATTCCAGTTTCAAAGGACGTAAAAAATGCAAAGCGTAACGTGCCGTTAGGTATGATTTTAGGGCTAGCACTCATTTGTCTGATGCAGGCAATTATGATACTAGGTTTTCACAACTATACAGAATGGGGGGATTTGGCCGATTCTCCAGCACCACATTTATTATATGGATATAATTTGCTTGGAAACTTCGGTAAGGTGTGGATGACGTTAGTTGGAGCACTTGCAGTTATCAGTACCCAGAATTCAACGGTAAATAGTCTGGCAGCTATCTGCCAGGGAATGGCAAAGATGAACATGATGCCTCAGATTTTCGCTAAAACCAATAAACATAATGTGCCTTGGTTTGGACAGGTATTTGTCAGTGCTGCAATTTTTGGTTTTGCAGTTGCAAGTAACAACTCTTCAGAAGGAATCAGTTTCTTAATTTTAGTAGGCTCCGTATTCTGGATGGTTTCTTACATATTGGCCCATGTAGATGTATTAGTATTCCGAAAACGACTTCCGAAGGCACCAAGAGCCTTTAAGCTGCCTGGTGGTCCAGTAATTCCAGTAATCGGAATCGTTGGAACGGTTTATATGATTTTAAATATTTCCACAGATCCACATGAACGTTTGATGATTTGGCTGCTAACAGGGGTGACGTTTTTGGTGCTGGCAGTTTATTCAGTATTCTGGATTAAGGTTAAGATGAAAATGCCTGTATTTAAGAGTGTACCGATGCAAAAGGTAATGGCGATGGAAAATAATCTGTATTATGTAGAGAGAAAGCGGAGAGGAATTTGGAAATAGTCTCAAGTATGCTATAATGGATGGGGCAATGATAGAAGGAAACGAGACTATGAATTACATATATAGAAACAAGCCGGTTTGGATTGAGACTGTTTACAATGGTTGATTTGCAAAGCTGGCACCAGATTCTCTCAGACTCAGAAACGATGCAACATTATAAAGAGCCATTTGATTTAGAGAAAACAAAGAGCTGGATTCAATGGAATCTAGACAATTATAGTCAGTATGGTTTTGGGTTGTGGGCGATAATTCTAAAAGAAACCAATAAATTTATTGGAGACTGTGGACTTACGATGCAGAACATTCATGGAAAAATGTGTCCTGAGATAGGATATATCAGAAGTATACGAACATTCCGTCTAGAAAAACTGCCGAAAAGATGGGAATGACGTTTCGGGAGGAATATGCGGATCCAGTGAATACGAAGACGAATGTGTATTCGATTAGGAGGATGGAATTTGTGGGAAAGAATTTAGAGAGAGGGGTTAGTTTGTAAATTGTTCAAAATCATAAAGAAGTGTCGGGAAATTTTATTACTAAGGAATTACTAACATCCATATAAACTTTAAAATTTTGTGCTAGAATATATATAAAAATTAGTATTAAATTGACATGTGGTCGAAATACATATATAATATACACATGATGGAATAAGCAGAAGATTGATAAAAATTACATACAAATTTATGTGAAAGGTGTGTTACTTATGTTTATTTTTGTATATTATTTATGCTCGCTTGTAATTATTGGAGCGATGGTTGCAGGTTCAACTACCATTATATCTAGACTCCTAGTTGGAACAGAGATTAATGTATGGTATAAGGATAGTATTTGCCCGAAGTGTAAAAAAGTAATTTCTCTAAATGAACAAATTCCTATTTTTTCCTACTTGAAAAGTAAGGGTGTATGTACTAACTGCAATACACGATTTGGAAACAGAGATTTTATTATAGAGTTAGTCAGTCTTTTGGTATTACTAGGTGCATATTTGTTTACATATAAAAGTCTTTGGGTAGGTTTGATTTTAGGGGTTGCATATAATATTGAGATGATTTTGTTCATTTTAGTATATCATAAAAGAGAACGAGGATTTTTTGTTAATTACATATTTAGTGTGCTTTTTTCATTTGTAATGTTACTTATGTTGAGTGTAATTAGATTCATGTGTTAAATCTTAAAATGTGGGGTGGGGGGTATCACTAATGAAAGAAAGGAAGTTGTTTTGGGATAAACTGTTTCAGCCTTCAGATGTAGATTATTTGAACTTGTATCAGAAGGTGTATAATGAATCCATAGAAGAAGCAATTAGTAAAATGAATACAAGTGAAAATAGTTCTGGTTATTCATTTTTTCTTAAAAATAGGAAATATAACTGGAGTAGTGATAAAATAGAGCAATATATAAAAAAGAAATATATGTTTTTTGGCTTTTATGTTACCTATATTTCTTACGCAGAAAGAGATATTTATGAAGACACAAAGGAAATTATGTTATTTTGTGATGGTTTCCGAAATAGTCTATATAATAATTTGTATCAAAGATTGGTAAATCAGTCAATTCTTGTTCTAATAAAAGAATTGGGCATACAAAAACAACTGAAGAAGCTGCCAGAAATAGATAGTACAGAACAATACTATTATTTTGAATATAACATTTTACAAAGTGAAGAATTTCTAAGTTATTTATGTAGCAGTTATCCGGAAATGTTTAATGTATTAGAAAGGACAACAAAGCAGTATTGTAGCTTTGTAAAGAAAATTATAAAAAGTATTTGTTTAAATAGAAAAGAAATAAGAGAAGAACTTGGTTTAGAAAGAGAGTTTTCTTACATAAAGCAAATATATTGTGGTCAAGGTGATTACCATAATGGTGGAAAAAGTGTTTGTCAAATTGTACTTGACACGGAGGAACGTGTTATATATAAACCAAGAAACCTAGAAGCAGATGGTGGATTTCAAAAGTTGGTTTGTTTATTGAATAAAAGTATTGATGATAAAGATTACTTGAAATTAAAAACCACAAAGCAATATATGGGGAATGATTATGGAATAGTAGAATTTGTATCACACTTTTATTGTGATACCAGTGAAGAATTAGAACGCTATTATTATAAAGTTGGGGAGTTATTGGCAATTTTATATTTGATTGATGCGTCAGATATGCACAGGGAAAATCTGATCGCTTGTGGTGAAGATCCAGTTTTGGTGGATGGTGAAACTTTATTCTCGCCATATAATTGTGCGAGCAAAACCAAAAATAATGAAAATGATAATGATTTGTATATGAAGATTTCAACGATACAAAGAATTGGTATACTGCCTTTTATTATAAGAGGAAAAAATAATTCAGTAAGTTATGGAGCAATTAATAACAGCAAAGGAGAAAAAGCTCCATTTAAGACAATAAAAATTATTAACGTTAACACATCTGAAGTAAAAGCTGTATACGAGTATGAGATTCTCAGTGAAGAAAAGAATAATCCTACAAATCAGGATAACGCATTAGACGAATCTTTAATATGTCAGAATATTATAAGAGGTTTTATGTGTGTGGGCAACTGGACTTTAACACATAAAGAAAAAATTTCAGGTTTTGTAAACAAGTGTTTCAATGATATAAAAGTTAGAGTATTGATTAAAAATACAATGCTTTATGATTCTATTCTTCAGATGAGTTATCATCCTGATGTACTCTCAGATAGTATTACAAGAAGAGTAATAATTTTGAGAAATTTTATTGAGTCTGAAGTGGACGAAGAGGTGGCAGTGGCAGAATGTAGACAGATTGAACAGGGAGATATTCCAATATTTTGGACAAGATATGATGATTGTGACTTACATTGGCAAAACAATAAAATTGAATCTGTCTTTTTGAGTAGTGCTAAGAAGAGATTTGAATCAAAAATTAAGTTATTAAGTAAAGAATTACTCGATTTGCAAAAATACATAATCAAAGAAAATTTGACAGTAATTAATGAAAGATATGCCGCTGACATGAGTGAATTAAGTTACAGAGTGTTGCAAGAGGAACTGTTGCCAAATCATAGAGAAGATATGGTGGAGTGGTTGAAAGAGGTAACAGAATACTTAAGTAAAAAGAGCGTAGAATTTGGAGAAGGATGCCGAACATGGATAGAACGTGGATTTGATGAAAGATCTAATCAGTTTAGCCAGGTAAATAAATTAGATAATACACTCTATATGGGACAAGCAGGAATGGCATTGTATTATATGGGAATGTATGAGGTAATACCAGATTTTAGGTACTTGGATTTCGCAGAACAAATAGTAAAAAGCATGGTGCTTGAAATTGATGAGATGAATAAGGATGATGACTACAATATTGGAACTTTTACAGGATTATCTGGAAGAGTATATATTTTATCTAAAATATTAGAGAAAACAAGAAAGGCTTTATATGCAAGTGCCATAGATAAATGTCTTATGTTAATGAAAGATATGATTGCTAAGGATACGAGTTATGACATCATTTCTGGAACAGCAGGTTATTTAATGGTTCTATTGTCTATAAAAGAGAGAAGCTTAGAACTTATAGATGAAGTCTTGGTTGAAGAATGCATTGGAAAATGTGTGGAGCATTTGAAATGTGAAAAAAGAATGGTTGATGGCCTAGTAACTTGGATTCAGAATATAGAAGATGAAGAAAAGAATTATACTGGTTTTGGTCATGGAACTATGGGAATTCTTACAGCATTAGCTCGGTATTATAAGATATATAGAGATGAAACTGTAATAGAAGATATAAAGTCAAGTCTGGAATGGATGGACACTATGTTTTTAAAGGAAGAAAGTAATTGGTATAGAGATTCCAAAAAGAAAGAAATTGCACTTGGCTGGTGTCATGGTGCTTCTGGAATCTTATTAGGTTATTCCTTGATAAAAGAATATTGTCCTCAAGTAAGTGGAATAGAGAAATATATGAAGGCAGCAAGGAATGTGGTAATTGATAAAGGACTTGGTAATAATGCGACTTTATGTCATGGCGATTTGGGTAACTTGGAGATACTATATATATATGGTAAATTATGTGGTGATTTAGAATGTATTCAGTTGTATGAAAAAGGAATTGTATGGGAGTTTTATAACGTTATATTGAAGCGTTGGAAAGGACAATGTTTCCGTGGTAGGGAGATATTTGGCATGATGATTGGTTTAACTGGATTTGGATATGCAATTACGCGTTATCTAAAACAGGAAAGTGTTTCGGCAGTATTATTTATTGAGTAGTGGATGTTCGTCAAAAAAGATTTAATTATAAAGAAAATATGGGAGGACTAAATTATGAAAAAATTTGAAAATGTAACAGGTTTAATGGATTTAGAAGAATTAAGTTTAGAATCAGAACAAATTGATGAAAATGGTGGAGTTACACCTACTGTAGTTGTTTCATTTGTTACAGGAGCAGTTTCATCAGCAGTAATTTCTGCATGCTTACCAACAACAGCATGCTCTAGCAAGTGCTAATAGTATTTTTGTAGAAGCAGAACATTAAAAAGATTGCAGACGAACATCACAGGGATCATTCTGTGAATATTAAAAGAATACATAAGTAGCAGAATGATCCTTCTATTGTGATAGTAGAGTTTTTAAGTATGGAGAATTTGGGGTGAGAGGCAAGATGAGAACAGAAATGATTGATAAAGTAGTTGAAGAAGTGATAAAGGAAGAGTATGGGGTTTTTGACTGCGTTTTCAAATTGCATATAAGAAAATTTTTATTAAGTGTTGCTTCTGTTTTAGATAAAAGTTCAAATGTTCGATATAATTATAAAAAATGCCTTAAATCAATTGGAAAGGTGATAAAAAGTGATTTAATTGAAATTTGCCAAAGGACAATGATTGGCAATATATATTTAGAAAAAGATAAACTAATAGGCTTCAGTGATAGGGAAAAATATGATAATTTTTGTGAAAATTATTTATTGACTAAATATAACAGTGATTTTAATGAGGATAAGACTTTAAATAAGATTGTACAGATAAAATTGAATAATAGGTTAAGCTCTATTGAAGAGTTTATTTGCAGAATTGATAAAGATTTCAAATGCATAAAAGAGCCATTTGAATTAGAAACAAATGAAATCAGTAACATCAGTATAGGTGAAGGTGACACACATAATGGAGGCAGAAGTGTCTTTATAATTGAAATTGGTTCAGGAAAAAAGATTATTTATAAGCCACATACCCTAGAGAATGATGGCTTATTTAATAAATTTCTAGATATATTAAATGGATTTGTAGAAATAAAATATCCATTAAGAAAAGTTAAAATAATAAATAGGGGCGAGTACGGGTGGCAGGAGTTTATTCAGACAACTGAATGCAAAAGTACCGATGAAATAGAAAGATATATGTATCGATTTGGAATGATTGTAGCTGTTTCTTACTTATTCAACACGACGGATCTCCATTTTGAGAATATAATAGCACAAGGTGAAGATTTGTTTGTTATTGATTTGGAAACCTTATTTTTTAATAATACGCTATTAAGAAGGGCACCTTATAAAATGGAGGATGGCATTGGAAAAATGCTTCGTCATTCCATTTACAATTCAGCTTTATTACCAAGTAATTTCTTATTTGTACATAAGGATAACAGCATTGACTTCAGTGGTTTGACTGGTGGATATAAAGAAATGATGTACCGTACATTGGTTGTAGTAGATCGATGTACCCCAAATATTAGATTTGAAGAAAGAGTTATAAATGTTAAGGATGGAATGTCTACTGGGAATATAGTAAGAATAAACGGAGAAACAATTGAGATTACAGATTATGTGAATTGTATTGTCGAAGGCTTTTCAGATAGTTACAAGTCTTTCATAAACCATCGGGATAAACTGATGAAATTATTTGAAGGAGAATTCTGGAAGAGTGGAGTTTACCGGCAAGTTGTAAGATATACGCAATTATATTACAAGTTTTTACAAGCATCAACACATCCATATTACATTGAGAAAGAGGATGCTCGACATAGTGTCTTTTCAAAGTTATATAGTAAGTGTGAGGATGGAAGTATAAGAAAGAAATTGGGAATATTGGAGGAAGAACAGCTTTTAAATATGGATATTCCTTTTTTCTATACGAAATATGATTCGGTTGATTTATATACATGCAATGGAAAGAAAATAGAGAATTTCTATTTTACGAGCTTGAAGGACATCATTATTGACAATTTAAAAAAACTGTCTAAACAGGATTTAAGAAAGCAAATTTATTTTATTAAAGTATCTTCAATGGAAACTGTGCAGCAAAAAGATAGGATTAAAAATGCTACAAGCATATTTGATGAGAAGGTAATGTTTAAGGATAATGACGACATTATTATAAAATTAGCAAACAATATTTTAAATTCTTATACATTGGCTAATAGCGAAAATAAATTTAATAATATGGTGACTGTTGGTGAAAATGAACATGGTGGATTTTCTTTAGACATACTTCATTTTGGAATGTATTATGGTGGTGGTGTTGCCAATACCCTTCTGCAGTTATACTGTAAGTATGGAGAACCCCGTTATTGTAATATAGCACTAGGTATGATTAGAACTTATAATGATAAGCTTTCCCAATTGGAAAAGATAGATGTTGGAGTTTTTTCAGGTATAGGAAGCCTGCTTTGGCTAAACTATAATGCGTATGTATGTTTTCGTGAACAAGAATATTACAATAATTGCAATACAATAATTGACTATTTGATGACGCGGAAAGAAAAGTCAGATGACGCTTTGGATATAATGAGTGGTTATGCAGGACTTATTATTCTGCTGGGAAAATTGTTTGAATCAATACAAGAAGAGAAAATTCTTGATGTTATGAAAAAATATTTAGATTTATTAGTAAAACGATTAGATATTAAGAATGCACTTACAGGGTTTGCGCATGGATTGGCAGGTATATCTTCCGCATTGATCTTTTCGAAAAAGTATTTTGGGGACACTTACTATCTATTGGGTATAGAGTGCATACAAGAAGAAAATAAATATTTTAGCGAGGAGTATTCTAATTGGCTGGATAAGAGAAACTTAGAAGAAGAGCCATATGCACACTGGTGCTATGGTGCTACAGGAATATTGGCAGCCAGAATGATTGTGCTTGACCAGGTTACTCAGGAGAATAAAAATATAATTCAGGCAGATATTGATAGATGTATTAATAGAATTATTACGCAGAAGTTTGATGGTGAGAATATGAAATATAATTTGTGCCATGGAATATTGGGTAACTTGGATATTTTGTCAAGCTATTTAAAAAGATATCCTAATGATTTGAGAGCAGTGAAGTATTTAGAAGAACAGCATAAGGTGGTTATGGAAAAAATTAAGAATAATTATTATGTTTCAGAAATACCATTAGATGTTATTAGTACTGACTTTATGACAGGAATTACAGGATTGATATATTATTTATTACGTACAGATAACACAAATATAACATCGTTATTATTATTAGAGATTGATTCTCTGCAATAAGGTGTATAGGGAAGGAAGTTGAAATGGTTAAAAGAGTAAAATATATTCCCCAGTTACTTCAAACGGAATGTGGTTTGGTAAATATAGCTATGCTTTCAAGGTATTATGGGAAGTATGTTTCTCTAAATGACTTAAGAATCCATATAAAGCCTGGAAGAGATGGTATTAGTATTAGAAATATGGTAAAAATATTAGAGGAATTAGACTTTGACTGCAAAATATATAAAGCAGGTACAAAAGCTTTAGGTTTAGTTAAGGTACCAGCTATTCTTTATGTTGATAATAATCATTTTGTAACTTTGGAAAAGATTAAAAAGGAAAAATATTATGTTGTTGATCCAGCACTAGGACGAATTGTCTATCAGGAAGAAGAATTTAGTGAGAAGTTTTCGAATATCGTAATTGAGGCAAAACCAAATGAAAATTTTAAAACTAAAAAAAGGGAAGAATCAACATGGGCATATTATTTGCCATTATTGAAAAAAAGTAAAGGAAGAATAATAAAAGTCACATGTTTGAGTGCAACAACCTATTTTTTTAATATGCTTATAACATCATTTATACAAAAGTTTATTGATAATTCAATAGACATAAAAGGCAATGTTGTTGTCGCTATGATGGGAGTTCTTTTGGCTTTTGCACTAGTCAAATTTTTGAACAGTACACAAAGTGTTTATTTGAAAGCTAATTTATATCAGGATTTTTCAGAGTGTACATATGATCACTTAATTAATGCACCGTACTCTTATTTTGAATCTAGGTCTTATGGAAGTTTATCGTACAGTTTGGAAAGTATATCAATTATAAAAAATATGTATGCTGAAAAGATGGTTGATTTTTTTATAAGCTTAGGAGGAATTCTGGTACTACTATCATATTTATATTCGATTGCTCCGTTACTTTGTGTTATTGTTATTGTATCATTGTCAATTGTATATGTGGCTTTAAAAATTTTTAGTCAAAAAGTATTATTGCTGAATCAGTTAGAAATATCCAATATGGCAAAGTTACAAGAAATACAATTAGATATTTTATATTCTATATTTAATATAAAAATTACTGGTATTCAAGAACAGATATATAAGTTATGGAATGATAATTTTAAGGTTACGAATGAACGAACAAAGGCAAGAGATAGAATGCAAGGGTATTATACAACTATGAGTTCAATCATTCAAATTGTTTTACCACTAATAGTTATATTTGTAGGGGCAGGTGCAGTGAATAAAGGATATTGGACGTTAGGAAAAGTAATGGCATCTTATGCAGTTACATCTTTAATTGCAGGATACGCAATTGGCATTTTTACGACTATGAATTATTTCAATTTGGCAGAGCAATATTTAGAAAGAGTAAAAGACATTACAGATCAGGAATACGAATCAAATGGCGAAATCATTTTTGAAGCAGATAAATTTGAAAAAATAGAATTTGAAAATGTAAGTTTTAGATATAGTCCACAATCAGAAGATGTGATTAGAAATGTAAGTTTTGAAATTCTTAAGGGACAAAAGATAGCAATTGTGGGAAAGTCAGGGTGTGGAAAAAGTACGCTTAGTAAGTTGATGCTTGCTTTGTATCCCGCAACACAAGGGAAAATACTTATTAACGGTATTGATATTGACAAATATGAGAAAAATTCATTGCGAAGAAGTTTTGGGGTTGTTCCTCAAGATACTTCTTTAGAAAATAAAACGATATATCAGAATATTAAAATGAACAGAACCAATTTAGAGGATGAAGATATTGTTGCTGCTTGTAAAAGAGCTCATATTGATAAGGATATAGAGGACATGCCGATGAAATATGAGACATTAATCTCTGATATGGGGATGAATTTATCAGGAGGGCAGCGGCAAAGAATTCTGCTAGCAAGAGCACTTGCAAGTAAACCAAGCATTGTTGTTTTTGATGAAGCAACCAGTTCATTAGATGCCATAAATGAAAACAGTATTTCAGAAGGATTACGAGATGGGGCATTTACTCAAATCGTAATAGCACATCGATTGACAACTATAATAGATTCAGATGTAATATTTGTTTTTGATGAAGGGAGAATTATTGAAAAAGGAACACATATGGAACTAATGAGTAAAAAGGGGTATTACTATGATTTATATAAAAAGAATGCCCTAAATAATGAATAAGCTTTTTATACAATGCATTTATATAGATTTTATATAGGAGGTAAAATTATGAAGGTAGAAAATATTGTAGATTTATTTGAAGAAATTAGCACACAGGAAGAAATGCTTGATGTAATGAGTGGAGCAAAAGAATCTTACAGTGAAAGAAAAGGTAATGATGGCTATTTATGTACATGTACTGTTGAGTGCATGCAGATTTGCTCATGGTTCTAATTAAGAGGTATAGCTAAAAGAACTTGTTTATTGTAACTTATTAATTACATAATAGTGTAGCAGTCTATATAATGCATTGTATAAAAGTATCATAATCGGAGGAGTTTGCTGTGAAAATTTTTGCTTATGTAGGAAGTATGCGCGGAAAATTATCAAGTACGTATAAAATTACTATGGAAATTATTGATAAAGTTGTTGAACAGGCTGGCGAAGAATGCGACTGTAATGTCGTATGCGCAAATGAAGCAAAAGTAGAGATTTGCAAAGGATGTATGCAGTGCTATCAAAGTGGGTGTCCCATTGAAGATGATGTAAGGTACATTGAACAAGAGATGGAGAAGGCGGATCTGATAATAATGGCCAGTCCAGTATATGTCCATCAAGTATCCGGTTCTTTTAAGAACCTAATCGATCGAATGAATACATTATGCTATACTTTAAGAATGATAGGAAAAGCAGGCATTACAGTTACAGTATCCAATACAAATGGAAATCGTTTTGTAGACAGTTATTTAAATAAGGTTATGGATATTTGGGGAACCAATGTTGTTGCAAATGTATCAATTCAAAAGTTCCCAGAAGATGAATTAACGAATCAGATAAAGATACAAAAGGCAGTTGAAAAAGCTGTTGAAACTATAAAAGATGTTCAACTGCTATTTAAGTTAACTGATAATCAGAGATTGATTTTTACTAATTATAAGAATATCTTCAAAAATGCTGAGGAATCCTGCCTAAAAGAATACTGGGAGAAGAATAGGTATTTTGAATGTGAGACAGTTGAGGAATTTATTAGTCTGAAAAAGAGTAAGTTTTTAAACAATGAATAGAATAATGCTACTTAAAGTTATTTGTATAAAAGGAGGAGTTTGAGAAAATGCCTTTGCTAGATGTGCATAATTTGGGGAAAATTTATCAGACAAGATTAGGGGGAAAAGAGGTTGAAGCATTAAAGAGTGTAGAGTTTTCCGTTGATGCTGGAGAGTTTGTAGCAATAATGGGTGAATCAGGAAGTGGAAAGACAACATTGTTAAATATTCTAGCAACGTTAGATAAACCAACTTCTGGAAGAGTTATATTGGCAGAAAAGGATTTGGGAAAATTTAAAGATAGTGAAAGATCATTATTTAGAAGAGAAAACCTAGGGTTTGTATTTCAAGATTTTAACTTATTAGATAATTTTTCTATTGAAGATAACATATTACTTCCATTAGTTCTGGAAGGAAAGAAATATAATGAAATGCAAAAGCTACTTATGCCGTTAGTAAAAAAGCTTTCTATTGAAAAGCTGATAAAGAAGTATCCTTATGAGGTTTCGGGTGGACAGAAACAGCGTGTAGCTGTTGCAAGAGCATTAATTACAAATCCATCGTTATTATTAGCAGATGAACCAACAGGTGCATTAGACTCGAAAGCAAGTAAACAGTTATTAGAAATGTTTAAAGAAATAAATGACGATGGACAGACTATTCTGATGGTGACACATAGTATTAGTGCTGCAAGTTATGCAAATCATGTTTTATTTATTAAAGATGGATGTATTAAAAAGGAATTGAGAAACACTAATAATTTATCCAACAAAGAAATGTATTTACAAATAGAGAAGAATCTGAATAGTCTCATTATAGGAGAATAGTGGAATGAAAAAAAATCTGTATTTTAAATTAGCTATTACCAGTGTGAGAAAGAATAAAAGAATTTATATTCCTTATTTAATTATAGGAGCTGTTATTTTTTATGTGTTTTATATACTAAAGTCTTTATCTACAAACCAATGCATCTATAATGCAGAAAGTGAAATGGAAGCATTTAAGGGTGCTGAGGAAGTTATTATGATTCTAAAGACGGGCGTGTTCGTAGTAGCTTTTTTTGCTGTGTTATGCATTTTTTTTGGGAATAGTTTTGTTATGAAGCAGCGAAAAAGAGAACTTGGTCTATATGAAATTCTAGGTATTAGAAAATCCGGAATTGCCAAGATCATATTCTTTGAGAATTTAATAGTTTCTAGTGCTGCCATTGTAACAAGTTTACTTTTGGGAATAGTGTCAGATAAAGCAATGCTAAAGATTCTGTTTCGATTGATTAGGCAGAATAATCTAGAGTACGCCAATATATCAAGGGTAGCGGTAATTCATACGATTGTTGTAGCAGAAATTATATATTTAATAGTATTAACTTATAATATAATTCAACTTTATTCGCTGGATTTGATACAAATATTGTATAGTCACAAATATGGAGAAAAAGAACCGAAGATAAAGTTTCTATCATTACTGATTGGTTTTATATCATTAGGGGCAGGGTATTATTTGGCTCTTTCATGCGATAGTACAGGAGCGGCATTTAACATTATGTTTTTGGCAACAGCTTTGGTAATTTTGGGCATTTACTTTATTTTTATGTCTGCTAGTATAGTCTTATTGAAAATGTTGAAACGCAATAAGAAAATATATTACAAAATAACAAACTTTGTTAGTATAAGCAATATGCTTTATAGAATGAAGCAGAATGCAGTTGGTCTTGCCTCTATATGTGTAGTATCAACAGGCGCATTACTTGTATTTGCAGCAGGGGCAGCTTTATATGTAGGTGGTGAAACAAGTATTAATCAAGTTTATCCCTTTGACGCTAAATTTGTAGTTGATTCTGATTGCAAGGCTACTGATGATAAAGTGGAAACACTTGTGAATCAAGTAAAAGAAACTTCCAATGTAGAAATTGAGCAGATGGTTTTGTTGCCTTTTGCAAATACAACCTTAGAAATAAGTGGAAATAAGTTAAATGATTTTGATGATTGGACTGGAAGGTTTAGTCAGTATCGTGACATTTACTTCATTCCTCTAAGTGCATACAATAAGTTAGCAAAAAATAATATAACACTCGGCAAAAATGAAATACTGTATTATGATGAAATAGGTTATTATGAGAAGAATATTGTAATAGAAGGGGTTACATATTCTATTAAGGGTATTCCCGAAACTACTCTGTTAAGTTACACTAAGGATCCTACTATGGAGATGTTTAGTGATTCGTTTGTTGTATTACCAACCGAGGAATTTTCAGCACACTATGAAAACAGTGGCGAATCAATACGTCAACTATATCTTGGTGTGGACTTGAATAAAAATGGAGCTCAGCAAGAAGTATTTTTAAAGCAGCTTAAGGCTGGTTTAAGGAAGAATAAAATTCATCTGAATAGCGGAAATTTAAAGAGTATTGAGAAACAAAGTTTTATGGCAAGGTATGGAGGCTTGTTATTTGTCGGATTCTATTTAGGCGTTATATTTTTATGTGTTACTACAATTATCATTTATTATAAGCAGATTTCAGAAGGATATGAAGATCGAATACATTATGGAATATTGCGGAAAGTCGGAATGATTGAAAAAGAGGTAAATGCATGTATTAACAAGCAAGTATTGTTTGTCTTTTTTACACCTGTTTTCTTTGCAATAATAAACATGTGTGTTGCTTTGAAGATTGTATGGCTGTTTCTTGGGATGGTTATTACAATTGATCTATCTTTGTTCCAAGTATGTGTAGCTGTTATAAGCATTCTTTTTATTGTAGTATATACATTGGTTTATTTTATAACTTCACGTATTTACTATAAAATAGCTCGTGTATAATTATTATGAGTTAGTAATAACCAAGAGATAAGTTTTAAAATCTGGCTCTATGTCAAGTGTTGGGGTATGATTCTTTGAATCATGCTCTATCACTGGA
>ERZ808278.268-NODE-268-length-40605-cov-24.315117_pt1 | contig 40605 bp, 28 predicted proteins | sample MGYA00521239_ERZ808278 | MGnify/ENA primary metagenome ERZ808278 (study PRJEB31516, sample SAMN03275600) | gut metagenome | biome: mammalia-associated habitat; material: feces | host: Papio cynocephalus | place: Kenya | collected 2012-07-17 ... | reverse complement strand
TCCATCAAGCCCTGGTAGTATCTTGCGCGCTTTGCGAGCCCGGTGTAGCCGCTTGTCTGTATTTCTATGTCAAAGCAGCGGCCTGTCCCGTCCTTCACGTAGACATCGAGGCGGATTCCGCGGGAGTCGAAGTCTGTCTTGAAGGCCTGCTCGGACTTTGGCCGCTCGATTCTGCCGATCCTTATGTCCAGGAGCATCTCGAGAAGCTCCTTGCAGATGTCGGGGTTTTCCTCGAGGACCTTGCAGAAGATAAAGTTGTCCGCGAGTGTCAGGCTGTTCCATTTTTCGAGAGGAGTGAGCTCTTTTTCCATTTTGTTCTCCCTTAAGAAATTGAATTTGAGGAAAGTGAAGGTTTGGTGATGATTACAAGGGTTTTGAATTTTTCAGTTTCGCTCACTGTATATATTGTAGTCGGCTGTCAACTTTTGACATATTTTGAGAAAAAAAAGCTGTTTTTTTGATAGTTTTTTCAGGTTCTCTGGCTATATAGCCCGAATGCCGAGTTTTGATGAGAACAGTAATTTAAGTGTCATTCCTGTGCTAACAAGGCTGTCATTGCCGTGCTTGACACGGCAATCTATCCAATGGATTATCCGGTCAAGCAGGATAATGACAAAACAGATAGACTGTCGGGTCAAGCCGGATAATGACAAAATAGTTAGACTGTCGGATCGAGCCGGATAATGACAAAATAGTTAGACTGTCGGATCGAGCCCGATAATGACATTAAATTATAAAACTCGGCATTTGGGCTAATTATATTCGCAGGCGGCTGTCAGTTTTTTGATTATAGCAATGCTGCTTCCTCTTCTAGCAGGAAGCCCTTTCCAGCTCTAGCCGGAATTACATTCCTGTTCTAACAGGAAGCGCTTTCCGCTTGGAACAGGAAGGCTCTTTTTGCTCTAAATTGTTTTAATAGTAGGTCAAATGTCGAGTTTTAGGATTTCTTGAAATTCCTAGTCATTATCGGGCTTGACCCGATAATCTCTTGCATTTTTTAAGCATGATTGCCGTGTCAAGCACGGCAATGACAGTAAATTTACAAAACTCGAAATTAAGCCTAGCAATTAAAATAATGGAGATTAAGTTAACATGAAAAGTTTTTATGGCCGTAAAAAGCACGAAATACACTTAGTTAGCGCACTAATAAACACCCATTTACTGCACTAATTGCCTCTTTATTACCATGCTAACAAGGCTGTCATTGCCGTGCTTGACACGGCAATCTATCCAATGGATTATCGGGTCAAGCCCGATAATGACAAGCAGGGCAGGCTCAAGAATGGCAGCCGTTTAGAGATTCCCGCATCAAGTGCGGGAATGACAAGTTGTCAAATGCGGGAATGACAAGTTACCAAGTGCGGGAATGACAAGCTGTCGGGCCGGATAAGGACAAGTGAGGAGAGCCCGATAATGACAGTTATGATAGATAGTAACAGAAAAACTTAGCCCGGATCGGAACGGCGCGGAGCGTTCAAAGGGAGGAAAAGTTTTCCGCCCTTTGAATGGAGCGAAAGCGGAACCGTGCAGAGCCGGCTTGTGGCTGTGGTGCGCTCCTAAAAATAAAAAAAAAACGATGATTTTGACTGATTTTCAAAACCACCGTTCTTTTAGTTTTAGGCTTTATATTTTTTAGGCTTTTTTGTAAGCGTCAAACTGCTCAAGCACGTCCTTGTCTTTTTTTGTAATCAACGAAACTGCCACGGCAAGAACAAGACAAACTACAAATCCCGGAACTATTTCGTAAAGATTGAAAATTCCGCCAGAAAGCTTGTGCCATATTACTACAACAACGCCGCCGCCGATAAGTCCGGCAATTGCGCCTTTTGCTGTCAATCCGCGCCAGTAAAGCGAAAGAAGAACCAGCGGGCCAAATGTTGCTCCAAATCCGGCCCAGGCATAAGAAACCAGGCCAAAAATCGAAGAATTCGGGTTAAGCGAAAGCAAAAGCGCAATCAGGGCAATCAAGAATACTGTAAAGCGGCTTACGTTCAAAACCTCTTTTTCGCTTGCGTTCTTTTTTATAATTCCCTTAAAAATGTCCTGTCCAACAGCGGAAGAGGCCGCCAAAAGCTGCGAGTCGGCGGTTGACATTGAAGCCGCCAAAATTGCGCAAAGGAAAATTCCTGCAATAAAAGCCGGATAAATATTCTGCATTGTTACTGAAAAAATCGTTTCTGCGTCGCCTGTCGCTTTTACACCTTCAACAACTGTTCCTGCGTCAAGACCGAGGACAATTCCGTGATTTAACAAGAATGCGGTTCCAGCTGTTCCGATTACAAATGTTCCAATATACGAAACGACCATCCAGGAAATGCCGATTCTGCGCGCTTTTTTAATTGATTCCGGAGAGTCAATTCCCATAAACCTTACGATAATATGCGGCATTCCAAGATAGCCGAGCCCCCACGCCAAAGCGGAAACAATATTCATTGCGCTGTAACTTTTGTTTGCGACAAACGCATTCTTGAGAGTCTCGCCAAAATTTCCGGCAACGGCGCGCGCGTCAAAACTCTGGACACTGGCAAGGGCCGCAGAAGGACCGCCCAGCGAAATTACTGCAATTGTTCCCGAAATTACGATTGCAAAGAAAATCAGCGCTCCCTGAATAAAATCCGTCGTACAAACGGCAATGTATCCGCCTGTAATCGTGTAGCACAAAATTACTACAAGACCGATTGCAAGGCCGGCATGATACGGAAGTCCAAAAACCGAATTAAAAAGCTTTGCACAGGCAACAAAACCCGAAGCTGTGTAAATCGTAAAGAAGAACACGATAAGAATTACGGAAATAACCGAAAGAAGGTTGCTCTTGTCGTTCAGGCGGTTTTTAAAAAATTCAGGAATAGTAATCGAGTCGCCGAACGAAACCGAACATTTGCGCAAAGGCTTAGCGACAAAAAGCCAGCTAATGTAAGTTCCAACGCACAAACCAAGAGCAGTCCAAAAAGTTTCTTTTACGCCGCCAAGATAGCAAAGGCCGGGAAGTCCCATCAAAAGCCATGCAGAAGAGTCAGAAGCTTCGGCCGAAAGCGCAGTTACCCAAGGACCAACATTTCGTCCGCCAAGAAAAAAGTCCGAAGAAGTGTTGTTTTTGCTTGTATTGCTCAAGCCAACATAAATCATTGCGCCCAAGTAAAGAACAAAAGCGCTGATTTTTGCTATCAACGTCCAATCCATAAGTTACTCCCATATTGTTTCTATATAACAATACAATTTTACAAAAAATATCGTGTTTATTCAATTAAAACTAAAAACTTATAGCTATAAAATGGAGCACATTTTTCTCTCAAACCGTCCCTGCGCAGTTCCGCCTTTGCTCCATTAAGGGGCTGCCCCAAAAGCATCTGCCATTATCCTGCTTGCCGCCATTATCATACTTGTTGTCATTATCCGGCTTGTTGTCATTATCCGGCTTGACCGGATAATCCCATGCGGATAGCTTCCTGTGTCGTGGCACAGGAATGACAGGGGCAAGTGCGGGAATGACAATCAGCCGCCACACGACAACGACAAACAGACATAGCAAGAAAATGACATTTAGAGCTTTTTGGACACCCCCTTAACGCTGCGCGCTGCTCCGGCACGGGCTAGGTTTTGCGTTCTTAAAAGATTTATTGTTTTTTTTGCATTTTGCGGTCAGTTCAATTTTGTCCGCTTAAAAAACTAAAGAAAAAGCCTAAAAACTTTTGAGCCGCGCTTTTCGTTCCACATTTTCCGGCGTTTTTCTGGAAGAGAGTCAACCGAATCAGGCTTAAACCCCTGGCTTTCAAACCAGTCGGCGGTTTGCGTTGTCAAAATAAAAATGCTTTCAAGATTTATAGTTTTTGCTTTTTCGATAAGATAAGCAATCATTTTTGGCCCGATTCCAATATGCGCAAAAGTTTTATCAACCGCAACGGCCGCAATTTCTGCCTGTGTCCTGTCGTAAATATGCAGGGCAGAGCAGGCGCGGACCGCGCCGTCAATTTCAAAAACAATGTAATCGCTGTAAGACGCTTCGAGCTGCTCTTCTGTGCGCGGAAGCAAAATTCCATCCAACACAAAAGGCCTTATTATAGAAAGCACCTGAGAAATATCTTCGCGCCGCATTGCCCGGATTTTTCCATAATCCGACGAATAGACCATCGTTCCGGAACCCAAATTGCTAAAAATTTCGCAAGGCAAAGTTCCGTCAACATTGCCGTTCAAAATATGCGCACGGGCAACGCCTTTTTTACATGCTTCCTTAGAAAGCTTTAAAATCGAAATTATGTTTTTGCGCAGGGCGCTTTCTTTTTCAAAAACACCTTTTTTGCCAGAAGATTTTAATTTTTCTTCATCTTCGTTAACCGAAATAAATTCTTCAGCTTCCTCAATATTCAAAGCCGGCACATGGCCTTCCGGCGAAAGTCCAACTCCCTTTGGAAGATTAAAATTTCTTTCTGTAATTTCGCCGTCCGGCACAAGAAAAAACAGCTTGTCCGCCTTCAAATGAACAGCCAGCTGAGTTGCCAGCTGCATCGAAGAAATATTGTAAGGTTTTCCGTTCAAGCTCCAGCCAATGCACGGAAAAATCGGAATAAAACCGTCTTCCAAAACAGTTTTCAGGCTCAAATCGTCAATTTTGTCAATTTCGCCGGCAGTTCCAAAATCAATTCCGTTTATAACGCCTTTTCCGCGCGCCCGAACCCAGTTTCCGATTACAGCGGTTATGTGCTCTCCTGCAAGGCTTGTCATTACGTTGTTTGCAACTTCAAAAGCGGCGGTTTTTATAAGCTCCATTGCCTGCGGAGAAGTAATCCGGCTTCCGTTGCAGCTCGTCCATTCAATTGAATTTTTCGAAAGAATTTCATCGATTCTTTTATGCGCGCCGGGAACCAAAAGAACTTTCAATCCAGACTGCTTTATAAGCCCAATATCGTGAATATGGCTCGTAAACATTGGCGAATCAATAATTCTGTCGTCAATATAAATCACGACAATCGCGTTGCTAAACCTTCCAATGTATCGGATTACATCGCGAATACTGTCCGCCCTTTCTTGAATCGATTTTTCAGCCTGCGTCATATTTTTTCCTTAACGATTTTTGTTTTCTTCTATTTTATTATTTTGCATAGAAAAAACGCAACCACAATAATCCTGCCGCCAAAGTCCGTATTCGTCCGAAAGCTGAGTGCTCCTTAAAAATCCGCCTTTTTTCTTAAAATCCGAAACCAAAAATCTCGTCTTTGCAAAACCGCCATTTTCCGCCTTTTCCAGCGCAATTCCAATTTCGTTTATCATCTGGCTGTCTTTGTGCGGACTTATGCTCAAAGTTGTCGTAAACCAGTCAAAACCATTCTTGCAGGCAAAATCCCAGGAACGGCTCATTCTCAGCCTGTAGCATCGGCGGCACCGTTCCCCGCGCTCCCTTTCTTTCTGAAGCTCAGCTTCGTTTCTGACATTTGTCGCGGCAAAAAAATCTTCCGGATTATAATCGTCAACAACGAGCTTAACCTTGTTTTTTAAGGCATCAGGAAAAACCTTCAAAAATTTTTTTAATTCTTCAAGCCGCCTAAAATACTCATTTTCCGGGTGAATATTCGGATTATAATAGTAAACAGTTATATCAAAAATTCCAGAAAGATACTCAATTACATAACTGCTGCAAGGTCCGCAGCAAGCATGCAGCAAAAGCGAAGGTTTAGCTCCGTCCTTTTTCTGCGAAAACTGCGAAATAATTTTTTCAAGCTCTTTTTGATAATTTATTTTTTCCATTTTTGGGGATTTTCGGGCGTTATTTTTCTGCCAATTTAAGTCATTTTTTCTGCGTTCTATTTAACCGTCAGACCGGCCGCTCTGGCTTCGCTTGCGCTCATTGCCTCCGGCAACTTCGGCCGCCGCGTCCGCCGCAGCATTGCTTGCGCCGCCTTTTTAAATTAAAAAAGGGCTTAAAGATAAAACTTATCAAAAAGCCCGGATTCAGCGGCAGATTCTAAAAAGAATTATTTTTTCTGGTAAGACTTTACGAATTTTTACTGCAACTAAACTAAAATAAATTTATAACAGAATATTTTAATTTAACAGGCAATATCCTGCGCTTTTTCAAGAAAAACCGACAATTTTTCACGCTTTTAAAAGTCCTTTTGCAAATTTTCTGTCAGCCATTTTTTCGGCTTCTTTGTAAAAAATCGCAACATTTCCAATTATTCGCACAAGAGTCGAATCTGTTTTTTCTTCAATCGTTCTTGCAAGTTCTTTTTTTTCGTCTTTAAACTCGTTAAATTTCACTTTAATAAGTTCGTGAACTTTTATAACTGCCAGAATTTGCTTTATCTGCTCTTCTGTTACTCCGGCGCCGCCAATCAAAACAAAAGGCGTCATTGGCTGAGCTGATTTTTCCAGGAACTTTCTCTGTTTGCTAGTTAATTCAATCATAAAAGAAATAATATCTTTTGTAGAAAAAAATATCAATTAAAGAGATTTTTCACTTAATCAACCGCAACTTATTGGTTATTTTGATACATTTTCAATAATAAGTAAGTCTGTTTTTGTAAGTAATTCAGATATAAATTCTTAAAATGAACAGCGATAAAAGTCTTGGCGAAATAATCGGCGACAACGTCAAAAGAATCAGGCACGAAAAACACATTACACAAGAAAAATTATCCGAAAAAAGCGGTGTTGCTGTTAACACAATCCGCAATATGGAAAAAGGACGCTGGCCGTCCGCACACACTTTAACAGCAGTTTCCAGGGCTCTAAATATCGATGCAAAATTTCTTTTGAGCTACGATTCCGACCAAATGTATTTAAAGGAAGAACTTCAGTCAAAATTAAATCAGGCAATTGAATTTATTTTGGACAAGCCGGCTTCAAATCTATATTCGCTAAACCACGTTTCTGACAGAAATAAAAAATAGCCGCTTGCTTTTTTTATTCCTAAAAAAATTGCGCAAGCCTCGCGAAGATTTTGCTTTTGTGGACAGCAAAGTTTTAATTCGATATAATTTTTCTATTATTTTAAAGGCAATTAAACGCGAAAATTAGAGGAAAATCATGCCAAAAATTGAAGTAAACGAAAATCTTTTTTTTAATCTTCTTGGAAAAAAATACGACTTTGACACTTTGGAAAAAAAGCTTACTTTTGCTAAAGCTGAACTCGATGAAAAGCCGGATATGTCTCAGCCGGAAAATGAACGCGTTATTAAAATCGAATTGAACGACACGAACCGTCCTGACCTTTGGTCTACCGGCGGCGTTACCCGTCAGCTCCGTATTCATGAAGGCGCAAAACGCTCAAATTATTCTTCTTTTTTGTCTAAAAAAGGCAGCGTAAAGGATTGCGCAGACCGTGTAATTACGGTTGAGCCGGAAATGAAAAATATCCGTCCGTATATGGTAAGTTTTGTAATTTCTGGAAAACCAATCGACGATCCAATGTTAAAGGATATTATCCAGACTCAGGAAAAGCTCTGCTGGAACTTTGGCCGCAAGCGCCGCTCAATTTCTATGGGCGTTTACAGAATGGCTGATATTAAGTGGCCTTGCCATTACAAGGCTGTTGATCCTGACAAAACTTCTTTTGTTCCTTTGCAGTGCGAGCAGCCTATGACTTGCCGTCAGATTTTGACTGAACATCCAAAGGGCAAAGATTTTGGCTGGATTATAAAAGATTTGCCAAAATTTCCGCTTTTGACAGACGACACTGGCGAAGTTCTTTCGATGGCTCCTGTTATCAATTCCGCAACACTTGGAGCAGTGCAGGTTGGCGACAAAGACCTTATGGTTGAGCTTACTGGCGACAACATGGAAAACCTTATGCTTTCTGCAAATATTGTTGCCTGCGACTTTTTTGATGCAGGTTATGAAATTTTGCCGGTAAAAGTTGTTCATCCATACGAAACTGCGCTCGGAAAAGAGATTGTTGCTCCGTTCTATTTCCAGCCGTCAACAAAAACAACTCTTGCGGCAATCAATAAAAAACTTGGCTGCGATTTGACAAAAAATGAAGTTTTGGATGCGCTTGCCAGAATGGACAACGATGTTTCTGCCAAAGATTTTGACGCTTCTGAAAAAACTGCAAATTATCTCAAGGCAAATAAAAACGATGTTGAATTTGTTCTCAATCCGCCTCCATACAGAAACGACTTTTTACACGAAGTCGATATAATCGAAGATGTCATGATTGGCGTTGGCCTGGACAATTTTAAGCCTGTTCGTCCAAGCGATTTTACAGTCGGACAGCTTTCTGACGTTACGCTTTTTAGCCGCAAGGCAAAAGAAATTATGGTCGGTCTTGGCTATCAGGAAATGATTTTTAACTATCTGGGTTCAAAACGCGACTATATCGACCGCATGTGCGTAAGCTCAGAAAATGTAATCGAAATTTCAAACCCTATGAGCGAAAACTACCAGTTTGTTCGTCCTTCAATCATTGCTTCTCTGTTGAGGGCAGAAAGTCAGGCTGGACAGGCTGTATTCCCCCACAAAATTTTCGAAATCGGAAAAGTTGCTTTTCTGGATTCAAGCGAAAACACAGGAACAAAAACAATTCAGTCACTTGGATTTATGACAGCCTGCAACAATGCAAACTTTAACAGTCTTGCAAGCGAAGTAAGCGCTCTTCTTTATCTTCTCGACCACAAATATGACGTAAAAGAAGTTGAAGACCCTCGCTTTATTCCTGGAAGACAGGCTGCAATCATGCTCAACGGTAAACAAGTTGGTGTTTTTGGCGAAGTTCATCCGCAGGTTTTGGAAAACTGGGGAATTATTGTTCCTTGTGTTGCCGGCGAAGTTGACATCGAAGCCCTCATGCCAAAAGAAAAACCACATTCAAAACCGGCAGAAAAAGCGAAAACTGAATCAAAGCCAGCTGGAAATGTAAGCCCTGCAGAAACAGACCCGGCAGCTTACTTTAACAGCCACATCGAGCTTTTAGTTGCAAAAATCGAAAAAGTTGAAACAAATCCGCAGGGCGACAAACTGTATGTTGAGACAATGGACGACGGTTCTGGCACACCAAGAATTATTCAGTCTGGATTGCGCCCATATTTGAAAGAAGAAGAGCTCCTCGGAAAACACGTAATTATTGCGGCAAACTTAGCTCCACGCAAAATGAAAGGCGTAGAAAGCCGCGGAATGTTGCTTGCCTGCGATTATACAGAAGACGGAAAAGAAAAAGTTGAGCTTTTGACCGCTCCGTGGGCCGCTCCAGGAACTGTAATTTCTTTGGAAGGAAGCGAGCCTTGCGAAAAACCTGCAAAAATCGACATTGACAAGTTCTGCAAAGTAAGTTACAAAATCGAAAATCATAATTTTATGATTGCAGGAAAAAAAGCTCTCGCTGCTGGAAAAGAAATTACAACAGAAAAAGCAGACAACTGTGATGTAAAATAACCAATTCTTTGGTGGTTGCGCTTATCTTAAACAAAAAGACCGGAAAATAACCGGTTTTTTTGTTTTAAATTGCCTTTCCATTTAAAAATTTTTCTACAAGTTTTCCATTTTTGTAAATCAATTTGAGCGAAAAAAACGGCGCATTTGTGTGCAGAAGCCGGAGAAAAATTTTGTCGCCTTCCCAAAGCTCCAGACTTTCAATTTTTTCAAACGGAACCCATTCCAAACAGCCTTCGCTGCAATCAATGAGTTTGCCTTCGAATTTGTCGGAAGTATAAAGACACATATACTCAGCCTCGTCTTCATCCGAAACAAAAGTGACAATTCCTCGAAAAGCAAATTTTTTGAGCGTAAGTCCGGTTTCTTCCTTAACTTCCCGCAAAAGGCAGTCTTCCGGACTTTCATGATGCTCAAAATGACCACCGACTCCAATCCATTTGTCGTGGTTTATGTCGTTCTGCTTTTTTACGCGGTGCAGCATCAAGTAAGAATTATTTTTTTCGATATAGCAAAGAGTTGTAAGTTGAGATTTCATAAAACTGATTATACCACAAGCAAAAGTTCAAAAAAATATAACTTGCATTTTCTTGAAACTTTTTGACAAATCCTGTAACATTCAATTTTAGTATGGCTAGCCGCAATGTAAAAATGTGTTCAACTCTCATTACTAAAGTTTGCGCTCATATTGTTTTTATCTGTTAATTTGTCAGCCTGTTTCTTTTTGAAACGGGCTTTTTTTTTGAAAAACCGATGCTTCCGGGTTTTAGGGCGGAGCCCTAGGAGAGGGGGTAGTGGAAAAGCCAACAAAGCATAGCGGCTTGGCTTTGGAGCGAGGGGGAGACTTTCCCCTCCTAAAAATAAAATTGGTTTTTATAAATTTTAGGAGTATATATGAAAAGAGACGACATTAAGAAAGTTCTGATTATCGGTTCAGGCCCGATTGTTATTGGTCAGGCATGCGAATTTGACTATTCGGGAACTCAGGCTTGCAAGGCTTTGCGCGAGCTTGGCTACAAGATTGTTTTGGTGAATTCAAATCCGGCTACAATTATGACCGACCCTGTTATGGCGGACGCGACTTATATTGAGCCTCTTAATGTCGAAAGAATAAGCCAGATTATCGAGAAGGAACGGCCGGACGCGCTTCTTCCGAACTTGGGCGGTCAGACTGGACTTAACATGGCGATGGAGCTTAACAAGTCTGGTGTTCTAGACAAGTACGGTGTAAAAGTAATCGGTGTTAATCTTGACGCGATTGAGCGGGGAGAGGACCGCGAGATTTTCAAGGAGACAATGAAGAATCTTGGAATCGACACTCCTCGCTCTGATATTTGCCATACTGTAGAGGGCGCGGAAAAAATCGCTGAGGAAATCGGATTTCCGCTTGTTGTTCGTCCTGCATACACGATGGGCGGAGCCGGCGGCGGATTCTGCTACAATGTCGAGGAGCTCCGCGCGATTGTCTCAAACGGACTTGACCTTTCGCTCACTCACCAGTGTCTTATTGAAGAGTCGATTTTGGGCTGGGAAGAGCTTGAAGTTGAGGTTGTGCGCGACGCAAAGAACCAGATGGTCGCAATCTGCACAATCGAAAATATTGACGCGGTTGGAGTTCACACAGGAGACTCTTTCTGCGCCGCTCCTTTTATGACGATTGACAAGGAACTCGAGCAGAAGCTCCAGAAAATGGCATTTAAAATCGTCGAGAACATCGGCGTAATCGGCGGAACAAACGTTCAGTTTGCTCACAATCCTAAAAACGGAAGAATCGTAATCATCGAAATCAACCCAAGAACTTCGCGCTCTTCGGCTCTCGCTTCAAAGGCGACAGGATTTCCGATTGCCTTGATTTCTGCAAAACTTGCTGCCGGTCTCACGCTTGATGAAATTCCTTACTGGCGCGATGGAACTTTGGAAAAATACACTTTGGGCGGCGCGCCTGACGGAGACTATGTTGTTCTTAAATTTGCTCGCTGGGCTTTTGAAAAATTCCGCGGAGCAAAGGACGAGCTTGGAACTTCAATGAAAGCCGTGGGCGAGGTCATGGCGATTGGAAAGAATTTTAAAGAAACTTTCCAAAAAGCAATCCGCGGTCTCGAAAACGGACGCGCTGGTCTCGGCTTTGCAAAAGACTTTAACAAAAAATCTGCCGACGAACTTTGCGAAATGCTCAAGACCGCTTCTTCTGAAAGATATTTCCAGCTCTATGAAGCAATCCGCAAAGGCGTTCCGCTTGAGACTCTTTCAAAAATCACTTACGTAAAAGAATATTTCCTCAAAGAAATGAAGGAAATGGTTGACCTTGAGGAAGAAATGCTCAAAAATCCAGGACGCGTTCCGGAAGACAGTCTTTTGATTCAGGCGAAAAAAGACGGATTCAGCGACAAATATCTTTCAAAAATTCTCAAGGTTGCAGAAAAAGACATCCGCAAACGCCGCAACGAGCTTGGAATTAAGGAAGCATGGCTTAGAGTTCCTGTAAGCGGAGTAGAAAACGCCTGCTATTATTACTCGACTTACAACGCGGTTGACAAATCGACTGCCACAGACAACAAGAAAAAAGTAATGATTCTTGGCGGCGGACCTAACAGAATCGGACAGGGAATCGAGTTCGACTACTGCTGCTGCCACGCCGCAATGCAGCTCAAAGAGCTTGGCTACGAGACAATAATCGTGAACTGCAACCCTGAGACAGTTTCCACAGACTATGACACTTCTGACAAACTCTATTTTGAGCCTGTAACAACTGAGGATGTTCTTCAGATTTACGAGAAGGAAAAGCCTTTTGGCGTTATCGTTCAGTTTGGAGGACAGACTCCTCTCAATATTGCGCGCGAGCTTCAGGAAAACGGCGTGAATATTCTCGGAACTTCAATCGACTCAATCGATATTGCCGAAGACCGCGACTTGTTCCGCCACATGATGGAAAAACTCGAAATCCCGATGCCGGAAAGCGGAATGGCTGTCAATTTTGACGAGGCAAAGGCAATTGCAGACAAAATCGGCTATCCGATTATGATTCGCCCGTCGTTTGTTCTTGGCGGACGGGGAATGGAAGTTATCTACGACGAAAAGACTTTGCGCGAGTATGTTGAAAAGGCTGTCGGCGTAACCCCAGACCGCCCGCTTCTTATCGACCGCTTCCTTAAAAACGCGCTCGAATGCGAGGCAGACGCTCTTGCAGATTCTGAGCATGTTTACATTCCGGCAGTTATGGAGCATATCGAGCTTGCAGGAATCCATTCTGGAGATTCTGCCTGCGTTATTCCTCCGGTTTCAATTCCTCTTGCAAATCTTGAGACAATCAAGGAATACACAAAGAAAATTGCTGAGGCTCTCCATGTCTGCGGTCTTATGAATATGCAGTACGCTATTGAGGACGGAAAAGTTTACGTAATCGAGGCGAATCCGCGCGCAAGCCGCACAGTTCCGCTAGTCTCAAAAGTCTGCGACACTCAGATGGCGCGCCTTGCCACAAGAATGATGCTTGGAGAATCATTAAAATCTCTCGGGCTTAAAGACAAGGTTATTCCGTATTTTGGAGCGAAGGAGGCAGTTCTTCCGTGGGCAAGATTCCCGGGCGTTGACCCGATTCTCGGACCTGAAATGCGCTCGACTGGCGAGGTTCTCGGGCTTTCAGACAACTTCCCGCTCGCTTTCTACAAGGCTCAGGAAGCCGCAGGCGCAGAACTGCCGCACGCTCCAGCTCCGTGGGAAAACAAGAAAGTCCTGATTTCTCTTAGCGACAAAGAAGGCTTAAAAGGACAGGTTCTTTACATCGGAAAAACTCTTTCTAAGCTAGGATTCACTCTTGTATGCACGCAGGGAACTGCTGAATTCTACCGCGAAAACGGAATCAAATGCGAGGAAGTGAACAAGATTGGCGCCGGCCGCCCGGACGTTGTAGACATAATTATGAACAAGGAAGTCTGCCTTGTAATCAACACACCAAAGGCAAAACGCAATTATGCCGAGGACAGAAAGACAATCCGCAAGGCGTGCCTTAAATACAAAGTTCCTTACATTACGACCTTGGCAGGCGCTTATGCCGCAGTTCAGGGAATCGAGGCTGTAAAGAACGGAAAAGGCGGCGAGGGCGGAGTAAAGTCTTTGCAGGAATATCACGCGATGATAAAACAGTAAATTTCGGACAAGAGGCTGTAAGAGCGCGCAAAGCGCGTTGCGGAACAAAGTGAAGCAATGCAGGCGAAAGCCGGAACTCTGAAAGACTCGGTTTTGGACTGTCCAAAAACAAAATATGCAAAAGTTGCGTCGTCAAATGAAAATTTTTGAAAAACGCAACAGCTGCATAAAAAAATGGACAGTCCAAAATGGCCCCAAATAAAAAAGTTCACAATTTTCCCCCAAAAAAATACAGCAATTTCTAAAAAATCTTCAAAATTGCCGTAAAAATTACGAGGCATTCAAAATGAAAGATTTTACAGTCGGAAAAACATATCCGCAGCTTATAAACTACGCAATTCCCTTGATTTTGGGAAATTTTTTTCAATTGACTTATAATGCAGTCGATTCGATAATTCTCGGCCGTTTTGCAGGAAAAGAATGTCTTGCCGCTGTCGGAATTGCAAATCCCGTAATGAATATCATGATTTTTCTTATCGTTGGAATCTGTCTTGGCGCCAGCATAATCATGTCGGAGTTTTACGGCGCAAAAGACGAAAAAAAACTTAAAAACGAAATCAGCACTACAATAGCAATTGGTTTTTGCTTTACTCTTGCCGTAAGCGTCGTGTGCTTTATTTTTGTAAAACAACTTTTGCGTGCAATCCGCTGTCCCGAAGATTTAATCGAACACACAGCAAATTATCTCCGCGTCGTATTCGCCGGACTGATTTTTACTTTTTTTTACAATGTTTACGCTTCCGCCTTGCGCGCTGCCGGAGATTCAACTTCTCCAATCATCTGTGTTGCAATAAGCGCGGTTTTAAATGGAATTCTCGACTACTTTTTAGTTGCTGTCTGCGGTTTTGAAATGCACGGAGCGGCCTATGCAACAGTTGCCTCTCAGTTAATCAGCTGTATTTTAATAATCATCTATGTTTACAAAAAAGTTCCGCTTCTCGCACTAAAACCGCGGGAATTCAAAGTTGAACGCTCGCTTATATTGCGGACAGTCAATTATTCCTGGGCAACGGCCTTGCAGCAATGCGTTTTGTATGTCGGAAAACTTTTGGTTCAGTGCGCGGTCAATCCTCTTGGAGTTGATGCAATCGCAACTTTCAACGCCGGAACAAAAATTGACGATTTTTGCTACCAACCGACCCAGAGCATTGGACACACAATCACAACCTTTATGGCTCAAAACCGCGGAGCAAAAAAGCCGGCCCGCCAGCGTGAAGGTTTTTTAAAAGGCTTTTCGCTCGAATGGATTTATATTATTGTTACGTCAATTTTGGTTATTCTTTTTAGAAAACAGCTGGTTTTGCTTTTTGCAGGACAAAACGAAAGCGAAGTTTTGCGTCTTGGCGAAAAATATCTTTTTGTCATGGCCTGCCTTTACTTTTTGCCGGCAACAACCAACGGAATTCAGGCATTTTTCCGCGGAACAGGCGACATAAAAATAACCGTAATCTCGACAACATCCCAGATAATTTTCCGCGTAATTTTCAGTTTTATTTTCTGCAAAATGTTTGGAATTATCGGAACAGCCTATGCTTGTCTCGCCGGCTGGATTGCAATGCTCGCAGTTGAACTTCCAATTTTCTTTTTTGCCTGGAAAAATCTAAAAAAAGAAAGTCAGGGCGTTTCTCAATAAAAACTAACTGTTTTTATTGAGCCGGGCTTTTGCGTTATAAAATTGCTGCGCAATTTTTCCGTTCAGCCGCGCAGGCGCGTCCGAACCGCTTACGCGGCCAGCAATCCCTAACGCATGCAAAAAAAATGCAACCTTTTTACAAAAAGAGTGTCTAATTTTTCAGAAAACAAATTCACAAAAATGCGAGGAAAATTATGACACTCAAAAAAGAAAACAAAGCTTTTGAACAAAACAAAAAGTTACCTGTCAAACCTTACACTTTGGGCGAAGAAATTTTCAATTCCGTAAGCCATGGAGCGGGTTCGCTTCTGGCAATTGCAGCAATCGTACTTTTAATTGTTTTTTCGCCAAAAAGACCAATGGTAATTACGAGCGTTTCCATTTACGGCGCATCAATGATTCTTCTTTACACAATGTCTTGTCTTTACCATGCTTTTACAAATATGCGCGTAAAAAAAGTATTCCAAATTTTTGACCATGTTTCTATTTATCTTTTAATTGCAGGAACATACACGCCATATTGCCTTGTAAATCTCGGCGGAGCGTTCGGCTGGACAATGTTTGGAATAATCTGGGGACTTGCCGCTTTAGGAATTACAATCTACTCAGTTTTTGGCAATAAAATGCGAAAAATTAGTTCAATCACTTATATTTTAATGGGCTGGCTTGTTTTAGCCGCTTTTATTCCATTAAAAAACGCATTGCCAAAATTAAGTTTTTCAATGCTTATTTGGGGCGGACTTATTTATACAGTCGGATTTGCATTTTACAGCGCAAAAAGCGTAAAATGGGCACATTCAATCTTCCATCTTTTTGTAATCGCAGGAAGCGTCCTGCACTTTTTCTCTGTCTTTTTTGCAATGAAATCTGCGTAAAATTTTACAGAAGAGCCGCATAAATTCTGTTTGAAAAAAAATCGAATTTACTGCGACTCTTTGTCAAAAGCCTTTTCCAAACTGTCGCTAATTTTTTGCATCTGAATTTCGTTTGTAATATGAAATTTTGCCAAAACTTCCTGATCAAACTGATAAAAATCAATATCTTTTATCTGATAATGCGCAATCATATCCGAAAGATAAACAATTTCGGTCAGCTTTTTAACATTTTCCGGAGCAAGGTCAGGTTCGTGATGATGCCGAATTACAGAAACAATAACTTCCGGAAAGTTCCACTTTTCTGCAATTAAGGCACCAATTTCTCCATGGTTTACACCAGCGACAAGTTTTTCAAAAATATCCGGCTGAATTCCTTTTTGAGCGCAAATGTCTTTTATCCGGTTTATGTACGCAGGATGAGTTGTTTCAAAAATCAATTTTCCCATATCATGCAAAAGACCGCAGATATAAGAATCTTCGACTATAGTTCTATCCGATGAATAAAAATTTCTTGCCAGATTGTAAGTATAAAAAGCTACACGATAAGCGTGTGTCCACAAGGCTTTTGTTTCTTCTCCAAGTGTATTCAAAACATTCATTGAACTTACAGAAAGAATCATATTTTTTATTCCGCGAATTCCTACAAGTTTAACAGCGTCAGAAATACTTCGGCAAGGAGAAGCCAGGGCAAAAGTTGCAGAATTTACAAGTCTTAACAAATCGGAAGTAAGGGAAATGTCGCTGGAAATAAGCGTAGCAATTTCGCTCATTTTCGAATCCGGGTTGTTTAAAAGACGGTTTATCCGCATGACGGAATCTGGAAATTGCGGCAACTCATCAATCAAATTGACAAATTCCCGGCTTACAACACTTAAATTATTTTGAGTTTTTTCGTCCAGCGGAAGAATTATTCTTGTAATTGTTTCGCCATTTTCGCACAAAATCTGGAAATTTTCTTCTGTAAGTCCAATTTTTTCCAGTATCAAAATCATAATTATAAGCCCAAGTCCAGCACCTTCTGTTTCATCAAGAACCTGATTCGTTGCCTGATCAACCGAAGTATACTGCTGAGCCCGGCTGAGTTTGTCATGCATTCGTTTGTATTCTTCAACTGTCAATTCGGAATTATTACGAACTTCAATTTTGATTTTATTGTTGCGCGCCTGAAGAATAAGTTTTACGTAAAGTCCGGCTTTTTTCTGCAAATCAAGGTAATAACGAATATTAGAGAGTGTTTCCCTCTTAAAATTCTTTATACCTTCAGAATATTGCTCTGCGTTAAAAATATCGAGATTTTTCTGCTTAAAAAAGATTCTCTTTGTATTTGCTTTTTTACCGTTTGTCAAAAGCTCGTTCAAACAATACGTCAAATATTCTGACATTTGATTTTGATTCAATTCGTTTAAGAACGCCTTCAACACCGAATCGATATAAGCTTCCATTTCTCGCGGAAGAGTATAAGTCGTTATCGAAAGAGGAATTCCAGCCCTTATGGCCATTTTGATTTTTGACAAATCGAGTTTTACTTTTTTAACAGGTGGCATAGCTATTTATAGATTATAACTCAACTTTTCACTATTATAAACATATGTTTGACGCTTTTCTTTCACAAATGCTAATTGTTTTTTTGTTATTTATAGTCTGTGTAAGATTCTTTTTTGCACGAAATTTAACAATTGACTCTTGCTCTGTTCTTGCTCCAATTGCATTTTTTCTTTCTCTCGCAAATATTTTTTTGTGGAATTTAACCGTACCAAACATCTTTCTTGCAGCTCTTTCATTTATCGTTTTCGCAACAAATTTCCGTGCAATTTTAAGACTTTTTTCAAGAGTTTTTGTCGACAGATATTCGGCTTTATTTTCAGTTTTTAGCATTTTGGAATTGATTTTGATTGTTTTTTCGGCAGTATTTTTGATTTTAAACCGTCCTGTAAAAATTGAACCAAAAAATTTCAATTCAAAAAAAACAGTTTACCGTCTGAGCGGAAGCATTTCTCACGGATTTGAACAACTTTTGCCAGGCGATTTTTTCTACAGCTCAACAGGAACCTTAAAAATCTACGAACCGTTGACAATTTCTTCAGAAAAAACTGAATTAAAGAAAATTTTTTCAGAAAATACAGAAACTACAACGCTTGAACTCCCTGCTCCAACACAAGAATTGACGCAAAAAAAGCAAAAACCAATAATTGTTTTTTGCGGAAGCGAAACTGCCGAAACTCAAGATTATGAACCTTATCTGCTTTTTTTGTCAAAAAAAGGCTTTACGGTTTTAGCGGCAGATTTTTATTCGCATGACTGCCTTTATCTTCCTGGAATTCTCAATTCGCGTATTTTCAGAAAATTTATGTTTTTAAACGACAAAAATAATTTTCAAAAAACCGAAACCATAGCGGCAAAATTAAATCACACAAATTCATACAAAGCGCTCGCGAAACTTGCGCAAAAACTTTATGGAAAAGATTTTCCGCTCTTTTTTGTGTTTGACAGCCTCGATTTTAAGTCAATCTGCCAGATTACAGAAAATGCAGGAGTTCAAACCGCAGGATTTTTCAGTTTAAACACAATTCAAGAATACAAAACTTCAAAATTTGGATTTATCGAACAGACAAATATTCCTCTTGCGAAAAAATACGGACTTTCGAGAGATTCTTCTCTCTTTATTCCACGCTACCTGGCAAATAAAACCGCAGAACAGATAGAATCTGAATGAAACATAAAAAACAAACCGCTCTTTTTTTGAATGTCTACAGCTAATTAAAAACTATAGACTATAAACTTTTATTCTTTTATACTTTCAATTTATGGACACAGAAAATATCGTTGTGGAATTTAAAACAAAAACGTCTCTTTCAAAAAAATTGATTCCACTTATTTTAATGCTTCTTGTAATCGCTGCAGATCAGATTACAAAGCAGTTAATTGTAAAAATTATTCCGCTTACTTTTCCACCAAGCATGGGCTCTTCTTTTTTTGGTGATTTTTTAAGAATTATACACGTTTGCAATCCAGGAATTGCATTCAGCATAGGGCAGGGCTGGTCTTTAACTGCAAGAGCCTTTTTATTCCGCATAGTTCCGTTGTTTGTAATTATCTTAGTGCTTATTGTCTATTTTAGAAACGACGAATTCAGCTCACTTCAAAGATGGGCAATTGCAGGAATTGCCGGCGGCGGACTTGGAAATTTAATCGACCGTTTTTTCCGCAAAGAAGGCGTAATTGATTTTATTGATGTAAAATTCTACGGAATTTTTGGAATGGACCGCTGGCCAACATTTAATGTTGCAGACGCGGCGGTTGTAGTCTGCGGAATTCTTCTTTTAATCTCATTCGCATTTACAGTAAAAAAATCAAATTCAAATAAGGAGACATGATAAAAATTACATCCCTGTATTTTTTATCATTGCAGTTTGTTCAAGCGTTGCTTTCACAAACTATGATTCTCGCCATCCGTGGCTCGCCGCTAACGTGGTGTTTTTATGGGAGAAAAAATGACAACTCACGATAGAACTTTAGTTTTCAATCTTTGCGTCGCACTTTTTAATATAATACTCGGACTTGCAATAGAACTCGTATTGGTTGGAGGAAGTTTTATTTTCCTCTCAAAATTTCCAGTTATTGCAAACGGAATTTCAGTAAATGTTTTGCTTCCTTTTATACTTTTTGCAGGAATCATCCTCGCAATGATGATTAGCGTAAAGACAATAAGCTGGGCAATTAAAAAATTCGAATTGCAAGACAAACTGGAGCAAAAAGCCATAAAACGCTATATCCACGAAGAATTATAAAATTCTTCTGTGCCTTTTAGCCTCAGCAAAAAAAAGACGCAGACATTTTCAAAAATCGATTTGCAAAAAACAGCCTTCAATTATTTCAAAATAATAATCAAAGGCTGTTTTTTTTATTTCAACCAAACTTTCTGTAAATCTTCCTTAAAAAATTTAACAAAAAAACTTATTCTTCAAATTCCTCAAACAGCAGTTCCGACAGTTTTGCTTTTACTCCTGCCTGATGCGCACCAAGCCTGTAAGTCCCTGCCGTCAACGTAATTTTTTTCCCGGCAATGTCTGTACTTCCTGTTTTGGTCTTCGGCAACTCTTCTGTAGAAACAATTTCACCCTCAAAACTCGCTTCTCCGTCTTTTGAAGCAATTGAAATTCCATATTGTTCTTTTTGTGAACTTCCCAATATTTCTGTAACCGTCAAATACATCTTTTTTTCAACCGAAAATTCCACAAATCCCTGCTGTTCTTTACTCTTTAATTCAAGCACCGCAAAATTTTCATCAATTTTTGTACTTACCCTAATATTATTTACAGTTTGAAATCCTTCATTTGCCGCCTGTTTTTGGAATCCGCCGTTTACACCCATTTTATATTCTCCGGCAACTACAAATTCAGGTTGTCCAAAATTTGGACAACCTTCTTCAAAGCAGCATTTTTCCGCTTCCTCCTGGCTTTCGTAGTGAATTCCGCAGTTCAAACAAAAAAAATCGCTTTCGGCAAAATCAATTTTTGCAATTAAATTTCCGCAGTTTTTATTTTCATCTTCATCAACTTCATTTTCAAGCTTTTTACAAACAACCGAACACGAAGAAATTTCAAAATCCACCGTCCAGATTCCAACAAAATACGTTGCATTTGTTTCGGCACTGTCAAGCTTTAAAGTTCCGTTTTCCAGGCAAACTAAATCTTTTAAGGAACCGTCAGCATAAAAAACTGCCAAATTCGGATACAAAGAGTCATTTTCTCCAAGAATAACAGAAATTTCGTAATCATATCCAGCTTCAGTCTTTATTTTTACAAATTTCATTTCGCTTTCAGAAAGAGAAAAATCCCCTGCTTCAACTTCAACCGGAACTGCATAAAAACTTGCAACCGCCGTTTCTTCCGTCAAAATTTCAATTTCCTTAGAATTTTTTCCTTTAGAAACTGTTTTTCCATTTTTATCCAAAAGATGTATTTCAATTTCGCCTTCAGCATAAATTCCGCACGGAATTCCTTCAAACGTAAACACATAATTACTTCCGGGAACATAACTTTCTTGAGAATTTTCCTCAGTTTCAATCTTCTCCGCGCAAGAAAAATCCAACTCTTCCAGCCAGACAAATTCATCGCCACTTTTATATGCCAGTTTTACAGCATTTGTCTGCGTCGCAACAACACGAGTATTTTCTTTTATACTTTTTGCATAATCCGGAACAAAAACCGTAACTTTTGTGCTCCCGTATTCAAAATTTTCATTTTCCGCCATCTCTCCGCTAGAAGAACCATGTGAACAGCCAAACAAAAGCCAAACACAAACCGCCAAAACTAAAATTTCCGCCATTTTCCTAAAATTTTTTCTTTTCATTTTTCCTCCAATAAAAAAATACAAAATTCGATTTCAAGTTTATGGGTGGCTTTTTGTTCCGCTAAGCTGCACAAAAACCGGGCTTTTCGGGGTTCCGCTAACGCTTCATTGGCTATTCGCCAACGGCTTTGCCGCCCCTACAATCCCTGCCACAAACAAAAAAGTCCACTCATAAAAACTTTTCATCTTTCTATATATTTAGTTGCGCTGAATGTCTAAAAATGACAAAAAATTCTTTGTATTCGTTCTAAAAAAGCTTATTTTTTATTTTTAACACAATTAAAACTTTAAAATAAAATTTCTTGTTTCTATTCCCGTGTTTTAGTGATATTATATAAAAAGGTTTTTTAACAAAAAGTTTTAACTTTAAAAATTAATGGAGAAATTTATGATTGGAAATGTAATTGTTGGACAGTCTGGCGGACCTACAGCAGTAATCAATTCATCACTCGCCGGCGTTTATCAAACCGCTAGAGATCGTGGTGCAAAAAAAGTTTATGGTATGCTTCACGGTATCAAAGGACTTCTCGACCGTCAGTATGTTGATTTGTCCCAGAAAATCCGTTCAACAATGGAAATAGATCTTTTAAAAAGAACTCCGTCTTCTTATCTCGGTTCTTGCCGCTATAAGCTTCCTGATGTTGCCAGCGACAAAGCAACTTTTGAAAAAATCTTTGCAATTTTAAAAGAACTCGAAATTGAGTATTTCTTCTACATCGGCGGAAATGACTCAATGGACACAATTGCAAAGCTTTCGCAGTATGCTGAAGAAATCAAAAGCCCAATCCGCTTTATTGGCGTGCCAAAAACAATCGACAACGATTTGGCAATTACAGACCACACACCAGGTTTTGGTTCAGCGGCAAAATTCATCGCTTCTACAATGAAAGAAATTATTCGCGATGGTCTTGTTTACGATTATCCAACTGTAACTGTTGTTGAAGTTATGGGCCGCAATGCAGGCTGGCTTACCGCAGCTTCTGCTCTTTCTAAATCAGAAGATTGCGAAGGAGTTGATTTAATCTATCTTCCAGAAAAACCTTTCAATATCGATATGTTCATTACCCGCGTAAAAGAACTTTCCTCTTCTGGAAAATCCGTTGTTATCGCTGTTTCTGAAGGAATTAAACTTCCTGACGGACGTTATGTTTTTGAACTCGGCCAGCACGCTGATTCAGTCGATGCTTTTGGTCACAAGCAAATGTCTGGAACCGCAAGTTTTCTCGCAACAAAACTTCAGCTTGAACTTGGAGTAAAGGCTCGTGCAATCGAGCTTTCAACTCTCCAGCGTTGTGCCGCCCATATTTCAAGCCGCACTGACATTACAGAAGCTTTCAATGTTGGCGGAGCTGCCGTAAAAGCAGCATTTGAGGGTGAAACAGGCAAAGTTGTTGTTCTTAAGCGCGTTTCTGACGATCCATATATGTGCATTACAGAAACTGCCGACGTTCGCGACATTGCAAATGTTGAAAAGAAAGTTCCTCTTGAATGGATTTCTGGTGACGACCATGTTACAAAAGACTTGATTCACTACATTCACCCTTTAATTCAGGCAGAACTTAGTCCGATTATGGTTGACGGTCTTCCACGCCACTTGACGTTAAACTGCAACTAATTCACTTTTTTGGGTTGAATAAGCCGAATTGACAGGTTCACCGAAATTCGCTTATTCAGCCCATTTTTTTTCCATAACATTTTCAATTATTTTTATTCCTTATCACACATTTTTTCGGTTAGTTGCCACTAAAGTTTTATTTCAATAAAATATATAAATCATGAAAACTTCAAAATTTTATATTTCAACGCTCCGCGAAGCTCCGGCAGAAGCCGTAATCGCAAGCCACAAACTTATGCTCAGAGCAGGAATCACCCGCAAACTCGGAAACGGACTTTACACTTATCTTCCGCTTGGACTGCGCTCACTTTATAAACTCGAACAAATAATCCGCGAGGAATGGAACAATACAGCTGAAGCCCTTGAATTCAAGCCAACAGTAATTCTCCCAGGCGACATCTGGAAAGAATCTGGCCGTTGGGAAACTATGGGCTCACAAATGCTCAAAGCAAAAAACCGCGGTGAACAGGACATGGTTGTTTCTCCAACTGCAGAAGAAGCATTTACTGCGATTGTCCGCGACGGACTCAGTTCTTACAAGCAGCTCCCTGTAAATCTTTACCAGATCAACACAAAATACAGAGATGAAATCCGCCCAAGATACGGCGTAATGCGCGGCCGCGAGTTCATAATGGCGGACGGCTACACAATGAACGCTGACGACGAGTCTCTTGATGAATCATACAAACTCTACGAGAAAGCATATTTCCGCATATTCAAACGTCTTGGACTCAAAATCATTCCAGTGCGCGCGGACTCAGGCGCAATGGGAGGAAGCGGTTCAGAAGAATTCATGGTTGAATCCCCAATCGGCGATGACACTTTGATTATCTGCCCGAACGAAAAATGCGGTTTTGCGGCCAACGTTGAAAAAGCATGGTGCGCTTCGGACGATTCTGTAAACAAAAAAGGCGAAAAACCGTCAAAAACAGAGCTCCCTGTCGAAATAGTAGCAACTCCAAACGTTTTCTCAATCGAAGATATGGAAAAATTCTTTGACGAATCACCAAAAATGTTCATCAAGGCTCTCATTTACCGCGTAATCAACTCATCACTCGACATGACAGGCGCAAACGGCGCAGACAAATGGAAGAGGGTAAAAGACCCTGCCGGCGATTACTATCCACTTTCTTATGTTTGTGTCCTTATCCGCGCAGATTTAGACGTAAACGAAGCAAAACTTGCAGCAACCCTCAAAGCATCAGAAGTTGTCCTTGCAGAGGCAGAAGAAGTTCTTGAATACGCAGGCGCTCCACACGGTTTTGTCGGCCCGGTTACAGCAAAATGTCCGCTCGTAGTTGATTATTCTGTCGTAAAAGACGGCGAGGCAAAAATGCACGATGCAATCGCAGGCTCTGGAAAAGACGGTTATCACATTATTCACGTTGAACCGCTACGCGACTTCGTCCCATACATCAATGCAGACGTCCGCACAGTAAAAGAAGGCGACAAATGCCCTCTCTGTGGCGAAACTTTCTATACAAGAAAAGGAAACGAGCTCGGCCACATCTTCAAGCTCGGTCACAAATACACAAAGTCAATGCACGTAACTTTCCTTGCAAAAGACGGCAAACCGGCAGAACCGACAATGGGCTGCTACGGAATCGGCGTTGACCGCACACTCGCCTCAATCATCGAAAAAAACAACGACGAGAAAGGCATTATCTGGCCAATGTCAGTTGCACCGTTCCAAGTTTGCATCGTTCCAATCAAATACAACGGAGCAATGAAAGAAGTTGCCGACACAATTTACGAGAAACTCACAAAAGCAGGAATCGAAGTCCTTCTTGACGACCGCGACGAACGCCCTGGAGTTAAATTTGCCGATATGGAACTGATTGGAATTCCTCTCAGAATTACAGTCGGCGACAAAAATCTTCCAAATGTTGAATTCAAACCACGCAGCGCAGCCGAAGCAGAACTTGTTCCAGCAGAAAGCGCAGCAGAAAAAGCAATTCAATTTGTAAAAGACGAACTCGCAAAACTTCAAGCATAAACTTTTTTAAGCTCAAAATGCAAATTTTTCAAACTTTGAGTTTAAAAAAATCGTCATCAAAATAAAAAACGGTCATTAAACTAAAACCCAAATCGGCAAAAGCAAAATGACCGTCTTTTTTCACTTTTTTTTCAATCGAGGAAATATGAAATCCGTTCCTTCAAAAAAATCCTTTTTTTCAGTTTTGTTTTTTTCATTTTTTTCTTGTCTTTTTGCGCTTCCGGGCGTAACAAAAAAAATTCCGGATTTGTCGGGACAGTTCGTTTATTACGAAGACAAAAGCTTTGAGCGCGAATCATATTTCGGAATCATTTTTTACGATGAAGGAACTTACGGTCTGCGCTATTTTGCACCGTCAAAAACAGACGTCAAGTCACTTTTACCCAAAAAAGACATTCAAATTCTTTTTTCGCTCGACATTACAAAAAAATACGTTGAGCTCACCGGCGAACGCATAATTTCCGCAATTTCTCCAGAAGACACAGACATAATCAATTACCTTCACGATATGCTTTACGAACTTACAGCCCGCCTCCAAAAAGCTTCTCCAAACGGTTTTATCGAAGACAAAATTACCGTTCCACAGGAATTTGAACAATTTGGCGGCGAGGTAAAAATCAATTTCGACCCGTTCATTCCAATTTTCAACGTAAAATCAATCGAAGACTCAACTGGAAAAATCGTTTTTAACCTTGTAACCGCAGGTCAACTTTCTTCTTCTTCCGACGAAAATTTCAGTGCATTTGAAGGACTTCCTGTAAAAACCGAAGACCAGCATTCATTTTCACTCAACAAAAAAGCCGAAAAACAAAAAATCACCTATAAAAAAACTTCCGGCTTCACCCAAAAAATCACTCTCGACAGTCAGTGGACAGCAAAAGCCGAAAATTTTTACACACTTTCAAACAGCGCAATTCTCGCTTTCGACATAATCGACCTTTCAAAAACCGATTCCGCACAAAAAGCAACCGTTTCCGACACTCTTTTACAAAAATTCACACTCGGCACAGACGGAACTTATCCTTATTCTCAATTGCAAAAATTAGAAACCGCATCTTCAGGAACAAAAGTGTCAAACTTGTTTTTTAACGACATTTCAAAATCTTTCACGCGTGACTTCAAAATTTTGACACATCTCGACGAAAACCACCTCGCAATAATGTCTTTGACCGTTTTTCAAGGAGTCTATAGCAAAAACAGCAAATATTTCGATTCAATTATAAAATCGTATTCGGCAAAATAATTTTTTGAATTTTTGGGTGGCTTTTTGCATCGCAAAAATCGGGCTTTTCAGGGTTCCGCCTTTCGGCTCCAGCCGCTTCCTTCACTCGCTGCTCTCGTTCAGTCCAGTGTCCGGCTTCGCCGCCCTTACAATCCCTGCCACATTTTTTTAATTAAAACTTGAACGCGAAAGCGGACTTCCAATCCAAATTCCTTCACTTCCCAAATACTCTTTTTTCTGACCTTCAATCAAAAACTGCACGCTGTTTACCGTTCCAAATTCTGTCGCAGTATAAACAATCTGCATAAGCTGAGCCTGATAACCGTCCATTCCGACCGTATTAAACTCAAATTGCTCATTAAAATTCAAATAGGCAATACCATCACGCACAGAAGCCGACAAAAGCCTTGTTCCCTCAGGAATCAAACTTCTATAACCGCGAGCACTTTCCTGCGCATTTGGTCCAGCAAGCAAAATATTCATATTAGTCACAAGCGGCGAATCATTTTTTTCAACAGCCCGCGTAATCATTTTTCTGCTCAAAGTTCCATCTTCGCCAATATAAACAAAATAAATTTTTTGGTTAGTTACAGTAATAGTTTTCTTTTCAGGAGCTTTTGTTTTTTCTTCTTTTTTTATATTTGCCGGAGAATTTTCCGTGCTTTTTTCTTGTTTTCCCTCATTTTTTGCAACTTGCGGTTTTTCTTCCGTTTTTTCGGTCTTTTTTATTCCTTCACTCTGATTTTGTTTTTTCTGGTCAGGAACATCTTCATTTGCCGATTTATTTTCATCAAATTTTTCAACCGAAGGCAACACTTCTGTTCCCAAGTTTTCTTGAGAACTTTGCTTTGTTTCTGTTTTCAATTCAATAACGGTTTCAATTTCCGGTACTTTTTTTTCTTTTACTTCATGCTTTTGAATAAATTCCGGAGTGGTTCCAAAAAGGCGTTCAAAAAATCGCGTCGTTTTTAAATTTGAATATATATCGTCCTGTTTTACCAAAAATACAATTAAAAGAATCAAAAATCCAAGAATCCAGCAAGCAAAAGCCAATCCTGTCGAGTTTTTTCTATTTTTTTCATTTTTTGCCATATCATCTAGTATAATTGACACCAAATTAAAAGTCCACGCAAAGCCAGCCGAAGTTTTACAGAAGCGAAAAATTTTCATAATTCTACTTGTTCCATTTTCTTTTAAACATTAAACTAATATCCGTACGAAATTTTAAATTGAGGCGATTTATGGATAAAAAAGGTGCTTTCTACGAACACAAAGAATTTGATTTAATTACTTTTGGAGAAACAATGCTTCGTCTTTCTCCTCCAGTAAATGAACTTATTTACAAAAGCGACTCTTTTAAAAAACATGCGGGCGGAGCAGAACTCAATGTTGCCTGTGGAGTTTCTCTTTTAGGCTGCCGTTCTGGAATTATCACCCGTCTTCCAAAAAATCAACTTGGAACTTTCATCAAAAACCGTATCCGCTCATCTTCTGTCAGCGATGACTTTATCATTTGGGACGAATCTCCAGAGGCCCGTGTCGGAATTTATTTTTACGAAAACGGAGCTTATCCGCGCAAACCGACAGTTGTTTACGACCGAAAAAATTCTTCCATCACAAAAATCAAGGAATCTGAAATTCCAGAAGACATTTATAAAAAAGCAAGAATGTTTTACACGTCAGGAATCACTCTAGCTTTGAGCGAAGCAACTCGTAATCTCGCAATCAACATGATAAAAAAATTCAAGGCAGAAGGGACTCAGATTGCGTTTGACGTAAACTACCGTGCAACACTTTGGGACGAAGAAACAGCCCGCGAAACAATTAAACACGTTCTACCTTATGTCGATGTTCTTTTTATTTCCGAAGAAAGTTGCCACCGTATGTTCCAAATGAAAGGAACTCTCGAAGACATGCATAGGCAGTTCTGTCGCGATTATCCAAATATTCAGTTGATTGCAACTTCACAACGCGAAGTAATCAGTCCAAAAGTTCATTCATTTGGTTCGACAGTGTATTTAAAACGTCTGGACAAATTCTATCGTGAAGAACCTTACAAAGACATTGACGTTGTTGACCGCATTGGTTCTGGCGACGCTTATTGTGCTGGCGTTCTTTTTGGACTTCTTCATTACGATGATGCTCAAAAAGCCGTTGAATTCGGCAACGCAACTTGTGCTACAAAAAATACAATTTTCGGAGACCTTCCAGTTTCCGACTTCCGCGAAATCGAAGCGATTATCAAGGCTCATCAGACAAAAGGCAAACAGTCAGAAATGAACCGTTAACAAAAATATCTTAAAAAAAATCGGTGGTTTAAGGGCAAAAAAATCTCTTGACCACCGATTTTTTTATATACTTATTGAATAAATTTTCCTTCTAAAAAAAAGTGCCAGACATTGCAAATAAGTTTTTTATTTTCTCATCTCATACAAGACAATTGCGGCCGCCTGCGCAACATTCAAACTTTCAATGGGACGCTCAGCGCTTTTTCCAAATGTGCTTGTATTAGGAATTATAATAAGTTCATCACAATTTTCTTTTACCTGTTTTGAAATTCCGTGCTCTTCATTTCCAAGAACTATTAAAGCCGATTTATTTGCGCTTAATTCTTTTAACTTTCCTACTGGCTGAGTTGCATTTACATCTGTACCAAAACGAAGCATTTTTCCTTTCATTGCTTCCAGCAAACGGACTATCGACTTTACAGAATAAATATTTACATATTCCATTCCGCCTTGCGCAACCCGGTACGAACTTGTTGTAATCGAAGACTGAGCTTCATCCAAAGGAATAATAACATTTTTAACACCAAAAAAAGCTGCGCTTCTTACAATCGCACCAAGGTTATTTGCATTACCAACGCGGTCAAGGATCAAAGCAGTCTCTTTTTCGTGCAGCCATTCGTTAGTCACATCGCTGTCCAAAGGGTTAATTTCCGGCTGCTCAATCATTGCAACCACACCCTGATGGTGAACACTTCCGCAAAGTTTTTCTAATTCATTTTCATCTTTTACTTTATTGTACGGAGCCTTTCTTTTTGCAAGTGATCTACATAATTCCCCAAAAGAATTCATTCTTTCTTCAGTATAATAAAACCGTCTTATTTTCTGGGGATTTTCTTTTGCAAGTGCTTTTACAGCCTCAAAACCACAGACTGCAAGTTCTTTCTTTTGTGTATTTTTCATATATTGAATATAAATCAAATTTAAATAAAAAAAAAGCGGTATCTTTCGACACCGCTTTTCGGGTTTTACTAATTTTACTAAAACTAGTAAAGAAGGTTCATTTCCTTCATCTTAGCAATACCAGCCTGTTCCCAAGCCTTTCCACCCATGTTGTTGAATTCTGCCAACCAAGCATCCCAGTTAGCTTTTGTAAGCTGGCGTTTGCCTGTCATAAATTCAACTACACCCTGTTCATAGAAACGCTGAAGGTCAGCATCTGGAAGAGGGAGAAGAGAAGCGCCAATTACTGGTGTCCATGGTTTAGACTGCATTTCGCGGAGAGCCTTCAATGAAGAAAGCTGTTTCTTTGAAACTGCTGTTGTATAAGTTGGGTAACGAGACATAAGTTCAGCATCTGAGTTGTAGTAAACCATGTTGCGGAGCTGAGTCAAAGGCTGCATCTTTGGCTTAGAGAAAGCCATGTTCTTATCTGGAATACCATCTTTTGTTGGTGCACCTGTTTTTGGATCAAGTACATAGTTTACACCTTCAACACCGTATCCAAGGAGATAGTAACCTTCGTCAGAAGACATCCATTCAAGAAGACGAGCAATCATCTGTTTCTTTGTAATAGTCTTTTTAGTTCCATCAACATCTTTCCAGTTCTTGATTGTCTGGTCAGCGTTTCTTTTTGCTACACAGTAGCGGCGGTAAGCCTGATCATAAACACCAGCAGCTGATTTTCCTTTTGGTCCAACAGGTGGATCAACGATAATCAATTCACCTTTAGGGAAGTTCTGATCGAATGGAGCATAGTTAGATTCTGCAAATGCAGCAGCGTTCTGTTCACGGAAGATACCGAATTTTCCCTGTTTCCAAGAAGCACGGTAGTCATCCTTTTTATAAGCTGTCCAGTTTGGATCTATAACCTTTGCATCAATGATTTTCTTGAGGAATTCAAGAGCATCGTAATATTCTGGTTTGTTGATGTTAAGACCTGCGCCGTCTTTAGACATAGACCAAGTTCCAGCAACACCAAATGCACCGAACCATGGGTCAAAACGAGCACCAAGACCTTCACACATTGGCTTAAGTTCGATATACGCGCCGAGACCGTATGTATCGTTCTTTCCGTTTCCATCTGGATCTTTGAAAGTAAATGCTTTCATTACTTCGAAGAATTCATCTGTTGTCTTAGGAACTTTGAGTCCGAGTTTGTCGAGCCAGTCTTTGCGGATAAGAATACCTTCATTACGAACGATTGTACCTGGCTGATCAAGACCATAGCAAACACCGTTTACTGTAGAGTGCTTGCGGGCATCTTTATCATAAAGCTTTGCAGTGCGGTTAGGCATCATTGCAAACATATCATCTACAGGAGCAAGAAGTCTCTGTTTTGTCAAAATCTGGAAACAGTTATCGCTTACCATGAACAAGTCAGGAAGAGAGTTTGCAGCACCAGCAGCGTTGATTTTTGTATCCTGGTCAGATTCGTTTGAAGGAAGAGCTGTTATAACCAAGTTAATTCCGAGCTTTTCCTTAATAATTTTATAAGCAACCCAGTCAGCAGGTGGCGGACCAGCTTCTGTTACAGCAGCACCGTACCAAAGTTCAATGTCAACTGTACCGTCTTTGTTTGCCTTCCATTTTTTTGCAGCAAAAACTGGAGAAGCAACTGTAAGAACCAAAGCGATGAGCGCGAGATTCTTGAAAAAGTTTTTCATTTTATCCTCCTTATATTGAATCGAATGAAAACAATTTTATAAATAAAAATATCCGATTTTAAAATCGCGATACCTTAATTATAGCACAAAAAATTGACCAGACAATATTTTTTTATCATCTGGTCAAGCAAATGCAGTATTAAAACTTAGCCCTTAACAGAACCAAGCATTGTACCCTTTGTAAAGTATTTCTGAATAAATGGATAAGCAATAATCATAGGAATTGCCGACATAAATACAGAAGCCGCCTTAATAGCCTGTACAGAAGCATTTCCGAAAGCGTTTACTTCAACGTATTCGTTCATACCAGAAGCCATCAAAATGTTGCGGAGCAAGATTGGAAGTGGCTGCAAGTAAGCTTCGTTCAAGTAAAGCATAGCGTGCATGAAGTCGTTCCAGAAGTTTACAGCGTAGTACAAACCAATTGTCATAATGATTGGTTTTGACAACGGAAGAATAATAGACAAAAGAACATACCATTCAGCAGCACCATCAATACGAGCAGATTCTTTCAAAGATTCAGGAATTCCTTCAAAGAAACCACGCATAATCAAACAGTTGTATGTACCAATTGCACCAGGCAAGAAGATTGAAGCCAAATGGTTTGTAAGATGAAGATTTGTTACAACAAGGTATGTTGGGATTACACCAATATTAAACAAATATGGAATAAGCACAAAGTAGTTAAGGATTTTGCGTCCTGGAAGATCAGAAACTGACATACAATATGCCATAGGAACTGTAAGAGCAAGAGCAGTTACAACACCGAATGCCATAATCTTCAAAGAGTTCCAAAATGCTGTAATAAATCCAGCGTTACCGAGCAAAGCTTTGTAAGCAGAAACATCCCATTTCCATACAGGAAGGAACATACCTTCAAAGTTTGTTCCAAGGAATGAGTTTGGACGGAAAGAAAGTGTGATTGTAGACCACATTGGGATCGCAATAATTACACCAACAAAAATAAGAAATGCATTGATACAAATATAGAATGTGCGATCGCCTGCAGTAAGTTTTACTGTACTTGGTTTTGTCATTTTAGTCTCCCTTAATTACAGAAGTGAAGAATCAGCAAGTTTTTTAGTAACAGCGTTAGATGCCATTACGAGAAGCATACCGATTACACCCTTGAAAATACCAACGGCAGTAGCAAGAGCAAACTTGAACTGCAGAAGACCCTGACGATATACCCAAGTATCGATAATATCGGCTACAGAATATACAGGAACAGAGTACAACATGAACATCTGGTTAAATCCAGCATCAAGAACTGTACCGAGTTTAAGAAGAACTACGGTTACAATTACTGGCTTAATAGACGGAATTGTAATATACCAAACACGCTGAACAGCAGATGCACCTTCAACCATTGCGGCTTCAAACAATGAAGGGTCAATTCCCATCAAAGCAGCAATAAAGATAATTGCAGCCCATCCCATTTCCTTCCAAGCATCAGAAATAATTACAATAGCAGGGAATGTATGAGTGTTTGTAAGAAAATCTACTGGATCACCGCCAAAAAATTTAACGATGTCGTTTACCATACCATCACCAGGAGCCAAAAGTACAAGCAAGATACCGTACATAATAACCCACGAAAGGAAGTGCGGAAGATAAGCAAGAGTCTGTACAACTCTACGAAGAATGTCATGTGTACATTCATAAAGAGTTACAGCAAGAATAATTGAAAGCGGAACACTGATTACAAGTTTTAACAAACTGTAAAAAATTGTGTTGCGAAGCAATTCACCAAAATAGAATGACTGGAAGAAGTCTACAAAATTGCGGAATCCAATCCAGCTACTTCCCCAAATTCCATCTGAAGGCAAAAAGCTTTTAAAAGCAATCTGTCCGTTCACAATTGCACCATACTTCAAAATAGCATAGTAAACAGCTGGGATAACGAGCAGTGCATAAACAGAATAGTGTCTCTTAACATCTTTCCAAAGGTTTTTCTTTGGAGCTTTAAGAGCTGTTGTTTCTTGTGCGATCATATTTAACCTCAGTTCTTTTATAATAACTTTTTTTATATAAAATTGACAAGCGTTTTATTGGACAAAAACGAACTATGCTTAAAAAATTCTTACTGTTTTGTCCGAATTTTTCCAGGCGGAATACCGTAGACCTTTTTAAACACTCTGCAAAAATATGCCTGATCCTGAAAACCAGATTTTTCTGCAATTTCGTAAATTGTATCATTCGTTTCAAGAAGCATTTTTGTCGCAAGGAAAATTCTATAACGATTTAAGTATTCCCAAAGCGAAAGTCCAATTTCTTTATGGAAAATCCTTGTTAAATAATCTTCGCTAACGTGAACGGTGTCAGCAAGTTTCCATCTTACAATCTGCTGAGAAGCGTTTTTGTTAAGATAAAGTATCGCCTTTTTTACCAGCGCGCCTGTATGAGGCGGCATAATTTCATCACCTGAGAGAATTTCGCGGATTCTGCTGTCAAACTGTTCAGAATCAGCAGCTCCGCTATTGCACAAAATAATTCTTGGATGAGCGCACAAAAGCTCAACTTCTTCTTCGGAAGAAATTGTTTCCGGCAAGACGATAATCGGCACAAGGACAGTTTTTGGATTTTTTCTGATTTTCTTAATGCTTTCTTCATCAATTGATTCAAAAACAATCAGCGAAGGTGTAATTTCTTCAAGAATATGCTCAAATTCCGCCATTGACTGAATTTTTACGCTGTTAGAGTCGGTTGCCCAAGTTCCATAATTTGTACGTTTTGCATTTATGAATAAAACCGGAGCAGATTTTTGAGCGCGAACCTTCGATTCAAGCATTTCAACAAAATTATGGCTTATAAGCTCGTGACTGTAACACAAAATCGGCGCACGGAAAAGATTTTCGTTATGTCGCAAACTGTAAACCTTTACCCATTCGTCAATCGGAGCATTGTCAGACCGCCAGTAGAGAATTGCATTTTCGAGCTTGCCATCAGCCAGAGAGTCAAAATTTACAACCGGCATATCGAAAATTTCCGAAATTGTTTCTTTAGAAGAAAGGTTTATGACATTTTTCGGAGACTTTTCCATTTTTACCGGCGGAAGTCCTGCAAGATTAGGCCAAGGCAAAATTATTGAAAGCGATTCATCATCAATTTTTTGAACTTCGCCGTACTGCAAAAGAATAATCTTTTCTGCCAGCAAGAATTCCGGATCTTTCCAATCAAGATGCTTTGTCTTTAAGTCGATTTTTAAGCCTTCATATCCGGCAGAAAGCGACATTGAGCCTTTTCCATCGCCAAAAAAAGTAAGAAGGGCTTTTTTTAAGCGGTCAGGATCTCCGTAAACAAGTGGAAATTTCTGGTCTAAGGAAGCAACAACACTTCCCGGCAAAACTTGACGAATGTCAAAAAGCTTTTTATCCATCGGCAAATCGTCAACCTGAGAACGGGTAAGCTCAACAAGAGTAACGGTCTTATGCAGCTGAGACTGAATTTGAGAGCGAAGGAATATCAGCTGCTCAGTAAGAATATCCTGATCAACAATGCCTTTTTCGATATTTCCCTGCATCTGGAATATTTTTGCAGACAAATCTTTTAAAGGATCGCAAAGCTCACTTCCAACATTTGCAAAAAACTCAGTTTTAGCAAATTCCGCTTTTTCGGCTTTTTGACGCGCCTTGTCAATTTCTTTAAATAGAAGAATGTTTTGAATTGTATTTCCAACCGAAACCCTCAATCCTTCGTAAACGCTTCCATCGCAGTCAGAATAGCCATTTATCATATAGCCGAGCGGTTTATTTTCCATAAAAAGCGGCTGAACAAGATAAACTCCATATTCAAAATCTTTTTTAAATTCTTCCGGAACCAAAAGTTTTGAAGAAAAAAGCTTTTCCTCAAGACAAAGCTCGCCAGAAGGATTAAATCCACCGACATATCTTGAAGTTCCGTCTTCTTCATAAAGAACAAGAGCCGTGCTTCTAATTCCGATTTTTGGCAAATAATCCGAAAGAATTTTCATCAAAGCGTCAAAATCATGGGCAGCGAGCAGGGCGCTTTTTAGCGAGCTTACAATCGACGCATTTTTTTCTCTAAAAGTCCGAAGCTCGCAAATTTTTCGCTGAACCTGAGGAATTATCAAATTTACAGTGCTGATAACCTTTGTTACATATTCTTCCGGCAAAAATGTCGAATTTTTAAGAAGGCGCAGTGCCTCGTACAAAGTAAAAAGTTCACCGTCTTTCTTAAAATACGCCGTCAAAACGTCGCTCAGACGGCGATAGAAATCCGACTGATTATTTTCAAACAGCGCTTCAAAAAGAGGCTGAATAAGTTCTTCGCGCTCTTTTTCGTCCGCATGAAAGAGCTTTGAAATTGCCTCAACAAAATCATCACGATTTTTTATACGTTTTTTTGAATCATAAAAATTCTGAAGATGCTTTAAATTATTACAACCGCAGCTTTCACGGATTACAGGATATGCCGGCAAAACCGTATCTTCAACTTTTTCACCATTCAAAAGCCGAACAAGCTTCTGATAAGCGACAATTCCGAGTTTTTCCATTGGCATATGAACCGTAGAAAAAGAAACAGAACTTACGCGGCTTTCTACAGAATCATTAAAACCGCCGCAAATATAATCTTTTGGAACCTTGTAGCCGTGTTTTTCAAAATATTCAACTGAAGCAAGGGCAATTATATCGCTGGCGCACAAAAGCGCGTCAAAATCTTTTCCAGGAACCAAATTTCTTTCATTATAAAGCTGAACTGCGCCTTTTTCGCTTTCGTACCAATCCATATAATCAGAAATCAGATTTTCGTCTAAAATTCCGGCTTCTTTTACAGCATCAAAAAAACCGCGAAAACGATCCTGAGCCGAAGTATGATTTTTTGGGCCGCGGATAAATGCAATCTTTTTTGCGCCATGAACTTCAATCAAGTGTTTTGTTAATTCCTTCATTCCTTCGTAGGCGTCAAAAGAAACACTTGGCGCGCCGTCAATTTTTTGACCGATAGTTACAAATGGAAGATTTCCAAATTTTTTATGAAATTCAACACTTTTTTCGTAAGAAACGCCATTGCTTATGCTCGAAGCCCAGCTTATCAAACCGTCAAGATTTTCCGAATTAACAAGTTTATAGATTTCGTTAAAGAGATGATTTGCGCCAGAATCGCTTAAATTGCTTCCAGGAAAAATAAAAAACGAACCTTTTTCTTGAGAAGCGTAATTTGCAAGTTTAAACCAAAACTTTAATGACGATCCAAAATGAATTGTACTCAGAGCAAAACCGATTCTTTTTCCAGACGTGCCGATATTCAAATTTTCCCCCAAAATATAATCATACGGATTTTAGTATTATGTCGTTTTTTTTACAAGTGCTTCCGTTATTGTACAAAGGATTTAAAATATTTTAAAGTTTTTTGGAGCGCATTATTTTTACAAACCCGCTTTCCACCCTTCCGCTTTCGCTCCATTTCCTCCGGAAACTCCGGGGTTCCAATCGGGGCTATAAAATTTCCTCTAATTGAAAGTCTTATCCATAAATGATAAAATCAGACATTATTTTTGGAGGCTTCTAAAATGGCATTAAAGTCTATAAAAGACGTTGTAAAAACTGTAAAACGTCCAGAAAAAATTCTTCAGTTTGGCGAAGGCGGATTTCTCCGCGCATTCGTGGACTGGCAGATTGATATTGTAAACGAAAAAACTGACTTCAACGGAAATGTTGTAATCGTTCAGCCGCTTGAAAAAGGCATGGTTGACGCGATGAACGCACAGAACAACCTTTACACAACTGTTCTCCGCGGAATGAAGGACGGAAAGCCGACTGTCGAGACACGCACAATCAACTCTATCAGCCGCTCAATCAACCCTTACACAGACTACGACGACTACATCGCGCTCGCTTCAAGCCCGGACTTGCGCTTTATCGTTTCAAACACAACAGAAGCCGGAATCCGCTTTGACGCAGAAATCGACGGCGTTCCAGTAACTCTCGACCAGAAGCCACAGAAAAACTTCCCTGCAAAAGTTACAGCATTCCTTTACAAGCGTTTTCAGGCATTCAAGGGAGACGTTTCAAAGGGAATGATCCTTATTCCTTGCGAGCTTTCTGACCAGGCCGGTCTCAACCTCAGAATCAACATTCTCCGCTACGCAGAAATGTGGCAGCTCGGCCCAGACTTCATCAACTGGTTTGACGAGGCTTGCGATGTCTGCTCTTGCTTGGTAGACCGCATTGTTCCAGGATATTTCCCGCTCCTCACAAAAGAAGAAGACGGAAAAACACAGGCAGAGCATATCTGCGAAAAACTCGGCTACGAGGACAAGCTTCTTGACTCAGCAGAGCTTTTCCACTTCTGGGTTATCGAGTCTAAAAAATCACACGAGGATGAGCTTCCTCTCGTTAAGGCTGGACTTTCAGTTAAATGGGTTCAGAACATGGACTACTACCACACAAGAAAAGTACGCATCTTGAACGGCGCGCACACATCTTCTGTTTTGGCAGCTTTCCTTGCAGGCTCAAACTACGTTCAGGACATTGTTTGCTCTGAAAAAGTTGGAACAGGATTCAACACACCAAACGCTGACGCTCAGAAATTTATGCGCAACGTAATCTTCAACGAGATTATTCCTTCAATCGACGGAGATCAGGAAGACCTCAAAGAATACGCTGAGAACGTATGGTCACGCTTCCAGAACCCGTTCAACCCGCACCGCTTGATCGAAATTTCTTTGAACTCAGTTGCAAAATACTGGACACGTTGCTTGCCTTCTGTAACACAGTACATCGCAAAGAAAGGCTCAGTTCCAAAGCTCCTTTCATTCTCAATCGCAGCTTTGATTGCTTTCTACAACGGAACAGAAATCAAGACAGACGACAAAGGCGCGAAATATCTTGAGTCAAAGAGAGAAGAGGGCGTTTATCCTAACAAGGACACTCTTCCAGTTCTCGAATTCTTTGCGGCTCTCAACAAAGAGACAAAAGACGCAAAGGAAATCACAAAGAAAGTTCTTACAAATGTTGATTTCTGGCACGAGGACCTCACAAAATACGCAGGCCTTGAAGAAAGCGTAGCAAAGAACCTTGCAGACATTCAGAAAAACGGAATGAAAGCAGCTCTTGCAGAGATTGTAAAATAGTTAATTTAAAATACTATAACAGCAAAAAAGGCTGTCCTGATTTTTAGGACAGCCCTTTTTTGCTGCAGAACTAGCCAACGTTATTTTGCATTGCGAACAACGCGGAAGGTACAGCGGCCTAGGGAGAGTTTACCGTCGTCGTAGTAACGCTCGGCAACACTCGCATAGTCGGCTTCGCCAAAAAAGTATATCGAATCTTCGTCATAGAGCATACAATTATTTTTGTTATAGAACGAAACACCGCCGCGTAGCCAGAAACTATGGTTCCGATCCTTGACTGAGATTGCCGTGTCGCTTGATACCAAATTACTGTTCCAGCACCATTCCCAAAGGATTCCGCACATGTCGTAAAGTCCGTAACCGTTTGGCTTTTTGCTCTTTACATTTCTTGTTAAGAGAGAATTTGTACACCATGCAACTTCTTTTATGTCGTTGCTTCCGGCATAGGTGTAGCTTTCACCGCCACGCGCTGCCCATTCCCATTCAGCATCTGTCGGCAAACGGTAGCCGTTTGCTGAAAAATCACACGTTATAATCTTTACATCTCCCCGATATGCTCTCGCTGGACCTGGCTCTCCGTCAAATAAATAGCAAGGAGTTAAGTTTTCTTTAAGAGAGAGTAAGTTGCAGTACATAAGCGCATCATATAAGCTGACATTGTTTACAGGGTTGTTTTTTCCATTCTTCTCGAAAGACTGGGCAGTACTTCGGTCATTTCCAACAACAGCCTTGAATTCTCCGCGTGTTACAGGATGGTCACACATGTAAAACGAGGCGATTTCAAACTTACGTCCTTCTTTGAATGTAAATGAACGCGGAGTCCATTTTTCTGTTCCGTCAATTGAAACGGCAGGAATTTTTACAAATCCTTTTGGAATTTTCTCGCTGTAGCCAGAAACTGCAAGCCACATTGCCGCAAGCACGGCAAAAACCTTTGATTTTTTCATTTTTATTACTCCTATAAAAAATCTATTTAGAGATTGCCGTATCAAGCACGACAATCTATTGTAAAATTTCAATAGATTATCGGGTCAAGCCCGATAATGACAGAATCGCTATGACATTCCCATGTTAAACACGGCAATGTCATTTAGAAATTATTAGAAAAACTCCATCTTCTCCTATTTTCCACGGCGCGAGACAATTTCGTTTACGCGCTTTATTTCGCCTTCCGCTTTTGTTGCAAAGTCTGCGTACACTGCGCTGTTTGCCATTTGCATTGCTGTAATGTACGGAATCAACTTGTCGTTTATTAAAGAAAGAAGAGGCTTTTTTAGCGAAGAGGCGCTTTCTGTTTTTACGCTGGAAGCCGCATTGTACTCGTCGCTTGCCTTTACAAATGAATCCTGAGCAGAGCGGATTTGCTCCAAGATTTCCTTTATTCCGTCGAGCGCGCAAACCGTTTCTTCTTCATTAGAAAAATCTTCCAGAAGGCTTTCAATCAGCGAAGACTCGCTTACATAGTTTGCCGTTGTGATTGATTTTCCGTACTTGTCAAAAACAGCCTTGAGTTTTTTCGCCGCCTCTTTTTTTGCCGCAACTGGAAAAACCTCATATCCGTCCAAAAGCGTCGAAAGATTTTTTACAGCCTCATCTCGCACGCCGTCAGCCTCTTCAAGATTGCTTAGAACTTTGTCCTTCTTGATTGCAGTTGTAATCGCAACAGAAAGCTTTTCAATCTCATCCATCACGCTCTTCAAAAACGCATCCGAAGAAACTCCCTCATCCGCCTTGTAAAGCCGCACAAGCGCATCGCTAAGCCCGTCAACTTCCGTTACACGAACCTTAGAAATTACTTTATTCATTCAACCTCCAACTCCGACTCTAAAGCCGGCAATTTTTATTTATTACTGTCATTTTGAGTCTGCTCCGAAAATCCAGCTATATATTCCTGTCATTTTCGGGCTTGACCCGGAAATCCGCTGAAAATTTCCAACAGATTCCCGTGTCGCAGCACGGGAATGACATTTCATGTTTACTGCGGAATTATTCCGAAGGCACTAAACAAAGCCTCGGCGCGGATTTTTTCCGAATACTCCCTAAAAAGAAAGTCTGCCCGCGGAATTTTTCCGAAAGCTCCCCAGACAAAAAAGCCGCTTTCGGAATTTTTCCATAGTCCGCCAAAACAAAAAGTCTGCCAATGGAATTTTTCCGAAACCTTCCCAAGAAAAAAAACTGCATTCGGAAAAATTCCGTTTAAACGCAAAAAGACCGCCATGCCCTGAAAAAATTTCTTTTTCCAAGACACAACGGCCTTTCTGCAATTATAAATATTGAAAGTGTATTATCTGTTCTGTTCTGTTCTGTTCTGTTCTGTTCTGTTCTGTTTCAAGATTGTGCCTCTCCGATTTTTCCTGTCAAGGACGAGTATAACATATTTAATGCGATTTGTACAAACAGCTCAAACTTCGAGTTTTGA
>ERZ808278.267-NODE-267-length-40618-cov-28.902497_pt1 | contig 40618 bp, 45 predicted proteins | sample MGYA00521239_ERZ808278 | MGnify/ENA primary metagenome ERZ808278 (study PRJEB31516, sample SAMN03275600) | gut metagenome | biome: mammalia-associated habitat; material: feces | host: Papio cynocephalus | place: Kenya | collected 2012-07-17 ... | reverse complement strand
TGCATGGATTGCCTTGAGCATCCTTGACACCTCACGCGTATGCTTCCGCGGGGTTGCGGAGAACACGTTCCGGTAAAAATGTACCGTACAACTAGTGAATACAAGAAAGAATATGGAGAGGATGATATCATAAGATATTACAACAAAAACGGGTCTTACGTTGGGATTGAGGAATATCTTCAAATAAGAATGGAAGAAAGAGAAGCAGAGAAAAAATCTAAATTTAATTAATCCCAACAATGTTGGGGTGCAGTTTGTGACTGACACTGAAAATGTTTTAAAAACGAGGGACTGATGTATGTCTGGCAAAATTCTTGCACTTGAAAAAAACATATGGATACAAGCATATCAAATCCGTAATTTTGAACTTGGCGTTTTACAGAAAAAAACGCCGTGGATCCTAAGCAAGCACATTAACTGCTACTATGACCCTAAAGCCATGGGAATATTTAATCACTGTATGCCAGAAAAACGATACTTTGCAAAGAGTAAGGCGTTAATTGTTCAAAAATATAGGTTTGATAAGAGCTTTTTGTCTCTTGATATTTTGAACTTTGTGCAGTGGGCTAAGAACCTCATAGATGGTGGCTGGTACATCATGGGTTATTACGATGAGTACTACATTCCCGAAACAGCCAGCTATCAATACAGGCATTTCCGACATACAATGTTGATTTATGGTTATGACGATGAATCACAATTGTTTTACGCCATAGGATACACCAGTGATAGAAAATACCGATCGCATTGCCTTACCTATGACGAGTTTATATCTTCCATAGGTGTTGATTTTGATCGAAAAACTGAGCCATATGTAAAACGGGATATAGAAAAAATTGAGTTTGATGCTTTTCGATTGAATCCTGATTGTGATTTTACATTTGATCTGAGTCAGGTTTATATCTCGCTTCTTGACTACATAAATTGTGAAGATAGCGGGTACAGACACCAGAGAGGGCTTAAATACGGGTTTGACTGTGAAAATGAATTTATTAATTATATAAAGGCTCAAAAGGGTAATGATCTTGACGAAAGATACAGTCGGTTATTTATGGAGCTTAAAGAATTAATGGTCAGACGATTGGAGTATCTTACAGGTGAACAAGTTGTTTTACAAGAAATTTTGCCTGAGTATCAGAAAATATGCGAACAACAAAAAACGGTACATTTGCTTTTTATCAAGTACAACCTGACGATGGACGAAAGAATAATTGATCGACTTGCTGATAAAATGAGCAGCATAATCGAAGCCGAAAAGAATATTTTACCGCGAATCACAGACGAAATATATGCTTGTCTTGTAAAAAAACACAATGAGGAGTATTTATAATGGTGGATGTAAATATTTTAGACGATGTAAAGCTCCCGATTTGTACTTCTCCTGTTGTCAGAGAAAACTTTCTTGCCATGGAGTACAGTGTCTTTCAGGCATATGAGAGAGATCTGACGCCTGTGCTATGCAATTATTACATAAACATTGTATCCGGTCAAGACAAACGCATCCAATTTTCGCATTTGCATGAAGACAAATGGCTTGTTAAAGAAAAAATCATGCATCAGCATCATATGACATAGCACAGAGAGATGTTTGAGGACAATCAAGATGAGCTGATCGATATAATTCAAAAGCTGATTGCCGGTGGCTACTACTTAACCGGAAATTACAATGCTTTTTATATTAAAGCCAAACCTGCATATAAGTGCTATGAGACGAACACGGTATATTTGATATATGGATTTAATCAAAAAACGCGGCACTTCTATGCTATTGGCAAAACTTCAAACAGCACCTTTGAACCGTATGAAATAGGATATGACGAATACATTCAGGCTGTTTTTAACCGTGAAAACGGATTGTTCAATCTGAACTTCCTAAAATTTAACGATACCTGTGGCATAAAAGCAGACATTAAGAAGATACACAACGGCATATACGACTATGTAAATTCCAAGCGAAAAGAAGACGGTCCGATTCCGGAGGGAGAGGCGAAAAATTGCCGCTACGGACTGAATTGCTATCGCGATTTTCTGAAATCGCTGACGAATCAGCATGAATACAGATGTTATATTGAACCTGTCAGTTATGCCGTGCTTTTGGAACATCATATTTTAATGCAAAAACGCATTGATTACTTGATCTCAACAGGTATAGTTGATGAAAAAAAGATTGGAAGTGAATATCAGCGGATAGTTGAGCAGGCAAGACGTATTTATTCGTTATGTTTGCAGTACAACACATCCTTTGATCCGAAATTGATAAAGCAAATATACAATGGTGTTTCAACGATTATTGAAGATGAGCAGCAGTTGCTGAATAGATTGCTTGAAAGGCTAAAAATGTATTATTTGTCGCAAAAAGCTGATGATAATTAAATTGTTTTTGAGATGAGCTTTAATCGAATTATTTTCTACGAACTCGGATTTAATGAGGATCCTGATTTATTCGACAAATTGCTGCCGCGTGTTTCCATTGATAAAAGAAAACGTATAATGCAGATGCAATCAGATATTGACCGGAAACTGAGTTTGTACGCGGAGGTTCTTGTCAGGTGCATTGCGTGTCGGGCGTTGAACATAAACAATAGCAATATTGAAATAATTAGAAATGAATACGGCAAACCGTATTGGAAAGGGAATCCGGACTTTCATTTTAACATATCGCACACTCATAATGCTATTGCTGTAGCTGTTGCTGATAGCTCCGTTGGAATAGATATTGAACGGGTCAGACCGGTTAATGATCTGGTTGTCAGGCGATTTTATTCCGCTCGGGAACAGAAGTACGTTTATGGTTCTAGAGAAGAGACGAATGCACGTTTTTCGGAAGTCTGGACACGAAAGGAAGCGTGTATCAAGTGCAATGAACGAGACACATCAGTACGGGCATTTCATATAGATGCATTTAAGGGCAAGATTGCAAAGCAGATAAAAACATTCAGTATTAAAGGATATTATATTTCAGTTTGCTGTAATCAGCCATTAGAAAAGGTCGATTCATTATCTCGAGAAGAGTTTCGTAATTTAATTGTTGAAACCGCCGGAGGCGCAAATTGCACGAAAATAATAAAACAAAAATTGAATATCAGCATAACGGCATTGCAAAACGGTTGAAATAGTACAGTTTTTAAATTTGCTTTGGTTTTATGCGTTGACTGTTCGGGCCGGCAATGCCGGAATTGCACAGCAAATATGTGCTAAGTTGTGAAACCGCCGACAAGATAAAAAGTCCTATGGTAATACGGTAGGATTTTTTTCTTTCCGGCGGCTTTTTGCATCCGGCAAAGCGAACAGTGACAGCAATGCAACTCCCGACAGAGAAATCTGAAGGGAGTTATTTTTTATGTTGTCCGTGTGGCAGACCTACATAGCACGATACCCGTAATCTCCGAATTTTTGATTTAAATCTAAAATTCAAAGGAGATTACAAAAATGAGTTGGAATGATGGTTACGAGAGGAAAAAGTTTAACGCAAGGATAAAAAAAGAGATTGCCGAATACAAGGCTGCTGGCATGACGGAAGAGCAGATCACCGCCATTGTGAGTCTTGACGAAGATCAGTATCGCAGTGAACGGAGATACCACATGCACACGCAGGAATTCTGCGAAAGCGATTTTTACGACGATGAGGGCGGGGACAACGGCAAGTCGCCTTTGTATGAAAAATATATGGAGCAGCTGACGGTTTCCGTCGACGACGGAAAAAGCAGGACGGACAGGTACGCTTGGATTGAAGATATAGAAGACACAGATCTGTACAAAGCTTTGAAAAACCTGAGTGAGGAACGCATGGATTTGTTGACAGCCATAGTTTTTGAGGGGAAAAGCATGACCGAAATAGCAAAGGAAAAAGGGTTATCGGTATCTGCTATTACACAGAGAATGGGGACTATAAAAAAATATTTGAAAAAATTTTCCGGACAACCTTAAAAAACGGGCATTTTCGCTGCCTACCACTTGAGGGGGAAAATAAACCTCTCGCGGATCTTTGACAATTGAATACCCATTTCATCAATACATTACATGTGCCAATCTGTGAGAAACGGATAAGCCGATATCGTAAGTGCGCGATGACCTCCGTATGGAGCGAGCGATCAAACTTATACGATTGAATTCAAGCTGCACTTGAAGGGCGGCAATGACAGGCACGAGGGATAATGATACTTCCGTAGCAGAAATGCGCGGCTGGCGGAGTACCCGGCAGAGGTGAGATTCCTATGGAACCGATTCGCAATCGGTCGTTGATGACTTCCTATGCCAATCGCAAGGTTGGTCACACCTGGGGTGTCGCGGACAAATAAGGTGTGTGAACGGACTTATCGAGAGATAAGTCCGGATACATATCTTATTTCCGTGATGGGAAGAACCGTCGGTTGATGGGTATTCAAAACATCGAGGAAATCACACATAAAACGGAGGAAAACAAGAAATGTCACATACGATGGACAGAGAAGAATTTGAGGAAGTCATAGATGCAATTCGTCAGATTCAGGAAAAGGCAATGAAAGCGGAAAGAGCTTTGCGATTGTTAAAATCCAAAGTCACGGATAGCAGGCTGGGGTATCTCTATTACGAAGCATTCAGTGATGAGCCGATCAGCAGGGAAGATGCAATCGCAAGAATGAAGAAAAGAATTCTGTTGCTTAGCGAGAGAAAAGAGCAAATAATTAGGCGACTTGAGACAGAGTTTTCGGATAAAAACCAAAACATCAGAAGCTATCTGAACGGGGACAAGCAACTGAAGGTTACAAATCCGACAAGCGGGAAGGGGTATTTGGTTATGCCGAGCAGACCGAGAATGACACTCTATTATATTCTCCTGCTTGAACGACCGCTGAATGAAAACAGATCGGTTTGCTATTCCGATTACAAAGAAATAGAACGGTATCTCAGAAAAGATAAGAGCGATTTTCCAAAAGAGCTTTTTGTAATTTGATTATACGAAAAAGTGCTGTTCAAAGCGGAGGAAGAAACTCGGTGAATGTAAAAAGAAGAGGAATATATGTAGCCGACCTCGGCGAAAAAGTCGATTCATCGGTCGAGGGCGGTATCAGACCTGTATTGGTGTTGCAGAACGATAAAGGCAACGAGCATTCGACTACCGTTATTATCGCGCCAATCACAAGCAAACTGACAAAGCATCGGATTCCTACACATGTGCTTTTGAAAAATCCTGCACTTGAGAGAATATCGATTATTATGCTGGAGCAGATACAGACGATAGACCAATCGCAACTGATTGAGTATATGGGAGAAGCCACCGTTCAGGAAATGAATCGCATTGAAAGAGCCTCACGAATCAGTCTCGGTATGCAAGGAGTGAAACGATATGAATGAACAGAAAATTCAACCGATGAGTGGACTTCATTTGGCAGTGGAAAATGGGAAAACCGTTTTGAAAAACATTTGTAATGAGGTTGAGATTACGATTTTCTTTGCTGAAGAGGAACCTGCGCGAAACGCAAAAGAAGCCTGCCTGAGTATTATTGGCAGGCAGTATGAGAGCATGGCGGTAGAAGCGGTCGGTTTACGCGCATAGTACAAAAGGGCACTGATGTAAATTATACCTTTGACGCGCAGAGAAAAATGCGGTATAATAAAGTCGCAGAAAAAACTGCGTGGTCTTTGAAAAAAGAATAGTGGTCAGTGCCTTTCTACATTATTTATATATAAGGAAGGCATACATAATGAAAAGGGTAGCAAATTTATATCGAGTGTCAACAAAAAAGCAGGTCGATCTTGTGAAAGACGATATTCCGATGCAACGGATTGCCTGCCGCGAGTTTGCCGAAAGGCAAGGGTGGACGGTTGTCATCGAAAAAGAGGAAAAGGGTATCTCAGGTTTCAAGGTTTCCGCTTCCAAGCGCGATGCGATACAGGAACTCAAGGATTCCGCCCTCAAAGGGGAATTTGATGTGCTCCTCGTTTTCATGTTCGACCGTCTCGGTCGTATCGAAAACGAAACGCCGTTTATTCTTGAATGGTTTACGGAGCATGGGATTGAAGTATGGAGCGTCAACGAGGGACAGCAGAAGATTGAAACCCATTCGGACAAGCTCATGAATTACATACGCTTCTGGCAGGCATCGGGAGAGTCCGAAAAGACAGCAATTCGTGTCCGGACAAGACTGCAACAGATGACAGCCGAGGGTGTTTACACGGGCGGACCGGTTCCGTTCGGGTATCGGCTTGTAGACAATGGGAGAAAGAACAAAAAAGGAAAGTGTGCGCTGGATCTTGCGATAGATCCGGTGACAGTTTCGGTTGTTTTGAAACTGTTTACGATGGTTGCGGACGAAGGATATGGGTCCCATCAGCTTGCCGAATGGTTAAACCGACAGGGATTCAAGACATCGACCGGTTCAAGATTCCATTCCAGCAATGTCCTCAGAATCCTGAGGAATGAGATTTACCGTGGATTTATGGTAAGAGGCAATGCGCGTTCGGAAAGAATTGAAGAACTTCAGATCGTGCCGGATCAGTTGTTCTTCCGCGTACAGCAGATTCTTGAAGAAAGAACCTGTAAAGAGGAACACAAGCGCACCGTGTGTCGTAGCAACAAAAGCCAATCTTTGCTTGGAGGAAATCTTTTCTGCGGACATTGCGGATGCCGTTTGGTGGCAAGCCGCAGGACGGAAAGAACAGTACATAAGGACGGTAGTGTCAAAGAACGAAACTACGGGATTTATGTATGTTACCATCGGAGCAGGGGACTTAACGATTGCGACGGTGCCACCACTTATATTGCTGATAGGGTAGATAAGTGCGTATTGCAGACTGTGCATGAGATTTTTGCCAACATTGCAGGATGCCCCGAAGAGGAGAAAATTCAGCTTGCTTTCAAGCGGTCGGTCGAAGCCAGCCGATTGGAACAGTTGAAACTGACAGAGCAGATTGCAAAGGACGAAAAACAGCTTGGTACGCTTCGCGCCGAAATTGCCAATGCTTTGACCGGAAACAGCGTCTATACCTCGGAGGACTTGTCCACTGCTATTACGGCGGTGCGCACAAGAATTGACGAGAGCAGGGAACGGTTGAAGACTTTGCAGGATGAGGAAGAACAGAAAAAGGTTATGTCAGACGGGATAATCCCGGCATATCGGAGATTCCGCACATGGGCTTTGGAATTTGATGAAACCTCACTTGAAGGCAAGAAGATGATTATCAACGAGCTGTTCAGCCGGATCGAGTTGAGTAAGGACTATAAGGTGCGCTGTTATGTGAACTTCACCTACAAGCAATTCTGCACCGAATGGGCGACACTTGAACAAAAGATAAATGCCACCGCTTGATTGTCGGCGGCATTTTCATTGCAAAGACTTTCCTTCTACGACTGACCGCTATTGAGGAATTATGTATGCTTTAAGGGAGCTTTGTGCCTGTGTATCACTTAACAGACACCCGCCTGCACACCCCGTGCGAGATGCCCCATCAGCGAGAGCGCGTGACTGTTAATCACGATGTCGTTGGTTCGAGCCCAACAGGGGGAGCCAAAAACACCCCGAAAATCGATGTTTTCGGGGTGTTTTCTTCTGTAAAAACGAAAAAATAGTGTTCTGACAGCCAATTCTTTATGTTTTACAATCACATGCCGGAATACAGCAGGCGGGTGATTGTTAATCGGAAAGATAACCGAGAAAACGAGGAATGCCATACCGCCTATTAGGTTTACATTCGTGCGCCGGAAACTGCCCTGCAAGGTGTTTTCACGGCGCTTTTTTGCGTCTGTAAAAACCGATTTATGGAGGGTATTGACATGGAAAACACAAGAAATCCAACAAATCTGCTATCGACAGATCATGGCAATTTTAAACGGGAGAAAATCCGTACTATTCCTATTACCTTGATTGACAGTGCAAATGTACATCCTTTTCAGGTAAAAGATGATGATGAATTACGATCTCTGATGGAAAGCATCTCACAGCTTGGGGTTATCACTCCTTGCATTGCCCGAAGGAAGGGTGAAGAACGCTATGAGCTGATTTCCGGTCATCGCCGCAAGCGTGCCTGTGAGTTGTTGGGAATTGATACGTTGCCGATTATTGTCCGTGAACTTTCGGAGGATGAGGCGGTGATCCTGATGGTGGACTCTAATCTGCAGCGTGAACACATTCTTCCTTCCGAAAAGGCCTTTGCTTATAAGCTGAAGCTGGATGCTTTAAAACGCCAGGGAAAAAGGAGCGACATAACTTCGACACCACTGGTGTCGAAGTTCAGAACCGGAGATTTTGTAGGAAAAGACAACGGTGATAGCCGTGAGCAAGTCAGACGGTATATTCGTCTCACTTACCTGATTCCGGAGCTTTTAGAGGATGTAGATGCCGGAAAGATTGCGCTTCGCCCTGCGGTGGAGTTGTCGTATATGACCGAGGATGAGCAAAAGGATCTTTCCTATACCATCGATACCGAGGAGGCTACTCCTTCTCTTGCACAAGCGATACAAATGCGTAAATTGAGCAAAGAAGGAAAATTGGATTTGACTACGATTCAAACCATACTGTCGGCACAGAAATCGAACCAGGTTGAGAGAATAAAAATTCCCACTTCAAAATTCGAAAAGTATTTTCGCAGCGGGACATCTCCGTCTGAGATCGAGGCAGTTATTTTTGCCGCACTTGATGAGTATTACAAGAAGCGGCGTCGGCAACAGAGCAAATAAATAGTATAAACCTGAAAAGGAACATGATCCAATGTGTGATGATGTTCCTTTTTGTTTCCGAAAAAGCGGAAAAGTACAAAGAAAGATGCAGTTTATTGGACTCAAGGACCGTCAGTCTGTCATTGATGTAATGAATGTATTGATGATTCTAGGGTTTATTATCAGCTACTTGGCAGAGAGAATAATATTTAGCCAGAATAGAATTTTCAAATAAATAAATTATTTAGTCGAATCTTCTCCAAATCAGAGTAATCCAATTTGTTCAACACATGTTTTTGAAAATTAAAGTGGAGCAAGCGGGTTAAAAAATCGGTATCCCAAATTTTTCGTTCATCATCAGATAAGCCAAAAGTATTCATTATTTTTTCGTCTTGGTGTTGAGCTAAAAGGCACATAAGACTATTGATGCGTTGTGAATAAAATATTAGATTGGTATAATATAGGCAGTAGTAGATGTATCGACCAACACCTAGTGTTTGAATCAATGACAGTAATAAGCTCATATCAAGCAAGTTTCTCTCCAAATAGTAAAATATATCACAAAAATAGCACAGTTTTATGCCGTTTTTTGACAATAAATATATCGAATTTAAGTCTTTATAGTGATGAAGACATAATGCGATAAATTCCATTTCTGGTATCAATTTATTGACTGTGATGCCGGCAAAGTCATATGGCTCTACATAAGAAAGAATATAATTTATATCAATGTCATTTTTATATTCTCCCCACATAACACTATAATTTATATCAACATTTATGAACGGAAGAATGCTACTTTGTGATGCTTTTATATAAGGGGCAGATTGATGAGTTGCTGAGGAATAATATATAATTTCTTTGCGTGAAAAAGGATAAATTGTATTTTGCTTAACCTTGCCCTGCACGAACCCAGAATCGAGCAAAAAGCATTTGATAGTCTCTGCATTACTGCGACTCACTAATAAATCAATGTCTCCTGAAGACCGTATGAAACTGTCACCATATGCCATATATGAAAGAATGTTGCCTTTTATTATGGCATACTCAAAAGTTATTTGCTTTAAGACATTTTTTATAGCCGAATATCTTTCTTGAGCAGCAAGTCGATTTATAGATTTTTTTAACAAGACTGTTGATCTGTATGGATTATCATATAAAGATAGCAAATAATAACACCGATGATTTAACAGCAGCTCGTGAATATTAGATACAGGGCGCACACCTTGTATAATATTTGATATTGATTGTAGTATTTTCAAGTCGGTCATTTTATCACAATACCGTTTCGAGAGAAAAAGTCTGAAAATTTTCGGTTTTTAATATTATCCACATAAATACCATCTGTAGGGCATGGCGAAAGCTTAAAAATATTTTCCAGTAGCACATTTTCGAAATTACGGTCAAATACTCGGCATGATATAATAAATGCGTTTATTGTTTTCCCTTGTATTACAGCCATGCCGACTATACCCATATCACCGTATATATCAGTTGCGGATAATTGCAATATAGTGATATCATTACAGTGAAAAAGCCGATTTAATTCTTCCAACGAATAATGAGCATCCGATAAATTAAATTGATGAGTTCTTTGAGATAATTCTGCTAATCTAGGCAAGCTGTCAGCATCTGCATTTTGACAACAAAATTGAGTTTTTAAATATAAATTGTATTCAAAAATACTTTTAAATTGCCTTCTTGCTTGAGCTCTGCTCTTTTGCTCCTTGTATAGTTTAGTTCTATCAATGTTAGAAGACGGTGTCTCGGAAAAAGCCTTTTCCACTTCCTCTATAGTTAATTTTGTTGAAACTGCATGTATTGTATGAAGGGAAGAGTGCATTCCAGAAACATACCCAACTTCATATGCGCTATCATCAACAAAAACCATATCGTCAACAGATAAATTTAATTCTACAGATATTTCAGAAACACTTAGAGCTTTATCTTTTGAATCAAATTTAATTATTGTAAAGATGTCTTGAGACAGATCAGTTTCGCTAAAGGCGTTGCGTATTGCAAGTTCGTTGTTCTTGGTACACAAACACAACACTATACCTTTTGTACGCAAATCAGCCAGCAATGAGTATAGCTTTAATATATCATTATCGATTGTAATTGGCTCTTCGCCACTTATCCCTTTCCACAAAACATTGTCTCCATCAAGAATAAGACATTTTTTTAGGGAACTGTTTTGTTTGAAGTATTTGGATAACGTGTTGTGCAGTTTCTGAATTGTCTCATACTTTTCGAATAATAAGTCGCTATCTTGTATTTGTATAGAAAATTCATCCTCGATTGTAACAATAAAAGAAATAAACTTTAGAGAATTCATACCATAATCTGAAAGCTTTGAGTAATTTCTTAACTCCGTCGATTTCTTACTATCGATGTCGCATATATTCAAAAGAATTTGCTCCACTTTTTCTCTGTCATAAACCATAAAAGTACCCCCCTTTTTGAAGTTGATTTTATTAACAAATTTGATTGGCTTCTAAACGCATAACAGTAGTAACATACTCGTTTTTACATAATTACAAAATCTTTAAGAATAATATCCAGAAGCATAAGTCATAGATAGTACTTTTAATAAGACATTTGCTAAGCGCTTAAATGGTAAGCTCAAGACAACCAACCACATTCCCATATAATATATAATAACTTATTTTTTGTAAAATGTCAATACTGATATAATTCTAAAAATTAAAAAGAGCAACACAAAAAGATTTTTGCACTTTAATGTAGAACTGTTTACTTTTTATATTTTTGTGATATTGGCTTGACTATTTTTTATAACTGTGATATAATGGTAAAAATAATAATTGCAATAGAATGTGTGGATGGTTTGGTAATGAATTTACTCAAGGTGCTCAACAAAAATTTTAATTATTCATATTTCCAAGTTCCGGATATAGGAGGTATTGGATACGCTCACCTTCATCTTTTTGGAGAGATTTTTTGCAACGAAAAATTGCAAACAGATGAAATAAACAAACTTGTGCGATTTATTTTTGAGGGGAAATATAGAGAAGTGGTTTATATGCCTGGTAATTTCTCTTTCATTTTGGAAACCGATAAAACTGCCTATATGTATTATGGAGGTACAAGTGCATTCCCAATATACTACTATGAAAATAATGGAGAATTAATTGTTAGTAATGACTTTCAAACGTTGGCCGACTATTTGCTATTGAAACCATCCCCTTCCAAAATAGCATATTTACTATGGGGAGGAGATTGTTTGCCATACCGAGATATCCATATGTTGGATGTTGACAATATAATAAAGTTGGATAGCACTGGTTTCCATCATGTTGTGTATAAGCATAATCCTACTGAGTATAAATGTATGAATATGAATTTTGAGGATTGTTGTGAATTAGCTAAATGTTTAGTTGAAAATGCTGTCGCAAATGTTGCAAAGTATAAAAAAATTGGTTTGACGCTGAGTGGGGGGATGGATTCGAGCGTATTAGCTGTTTGCTTAAAAAAGATGGGAGCAGATTTTGAATGTTTTCATTGGATGTCAACAAAGTATGATATTATAGATGAAACTAGGTATGTTCGGGATTTGCAGCATATGTACAATTTGAACGTTAGTTATATTGATATTAGTAATTCTGTTGAAAGCAATGATGGATATATTGATAGAAACGAGCACTATCGCGTACCGTATAATCATGGTTCGTATTCGTGGTGGAAAAAAACAATCGATATGGCTCGAGAACACAAAATAGAACACTTATATACTGGATATAAGGGTGATTCTTTGTTTGCGGGACCATTTTCTCTATTAACATGTGATGATTGGAAATGTATTGACAAATGGTGGTTGCTACAATATTGGTGTAATTCATTTTCGGTGGTGAATAGGAGACAGTATGCTAATATTAGCACTTCGGATATAGGTAGATTCGAATTTTGTTTTGCGCGTTGTAGTGATTTCGTGAACACAGATATGTTAAAACAGGAACAATCATCGGCGGCTACGGCAAATTGGAATTTTGTCTATCAAGCAGAGAGTATGAAATATAATATATTTGAGCCTGCTGGAATAAAAAATATAAATCCTTATTGTGATAAAAAACTATACGAATTTGCAAATAGTCTTCCGCATTTTTATAAAAGCATTCCAATTGCAGGGCAGATTATGTATAAACCTGTGCTCCGAAAAGCCTTTGAAAAAGAATTGCCGTTTTCGGTCTTCTCCAGAAATTCAAAAAGTAATTTTGGCCTTTTAACGCAGAAGTTTTGTGAAAACAATCCTAGTTTTATAAAAGAATTGTTGTTAAATGATTCGATATTGGCAAAAGAAATGATTATAAACCGAGATAAATTGATAAAAATTCTCAACAATCGCGAATCTTATATGCAATCCTCGTATTGTATTATTAGAGCTTGTTATCTTGAACTATGGTTGAGAAAAATACAAGGAGGCTTATGATGTTGAAAATTAAAGAAAATGTAGTTTGTGAAGTGGTTGACAATGAAGTGGTGATAGTTGACATAAACAACGGACGTTTTTTAAACACTAATATGACTGGATACTGTATAATAAAAGCAATAGAAAATCACTGTGATATAGGGCAAATAAGCCGTGAATTGTCTGAAAGATTTCATATTGCTTTGGCCAAATCGGAAAGTATAGTTGCCGATTTCATAGAGCTTTTGGAGACCAACGAGATAATTGAGTCTGGTGATTAAAATGGATTGGTATTTGTCAAATCTAAAGTTAAAAATAAAAAACATTAATGAAGAACAATTCAATTTTCTTAATTACGCTCTGCCATATAGCTCTGATGAAATTATAAGTGAGTTCAGTTTTGATTTCAACAATGTAAATAATAATTATGCAGCAACGGTTCCGACGAATGTTTTTAAACTTTCTAATCAAATAATATATATCTGCCAAAGCAAATATTTCGTAGACTATTTGGACGGAAGAAAAGGGGTATGGGATTGTATAAATAAAATGTTTACATACAATTTTGGCGATTCGCCAAACGTCAGACATTGGTTTATGCAAGCGATTTTGGATCCTCTGTCCATTTCGTGCGTCCCATATAACAAAGTTATCGTACATGGAGCTCTGTGGACTTATAAAAATCAAGGAATTTTGGTGATGGGAAATTCCGGAAGCGGCAAAAGCACGATTTCATGTTTATTAAAAGATACTGTAAAAGTTTTATCAGATGATGTTATGATGGTTTCGTTTAAAGGAAATTCATTTTGGGCTGAACCAATAAATGTTGGGTTTGGTGTTTCAATAACAAGTCCGCTTTCTAATTGTGCAGTAGCGGATGATGTTTTGGTTGTTACAAAGAAAAAGAAATATTTAAAATCATTATATTCTCTAGCTGATACTAATGATAAAAAGGCAGTGCCGCTTCGATTTGTACTAATATTGCGAAAAGGATGTGATACTGATACGCATGTCGAAACTCCAGTATTATCTGATGCAATTAAGACGGTTTTAAATTTACAAACAAATATTAAAAATCCCTATTTGTATTCAAAATTTCTTTTGTTTAAAAAAATGTTGAGCGAATGTGATGTAAGATTCGTTAATTACCTGGAATTGTGTAATGTTGAAAAAGTGCGGGAATGCATTGTGAAGGGTGGAGAACAGTGAACTATAAATTTTTCTTGTGCAATAAGGATGAGGTTCGTAAACATGTTAAGATTAATCTGATACGAGCATTGTACTCTCCGATTCTCTATATAAAAATGTCAAGAAAATATAAGAGTAGCAATGACTTTGCCTCGGTTCGTGAAGATCTGATAAATTTACGTAATATTCAGAAAACAAACTTGGATAAAAATCAAAAAAAATATACAGCTCATGAGTTGCTCTTTGCAGCATTAAGCTGGACACATATTTGTAGGTTAATAGGATATATTTTTCGACAATCAGATTTGTGCTTAAATCGATCTTACGCCTTAGCATATGTATTAATATATTTGGGAATACCATGTTTTGTTATTGTGGGGAAGGCACAATACTATTTAAATCGCAATTATCAATTTCATGCATGGGTCGAACTATCAGAAATTCCTGTTAATGACAGCTTAGAGGTGAAGCAGCAATGGAAAAAGGTTTTAGTGTTGTGAAACTTAGTGCCGTTTAGGGTTAACATAATAAAAACCATGAATGCTATTGAGAAGATGCATTATCAAAATAAGAAAGGAGGATGTGGATATGTTTGACTTGATTGAAGAATTTGAGCTTCCTGTGTTAATTGTTTTGGGTCAAATTACGGAATTAACCGGATCAGGTGGTAAAGACAATGATGACGGCTACGGATATGACAATTGCGCGTAAATAACCCGTGAGAATTGTATCGGTGCTAAGTTAGCCAATTGTGGCGGAGTTGCAAATAGTCAACTGGACGTGAGAGAAGCTGGTGCATAATTTACTGATGCGACATGCGCCTCAAGCATATGCTTATAAATCACAGAGTGTGGCTTTTTGCAACTCTCTAATATTCGTACAATGGACAATTCATCTGTATCGCAAATTAGAACAGGCTTGTGATATATATGTGATATATAATTTAATATTGTGTTTGGCTGCAAAAAAACGGGGGGATATAGTGAAAAGTGCTGTTGTTAAAACAGAATCAACAACATATATGATATTATATGATTATAATATCGTTGCTGATGTCAATGGACTAGATGCTTTGACTATTCAAAATTTTAAAGAATATATTAAAAACAATTACAATAGAACTTTATGTGATAAAAATATTATCGACGGTATAATTGATGGACATTATTATGGAATAAATCTATGTTTAATACCGTCTAATATTTGTAATTTGCGATGTCAGTATTGCTACTCGAAATCCGGCACGATCAATACTAATGATATTATTGATGCTGATAATGTCAAAATGGCAATTGATACAGTGTTTAATAATTATCGTAAGTTCTCCTCATATTACAAAAAACCGATTAACATTTTATTTCACGGCGGAGGGGAGCCAACATGCAATTGGGATGGATTGCGAAAAATTGTTGAGTATACGCGGGAGCAGCAGTTGAAATATGGTATTCGAGTCATACTTAAATTGCTGACAAACGGAATATTATCCAATAAATGTTCTTTATGGGTTGGCTCAACCTTCGATGAAGTTGTATTTTCCATAGATGGAATGCCTGAAATTAATGATATAATGCGCCCGTTCCCTGACGGCACTCCGTCAACAATGATTGCTATGAATGCCGCAAGCATCGTTTCGAAACTCACAAATGTTGGGGTTCACTCGGTTGTATCAAATGAATCCAAGGGTAAAGGAGAGGCAGTTACTAAATACTTCCTGCATGAAATTCCAGATATAAAATATCTCCATTATGAAAGGTATCGGACCACTAGACAGGGGAGAAATAACGCGTTTTATCTTTCCAATAAAGATTTCATTGATTTTGTTTTTGACAGTATAAAGATAGGCGGCGACTTGGTTAAATCTTCGATAATTGATACAAATATAAAAAGGTATTATTGCCGATCCTGCAATGGAAATATGATTTATTGTTTCCCCAATAATATGGTATCTCTTTGTAACGAACATGATGATGGAATGTTTGTGATAGGGAATTATATTGGTGGAATAAATATAAGTAAAGAACATTATCTAAAAAACAGGGAATATCTAAAAGAATTGCACGAAAATATGAAATGCGAAAGCTGCTTTGCTTTTCCTTTTTGTAGAGGCGGTTGTAGAAGTTTTTATATGCAATGTGATGACTATAAAAAAGAATGGTGTGAGATGTTTATTGATGCCATTATACGGCTTTTTGAATATAAGTTCTCAAACATGAGCTCTGAAAGTGTAAACATGTGCAATCAATCAGTAAAGTATATAAAATTGAATTGAGGCATATGTAGTAAAGTGTGGTGATGACGAATTATAACGAAAAAACATAATTAATCTATGTATAATGACGTAAATCTTTATAGTGATGATAATCATAAATATTTTGCAAATAGGAAGCTACCGTACGAAAGGAAAAAAATTATGAATAAAAATAGTCCTGCGAGAAGTATTGCTATGTCTTGCGTGAAAAAAAGTATATGGATTATAATGCTCACTGCTGCACTGGTAATTGTATGCGCCTTGTTGTCTTTGATAAACCCGATTGTATATAAAAAGATTATCGATGAGATTATACCATCAAAAAGTATTAATGCTTTAATTATACCATTGATAGTTATGGTATTTGTTCCCTGGTTTTTGGTTTTTCTATCATCAATAAAAAATTATCTATTATCTGTTCTTTCCACGCGCATAACTACTGGCTTACGGTCTGAATGTTTCAATAAATGTTTAAGAGCTAAGCAAAGTAGCATAGAAAACATACCTTCGGCTCAAGTAGCAGATCGAATTGCTAAAGAATGTGGCAAGATTGGCGAGGTGTACTTAACTAAGGATTTAGCATCTTTTGTTCAAGAGTTCGTTTCATTGCTAACGATTTTGCTGGCTATGCTTTTTTTTGATGTAAAACTAACTTTTCTTTGTTGCCTTGCTTTTCCAGTCTCGTTTCTCCTAACAAAAGTTGTGGCCAAAAGAAGCAAAAAAATAGATAGGCAATTAATCGATCACTTGGAAGGCGGATATGTTTTTTTGACAGGCGCATTGAGAAAAATCAAAACAATAAAACTAAAAAACGGTTACTCTGTTGAAAATACAAAATGGTTAAATTGGTTAAATGAATACAACAAAATAAAACAAAAAGCAACAGTGGTACATAATGCAAATAGATTTTTGATTGGAGATTTCATAATTAATATAATATATGGCGTGCTTTTTTTTGTTGCTGGAGTAATGGTTATACAAGGTGAATTAACATTGGGTGAGCTTGTGATTTTTATTTCATATGTTCCAAAGGTTTATTCTTCTTTAAGAAATGTATTGAATATAAAGATTTCCACAGAAGTAATATCTAACTCATTTGATAAAGTCGATGAGATAATTGAACTGGAACAAGAGCAACAGAGTGGTGACTCTGTGAAAGCAATATATTCAATAGATTTACGCAATATTGAGTTTAAATACCCAAGAGGTGATTTCAATTTTGCTGATTTCAATTTGCATATTAAAAGGGGAGATAAAATCGGCATTGTTGGAACTTCGGGAGGCGGAAAAAGCACAATTTTCGAGTTGATATCGTTGTTGTATACGCCTCAAAAGGGCGAAATATTGATTAATGGAGTGAATGCTCATAATTATAGTATCGACAGCATAAGAGGTAGGGTATCAGTTGTTACTCAGAATGTGGATTTGTTTAATGACTCAATTCTAAATAATATTATATATCCATTTAATCATGTTGAAAAAGAAGAACTCGAAAAAGTTGTGAACCTTGTGAGTCTTAGCGAATTTATTGATAGACTTCCAGATGGTCTGAATACTTATGTGGGCGAAGATGGAAATTTACTTTCAGGAGGTGAAAAACAACGTATATCTATTGCCAATTCGTTAATTCATGATAGTGATGTAATATTACTTGACGAATTTACTGCGGCGTTAGACACCGATGTGGAAAGGAAACTTATCGAAGCAATTATGAATCTTCCAGACAAAACAGTTTTGATGATATCTCATAGAATTTATAATGTAATGCTATGCGACAGAATACTCGTGATAAACGGTGGAAAAATAACGGAAGTTGGGGAGCCTAAGCGGTTGTTGGCCGATCCTCAATCTAGTTTTCACATGTTGTATTCGCAGATGATATATTAATGCCTATTGCTTTAAATCGTGGAAGTCTTCCTGTACAAGATATTGTCTTCTAATGAGTAATTAAAGCGTAACATAATAAAGAAATATTAAATGTATCTAAGCAAACGATAGAACAAAATTTCCACATCAAAATTTGAAAAGTATTTTCGCAGCGGGACATCTCCGTATGAAATCGAGGCAGTGATTTTTGCTACACTTGATGAGTATTATAAGAAGCGGCGTCGGCAACAGAGCAAATAAATAGTATAAACCTTAAAAGGAACATGATCAAATGTGTGATGATGTTCCTTTTTTATTTCCGAAAAATCAGAAAGGAACAAAGAAATATGCAGTGCTTGATGACATATAAGTGGGTAAAGCTACTCTGCTCCCATTTGCCGGAGGGAAAAGGCTTGATGGGGTACTGGGCGAAATTGGCGTCTCATGCCGCTTTCCGTAAAGGTCAGGCACTGTATTGCGGACATTATAACCGGGTTGCTCCCGGAATGTGGTCAGGCGGTATGGTAGGTCTCAAGCGAATCCTCGGGCTTGGGAGCCGTCAGTCTGTTATTGATGTAATGAATAAGCTGATGGATCTCGGATTTATTACCTATACAATAGATGCCAAAACAAAGAAGTTAGAATATTTTTTGTGTGACTGGATAGAAAACTGCTCCGGCGAAGCGTGTTTAGGAGTGACGGCATATGCAATAGATCAATACGGTTTTATCTGTTTGCCGCGTAACATTACCGATCGATTGACTAAGAGCCGTTATATGTTTGAGGAAGCGGACGCCTGGCTGGATTTGTGGTGCCATACGGTATCAAATGATCCGAAAAATGCGTTTTCTTTCCTTGCGCCGACCGTTCAATACGGAAAATACGGTGCGGTTTTAACCTTGGAAACCCTGGGACAACGCTGGGGCTGGGAAAAAACGAAGGTATGGAGATTTATAAAGAAGCATGGGGATGTTTTTTCTCTTTACCGTCTGCCCGGCAACTATGGCTGTGTTCTTTTTAATAAACTGTACCCGACAGGGGCAGTGGGTTTGTTCCCGACACAGAAAGAGGTGGAGTGGGTATTTGCCGAGCTTCGCAGCTTCTCGCAGCGCACAACCGAAAAAGGAAGCACACGGGCGAATCTGAATCAGCTTGTGGCTTGGTACAGTATGCGTGTGACAGAGAAAATGAGAAGCACGGCTACGGTGGCTTACGATGAAAATCGCGTTGCATCTTTTGCCCCCATAATACGCGCGTATCTTTCTCACTGTCGGAATTGTAAGAATTGTAGATATGACTGCAGGAAGATAGAAGTATCCGAATCCGACATGTTTACAAATACCATCAGAGGCCCGACCGGGGCACATCGATATAAAAAACAGGAGAGGCATACTTATGGATACACATAAAAAAACGACACACGGTGCAGGGACGGAAGCTGGGACTTCTGCCGATGCAGTCATTCAGTTTCTCACACAGCGTGGGATTCTTGGCGACAAAAAGATTGATGACGAGAAATTAAGGGCTATTAAGCAGCAAAAGGCGAAGAACGCTTACCACAATACGCTGCTGCTCTTAAAGCATTACCGCACTATCGCATGGCTTTTGGAATGCTTTCCGGATACGATTGCACAGGAGCTGGATCGGCCTTTTGAGCAGCTGGACAAGCTGATTGACCGCTTGGACATGGAAATGGCGATGGGCAACAGGAAGCTTGAAAATCGATTGGCAGGCATAGAAAAGTCACGGGTCATACTGGACAGGGTAAACGAGGCACTGACGGTGCTGAAAAAGAAGCCGGAGGATGGGCAGAAGCTCTATGACCTGATTTATCTGACGTTCATTGCTCCGGAAATGCTCAATCATAACGAGATTCTGTACCGACTGAATCTGTCATCCCGACATTATTACCGTTGCCGGGAGCAGGCCATCAACATTTTGTCGCTGCGCCTTTGGTCGTCGCCGGCAAAGGAAGTGGACTTTTGGCTGGAATTGATTTCGGTGCTGGATCAGATGGGGTAATCATTCGCAGGCATCGTTGTGACAGTCCTTGATGGTCTGTTCCGGGTTCTTCACGAAATTTTTCTTGTAATTCTGCAGAAAATGCGGCGGCACAAAAATGGCGAAAAGTTGGCGCATAAAAGCCGATGACAGGAAAATGTAAATGTGCTATAATGGTATCGTCCAAAAATGTAGGCAGGACAGAAAAGGCCGTGCTGAGGGATATAAAATCCCTTGTGCACGGCTTTTTTCATGCACTTTAGCAGAGAAGGAGGAAGCAATTATGCCAAATCAGGTGAAACAGCGCGGGAAGGGTAAGAAGCTTTATTGGTCGCTGGTCGGTGCCGTGTCGGCAGTTCTCATTTCGATTCAGCCGGTGATGGCGGAGACGATCTGGGATCGGTTCAGCACCATTATGAAGGACTTTTACGGTCAGCTTATTGCGATCAGCACAATTGTTGCTGTCACAATGGCGGCAATCGCCCTGATCGTCCGCATGGTTTCGAGAAACCAGCGGGCTGTGGATGAGGCAACTGCATGGTTGAAGCGAATTGTGATCACATGGATCGTTTTGAATTCTCTTGGCTTTATCGTTGCCTATTTGCAGCCGCTTATTTCCGGCGGAAACTACAAAGGATAAACTGAGATGTCCGGCAGAAAAGGGGGAATGAGGATTGCTTGATTGGATATTTGAGGGCATTGTAGGCTGGGTCAGCAGTGTTGTTACTCAACTGATGGATGCGGTTTCCGGGCTGTTTCTCAGTGCGCTCGGGACAGATATGCTGGCGATGGAGGAATACTTTCCGTTTGTCGGCAAGGCTTTTACGGTAATGCAATATACCGCATGGACACTTTTATTTATCATCACTGTCTGGCAATTGTTCCGCTCTTTCGCAGGACCGATTGCAGAGGCGGAAAATCCATGGACTTTGCTCATCAGAAGCAGCCTGTTTGGCATTTTGATCGGTTTTGCAAAGCCCATTTTCTTATATGTACTGAAAATCGCACGGACTCCGTATACAGCCCTGATGGATCTGCCGCTGTACGGGGAGGATTTTACCTTTGCCGGTGTGGAAAATGTTCTGAAAAGCGGTTTGGGGAACGTTGTATCAACGGTATCGGTGGTGGGCGTCCTGCTTATCACGATTTTGCTGGTGCTGCTTGGTTGGAATTACTTCAGGCTTTTGCTTGAGGTGGTGGAACGTTATGTCGTCGTCGGGGTGTTGTGCTATACCTCACCGCTGGCATACTCCATGGGCGCTTCCAAATCCACATTGCAGGTGTTCAAATCCTGGTGCCGTATGATTGGCTCACAGCTGCTGCTCCTTGTTATGAACGTCTGGTTTTTGAGAGGATTCAACTCTTCTGTCGGATATTACGTCGGCAACGGTGGAGCGCTTTCGAATGGACAGGGAAGCATTTTCCTTTGGCTGTTCTGTGCGCTGGCGTTTCTGAAAACAGCGCAAAAGTTTGATTCCTATCTCGGCTCTATCGGTCTTAATGTGGCGCAGACAGGCTCCGGTATGGGTATGGAGCTTCTCATGGCAGCAAGAGTTATTACAGGTATGGGTGGTGGATTCCGTAATGCCGGTAGCGTTTTTCGGGGCACATCCGGCGCAGCATCGACAGCAGGAGGAACACCCGGATTTGCGGCAGGCTTTGCCAGCAAATTCAAAGGGAATTCCTTTGTTCGTGATTCTGTTGTTCAGGGCGGCGTCCGTATGGGTGCCGGTGGATCCATCGGCTTTGTCGGACGTATGTTCGGCGGTATGGCGGCAAGAAACGGAGCAACACTTACGGGCGAGTCCATTTCTTCTGTGGCAGGGAGATCTTCCAATATTTCGGGCAGCATCGGCGGAGATATTGCCGACCGAAGCCTCGGAAACTACATTCCCGGTATGAAGGGACATCATCTTTCCGGCACACAGATTACAGGCGGGCGTATCAGCACGTCGGTAATAGGAAGCGACGGAGGACAAACGACGGTTGAGATGTACAGTTCGGCGCAATATGAAAAGCCCGATTGCCCGCACGCGGTTGTGACAGCATCGGATGGCAGTCAGTGGTATCAGATGGCAAGCGGCTCGGGCGCAGGTGCGTTTTATGATGCGCCTACCTTTGGCGGTACTCCGGGAGAAGCGGCGCAGGTATCGGAGACATTCCCGAACGCACCGGAGGGTACGGTGCTTCGCACAGTCGGAGCCGGAGAGATGGAAGCAACGACTCCGGAGGGCGGTACATCGATGTGGTACAACAGTGCTTATTATACCGAGCCGGAAGCTCCTCACGATGTGATGGAAAGTTCGGAAGGCGTAGCGTGGTACGCAATGAAGCAGCATGCTGAAATGCCGGTATTTGAGTCGGGCGAGGATGCGTATGGCTACAATCAGGCACAATTCCGTGAATTCATGCCGGGGTATGAAAGACCGATTACAACCGTGGACGGCTCAGGATCCTCCGATGGCTACTTCGAAGTCAGACATGATGACGGCTCTGGTACGAGGTTCTATGATTCGACCAGATATTCGGTGCCGAGGGACCGTTACCAGATGTATGAGGACGGCACAGGCGGCAAATGGTATGCGATACACGGTGAGGCTGCGGTGGAGCGCAGACCTGTATATGAGGACGGGATGCCGGTTTACGATGGTGACAGTGTGAGAAGCGTATCGGTGGAAACCGTGCGTTATCGGAATACGCCGCAGCGTTTGGGTGAGCCGACAGAGCGTCCCACATGGGATATCAAGCCCCCGAACCGCAGGAGGTCATAATGGCAGAACCGGATAAGCAACAGATAGGAGAAGGCTCCGACAGTTACGGAAGTGCGGCGAGAAACGCCGGAAAAACTATCAGGCAAGCCGGTCAAAATGCCGCAAAGGAGTCCGCCAAAAAAGGAGCAGAGGCAGCTGCAAACGCCGCTGCCCATACGGTCAAGGCAGGAGCGAAGGTAGGCAAAGCTGCATCTGAAATTGCGGCAGGAACCGCCGTAGGAGGTCCGTGGGGAGCGATTATTTCCGCCGCCTGGTCTATGAGGCATACGCTTTTCAAAATCCTTGTCTGTATATGCCTTGCGGTCTTATTTATTGTCATAACGGTTGTCGCTCTTCCGGATATCCTGATTCAGAATATAAAGAATGTTTTCAATCCGGATGAGCAACAGTCGTCGGTTGTAGAGGCCTCCTATGCAGATCTTGCCGCAATTGTTACAGCATCCGTTGATCAGGGGCATCGGATGGCAGACGCTGAAATCAAGAGGATGATAGCGGACGGCGGGTATGACCGTGAGCTTTCCCTTGCGAATATGACCGACCTGTCAGCGGAAACAAGAAATCACGATATTTGCTGTATTCTTGCCGCCTATTCGGTGGCGGCGGATCGGAATGAGATCAGCCGTGAAAATCTTATTTATCGCTTAAGTCAGGCAACTGGTCGTATGTTTCCGGTACGATACGAGGTAAGAGCGAGGCAGATCACCGTGACGGAGGGGGAAAATCAGGTGGAAAGAACGGTATACTACCTTGCTTCCACCATTGAGTCATTTCAGATCAGTGCAATTTACGATGCGTTGCTGATCGATCCCGACGCGGCCTATGGCGATACCGGCATGACCTATGGAGAAATCATTGAATTCTATACCATGTCGCTTGAAAATACATTAAACTTCGGAGGTTATAAAAGTGGACGAGAAAGAAACCAATAAACTGTATGCCATACCGGCAAACTATACCGATTCAGGCCGCTTGTTCGGCGGCATGCTGGCGGCGCGCAATGCCGTTGAAGCTTTGATCTTAACGGTTATTTTAGGATTTGTGGAGATCAAGCTGATTCCCATGCCGACAACCGGTCGTGTGGTGGTCATGGTTCTGACCATTTTGCCGACGGCTCTGATTGCCATGATGGGAATTGACGGACAGTCACTGACGCAATATCTCGGGCATATCCTCCGCTTTATCAAAAACAAGAGGAAACTGCATTACGTAAGAGAGGAGGCGGAATATGAGGGAGAAGAATAAAGACAGAAAAAAGGAACTGCTTGCTTCCGTACAAGCCTTTATTCCTGTCAAGGATATTCGGGGCGGCATTATTGAAACGACAGATTATCGGTTTATCCGTATTCTGGAGATTGAACCGATCAACTTTATGCTCCGGTCGGCGGAAGAGCAGAACAGCATTATCAGTACCTTTGCCGGGTGGCTGAAGATATCCCCGATCCGGCTTCAGTTCAAAAGCCTGACTCGCAAAGCAGACTCAGATCACCACATCGCTATGATACGAAAGGATCTCGAAAAAGAAAAAAGCGAGAAATGCCGGGAGGTCGGGGAGGACTATATCCGGCTGATCAGCGATATCGGAAATCGGGAGGCGCTGACAAGGCGGTTCTTTCTCATATTTGAGTATGAGTCGGTTCACAGAAACACCGATGATCTCAGTAAAATATACGGAATGCTGCAGACCGCTGAGCAGAATGCGAGAGCTTACTTTGCTCAGTGCGGCAATGCCATTGTCCAGCCGAGCGATCCGGACGAAGCGACGGCAGAGATTCTATACCAGTTTTTTAACCGACGCTCCTGCGTTTCCGAACCTTTCCCGTCCCGTGTCAACCGTGTTGTAGTGGATACCATGGTGCAAAAGCATTTGACTATCGGAATCGATTCTGTGCCCGAAATACCGATCGTAAACTTTGTTGCCCCACGCGGCATTGATTTTTCGCATTCCGGGTATGTGGTGATGGACGGCATGTATTACTGCTTCCTTTTTATCCGCAGAAACGGTTATCCGGGCGTTGTGCGTGCCGGATGGATGACGGCATTGATCAATGCAGGAGAAGGGGTGGACGTGGATATTCATCTGAAGCGGGAAAATCGAAGCAAGACGATAGATAAGGTCGCACAGCGTATTCGGCTGAACCGTACCAAAATCAAGAATCTGCAGGATACCAGTACCGATTACGAGGAGCTTTCCAATTCCATTCAGGCGGGCTATTACATCAAAGAGGGGATTGCCAACAATGAAGATCTATTTTATATGTCCACTTTCATCACGATATCCGCCAAAGGCTATGAGGAGCTGATGTGGCGCAAACAGCGGGTAACCGATATGCTCAAATCTATGGACATTGCCGTTTCGGACTGTCGCTTTCAGCAGGAAGCCGCATTCCGCTCGGTAATGCCTTTTCTGTATATCGAGCCGTCGCTTGAAAAGAGAGCGCAGCGCAATGTCCTGACGGGTGGCGCTGCATCGACGTATATGTTTACGAGTTATGAGATTTCCGATGACAACGGAGTATTGCTCGGTATCAACCGGTATAACAATTCCTTTTGTATCGTGGACTTCTTCAATACGCAAAAGCATAAGAACGGCAATCTCAATATGGTTGGTACAAGCGGTTCCGGAAAGACGTTTGCCTTGCAGCTGCTTGCCGGTCGGATGCGGATGCGTGGCATTCAGTGCTTTATTCTGGCACCCATTAAGGGGCACGAGTTTTACCGGGCGTGCAATAAAATCGGAGGCACTTATGTGAAGATCGCTCCCGGTTCCAGGCATTGTATCAATGTCATGGAAATACGGCATACCATTTCTCCTGTAAAGGAGTTGATTGACGAAGCGGATTTTGTGGAATTGGATTCCATGCTGGCACTGAAGATTCAGCAGCTGATGATCTTCTTTTCACTGCTCATACCGGATATGAGCAACGAAGAGGAACAGTTGCTGGATGAGGCTCTTGTCAAAACCTACGGTGCATTCGGTATCACGCATGATAACGATTCTCTGTATGAAGATAAGAATGCGACCCCACCCAAAATGAAGGTTATGCCGGTACTTGGAGACTTACATAAGAATCTGCTCGGCAATCCTATGACGGAGCGTATTGCGGTGATTCTGAGCCGTTTTGTGACCGGCTCAGCGCAATCCTTCAACCAGCAGACCAATGTCAATCTGGACAATGATTACGTAGTGCTTGACCTGTCTGATCTGAAGGGAAAGCTTCTTCCGGTCGGAATGATGATAGCACTTGACTATGTGTGGGATAAAATCAAATCCGACATCATCAAGAAAAAAGCGATCATGATTGATGAGATCTGGCAGCTTGTCGGTGCAACGTCAAATCGTCTTGCGGCGGAGTTTTGTCTTACCATATTCAAAACGATTCGTGGATTCGGCGGTATTGCCGTGTCCGCCACGCAGGATTTGTCCGATTTCTTCGGATTGGACGACGGAAAATACGGACGGGCGATCATAAACAGCAGTCAGAATAAAATCGTACTTAACCTTGAACCGGATGAAGCAAAATATGTGCAGGACGTGCTGAAGCTGACCAAGACCGAGATTGATTCCATTACCCGGTTTGAGAGAGGCGAGGCACTGATCTGTTCGGGAGCCAATAAGGTTCCCGTATCCATTAAGGCATCCCCGGCAGAGCGTGAGCTGATTACAACCGACCGCTCAGAGCTTGAGTCCTTAATGAGAAAGCGACGTTCAATGGCATCGGAATAAAAAAGAAAAAACAAAAGTTACTATTGACATCATAGCAGAAAACGGGTATAATATAATCAGAATATTGCTATCACATATGAGGAGGTACTGAATATGAATATCCGTCCGTCTGCATCAATCAGGCAAAATTATAACGAAATATCTGAGCTCTGCAAAAAAAGCGGAGAGCCGGTTTACCTGACCAAAAACGGAGAAGGCGACCTTGTGGTTATGGATATTGCTTCTTTCGAACGCAGAGAGAAAATGCTCAAACTCCGCGAGGAATTGCTTGCCGTAGAAGAAGACCGGCTGCACGGAGAAAAAGGTTACTCCGTCAGTGATGTCAGCGAAATGATGAGGGCCGCTATCAGAGAGGCAGTCAACGATGGAAATGAATAAAACTTACTCCGTGATCGTATCCAAACGTGCGACACAAATGCTGGTCTCCCATGCGGCTTTTTTGGCAAAGGTCAGCCCGGAGGCGGCGAACCGTCTGGTTGCTTCATTTGAGGAAACCGCAAATTCTCTTGCCACCATGCCGGAGAGATGCTCATGGCTGATTGCGGATTACATTCCACCCAACAAGTATAGAAAAATTCTGTTTGAAAAACGGTATCTGCTTCTTTTCCAGATCATAGACAATACGGTGTATGTAGATTGTGTGGTGGATTGCAGACAGGATTATGGCTGGTTGCTCAGATAAAAGAATAGGAAAACGAAAGCATCGTGAAGAAATTCCCGATGCTTTTTTGTTTTCCGGTGTTTTGAAATACAAAAAGAGAGGAGGGAACTATCACCTTGTTACTACAGGAGGAGCAGTATGTGGTCAAGTGGCTGACACAGTACGGTGCACTATCCAAAACACAAATCATACGAATGCTTCAAAAGCCACGCAGCACTGCTGAAAAGATTCTCCGGAACTTAAGACGGCAAATGCAGATCTCAGATATCAGCGGCGGATACTACATCGGAACCGATCCGATGTGCAAGCCGGATCAGCGGACAATGATCGCTGTTTGGGTATTGCTGAAATTCATTGACCAGGTAGACCCGATGGCGCACTATCCGGCAAGTTATCCTTCGCAGCTGTTTTTTCTCAAGGAAAACATGGGTTATGAAATCGTGGTGCTTTATGAGGGCGAGGGAAGCTTACTCAGACTTCTGCAACCGGATGAAGACCTTAAATATATTATCGTACTACCGCATATTTCAATGGCAGACGTATTGAAGCTGCCACACGCCCCCTGCCTTTTCGCCACGGTGGATTTTCACGGTGAGGAAGAGCCGGAGGTTACTTTTTATTCGGAGGAGAAAATAAATGGAATCCCGTAATACATTCAAAAGTCAGTTCGAACGATTGCGGAATAAAGAAAAGACGCTTCGTGCCCGTATTGCCGCAATGGAGTATTACCTCGATGAAGAGGACAGAGAAAGTTATTTTCAGCAAGCCCTTCTGATAGAGGAGTGTGCGGAACAGCTTACGCTGGCGGCACGTACTCTTCCGTCATATATCGGTCATCCTGATGCTGAGGCACAGGTGGAAGCCATTCTGAAACAGGAGATTCCGGTGGAGATCGGATATACAAAGGAAGGGTGGTTTTCGGTACGGATTCCGATGCTTCTTCCGAAAAAGAGTAAGGGCTCCACTGATTATATCCGTTCTTTTCTTTATCCCGCCATGCGGGATTTTTTTGTTGAAAAGCCTCCCGTGCGATATCGGGAGGCTGTGCTGATCTATCGTCATGTCTACGACCGAAGACGGCCGGAACGACAGATGCGGGATCATGATAACATTGAAATCAACATGGTTTCCGATATCGTGGCGATGTATGTCATGCCGGACGACGGTCCCGCCGTATGTGCGCATTACTATTGCAGCGCAGCGGCAGAGCAGGAGCGGACGGAGGTCTATGTGGTTCCCAAGGGCGACTTTCCGACATGGCTTTCAGGGGAAGCTGCCATGCCCGACGGAGGGGTAAAACTGTATGAAATTAAAGAATAATCACCCTAAAAAGATATATCAAAAACGGTCAATCGGCGTCTGCAAAAATGATATATCCTCAAAGACACCGAAAAGACGGGTTTCTACATATAATGTCAGGCACCGCCGGATGGGGAATTCCGCCAAAGAGAGCAGGCATCATGGCGTAAAACGCAGAGAGGAGGAAAGTGAGTAGAATGCTGCACTTCACCCCGGGCAGTCATGCCCACAGGCTGATCACCTTGCTTTCGGTGGTCGGAGAATATCCTATGAATTCGGTCTGTCTTCTCGGCGGAGTGCAGGTGTATAAGACGCTGATCCGTAAGATGTGCGAAAAGCAGGTGGTGCACTTTGATGATACCGGCGAGGAGCTTGAGACCAAACTTTTGAATGTATCCGGCAAGGGTCAATCCAAGACCATTCGGCTCTATAAAGGAGCACTCCCGATTTTGGACCGTATGGGGGCAGGTGAGTATTACAGAGCCGCCTTTGACAATCACAAATTCCGTGGGGACCTGACACACCGTGAACGGAATCACCGGGTAGCGGAAGCCATTGCGATGAGTATGAGAGCTGGCTTTGAGGTAAGACCGTATAAGCTGGCGCCTCTTCAAAACAGAGAGATACTTCGGCTATTATCAGACTCACCTGTAGTCTATCCCGCAAAGCAGCTGAAAGATATCGGCGTTGGCGAGCGGAATAAAACGCAGTTTACCAGATTGGTTGGAGCGTTATTCTCCGGCGGAGAGTGTTATGCACTTTATAATACCCGCAATGCTGTTATGCGGTGGGGCGGAGAAGGAGAATTCAAGGCAAGGCAGGCACTGATCGAAGCTACTCGCCTCAATGCAGGCATTCGCACTGTGGACACAGCGATTCTTTTTGGGAAATCTTATGAGATTGCATTACGGACCATTATGGAATCCGACCGGTGCAGCAAAAACGGTTTTCGGTTTGACCGCATATATCCGCATATCATTTTTATTCCCCAGACTGATTCGGGAATTCGCCGGTTATCTTTGATGGCAATACCGGATTGGCGGGAGCAGCTTTTGAATATCGTGTTCGATCGCGATTGCCGTTCATACGGTCGCGGGGCGTTTGAGTATGACGCCTTTGTGGACGGAAAATATATCTATTCTCATCTGGATGGAGATATTGCCAGACTCATTCGGTTTCGTGATGCATGGGAAGACATGCGTCATGATAATTGCGAGATCCTGTGCTATCCGGAGCAGGTTGCCTACCTCAGGGAATATCTCGGAAGAGGGGTAGCTATTGTTACCATCAGACCGGAACAGATTGAAGCAGCTATGAAACACAAGGAGGAAAACAACTGATGTCCGGAAAGAAAAGAATAATTGTGATCGTCGCTGCCGCCGTTACAGCGTTGCTCTTGATACTGTATCTTGGGGGTATGCTCGGACAGGTATTGCAAAACTATGCGGAGTGGCGGGAAAACGATGGGATGGCGGGTAAAGTAAAGATAAAAGCAGTGAACCCCAACCCTATCAATTGCTTTCAGCAGGCATTTTCCGCTGAAGGCCTGAAATCGATACTGGGATTGCTGTTTATAGGCGGAGCCATCTTTGTGATCTATAAGCTTCACGATAAATTTGACGGAAAAGAGCGTGATCCGAGGGGATTTGTCAAGAGCAGATCCGGCGCATATGGCACCGCTTCATGGATGACCGATAAGGAAATGCGCGAGGTGCTTGAAATATCCGAGCCCGGGAAAGCCGAAGGGGTGATCTTGGGTGAGTATAAGGGCAAAACCGTAGGCCTGCCGAAGAATACCAGACTCAACCGTCATATTGCGGTGTTCGGCGCATCGGGTACCGGGAAGTCACGGGCGGTGATCCGGAACTCGCTTTTTCAGGCACTCAAAAATAATGAGTCTGTCGTCATAACCGATCCAAAGGGCGAGCTTTATGCGGATACTGCAGAAATGTACCGTCGATGTGGGTATGAGGTAAAGGTGTATAACCTGGTAAACCCGGGACACAGCGATTCATGGAACTGCATGTCGGATCTTTGCGGGGATACGCTGATGGCACAGGTTTTGACCAATGTCATTATCGGGAACACAAGCTCGGGCAAAGGAGATCACTTTTGGGACAACGGTGAGGGCAACCTTCTCAAAGTGCTTGTCCTGTATATCGATCAGGATCCCAAAAGAGCACCCGAAGACAAGCATTTGCCGGCAGTCTATCAGATGCTGACACAGAACAACGAGCGACAGCTGACGGCGATGTTTGAAAGGCTACCGCTCAATCATCCGGCACGGGCACCGTATAACTTATTTGCACAGTCCAGCGATACGGTCCGCTCCGGCATTGTGCTGGGACTCGGCACACGCCTTCAGGTTTTGCAGGACAGAGCCGTGCAGGCAATTGCCGGTCGGTCTGACATTGATCTGACAGCACCCGGCAAACGCAAATGCGCATATTATATTATTCTCAGCGATCAGGATACAACGATGGCATTTCTGTCATCGCTTTTCTTTTCGTTTCTGTTTATCAAACTGACACGCTTTGCCGATTCATGCGAAGGTCGGAGGTGCCCTATCCCGGTTAATCTGATCCTGGACGAGTTTAACAATATCGGGCGTATCGGAGGTGCGGAGGACGGCTCGGATTTTGCACGGAGCCTCAGCGTATGCCGATCCCGTGACATTCGGGTCATGCTGGCTGTACAGAGTCTTGGCCAGCTGCAAAACAGATATCCGAATAACCTGTGGGCTGAAATCATCGGCAACTGCGATATTCAACTGATGCTCGGTTGTACCGATGACGTCAGTGCCAGATATTTCTCAGATCGCAGTGGGGACATGAGCATACAGGTCAATACCACGATGACGGTTCGCAAAACCATCGCCGTGGCACAGATGATTCCTCAATACCGGCACAATGAAGGTCAGGGAAGGCGTAAGCTTATGACGCCGGATGAGATCCTGCGGCTTCCCAATGAAGAACTTCTTTGTATCATACGGGGATGCAACATTCTGAAGCTGGATAAGTTTGATTATACCAAGCATCCGATGTCACAACTGATCGAAAAGACATCGGTTTTCGAATACAGTCCGCAACCGCCACAAAGAACAGAACCGACCGTGCCCGAGGCAGAGAAAGCAGCACCCCGGCAAGGTCTTTACGGGGCTGCTAAGCCTCCGGAAGAATTTTAAGGAAAGGAAAACGGCATGACGATACTTGCTATCTACGACGGCGTATTTCTGTCGGGAGAACCGCCTTAACATATATAATCAATCAATTACAAATGTGCGTCGAGGATAATCGGCGCTTATTTTTTTGCCAAAGAAAAGGAGGAAGACGACAATGGCAAACCAAGAAAAAACGATCGTATCCGAAGATACGATCTCTCAGACTGAGGTAAATGAAGCCTTTGATACGGAAAGAGATCTCGCCTGTTCGGCTGAAACTGCACTCACTTCTCATACCGATTCTGAAAATGAATCCGGAGAAGTAACTGGCGAAACTGACGGTCCGTCAGGAGAGACTTTGACAGAGGATAAAGCTCAGTCTGACGAAGAAAAAACGCCGAAAACACGCAGACGTAAAAAGAAGACAGCAGAGGAAAGTGAGTCTGATACAGAAACCGTTCTTTTTGGTCCTGACGCTGTCAAAAACGAAGAGGCACCCAAAAGAAAGAGAACTGTCAGACCGAAACAGAATGTCATGACCATTGATGACATACGTTCGGTTGAAACCGATGCCGATAAGGCACAGAATGATCTCATCGATCTTTTGGAGTCGCTTAGAACCGGTAAAATCCTGACCGGCACCATCCAGGGAGTGGAACAACCGTCGGAAACCCATTCCCATACTGTCGCAGTCATTTACCATGGCTCATACAAGGTCATGATTCCGGCAGAGGAGGCGGTGAATCCTCCGGAGGATTACCGGGATCGGAACCCGGATGAGGTTCATCACTATATGCTTACCAAACGACTCGGAGCCGAAGTGGATTACATTGTCAAAGGAGTGGATCCCGAAGCGGAAATTGCCGTGGCCAGCCGGCTTGAAGCCATGCGGATCAAGCGCAAGCAATACTATTTCGGCGTTGACAGAGATGGAAACAATCTGCTCTATGCGGGCGTTTGTGCCGAGGCAAGAGTGGTATCGGTCATTCGTGCCGGCATTTTTGTTGACCTGTTTGGTCTTGAAATCTACATCCCGCTGCGTGAACTCAGCTATCAAAGAGTGATGGATGCCTCCGGCTATTTTCAGCCCGGTCAGCGCATTCTTGTAAAAATTCTGGATGTGGACAGGAGCGATCGCAACAATGTAAAGGCAGTCGCTTCGGTCAAGCAGGCAACCGAAAATCCTTATGAAAAAGCACTTCGCAGGTACACCGTGGGAAATCGCTATGTTGGCACTGTCAGCATGGTAGATACCAACGGTGTTTTTGTCGCTCTTGACGGCGGCATTGATTGCCTGTGCAGTTATCCCAAGCGTGGCAGACCGCCGCGCGGCGCCAGAGTGACGGTCAGGGTGCTCGGAATCAATCACGAGACCAACCGCATCTGGGGCGCCATCACACATATTGCAACACCAAGATAAATTGAAATTTGAAAGGAAACAAACAACATGAAAAAAATCATCGAAAACATCAAGAAGAAATGCAATGCTTTTGCAACCCGTACCAAGACCGCTCTTGCCGGAAAGACAGGCGAGGGCTACATTGACACTGCTGTAAAGATCATTATCGGCGTCGTCATTGGTGGTGTGATCCTTGCCGGGCTTTACGCACTCTTTAACACCACAGTCATCCCGACGCTCACCAGCAAGATCGGTGAGATGTTCAATTACGGCGGCTGATTTATTCAAGAAAAAAGGAGATAAAACAGTATGAAAAAGTTTTTTAAGAAGATCGAAGAGAAAATCCATGGTATCGCAATGCGTACCAAAACCGCATTGACCGGGAAAAACGGTGAAGGCTACATCGACACTGCCGTGAAGATCATCATCGGCGTTGTCATTGGTGGTGTAATCCTTGCCGGGCTTTATGTTCTTTTCAACACCACTGTTATTCCGACGCTCTCTGAGAAGATCACCGGAATGTTTAGTTATTCCGGCTGATTACATCGGAATAGAAACCATGGGGAGCATTTTGCTCCCCATGACAGATCGCTGAAATTGATTAAGTCTGTCAGAAAGAACGAGCTTGACCAAGAGACAATCTCAATTGTTTCTGACTTGAGGAGGGATAAAAAGTGCTGAAACCATTTGTTTTTCCACCGATTATTTTACCGATGATACCAACAAGTATTTTGATGGATATTCAATCATCCGAAATATGGCTTGTTGTGTTGCTTGCGGTGGCACTCATCGGTATATCTGTACTTGTGGGATGGATTCTTACAAACGTGATGAGAAAAAAACAGTACAAAAACAGCATGGCAATCAACATGACGCTTTCGGGAGTCATGTCATTGACACTGCTGCTTCGTTATGGCTTTTCCATGACTATGGTGCAGGGAATTATTCTTATGTTTGTTCTGCTGTATGCGTCCTGTTCCGATTTGACCGATCACACGATGGACGACTTTCTTTGGGCCATGGTGGTGATACTCGGTTTATTATCGGCGGAGACCGTTGGATTCCCGTCTATGCTTATCGGTGCCGTTACGGTGTTTTTGCCGCAGATATTTTCTGCAGTATTTGCTAAAAATCCAATCGGCGGTGCGGATATCAAGCTGACGACCGCTCTTGCATTTCTTCTCGGCTGGCAGCGGGGACTTATCATGCTGATCACCGGCATGCTGCTTGCTGTCGTGGTGATGCTGATCGCAAGAAAATATGAAAAAAACAAAAAAGGTCAACCTTTTGCGCTGATCCCGTTTGTGTCAGCCGCAGCGATGGCGGCCTTTTTCGTTTGACAGGCTATAAGAGAAAGGATATATCACAATGAATTTGAAAAATAAAGATAATACCGTAAAGGTGAAAGCCTCCACGGGTAAAAAAGTCGGAAACCGTACAGTGATCGGCATTGTCTGCATCCTGGTTGCCTTTGTCGTGTGCTTTGGTATCATTCCGCTACTCAACCGATCCTCCGCAGAGCATATGGAGATTGTTCGGGTAAAGCAGACAGTGACCAAGGGCAGCATGATTGGTGAAGGCGATATTGAAATCGTAAGTGTTGGGGCATATAACCTTCCGGATACGGTTATCAGGAGCAAAGACGAGGTTATTGGCAAATACGCCAAAGGAGATATCTATCCAGGCGAGTATCTGCTGTCATCCAAACTGACGACTGGTGTCAGTACTGCAACCGATATGATAGAATCATTGAATGGGGAGCAAAAGGCAATCAGCTTAACAATCGGTTCTTTTGCGCAGGGGCTTTCCGGCAAACTGGAAACAGGAGATATTATCTCCGTGATTGTATACTCACAAAAAGACGGTTTTGCACAGACACCGCGTGAATTGCAGTACATCAAGGTTATCACTTCGACGACTTCATCCGGAGTTGACAAAGCGGATATCAAAGACACGGCACAGCCGGTAACGGTAACGCTTCTTGTAAACCAAACGCAGGCGGAGCTTTTAGCACAGTATGAGAAAACTGCATCTATGCACTTTGTTCTGGAATATCGTGGGGATGCCGATACTGCGCAGAAGTATCTGGAACGTCAGAATCAATATTTCGCAAACGGAGGTGATTCGGAATGATGGGGAATGTACTTTCTGTCTGGGGTTCACCCGGAAGCGGGAAAACGACGTTTGCGACCAAGCTGGCAACTGCTATATATGAAAAATTTCAAAAAACAGTAATCGTTCTGTATTGCGATATCGAAACGCCGGTGCTTCCGGTCGTTTTCCCGAATTTCAAGCGTGAATACCTTGCGTCGGTCGGTGTGGCTCTTTCCAAAGCGGAGCTGCTTCAGAACGATGTGATTCAGTGTCTCGTTACCATTAAGGGAAAACCGAATTTCGGGTTTCTCGGATTTCGCGACGGGGAGAACAAAAACACATTCCCACGATTCACACGAAACAAGGTTGAGGATCTTATAGATACGCTCAGAGGCATATCGGATTACATCATCGTGGATTGCACCAGTAATCTTGAGAACAACATCCTTGCCGCTACGGCGCTGGAGCTTGCGGACATGACATTCCGGCTTACGGCTCCGGAATTGAAGTCGATAAGCTGGAATCTTTCGCAGATGCCGCTGTATGCCGACAAAAAGTATCATTGTCAGAATCATGTACAGGGAATCAATGTGCCGAATGCGGATGTACTTTATCCGATCGAGGAAACGAAGGCTCATATGCGGGATGTGGCCTTTCTCATGCCGTACAGTGCGGCGGTGAAGACCCAGATGCAGGAGGGAAGACTGTATTTCCGTTCCGGAGACCGAGGGTATGATGTCTGTATGAATCAGATTGCGGAAAGGGTTGTCCGGTATGCTTCAAACTGATTTGTGGGATGTCGTCGCAAGAGCCCAAAAGCACATTGCCAAGTATTACGCCGGAGCATTGGTAGACGAGAGCAAAAAGGATGATCTGAGAGCTTATATTGAAAAATTCATTGCCGACAATCGCATCACTGTCGATGGCTATACCGCAAAACAGCTTGTGGATCGTATCTATTCCGAAATGGTAGAGTACTCTGTCCTGACGCCCTATCTCGGATCTCCGTTGTTGGATGAGATCAATGTGAATTCTTGGGATGATATTACACTTACTTATTCGGATGGAAGAATGCAAAAGCTTCCCGAGCATTTCAGAGATCCGACACATGCCGTGGATATTGTCAAACGGCTTTTACATCATAGCAATATGATTATTGATAATGCAGCCCCTATCGCACAGGGGCATTTACCCAATAACACACGTATTACAGCTTTAAAAACGCCGATCGTGGATGAGGATTGCGGTATATCGGTTTCCATCCGTTTGCTGCATCCTCAGCGTATTACCCGCAGGAAACTGATTGAGAGCGGGATGGCGACAGAAGAAATGATTTTCTTTCTCGAAACCTGTATCCGGTATGGAATTTCCATGGTCATCGCGGGGAGGACATCATCCGGAAAGACAACGCTGCTTAACGCTTTGCTCGGCAGCATTCCGAACGATAAGCGTATTTACAGCATAGAGTCCGGCGCCAGAGAATTGTTTCTTGTAAAAAGAAATGCATATGGAGAGGTGCTTAACAATGTGGTACACACCCTATCCCGTCCAAGCGAGAATGCGGCATATAACATCACGCAGGAGAATCTGGTGGTTGCCGCTCTTCGGTTTGACCCGGATTTGATTGCTGTCGGAGAAATCCGTGACGAGGAAGCGAATGCGGCGGTAGAGGCTTCTCTTACCGGTCACACTGTAGTGACAACCGTGCACTCGGGACCGGCGGAAGCTGCGCACGGTCGTATTGCGCTTCTGTGTCAGCGTCGGTTTCAGTTGGGGATGGCTGTATCGCTCAGTCAGGCCAGACAAGCATTCCCGGTTGTTGTGTTTGCTCACCGATGCGAGGATAACAGCCGACGTGTGATGGATATTTCAGAGGTTTCGGTCACGGCGGAAGGGGATACCGAATATCGGTGCCTTTATCGGTATTGTATCACTGAAAATGTCTGTGAGAATGACCGAATTAATGTCAGCGGGTATTTTGAGAAGGTCAACCCTCCGTCAGATTATCTGAAGACATTGTTAACCCGTTCCGGTGTACCACAGACCATTCTCGATCAATTCCAAGAGAGGAGGAACTAACGTGACATTTGTTTATACTGTTTGCTTTTTACTGCTTGCCATCGGCATTATACTGTTGCTCGGTCTGACTCCGGACTCGGTGTCCGTGGATCTGATGAAATTCATTTCCCCGCATCAGACTCTGCGGGACAAGGCGCTTTTGGCGAGCGGAAAGAAAAAATCCCACAAGCTGACGGTTTCCTTGAATCGTATGCGTGATGCATTGGAAGCGACCGGCAAGGGCAATCAGTTTACGATTGCCTGTGCTGCGTCGCTTATTTTGTTTGTCATTGGATGCGTTGTCGCCATTGCCATGAAAAATGTTTTCCTGATCCCGGCATTCGCAGTAGCGTTCGCAGCCATTCCGTTTATATACATCAGGAGAACCATTGCTTACTATGAAACGCACATGAGAGATGAACTTGAAACGGCGCTGTCTATTATCACTACATCCTATATCCGTAATGATGACATCGTGTTGGCGGTTAAGGAGAACATCGAGTATCTGAAGCCGCCTGTCAAGGATGTTTTTGCAACATTTGTCTCGGAGAATGCGATGATTACGTCAGACATCCGAGGGGCACTTCGAAATCTCAAGGATAAAATCAACGACACCGTCTTTCGGGAGTGGTGTGACACTGCCATCGCCTGTCAGGATGACAGGACCCTCAAGGATACCCTGATGCCGATCGTGACGAAACTTACGGATATCCGTCTTGTTAACAATGAAATCAAAGGCATGCTGGTAGCTGCGCGAACCGAATATTTTGTAATGGCGGGTATGGTTGTTGCGAACATCCCGATGCTCTATATTCTCAACAAAGACTGGTACCGGGCTCTTATGTACACAGTTCCCGGTAAACTGATTCTGGGGATTTGTGCCTTGACGATTATGATTACAGCTATTATGATGTTCCGCTATACCAAGCCAGTGGAATACAAGGGATGAGGTGAGTGGATTGATGATAGTAATAGCAATTATTCTGGCTGTTCTTTTTGCAATCGCCACCGCCTTTATTCTTGCCGATGTATTGCGGGTGCCTTCCTATGCCTCTTCCAAGGCAATGAACAATCTGGGACAGAAGCAGAACAAGAAAACCAATCCCATCGAGATATTCTGCAGAGAAATTTCGGTTCGCCTGGCAGGTAAACTGAAGCTCAATGAGTACCGAAGACTTCAGCTTGAGATTGACCTGAACAGTGCCGATATGAAGGAAAGCCCAGAGCAGTATACGGCGAATGCTGTTGTGAAGGCGTGCCTGATCGGCGTGTTTGCCATTCCGTTTTTATTCTTCGCCCCGATTGTTTCGGTATTGATCGCAATCATTGCCGCGGTGCTTTATTTTCTGGAGATCGGAAAGGTCAGTCAGAAAATAAAAGAAAAGCGAAGGGAGATTGAGTATGAGCTTCCCAGGCTCGTTGCCAATATCGAGAAGTCACTCTATCACAGCCGTGATGTAGTCGGCATTCTGGAAGCTTACCGGGACATTGCCGGTGATGAACTCAAACGAGAACTGGAGATTACCATTGCCGACATGCGGACGGGAAATTACGAGGTCGCTTTGACCCGACTGGAAGCCCGTGTCGGCTCGGGAATGCTTTCGGATATCACGCGCGGCTTAATCGGTGTTATTCGCGGCGACGAAACAGGTGTCTATTGGGGAACGCTCGCCATTAAATTTGCGGATTATCAGCGGCAGGCACTCAAAAGGGAAGCCTCCAAGGTTCCCAAGAAGGTGCGCAGACTCTCTATGGTATTGCTCGTATGCTTCCTTTTAGTTTATGTTGTGGTTATCGGCAGCGTTTTGCTTGAATCTTTGGGAGGTTTGCTGGCATGAAAAGATTTGCAAACAAAAGAGCAGAGGGGTACATTGATGTTGCGGTAACAATTATGATTTTTGCTTTTGCGCTCATATTTATCGTCAACATTGTATCTCTTGTGGCGCTGAATCAAAATATGAAAACCGCAGCCGATCAGATTGCAGAGTATGCTTCCATGAACGGCACAACCAATATTGACGAGTATGTCAATGAGCAGCGTGAGAAAATCGGGGTGCAATTTACTTGCACATTCGATGGCAGTGAGAGCTTTGATGGAAGCGGAAGAGTGCAGCTGGGGGATAAAATCCGGTGCACATTAACTTACAGATTGAGTTTTATGGGCTTCGGTGATGCGATTCACCTGGCTACGATTTCAGCATCCGGCTCCGGTATATCGGAGGTGTATTGGAAGTGATGAAGATCCTGAAAAGCAAAAAAGGAGAGGGCACATACATCTATTTGTGTGTGCTCATTCTTGTTATTTCAATGCTGCTGTCGGTTTTGATTCTGTACATGGGGCTTTGTGCACAGGTGCAGATTCAGAAACGGGATATGAAGCATAAGCTGGACGGCTATATTTCGGATTATGCAACCATCGCTTTCAATGCCGTTAAGCAGGGCGAAGCCTATGAAGTCTATGTAGACTATGAAAATCTCGCAAACGGTTGTCTGCCGTCTCTTGGCTTTACACAGTCGGACTCGGTATACCGTTATGATAACGGAAATTGCACCCTGATCGGACCGGAAGTAAAGGTTTTGCGTGGCGAAGGCTTCGGCATCACCTTACATTACACGGCAGTCTTTCCGATCGTATGGAACGGAAAAACATATGGAGATCTTTCGATCCCGGTTACGGTATCGAGTTACTATAGAATCAAGTAAAGGAGTTTGCGTATGAAAAGAAAAACAAATATCATCATTGGCATCGTGATTGCAGTCGTCACATTTGCGCTGATTGTAACCATCATTGTTGCCGCCGTGAAAAACGGCAAACAGCCGGAGGGCCCCGTGGAACCTTCGACTGATATCACCACTCCCACGGAAAAGCCGGATGATCCTGATCCTGTGATTCCCCCGATTGATTCGGATGACGGGAAGGAAACGGATAAGCCGGAGGACAGTAGTCCCGCTGACATCATCATCGATGTTGTCAGACCGAAGGACGATCCTCACGATGACACGCCGGGTGTTGTTGGGGATGTTGTGATTATGCCAGGTATCAAGGAGGGAGAGAGATGAAGAAAGTCACAAAAATTCTTGCACTGATGCT
>ERZ808278.265-NODE-265-length-40645-cov-4.596378_pt1 | contig 40645 bp, 32 predicted proteins | sample MGYA00521239_ERZ808278 | MGnify/ENA primary metagenome ERZ808278 (study PRJEB31516, sample SAMN03275600) | gut metagenome | biome: mammalia-associated habitat; material: feces | host: Papio cynocephalus | place: Kenya | collected 2012-07-17 ... | reverse complement strand
TAGTAAAAACTAAAAGCCTCATATAGGCTTCAATTATTCAGTTTCTTTCTTTTATAGGAATTGATGTGGTTCATCATCCTATTTACGTCATCCTGTGTCAGATCATCAAATGAACTTCCTTTTGGGAGGATTCTTCGAATCAGCTCATGATTCACCTCAATAGCCCCCTTCTGGTACGGACTTCCTGCATCACAGTAAAATACACGGCTTACGGATAGGCCTTTATCATCATATTCAATCCCTTTCGGATTTGAATATTCGCTTCCATTGTCAGTCAGTATCACCGGAAATAAGCTTTTGTAAGGTGCTTTATTTAAAACTGTACAAACTTCTTCCTTAAAATCAGTACAGCTTGTATTGCAATGACTGCAAAACCTGCAGGAATAGGCTGATTTTCTTGTACATTCTATTCCACATACATTTTTCTTCTTACAGTTCTTTCTATGAGTACAGGCATTATAAGAATATCCTGACGTACCTGTTTTCGTCTCAACTGCATTTCCTAATCCATCATTTTCTGCTATAATTACACTATCTAGGGAGGAAATAATCATGATAAACAGAGAGGATATGCTAGAACTAACTAGAAGAATGACCGTCAGTCGAACTTCATTCACTCGCATCGCAGGAGCTTATATGGATTCTGACGGCTTTATGGATGGTTCATTTAACGTGAACTTTCTTAATCTGTCTACAAAAGAAAAACAAAAGAATCTGGCAATTGCTAAGGCCATTCCATTTTCTAATACCAATACAGCTCTAATAGAACATCCATTTACATCCCAAAACAAACAAATGTGGCATCTTTTACATGGAATAAAAGAATGTGGACTTAAAAATGATGCACTTATGTACAACCTGTATGAAATAATCGGAGAACAATATAAGACAAATGCTGATTATGGTATCTTTGTGTTTCATGACCGATACGATGTTCCTGTAAAAGCAAAAGATAAAGAACGGCTAGGGGATTCCGAAGAAGTTTATGAATATCTGATATGTGCCATTTGTCCGCTGATTGGAGAATATGAACCAGGAGAGCCAGAGTCTGGTTTTATCTATCCTATGTTCCAGGAACGAAGCTGCGATATTGGGCATATCGGAATTTTTAACAGAAATGAAACTATGCCACACAAAGAAATTGAACAACTATTGTTGGGATACTAAGATGTGCTTTTCAGCATTATTACACTGAGAGGATTGGCTCTTTTACAGCTTACTTCCCTCTCGTGTGTAATTTACTACAACAATTTCTTTTTCTTAAACAGAACAAAACATACCGTCACAACTGTCACACTCAGAATAATTACTCCTATATAACCGTATTTCCACGTCAGCTCCGGCATATTCGTAAAGTTCATTCCATACCAGCCTACTATCAATGTCAGTGGCAGGAAAATAGTTGTGACTACCGTAAAAAGTTTCATAATCTTATTCAAATTATAATTGACATAAGCATCTGCTGCTTCTCTTAGATGTATTAAATTCTCACTTAAAATTTGTATGTTGTTAGTCAAACGTGATGTCTTATCCGTAAATATTTTGAAATAGCGCAAATCCTCATCTTGAAACAAATCATTTTCATTTTCTTGTAACTGCTCTCCAATGTCCGCAAGCTGATCATAATAATTTCTGATAATAGACAATTCATTTCTCAAATGAAAAATACGTTTATTTAGGGCATTATCAACTTTGCCTTCTACAACCTTATGCTCCATCTTCATAATCTTACGCTCTGTTTCTTCTAATAGCCTGCTACCATTGAATAACAGACGTTCCAATACTCCATATATTACTTTTTCCAGCGTAGCATTCTGACGAAATCTTCCGATAGATTGTACAAAAATATCTTTATAGCTATCATCCAAATCAACCAGTTTTACAAGTATAAATTGATTTCTTTGAATCACAAAGCCAATTCTGTCCCTTGCTTCTTTGACATTCATTACATTTACAATATTGACTACTCCAATGCTAAAATCGTCGTACACGTCAACTCCATTCCAGTAATGGGTCCGTTCTTGCTCAAATTCTGTTATGATATGCTTGGATATCCCCAGTTTTTCTCTGTTCTCTTTCAGTTCTTCTAGAGTTAAATAGCCTACTCGAATACATTCTTTGTCTGAACAGTCTGGAGCTATTTCTTGAATTTTTCCATTGCTAATAGAAAAAAACACATGAATCACTCTCTTTTCCATTTTCGTATGTAAAAGCCATAAAAGTATTGTACTCATCAGGCCATAAATAATCGTTTTTCTGGTGTAATCTCTGCACTTTTCCTTGTATTGCAATATCTACATGATAGTTGTTCCAATTCACGATAATTTTTTATCTTAGCTCTTTTATATAAAAGTTTTCCATTCCTCTTATACTATATGAATATAGTTTTTCCAATATTACCAAAATTAATGTATAAAAACAACTAAAGGATAACATACTAAAACTAGTACGTTATCCTTTCATCTTTATATTTAAGCGTTGCGCTTTGACATCAAGGATTCTAATTAGAATTTACCTTCGTCAGCAGCCTGCTGAATGGATACAGCAACTGCAACTGTAGCACCAACCATAGGGTTGTTACCCATACCGATAAGACCCATCATTTCAACGTGAGCAGGTACGGATGAAGAACCAGCGAACTGTGCATCACTGTGCATACGTCCCATAGTATCTGTCATACCATAAGAAGCAGGACCAGCAGCCATGTTATCTGGGTGAAGTGTACGTCCTGTACCACCACCAGAAGCTACGGAGAAGTATTTTTTACCTTGCTCTAAACATTCTTTTTTGTATGTTCCAGCAACTGGATGTTGGAAACGAGTTGGGTTTGTGGAGTTACCTGTAATGGAAACGTCAACTTTTTCTTTGTGCATGATAGCAACACCTTCTGTTACATCGTTAGCACCGTAGCAGTTAACTTTTGCACGAAGACCGTCAGAGTAAGCTTTACGGAAAACTTCTTTAACTTCTCCTGTGTAGTAATCCATTTCAGTTTCAACATATGTGAAACCATTGATACGTGCGATAATCTGAGCAGCATCTTTTCCAAGACCATTTAAGATAACACGTAAAGGTTTTTTACGAACTTTGTTCGCTTTTTCAGCGATACCGATTGCACCTTCAGCAGCAGCGAAAGATTCGTGACCTGCTAAGAATGCGAAACAGTCTGTTTCTTCTTCAAGAAGCATTTTTCCTAAGTTACCATGTCCTAAACCAACTTTTCTCTGGTCAGCAACGGAACCTGGGATACAGAAAGCCTGAAGACCTTCACCGATTGCAGCAGCAGCGTCAGCAGCTCTTTTAGCACCTTTTTTGATTGCGATAGCAGCACCTACTGTGTAAGCCCAACATGCATTTTCGAAACAGATTGGCTGGATACCTTTTACCATGTTGTAAACGTCTAAGCCAGCATCTTTTGTAATTTTTTCAGCTTCTTCAATAGAAGAAATGCCGTAGCTGTTTAATACAGCGTTGATTTGATCTATTCTTCTTTCATATGATTCAAATAAAGCCATTTTATAAAATCCTCCTTAATTGTTTTCAAGAACAACGTTCTAAGAATAGCTTTCTAAAAACGTCTTATTATTCTTTTCTTGGGTCAACGATCTTAACTGCGTCAGCAACACGGCCGTATTGACCTTGAGCTTTTTCAAATGCTGTGTTAGCATCATCACCTGCTTTAATGAAGTCCATCATTTTACCAAAGTTAACGAATTTGTATCCAATGATTTCATCATCTTCATTTAAAGCAATGCCAGTTACATAACCGTCTGTCATTTCAAGATAACGAGGACCTTTCTTTAATGTACCGTACATTGTACCAACCTGAGATCTAAGACCTTTACCTAAATCTTCAAGACCAGCACCGATTGCAAGACCACCTTCAGAGAATGCGGACTGTGTACGTCCGTAAACGATCTGTAAGAATAATTCTCTCATAGCTGTATTGATAGCATCACAAACTAAGTCTGTGTTTAATGCTTCTAAGATAGTTCTTCCTGGTAAGATTTCAGATGCCATAGCAGCTGAGTGTGTCATACCTGAACATCCGATTGTTTCAACTAATGCTTCTTGAATAACACCGTCTTTAACGTTAAGAGATAATTTACAAGTTCCCTGTTGTGGTGCACACCAGCCGATACCGTGTGTGAAACCGTTAATGTCTTTAATCTCTTTTGCTTTTACCCATTTTGCTTCTTCTGGGATTGGAGCAGCGCCATGGTTAACCCCTTGTGCAATTGGGCACATATTTTCTACTTCGTGTGTATAAATCATGTTGAGACTCCTTTCAATATTACGTTTTTACGCAATATGTTCATTGTATATTGCTCATTTATATTCTGCGCCTTGATGACGCAAATTTGTGTGAATGTCTATAGCTTCCATATACGGAAAAAGATGTGACTGCACACTCGGATATTATTTTCTCATAAAATGACAAATTAGTCTATACTTTTTTTGAAAAAATTCTGTATACAAGGAATATTTTAATGAAGAAGAATAGAAATGTGCAAACCTCAAATACCTGGCATGAAAACATTTAAATAATGCTTTTCCTGCCAGGTACTTAAACTGCTTATCTTTTCGTTTTATCGCTTTTAAAATTCCACATCATAATCACTTATATCAAAAATTCTCTTATCATGTGTAATCATCATTATAATTTTTCCTTTTTTTATTGTCTGAATCAACTGGCTAAACACCTCAATGCTTTCTATATCTAATGCTGATGTAGGCTCATCAAATATAAGAACATCCGCTTCCTTAAGCAAGGCACGAATAATTGCAAGCTTCTGTTTCTCTCCCCCTGAGAAATTAGATGCACCTTCTTCAATAGTTGATTCAAGCTGATTTGGTAACTTCTGAATGGTATCATAAAGTTTTAGACTCTTTGCAAACTTAATTGCCTGCTCTTTTAGTTCCTGCCTGCTCCGTCCATCTATACCAATTGTAAGGTAATCCAAAATTGACATATTAAGTAATTCCGGTTCTTGTTCTACTACCGAAATTGAATTTCTTCTTATACTGTACATATCTAGTTCACTAATGCTTTTGTCATTGTACAAAACCTCACCTTTATATATGTCATGATACATTCCTAGTATAATATTGATTAACGTACTTTTCCCTGCACCATTTCCACCTTTTATACAATAGACAGAACCTTTTTTTAATTCCAAATTGAAATCTTTGAATAATTGTCTTTTTCCATCATAAGATACTGATAGATTCTTTAATGTAATACTATTTACTTGATCTAACTTAACCTCACCGTTTGGCTCTTTGTCATACCCCATGAATTCTTCAATTCGGTCATGGGACACAACTGCTCTTTGATAATCATTTGCCAATGCCATAAAATAATTGATCGAATCCATAACCAAATTGAAGTATGTGTTGATTATTGTATAATTACCAATCGAAAGCTGTCCATTTATAACCTTTACTCCACCCCAGAAAATAATCACAACATAACTGAATGCAAGCAGAATAGAATTCATATTATTAAATAAGTAATTTACTTTTACCTGTTGCATTATGCTACCATATATTTTATCAAAAGAATGACGCAATTCATGATTCATTTCTGGGAATAATACATTTGTTTTAATAAATGACATAAAACTTATTTGCTCTGTTCGTTTTGCAAAATACGTACTTGTATTCTCAGCCAGTTCATAATTGGCATCATAAAGTTTTTTTCTAAAAAGACGATACAGCAAAACGTATATAGGAATTACCATAATTTGAAACAACAAAATGTACTTATCAATTCTATATAGAATTACAAAGCTGACCACTATTGTAAAAAAGCTCGTAGCTATATTTACTATTTTATCAGAAAAAAATACCACCAATACACTAAGATCCTGATTAATTCGATCCATAATATACGCCGTATTTTTCTTTTCCAACTCAAGTATTTTAAAATATCGAAAACGTTCAAAAATGTCATAGTTCATTTCAAATGTTATATTATTATTCAACTTCGTCACATAAAGCGACATTATGTACCTTGAAAATATTGTAATTAAGTTTACGCCTAGAAACAACCCAGTGAAACCATATACATATTTCATTGACTGTTTTGATAACAAATAATCCAAGTACAATCCCGATATATAAGGTGTTAATGTAGAAGAAAGCCACAGTACCACACTAGATACAAGAAATAAACCAAAGACCTTCTTATATCTCTTTACGTATTTTCCAACATATGTGAATATTTTCATTTTACAAATCCTCATATTTTGCTTTTCAATTTTTATATAGCAAAGAGTGAATTCCATATCATTTACTGAATAGAACTCACTCTTTCTATTACATAATAAGCTATTAATTTGCTTAAATTATATACCTTATAAACAAATAATACAAGCTTTCAATATCTGCATTTTACAAAGAACATTTATCCTTTATAAATACCACATGAATCATATGTACATCCAAGTCTTTTGCAAACTTCTGCTGCAGATACCTGTTCCATCTGTGTAAGAGTACTGTTTGTTGCTGCTACTGCTACTAACATAGTCCTTCCTCCTTTCATCTACTGTATAAGGTATTATTTAACTATTTGATTCTTACTGTGCAATGAGTATATGTACATCCATTTCTTGGACACTCTACTTGCTCAACTTCTTTTATCTGTTCAAATTGTTGAAGTGTTGTATTTTGTGCTGCTACTGCTACTAACATACTAAGTCCTCCTTTCTTTGATTTATATAAAAGTGCCTATTCTGTAATGTCACTCTTTTCTTCCCCATTGGCACTTTTTTTCGATAAAATTACCCTTAAACACTCTGGCAAATATTGATCTAATGTGTATTTTTGTTCTACACATGACTCCACATTCTCTAATCTTCTACTTGGGCAGCCTCCCATACAAATTGGAAGATATTTACATTCAATACATCTATTATCTAATGTTGGATCATATAACATATATTGATTAAGTAATGCAACATTTCCTTCGAAATTTTTGTCTGTTAGAGATCCTACTCTATTTTCCTTTATACCGATATCATTCCAACATTTATATATGTATCCATCTGCATCAATTACATAAGCATTTGTCATATTTGCGCCACAATATGCTCCCATTGGCTTTGGATAATCCGCTGTAATATCCTGTTTATTCTGAAGCATAAAATCTAAGTTAAACCTGGAATACCTCTCAAGCGACAAGCACTTTGAAGTCTCATAACTGTCATTTGCATCTTCAACATGTCCCAAATATGGATGAACCTTATCGTAAACATTGTTTTCTTTAAAAACATCTATTATTTCATTGATTCGTTTATAATTTTGTACATCTACATTGATTCGAACTACTATTGGAATAATGTCAGCACATGCAATAACATTTTCCATTATAGCTTTATATGTTCCCTGCCCCCCAAGCAATGGTCGTCTCGTATCATGAATATCTTGTGGACCATCCAAAGTTATCTGTACATAATCCACTTTGGATTCTACTAATTTCTGTGCCACTTCTTTTGTTAGAAAATATCCATTGGTCACAACATTAGCACTATATGATATTTTATTTTCTTCACAAATTTCATTTATCTTTTGTGACAGAGAATAAATGATGTCCACATGAAGTAACGGTTCTCCACCAAACCAAGTAATATGTAAGCTAGACGTAGTAGAAGCCTTTCTCTGAATAAAATCTATGATTTTTTCTGATACCTCTACATTCATTCGTGAACCATGGTCGCTATTCTTTTCAAAGCAATATACACAGCCGAAATTGCATTGCATAGTAGGTGCAATTGTCAAAGAAAGACTAGTACTATCATATTTATCTTTATTAAATGCATAACGTACTAATGCTAACTCATCAACATCATCATCTAAAATATAACCATTTACTTTTAGTTGTTTACACTGTTCTTCGTCTTGAATAGGAATCCCCCTTTTTTCCAAATTCTGCAAAGCGTCATAATATTCCTGTTCAATTTGACTCAATGCACCAGTCCTTGAATTAAAAAGAACCCATTCGTTATCGGAATCACCTTTATAAAAAAAATTGTATTTTGATACTTTCATACAAAACCCCTTTTTTCTTTTTGTAAACTGATTATATCACTATTTGTCTAAAAATTAAACACTTTTTTAGTTTTTTTGACTTTATTTTTTTAACTTTTATCAATATATTCCTTTATTTAAAAAGGTGCTGTAAAAATTTGTTTTTGTAGATCAAAAAAAAGCCAGTTTCTATGGGTTTCTTCCATTCAAACTGGCTTGTATTATATATGGGTGTTGACGAGACTATAACATCCATTACTCATACTGCTTCCTATTTCTTACCTGCTACTTCTCCAGCCTTTTTATAAATACTATTTGCTGGAACACATCCACGCACACTAGATAATGGATACACGTTACTGTTACGCCCTATTACAGTACCTGGATTTAGCACACTATTGCATCCTACTTCCACGTAATCACCTAAAAATGCTCCTACTTTCTTAAGTCCTGTCTGTGTTGCTTTTCCATCACACTTAATAGAAACCAGTGTCTTATCTGACTTAACATTAGAAGTAATAGAGCCTGCTCCCATATGGGAACGGTAACCTAGAATGGAATCCCCCACATAATTATAATGCGGAACCTGCACGTAGTTAAATAGAATTACATTTTTTAACTCAGTAGAATTTCCTACTACACAATGTTCTCCAACGATTGCATTTCCACGAATAAATGCACAATGACGGATTTCCGCTTCTTTACAGATAATCGCCGGTCCATTAATATAAGCAGTTGGTGCAACTTTTGCACTTTTTGCAACCCAAACATTACCATTCACTAAATCATACTCGTCAAAAGATAACTGGCTTCCTAATGCCATAATATAGTCTTTAATTAAAGGCAGTACCTTCCAAGGATATGCCTGATTTTTGAACAGATCTGCTGCTATAGTCTGCTCTAAATCATATAGACTGTCAATTGTCATATCTGCAATGCTCATTTTGTTTCCTCCCAACACTTCCAATATTTTTTCTTTTATATATGATTTTACAACAATTACTTCATTTACGCAATTACCTATAACGCGAAAAAGCTGCCATACCAATTTTACTTAGTACAGCAGCCTTTTCTTACTAGATTACATATATTTAATTTTTTAAAAAGGGAGCCATGTATTTGTTCCTGTATTATAAATATTGCCTTTTCCAGGATAGATTAAATCTGCTGTCTGAGAACCGCTTCCATTACTGAAAATGACATTTGCGTAATCTTTTGATACTTCTACTGACCATACGTTGTCTCCTTCATATGTCATGGCAACTCCAGGCCAAGAACCGATTGTATCATTGCTGCTGTTCCACATGTAACAGTAAACCTGAGACCAGTTACTTGTATTCTTACAATATACCTTGTAGCTTTCCGATGGTGTTTCACTGCCTGTGCTATATTTAGACCATGAATTGGTCTTATTGTTAAATATGTATCCACTTCCTGGTGATGTCATATCACCTGTCTGTGCGCCACTGCCATTGTTAAAGATTACATTTTGATAGTTTGCTGGCATCTTGTAAGCCCATACATTGTCACCTACATAAGTCATCTTTGTACCAGGCCATGATCCATTTGTGTCATTGCCATTATTCCACATATAGCAGTTTACATTTGACCAGCCAGCTTCATTTTTCACATAAATGACATTGCCTGTGATTGGTGTTGCAGAAGGTGCTACACTTGGGCTTGTTGAAGGCTGTGTACTTGGTGTTGGTGATGGTGCTACACTTGGTCTAATTGGGGGTTGAATAGAATTGTATACAACTGCAATTCCATCTTTATCTTTTATATTTCCTCTGATTCTTCCACCCGATACAGTAAATGTTTCACCAGATACCTGATCTGTGTAATAACCATCTTTCATGCGGTTTGCTTGAATATCAACATAACCAGCTCCGTCCATGTTCGCAATAATAACACCTGAGTTACCTCTTTCTGTGTAAACTACATTTCCACTGCTGGATACACATTGTTCCTGTCCTACGAAGTAGTTGTGGAATCTGTTTACTGCTGCTACGTCTGGGTCAGACCATGTCATGGTTCCTACGTCACCCATATTAGTTGGTGTTACTTGTGATTTTGGATATTTATCACCAAATTCATCTTTTAAAATCTGATCAGAGTAATAAGGTCTTGCAAAATATAATGCAGTAGAATCTTTCTTTGCTGCAACTACAGACCATGTTCCTTTAACCATTTTGTCTGTTGCAAGGTAAGATGGTCCACCCATATAGGTATCATGCGATTCAGCCCAAAGAACTGTTTTCTTTGCTTCGTAACGAGCATTTCCTGATGCAGCACTTCCTGCGTTTTTATAACGGAATGTGCTTAATATCTGATCGCCTGTTCCATTATCTGTTACTGACATGTATTTTGTGTAGTTACCGATATCGAAATTATCGCCTACTGTATTTAAAATTTCACCATAAATGAATAAATCATGATCTGCATAGTTACGAATTCCGTTAATTACGGTTGGCCAGAAGTCACTGCCAAAATCACCGTCTGCTGGTGTTTCAATATGTTTTGCTGCATCGAAACGGAATCCATCTGCGCCACAGTCAACACATTCTTTTAATAAACCTAATACCATATTTTGAACTCGTTTGTCCGCTGTATTTAAATCTGGCATTCCAATAGTTCCCTGTGTGATGTCTTTACGACCATCACTGAACCAGCACTGGATATCATTGATATGCCAATAGGTAGGATCTGTTAACATGTCTGGGTTACAATAAGTTCCAACTTGTTGGGATACATCCGATAGCTTGTTTTTCCAGCCTGTAATATTCGCCATGTGATTTGCAACAATATCAACGATAACCTTAACACCATATTTTTCAGCTTCGTCACACATTGCTTTAAATTCTGATTTTGTTCCAAGGAAGGATTGTCCATTATCACAAATATTCATAGATACTGGCTGATAGAGTTTCCACCATTGTCCTTCACTTGCCCCACAGCCATCTGGAATACCTACATTTAATTCTGTTACACCTTCGTAAGCGTAATCCTTTGGTTGGGTTACTGGTGAAGTCTGAATTGCAGAATAACCGGATTCTGCGATTAACTTCATGTTTGCTTTGATATTATTATAAGACCAGTTCCAGCAATGGAGGATAACGCCATCCTGTACATTATCTACTAGTCCATAATCTTGTGTTGCTGCTGATATGGTTGTTTCCTTCGTGGAAACGTTACCATTTGATTGTAAAGTAAACCCTGAAAATGAAATAGATGCACTTGCTATTGTTATCCCCATTAATAATGCAAGTGTACGTGCTTTTTTCGATTTTCTACATAACCGACTCATATAACACCTTTCCTTTCTCCTCAATCTGATTGCTACTAAATTACTTGTTTTATGTACATTGTTATTGTCTATATTTATATTATACAGGACTTTTTAACTATACGATATGTTAATTTTTTTTGATACATGTTGAATCCTTGTGTTCTAAACTGTTAATTGTAACATTTTTGCATTGTATTTTCATTTTATTTTGTGTATTTTAACAATATTTACGCCAAAAAAATCATTACCAAACCCAATTGGCAATGATTTTTCATCAACAAATTTCCCATTCGATTTTATTATTCATTCTCGTAATGATTAACATAGACTTCAATCCAGTCGATAAATTTTCCAGTTTTAATGAATAATTCAAAAGCATTTGTTGCTTTTCCAATACTATATCATCTCCCCGTATCAATAAACTCCATACTCCAATTATATCTCCCCGTCTTCTCATCCTTCTTATAATAAAAATACGCCGAGAACTTATTCCCATTTTTACTCACACATCCATGGAATCCAACCCTTCCGCCTTCTAACAGTATCTTCACCATCTGCTCCGACACTTTCTTTCCAAAAGACTGAATGTATCTATCGTCTTTCCAAATGGTATATTTGCAGCCATTTCTCCAGTTGCTGCAGCCAAATGCTTTCTTTGTCTCCACTACCGGACTACCACACTCAGGGCAGATACCAACCACATTAGCACCTTCTGGCGCAGTACTCTTCGCACCAAACTTTGCATCATTTTTGATGTCGTCCACAGATTTTCTTACAAAGTCGGTAATTAGCTCCATAAAGTCTGCCTTGGTATATTTCTTTTTCTCGATATCCGAAAGGGTCTTTTCCAAACGTCCAGTATACTCTAAGTCGATTAGTTCCTTTACTGGAAATGTTTCCACCATCATGCGGCCAAGTTCTGTACATACCAGACTCTTACCCTTTGTCTTAATATATCCAACATCCTTTAGTTTCTTAATGGTTTCCGCTCTGGTAGCTGGCGTACCAATACTAAAACCACTCAGAATAGACATCATCATTTCTTCTGAGTCTTCTCCCTCGAAATTCTTTCCACAAGTCTCCATGACTCGAAGAAGAGTTTTCTCTGTATGGGCTTTTGGAGGTTTACGAACCACTTCTGATACATTGGCCCCTTTCACATTTAACTCTTGCTTCTCCTCAACCTTTGGCAGAATATTTTCCTTAGTCTCGACTTTCTCAACCTTTTTCCAGCCTTCCACTAAAAGGACCTTTCCCTTGGTGATAAAAATTCCTGGAATTTCATCATCCTGCACCTTAATCTCCAACGTCGTTTCTTCTGATTCTGCTACTGGCATAAACTGCGCTAAGAAACGGTTACGAATTGCCTCATATACTATCTTCTCATCTGGTGATAAAGACTTAGGAATCACATAAGTAGGTATAATGGCCGAGTGGCTTTCTACCTTCTTACTGTCAAATACACGCTTAGAGGTATGGAACTTGATTTCTTCCACAAATGGAGAAAGATTTCGATGTGTCTCTAACGCTTTTCTTGTTTTATCTATAATACTTTCGTCCAACGCAATACTTGCCGTTCTTGGATAAGTAATAAACTTCTTCTCGTACAAGGACTGTGCCACCTTAAGCACCTTATCCGATGTCCAGCCCTTAAATTTGCTGGTTACAAATCCTTGCAAATTAGAAAGATTGAATAAAAATGGAGGATAGTCCTTTTTCTTCTCCACTTTCTTAGAAACAATGACAGCCTGCTTTCCAATGACTTTTTCGCAAAGTCCATCCAAATAAGCCTTCTCATCAAATTTTTCACTTTCCTTCTCATAGTATAAGCCTTCAAATACTACATTTTCAGCTGTCTCAAACTGAACTAATAATTTATAGTATTTTGAAGACTTAAACTTTTCAATCTCTTTATCCCGGTCGTATATAATTTTTAAAGTAGGCAAAAGAACTCGTCCCACGTTTAGCACCTTGATATTATGGTCATTACGGTATTTTACCGTTGCCACGCTGGTCAAATTAATCCCTATTAGCCAGTCCGCAAGCTGTCTGCCAATTCCAGCATCCTGCAAAGACTGCATCTCACTATTCAGGCGAAGATTATTAAGACCTTTCTTGACTTCATCTGCTGTCCACTCATTTAAAAGCAAACGTTCTGTTTTCTTCTTAACGTCCAGATACATAAGTATTTCGTCGGAGATAACCTGACCTTCACGGTCATCGTCAGTTGCGGAAATAACCCCTTCTACATCATCTCTTGCAATCAGATTCTTTATTAACGCAATCTGATTCTTTGCACCAACATCAGGTTTTGACTTATCCTTGCCATCTGACTTAATTTTATATTTATATTCACCCGGAATGAATGGAAAATTTTCCAACTTCCAGCTTTTCATTGCCGGGTCATAATCCTTGGCATCATAAAGCTGTAGCAAATGACCAAATGCCCAGGTAATGACATAATCATCGCCTTCTATATAGCCATTTGCACGTCTCTTCGCACCTACTGCGTCTGCTATGTTCTTTGCAACAGAGGGTTTCTCTGCTATGATTAATTTTTTCGACATGAATTAACGTTCAACTTCCTTCTTCTAAAATTGAGTAGTTTCATTATATCAGACTTAATTTAAAATGCAAAATCCTAAATTTAGATATAATGAAAATGCCACCCATATTAAGTACAGCACTAGTAAATAGCCTGCAAACCTATGTATTCTTCTAAAAACAATATTAGTTAATATAATCACAAACAATAGGAAATACCTGACCTGATGGAACCAATGGTGGTTTATTGGGATAGGGAATGACGGAACCTGCCCCCATACCACTGATACGACTGCCTAGAACTCCAACTATTGTTGGCAGTGCTACAGCAAATAGTGAAGTGAGAAAATTTGATTTTGAATTTTCTTTCATATTACCTGCATACAATATAGAACTATTATATGCAGGCTTTTCTTATTCATAACATATCTTAGTATCCTAGTTCTTCTCCAACTAAGATTACTTTAACACGGTTTTTGATTTTAGACGTGCGTGTTACAACAATCTGGCTACACATACAGTCCTCAGAGAGACAATTGGTGCATTTGCCAAATTGGTGACATCCTGTGTTTCGATTCAAACGAACAGCATTTGGTGGAGCGGCTACGTTCTGAACACGGATAATTCCTTCTTCTACGTCCTTCACCACTTTATTCATACCTGCAACGACTATTACATTCTTAGGTCCACATATGAGACAAGCAACACGATTGCCATTCCCATCAATGTTTACAAGTTGTCCATCATGCGTTATTGCATTGGAACTCATGAGAAAATAATCGGCAGTTACTGCTTTTCCGTAAAATTCACGTTTTTCTTCAGGTGTCTTGGCTTTATCCCGATCATAAAGCACATAGTCTCCATTACTAATTGCTTCAAATATTCCAATTTCTTTCATGGTCTCAGAACCACCCCAAGTAATGGAACTTCCTTTTTCAATTAGACTTAACGCTTTTTTTAGCGCTTCCTCTTTATCTTGGCAATAGTATCCTTCGATTCCACGAGTTTCAAATTTCTTAATAATCGTGTTCGCAAGGGTTTCATATGCCTGTTTCTTTGCATTCATATTAAATCTTTCCTCCAAACGAACTTATCTATCGAATTTTTTAACAAAACAGACCCCTAAAGCCCCTGGACCTGTATAAGTTCCGATGGTTACACCGATTTGAAAAATAGGATAATCTAATTTTCTTCCAATGAGTGCTTCAACCTTTTCCTGCATCATCATTGTTTCTTCCATAGTAGTCGCATTCGCCATACAGAAATCGTAATCATCATAACTTTCGTCATTTTCTTCAAAATACTCTTCTACCATTGCAAGTGTTTTCTCTAATGCTTTTTTTCTTCCTCGTACATTGGAATAAGGCATTAATTCAGCTTCTTTTAGTACAATCATTGGTTTCAGATTCAACATAGTCCCTGCAAGAGAGGTTACTTTTCCAATTCTTCCACCCTTTTGTAAATACTCAAGTGAATCTACCGTAAACATAATTCTTGCAGTATTCTTAATCGATTCAATCTTATCAACTACCTCGTCCATCTCGAAACCAGCCTCTTTCATACGGGCTGCTTGAAGAACAACTAAACCTTGACCTGCTGTTGCCTGGATAGAATCCACTACTACGATTTTTGCATTTGGGTAATCTTCTTCCAGAATAGACTTAGCATTTACTGCTGACTGATATGAGCCACTGAACTTGGATGTCAGACAGAAGCATAAAACATCTTGTCCTGCTTCAATCGCTTCTTTAAATGCATTCATATAGTCCTGAACAGAAGGTAATGAGGTTTTTGGAAACACCTTTGTTGCCAGTTTCTTATAAAACTCTTCATTACTAATTTCTTCGTGCTCTTTATAGTATGTTTCTTTATCAAATGTAATGTAATAAGGAATCACACGAATGTTATATTGTTCAATAAGCTCTATCGGTAAATCGCAAGAAGAATCACTAAATATTTGAAAATTTTTCATTGTACTTCTCCTATTTTCTTTTTAGTCAATTATTTTCATAGAGACCATTATAACAAATATTTGTAAGATTGTATAGACAGTGATACATTAAAATCGAAAGACTCCTTCCATAGAATTTTTCTACAGAAGGAGTCTTATCTACATTTCCTGTAACTTCATTTCCTTTTTCAATACACGCTTGCACCACATAAAGAACATAGTTACAAACATAACTGTTAAGTAAATAACAAAAGGACGTACTTTTAAATAGTATGGATAAATTGCTTTCTCTTTTAAGAAAATAGCAAATAACTTACCACAAAGTACATGATAAAAATAAATATACTCGGAATATTTCTGACCAATAATATGGATACCTGTTTTGCTCCCCAATGTCTTATAACAAGACAGTATCATAAAAATTACAACAATGAGCAAAAGAGTCCCAATATAGTTGTAAGGCTGTACGTTCCATTTGTGGCTATCTAGCCATTTTGCTTCCAGAACATTAAGAACAGCCGCTGCTATCACCATGACGGCTGGAATCACTGGGGATTTTGTAATGGCTTTTTTCATTTTCTCAAACCGTTCTGTCTGCTCAAACTGACGATAAAAATATCCCATAAAGAAATAGGAATAGCCTACACCAATAAACTTCTCAAGTGGTTCTAAGATTCTTCTTGGATAATGCCATCCATAAAGAGCTTTTGAATACTTGCACAAACATAAATCGGCAATGATAATTAGTGGAATGCTATACTTCACGAATTTTTCTAATTTAAATTTCTTCATGATCGCAAATACAATTACAACAAAAATCATTGCACGTAAGTACCATAAATGTCCTGCCAAACCAAAGTTAAACCATATGTATCTAGGTCTTGCAAGCTGCGAAAAAATTCTAGACCATAGACGATGCAGGTCTTGTCTATTTTGTATACAGTAGTAAGACTTTACAGAAAGACGCAGGATTAAATACACGATATTGACTATAATAGTCAAACCGATAATTTTCTTTAGTTCTTTTAAAATCTTCTTTGATTTTAATTCTTTTGTACTGTAATGAAAATAGCCAGATACCATGAAAAAGTAAGGTACGGCTATTCGCACAAGTACTTGTGCCTCATCCGTAAATCGATTTAATAACGGATAATGCAGGAACACGATTATAAAAGCTGCAACCGCTCTAAATGTGTCGAAAGATGTTATTCTTTGTTTCATATGAATACCGCCTGTCATTTGTGATGTTAATAAGCTTCATGTATTTTAACACTTTTTGGCATATTTTACAATCACAAAAAAGATACCCTCCTATTTTAGGAAAGGTATCTCTTTATTGATAAATTAATACAATGGATGCTTGTCTGTCAATTCCTTAACCATAGCCATTGCTTTCTCCTTATTCGCATCAACATCATTAATTAACATGGCAATTGCATCTGCAACAACGTCCATATCAGCTGTATTAAATCCTCTTGTTGTAACAGCTGCTGTTCCTAAACGAATACCACTTGTTACAAATGGTGACTGTGGGTCATTAGGAACTGTGTTCTTATTACATGTAATGTTGGCAGCATCTAATAATTTTTCTGCTTCTTTACCTGTAATTCCTTTATTTACAAGATTTACAAGCATTAAATGATTGTCTGTTCCGCCAGATACGATATCAAATCCTCTGCTTATAAGACCATTCGCAAGTGCCTGTGCATTGTCAATGATGTTCTGCGCATAAACTTTGAAGCTTGGATCTAATGCTTCTTTAAAGCAGACAGCTTTTGCAGCAATTACGTGCATTAAAGGACCACCTTGGATACCTGGGAATACAGATTTATTTAACTTGTATTCTTCTGCAAACTCTTTACTGGATAAAATCATACCGCCACGAGGTCCACGAAGTGTTTTATGAGTTGTTGTTGTAGTTACGTGAGCGTATGGAATTGGACTTTCATGAAGACCTGCTGCAACAAGTCCAGCAATGTGTGCCATATCAACCATTAAGAATGCTCCAACTTCATCAGCGATTTCACGGAATCTCTTGAAGTCAATTTTTCTTGCATAAGCACTTGCACCAGCAACGATTAATTTTGGCTTGCACTCTTTTGCAATGCGTTCTACTTCATCATAATCAATAAATCCTTCATCATTTACACCGTAAGGCACGATTTTGAAATAGCTTCCTGAAATGTTTACTGGACTTCCGTGTGTTAAATGTCCGCCGTGATCCAGATTCATACCCATAACAGTATCACCTGGTTTTACCAAAGCAAAAAATACTGCTAAATTAGCCTGTGCGCCTGAGTGTGGCTGTACATTAGCATATGTACAGTTAAATAATTTCATAGCTCTGTCTCTTGCTAAGTCTTCAGCGATATCTACGAATTCACATCCGCCATAGTATCTTTTTCCTGGATATCCTTCTGCATATTTATTAGTAAGAGGGCTTCCCATAGCAGCCATAACTGCTTTACTAACAAAGTTTTCAGAAGCAATTAACTCAATGTGACTATTCTGTCTTCCGATCTCTTTCTCGATGGCTGCAGCCAAATCTGGATCAAAATTCTTAACTTCATCAAAAGAAAACATCTTCATACCTCCGTTACATTTTTTGTCTCGTTCATTATATCACAACAAAGCATGTAAGGAAATATGAAGATGCATAAATTACATCACTAATGTAATTTCATTCACATCCTTTAATTCAGATGCCGATACGTAATTGTCATCTTTCTTAACGCCATTTACATAGAATTCTTTATAACCGCCTTCTGCTCCATTAGGATTCTTAACGGTAATATCTAATTTTTTGCCACGGAATACTTTTTCTATCTTGATTTCTTTCCATACAGAAGGAATAGATGGTGCAACACGTAATCCGTTTGGATCTGGACGCATACCACAGATACCTTCTACACAGCCAACCATAACGGTAGATGCTGTACCTGTTAACCAGTGTACATGAGAACGTCCTTCAAATGGGCTTTCTACTGACTCTGTAAACTGACCATGAACGTATGGCTCTAAACATCTTACGTCTGCATTATCGTTCTGAGATGCTGGTGCACTTTCTGTGAAGTATTCAAATGCACGGTTTCCATGTCCCATTAAGGATTCTGCAAGGATAATCCATCCCTGTGGCTGTGAGAAAATACCGCCGTTTTCCTTTGTAGAGCCATTGAATAATAATGCTAACGCACCGTCAAATGCATGTTCTTTATAGGAAGGAGCCATAACTCTTGCACCATAAGGTGTATTCAATTCACGATGAACGGATTCCAATGCCTTTTCAGCCTGATCTTTACTTGCTAATCCACTGATTACAGCCCATGATTGAGGATTTAACCACATACTTGCTTCTGGGTCTTTCTTAGAACCGATAACCTGTCCATCTTCTTTAATACCACGAACGTAACGGTCATCTTCCCAACATTCTTTCTGAATGGTATCGCCTAATTCTTTCTGTGTTTTTACTAAATAATCAATATATTCTGTATCATTCTTTTCTTCTGCAAATTCCTTTAATACAGTAAATGCGTAGTATAACTGCAATGCTACGAATGTAGACTCACCTTTTTTACCAAGTCTTAAGCAGTCATTCCAGTCTGCATGAAGACCTGCTGGCATCTTGTGATCACCCAATCTTTCTTCCGAGAACTGAATTGCACGTTTTAAATGCTCGTATACTGTGGCTTCACCCTTGTTAGAGAAAGGAATTACTTCATCTAAGAATGCCTTATTACCTGTTTCACTAATGTATTTATAAACTGTTGGGAATAACCATAATGCATCATCTGCACGGTAAGCTGGATGTCCCGTTTCTTTTACATACTCTGGATCATCTGGTGTTCCCTCATGTCCTGGATTATGATCGAATTTTACAAGTGGAAGTCCGCCACCATTGTCAACCTGTGCGGATAACATGAAACGAATCTGTTTGCCGGCTGCTTCTGGGTCCAAATGGATAACACCTTGGATATCCTGAACAGTATCACGGTAACCGTAACCATTTCTTTCACCACAGTAAGTAAAGGAAGCTGCTCTTGACCAGATAAATGTCATAAAGCACTGATAAGCATTCCAGGTATTGATCATATTGTTAAATGCACTGTCTGGTGTTGTAACTTTAAAGTTATCTAATTTTGCATGCCAATGTTTCTTTAACTCAGCCAATTCTCTATCCACTTGAGATACATCTTCATAATTAGCTAAGATGGCATCTGCCTCTTCTTCATTTTTCATACCAAGAACATAAACGATTGTTTTTGTTTCTCCTGGTTTAATTGTCATGGAAGAATGAAGTGCTCCACATCCATTGGAGTTGTAGTTTAATACGTTGTTACATTCACCATTTTCTACTGCAACAGGGTTGCCATAGGAATGATAATTGCCGATAAATGCCTGCTTATCGCCATTATATGATTTAACTGGTTCTCCTGCCTGTCCCAAAAAACGATATTTTGTTTCACTTCCGTTCATACCATTCTTGCAGTTTTCATTAATACTTTGAAGAATCTTATTTCCTTTAAAATAAGTTCTTGTGATAAATAACGTATATTGTAAGTTTACCTGATCCTGATTGTAATTGTTTTCATTGGTAAATTCAGCATAACTGAAAGCAGAAATTTTACGTTCTTTATCTGTAGTATTTGTTAATTTTAATCTCCATACTTCATATGTTTTATCAAGTGGCACATAATACAATGCTTCTGAATCAATTCCTGCGTAAGAAGCAAGCATATTAGTATACGCTGTACCATGGTGACATTCACTTTTATATGTATCTAAATCTTTTCCTACTGGCTGCCAAGATGCTGACCAGTAATCCTTTGTTTCATCGTCTCGAATATAAATATATCTTCCTGGCTTATCGTCTGCGTTAAAACGATAACGTAAAATTCTTCCGTTTGCCCCACTCTTTTCAAAGCTATATCCACCTGCATTATTGGAAATAATTGCACCATATGCTGGAGAACCTAAGTAGTTTGCCCAAGGTGCTGGTGTATTAGGTTTTGTGATTACATATTCTCTATTTGCTTCATCAAAATAACCGTAATTCATTCCTCTTCTCCCTTTCCTTCTGCTTTTCTTTTTATAAGGTGATTACAATTTTACACGGAAATGAATGAGATATCAATGTGTTATTTTGACTATGTTTTGTGGTATATGAATACTTGTAGAGAAATCTACTGAAATATTAAGAATTGAAAGAAATTTTATCTTTTGTACTAAAAGCTATATCCTTTATTGCATGTTACAGTATCAAATTTAAGAAATCTAATATGTTACTATTTTTATATGTATCTGCTTCAGGGACATATATTATTTGTTTGTTCTTAATTATAGGAATTGAACGTTTTTCAGTTAGCTCACAATCATTTGAAATCACTGTTTTCTTTTTCTGCTCATTCAAAATATTTATAGCATGCTGATACGAGTTACCATTACTATTTAGTTTGTCATATATTCCTTCATCTCCTTTATAATCTTCAATTGATTTATATTTATAGGTATCAATAATAAACTGACTTGTGTCTTGATTATTGTATTTTGAAGAATGCAGGCATGCAAAATATTCAAAATCATAATTATTTACTATTAAGATATATGGTATTCTTCCATGCCTGTTTTTTTCTATACAATATTCTAGCAGGGTTTTGAAATTCTTCTTCTCGCCCCCATTTTCTCTTGCAAGGTCATAATCCAACAAAATAACTTTTGCTAAATATCCTAGATCAGATTCCTTTTTGATCTGTCTTAGAAAGTTAAGATATCCTCCACCTCTCACATTTACTTCCTTATACGATATTTTAAGGTTCTCCTTCATTCGAAGACTTTTAAAATAATTCACTTCAGTATTCCCTTCTGCCAGCAGTTGTATTTTAATCTTTATCTGGGGTTCTCTAGCCATCAATTGTACCTCCCAACAAGCCACTTAAATATAATTCATATATGTTTGTTCGATCATATCGGAAATCCTTGTATTCTGCTAATGAATATAGATTGGTTGACATATCTTCCTTGTTTCTTGTGGTAATCCATAACTGCTGCTTCATAAAATTGATGGTATTCATATGCAACACATTATGTGTTGAAAAGACAAACTGCCCCTTGTGCTCTGAACCATGAATCAATGTTACAACTCGCTCAGATAATAACGGATTTAACACTTTGTCCATTTCATCTGCAAATACCGTACAGTCATCATAAATAACTCTCCATATGTCAATAGACCATGCAAAAAAATCCCTTATTCCAGAGGATTCTTTTGACATCCTAGTTCGATATTCTTTTCCATTTTCAGACCTTCGGATTACAATTGAATCTTTGAACGGTTCTTCTTCGTCTATTTTCAGCTTAATGATTGATGGATCAACTAATTGAAAAATCTCTATAAATCTTTCATCCTGTAAAATCTCCAAGTCTTCTTCTTGCTTTTGGATTTCGAGGAATTTTGCATAAGAAATATTGGACGGTGAATGAACAATAAGTTTATTTCTCATCCAATCACAAAATGGTTTTACTACTTCAACATCTAATAGTTCAAGTTTTAAAATAAATAACCTATTTGAATTCTGCACAGCATCAGACTTTATTTTCTGTTCATCAATAAGTCTTGCATCCATTTCCCATTCAAATTTAATTTCTATCTTTTTCCCTACATCCTTGAAATCAGACCTGTAAATAGAAAATACATTCATTTTTTTACTCTCACTAATTCCTACATCTAACCGTTCTTCTTTAATACTAGTACCATCAAGTATTAACGTATAATCGTATATTATTCTTTCTAAACAAACCGATACTCGAAACTCTTGTGTTGATTTTTTCTTGGCATCATCATAATGAAGCAAACTTCTCATCGTTTTAATTTCTTCTGCAGAATTAAACAGGAATTTCAAAAAATCAAGACTTTGAATAAAATTTGTTTTTCCTCCTCCATTTTCCCCTACAATAACAGCAGATTTTAAACCACGTATTCCTGATTCAGATGTAATTACATTATTCTCAAACCGCTTCATCTTTCTTCCTGGAATCAATGAAAAAGTACATTCTTCTTTAATACTTTTAAAATTCTTCACACTATAACTTAACAGCATATTAGTACCTCCCACAACATTTTAACACATTTCAGAATCAATTCAATCGTTTTTCCGTTTATATGTATCTATTATATTAGTAATATGCCCAAATATTCTACTTTTCAATACACTTACATCGATTTTTCGTTTTAAAAAACAACCTGTCCCACCAACAGTGACACAGGTTGCATTTCACAATATATCTCTTATCTGCTTCTCCTAATAATATCCTTAAGCTCTTCCACAGAAAAATGATAATTCTCATTACAGAAATGACAATTCACCTCAATTGGCTTACCATCATCAATCATTTCCTGAATATCCTTCTTGCCAATACTTACAATCGCCTTTTCCACTCTTTCTTTGCTGCAGTTACAGTGGAATCTTGTTTCCGTCTTCTCCATAATCTCAACACCGAACTCACCAAGCACTTCTTCCAGAATCATTTCCGGCGTCATATCCTTGTCAAGTAACGCTGTAATAGAAGTAATGGAGTTAATCTTTGCTTCTAACTTATCAATCACTTCATCGTCAGCAAATGGCATTAACTGAATAATAAATCCACCTGCACGTCTTACAGTGTTCTCCTTATTCATTAACACACCAAGTGCCACAGCAGAAGGAACCTGCTCACTTTCCGCAAAATAATTAGTTAAATCCTCAGCGATTTCACCAGATACTAAATGTGTCTGTCCCACATAAGGCTCTTTTAATCCCATGTCCTTAATAACACTTAACACACCTAAATCTAGTGCTTTACCAACATCCAATTTACCTTTTTCGCTTGGTGGAAGCATCACTTCTGGATTGTTTACATAACCTTTTACATTTCCGTGGGAATCGGCTGTTACAGTTAAGCCTTGAATTGGTCCACTACATTTAATTTGAAGAGTTAATAAATCCTTATCTCCTTTTTGCATGGCACCCATCATAGCACCACCTGTTAACAAACGACCTAATGCTGCTGTTGCGATTGGACTTGTATTGTGTGCCTGTCTCGCGAATTCTACCATTTCTTTTGTTGTTGCTGCAAATGCACGAATCTGATTATTTGCTGCTGTTGCTCTTACAATATAATCTCCCATTGTTATTCACCTTTCTAGACGTATAATTTATTTTCCTGCCATTGTTCCTTTGCAATGATATATACTCGTTCACTATCCTCTTTTGGCGATTCCTTTGTAAATGCATCATATGCCGCTACAAATTTCATACCCGCCTTTTCAAGAAGTTCTTTAATCTTCTCGATGGAATAAGCTCGCTGTAAATGTGTCTCCTGGAAACGGTGGTACACATCTTCTTCTTTATCTTTAATAAAAAGAGTTAACTGATATTCATTAATCTCTTCCTCTTCATAATAGTAGTTTTCCCAAATAAAACTGCTTTCCTCACGAGCTTCTGCAATGGTATTCTCACCTAATATTTTCTCATACTTATATTTTGTATTTAGATCAAAAATGAATACGCCATCTTTCTCTAAATAATTATTTACCAGCCGGAATACTTCTACTAATTCGTCTTCTTCCAGAATGTAGTTCATGCTGTCGCAAATGCTTACTGCTGCTTTTATTGTGCCGAAGAGTTCAAATTCTCTCATATCCTGTAGCAAATATAAAACAGAATCGTCTTCGTTCTTTTCCATTGCGATAGAAAGCATCTCTTCTGCATTGTCAATTCCTATCATGTCGAATCCAGAATGTGCAAGAATCTCAGTTACATTTCCCGTACCGCATCCAAGGTCGGCAACAAGACCATCTTCTACACCATATTCTTTTAATAAGCCTATTAGGTACTTGCACCATTCTTCATAGGGTATGTTGTCCATAAATAAATCATAAACTTCCGCAAATCCTGTATATGCTTCCATGAAAATCCTCTTTTCTGTTTTGAATTCCATATTTATACGGTTTACAATAAGCTGATACGCATATTGTAACTGTTTTTGTTGTATTCTAACATAACCAGTTTAATTTGTCGAATAATTAATACAAATTCACTTCTAACAAAATAGCACTTCACATAAACTATAAAAAAAATGTGGATGGTTCTTTATGTTATTTCCTTCTCCTCTTCGATTTGGTGATACCGTTGGTCTAATCGCTCCAAGCTCCCCTCTAGGAAAAGAACGATTGCTTCAATGCGTTAATACAGTTTCTGCCCTTGGTTACCAGCCAGTTCTTGGTAAAAGTGCAACCCAAAACATTCATGGGTATCTTGCGGGCTGTGATGAAACTCGCGCCGAAGACATCAATCATATGTTTGCCGACGATTCTATCAATGCTATTTTCTGCCTTCGTGGCGGTTATGGCAGTACACGCATTATGGACTTATTGAATTATTCTTTAATTCGTCAGAATCCTAAGATTTTTATGGGATATAGCGATATCACTACTTTTCATTTAGCGTTTTACTCTCTTTGTCAGCTTGTTACCTATCATGGTCCTATGGTTTCTTCTAACATGGTAGATGATTTTGACTATTACACACAGTCAAGCATGGAACGCACGCTTCAGATGCCCCCATTTCAAGTGTTTCACAATCCAGAAGGCTGTTACTATAAAACCATAGTTCCTGGTATTGCGAAGGGTAGAATCATCGGCGGCTGCCTATCTCTTATAAGTCCTTGCATTGGAACAATATATGAACCTAATTTTAATAATACTATTTTATTTTTAGAAGATATCGATGAGACTATTCCAAGATGTGACAAACTCTTTCATCACTTAAAAAATGCAAATGTTTTCTCACAAGTAAATGGTGTATTACTTGGCAACTTTAAAAATTGTAATAATCCAAATGATCCTAGTTATACAATGTTTGATTATATCAGGGACTTTTTTAGGGGGTATGACAAACCAGTTTTATGGGGGATTCAATCGGGACATGAAAAACCGATGGGAACAATTCCTTTTGGAATGGTATGTACGATGAATACCTATACGAGTCGAGTTGTGTTTGAAAGACATGGATAAATCATTGCTGTGTTGTCGGCATATTCTACTAATTTTTCTAATAAATAAATAATTTTTAAGATTTCATAAGAAGTTGTAAGATATTTGGTTATAGTGTTCTAAACATAAAAGAAGTTGTGCACTTTTCCCCTGGTGCACAACCTTTATAAAAAATACTCCCTTAAATCAAATCCTCATCAAATGATTGTATTATAATAATACACCCATTCTTACTTTAAAATTGAAAAGTGTAAGAAATGCAAACTTTGATGTAAGAATTTAAACTTTTTCTAATACATATACAAAATGTAATTTTTTCACTATATTATTAAGTGTATTCCCTAATTTATTCCTTATCTACTTTTTAACGATTTAATATACTTTTTATTCTATATTGACGCATTTCTATCTATAATAAAGCCCGAAAACATGCACACTTTGTACTTTTATCACGCATTATTTTATGATAAAATAATGAAGAAGCAGAAGACTATATATTTAAACAGAAAGGTATGACGTGATGATAAGAGGCAGCAAAGAATTAATACGAAGTATTAACTGTACGAATGTTTTAGAAGAGATAATCAATTCTGATCCAATTTCAAGAGCCTATCTTGCCAAAAAGTTAGGTTTAACTAAAGCTACGATATCAAGTATCGTACAGGAGTTATTGAATCGGAAGCTGGTTTTAGAAATCGGAAGTGATGAAACAAAGTTTGGTCGTAAACCTATTCTTTTATCATTTAACCAGAAAGCTGGATATGCAATTAGTATTGATTTTGGGGATACTATCATTTCCGCAGCACTAACAGATTTAAAAGGAGAAGCAGCACAGTACAAAAGTATTCAAACACCCGATGAACCACAAAAAATATTAGAAAGCCTGGTTGACTTAATCCAATCCATGGAACAATTAACCGCTACTTCTATCTATGGAATCGTCGGTATCACAATTGGTATTCATGGGGTTGTTCATCGAAAAAAAATCACTTATGAAAAACATGTTTCATCAAATACAGATATTTCAAATATTGATTTAATAAACGAATTAGAGCAACTATATCACATTCCTGTATTTATCGAGAATGAAGCAAATTTATCTGCAATAGGTGAATACACTTTCAAATCTACATATGAAAATATCGCAAATCTGAATATACATAATTCTATATCTCTAGGTATGGTTTTACACAACACTCTTTACACTGGAAACAATGGCTATGCTGGCTCAATTGGTCACATGATCGTCGTTCCAGATGGACGTACATGTTCTTGTGGTAATCACGGTTGTTTAGAGCAGTATCTTTCCATTCCAAGTCTACTAAAAGATTTTTCCGATAAGATACATGTTCCAGATGCTAAACTAGCAGATCTTTATCAGGCCTACGAAGACAAAGAACCAGCCGCTATTGAGGTAATGGAACAGTTTGTTAAATATACAGCTATTTGCATTAATAACGTTATTAATGTTTATAATCCAGATTATCTAGTTATCAACTGCGCATTAACAGAGCATTTTCCTAGTCTATTTGAAAAAATTCAAGATGTTCTTACTTGTAGTTTAGGCTCTAACAAAAAAGTTGTTGTATCAAAATTAAACAATTCTGTACTATATGGTGGGATTTGCGTTGCTGTAAGAGAATTTCTACATATCAATGACTTTATTCAAGTTGAAGAGAATTCTTCTTACTCTGTGTAAGAATCACTAACCAAAACCTCGTATTATCGCTCAATGCGATAATACGAGGTTTTTTGTATATTCCCTTCAAGACTGGGTATACTCTCGATATGAGAACTAGGAAAGAGGGAGTGTACACGTGCCTAAAGAAAAAAAAGAGAAACCAAAAATCTTGAATATGGAAGATGTAAAACAACTGCCCATGAAAGAGCAGATGAAATATGAAATTGCAGAAGAAATCGGTGTTGTCGATAAAGTTTTTAAAACCGGCTGGCGTTCCTTATCCGCCAAGGAAAGCGGTCGTATTGGCGGAATTCTAGCAAGCCGTAGTAAAAATAAACAAGCTCCAAAGTAAACTTTCAAATAGAAAAGTGAATTCAAAACATGCAAAATGATTTGAATTCACTTTTTGTTATTTCAGCATTAAATTGAGAACTTTTGAATAGCTTTTTGCAACAGAGATGCATCCTTAGCCATACTGTCAGCTGAACTTGACAATTTCTCCATCTCTACAGTCTGGCTCTGTGTAGTTGCATTAATCTCTTCGGATGATGCAGCTGATTCTTCCGAAACAGCTGAGATATCTTCAATAGAAGCAAGTGTATCTGTCTTTTCCTTCTCGATTGCTTCTACCTGCTCCTTAATCTTACTCATATGCTGAACCAATGTATTCACGTTTGCTTTGATACTTGCAAATGCATCAATAGTATTCACCAATGCCTCTTCTTGTGATGATATTATTTGCTCAGCAGTCCTTGCTGAATTAGCAGTTTCCTTCGTCTCTTCTTGAATGGAATTCACCACTTCACCAATCTGATTCACTGCTTCCATTGATTTTGCTGCTAATTTACGAATTTCTTCTGCTACAACTGAAAATCCCTTTCCTGCATCGCCAGCCCTTGCTGCCTCAATTGAAGCATTAAGAGATAACAAATCTGTCTGTTCTGATATATCGGTAATAACCTGCATTATCTCTTCAATCGATGCGGATTTTTTCTCCAGTCTCTCAATTCCGTTTGTAATTACGCTGGTTGCTTTAATTGTAGCCCTCGCCTTTTCATTTAAGTCATTTACTACTTCAATGCCGTTGCCTACTTTAGTTTTTGTTTTCTCAAAGATTTCATCAATATCTCTTGTTCGGATTACTACATCATTAATCCTTTCCGATAGTTGATTCATCTGTTGTACACACTGATCTGCATCACTAACCTGCTTTGTTGAGCCGATTGCCATCTCATTTACTGCAATGGAAATGTCCTTGGATGAATTAAGCATACTATCCGATGTTTTAGAAAGATAATTAGCTGAATCCAATACATTCGCACTAACTGTTGACACCTCACCAATCAACTCCTGCATATTCTCTAGCATTTGAGAAAGCCGTACGGATAAAATTTTAAATTCATCATTCCTCTTGGTGTTAAATCTTGCTGTCAAATCTCCTTCAGATGCTTGATTAATAGTCTTTAGCATTTTCTTAATGGTACGTCCAATACCACTTGATATATATCCTCCAATTAGAATTGCAACACCTGCGGCGATTAAAGTTAATATTAGCGTTGCCTGCCCGATTGATTTAGCATTAGATGTCATAACTTCCCTAGGGATCAGATTACATAACATTACTCCTGTTTTTTGAACTTTGTGATAAAGGAACAAATATTTCTTTCCATTAATTCTTTCATAAGAACATCCTGTTTCTTCCTTCCCCGAAGCTGCTTTTTTATAACAATCCAATCCAGTAAAAATATTCTTGCCATCCTTCACTTTAGTCTTAGTGGAATAAATCTCACGTCCATCACTGGATACTAAAGCTGTATAGCTGCCATCCATATACATATCATCTAATAAAGATGTGATAAATTTTATATCAATATCTGCAAATACGAATGTTTTTCCTTTTGAACTCTTACGAATGTATGCTAATCCATAGCCATCCTTTTTTAGTCCCATTACATCATCGGCAAATGTATGGTATCCTAGCCACACATCATGAAAATGTTCATCTTCGAAGAATTTCTTTCCTTCCTCCGTATTCAAGTACTGATCAAAATATGTATTGTCCATCTTGACACTGATATTCGTAACCGGGTTACGATCCTTGCCAATCATTACAATCGACTTTAGTGCATCTACTGTGACACCTGAATTAATTAAGTCCACCTTAACAGAACGATAAGCCGCATTCTTCTCGATATCGCTTACATGCATATTTGTAAAATATGTATTGTAATCAGAAGTTGAAACAACTCTGATTACATGTTGTGTAATATCTTTTGTAACCATACTCATATAGTTGCTATTCGCTTTCATGGTGTCATTTGCTGTCTGCTCATATTGACGTATCATTGTCCTAGAAACCTGATTGTAGGAAAAACTTCCAAGGGCAACGATAAATACAACTGGAATCAAATACGATATAATAAGTTTTGAGCGTAAACTTCTTATTCTGCAATTATTCTCAGGTGCTATGTTTGTCATTTTCGGCATCTTATTTTTTGCTGCATTCTTTTTCATAGAAACCACCCTCTCGTTTAATCATCATCTTATTGTACCATATTTGGAAATAACTTTCACCCCTTTGGGATATTATTTATTTTATATTTTTATCACTTTTCTTAAGTGAAAAGAATATAAGTATTTGCTCCTAACTTTTTTCCCTAAAGATTTACTTAACGCCAATGCATAATATTCAATCTGAGGTGAGTATTTCTGTACAAACTCCTCTTCACCACCACAAGGAATGTAGTCTGTTTTATAATCAACCAATACAATCTCCTCTTCTATTTCATAATAAGCATCAATAATTCCTTGTATTAGCACTAATTCATCGCTATTGCTTTCAATAGGAAGGGTATTAGCTGGAACTCCCATAACAAACTGCTTTTCTCTGAAAAGATGCTTGTTTACAGCAGCAACTTTCATCTGACTGGCTAATTCTGTATCAAAAAATGCCTCTATTTTAGAAAGATCCAAGCTATCTTTTTGAACTGTGGTAATCAGATTTTTCTCAACAAGCCTGTCTAACTCTTTCTCCACATCTTCTTTTTTCTCAATAAACTCAAACTGCAATTCCTGCATTACTTTATGGTACAGGATACCTCTTGCTGTTGGTGTTTCTTCCACTTCACCCTGCATAAAATTTGGTATGATAGGAATGCTTTTCTTTTCCTCACTGTCTTCTGATTCGGTACTCTTTTCCTCTAGTATAAAAGCTTTTGCATCTTCATCCTGTCCAAATTTGCTTTTTAACTCAGAAACAGAAAATTTCGCTGGTATCTCCTGCTCCAAGCCAAATGGATATACAAATGATAAGTGTTTCTGAATCTGCGTTCTGATTTTCTCATCGTATACCTGCTTGGCGTCCCACTCGACTAAAGCTTGTTTGTCGAACTGATATTCCACCGCTTTTTCTGCTTCTGATAGAATAAACTGATGCCAGCTTCGTTTGGTTATTTCAGTTGGCAAAGAATTAGGATAAAATAGGCATCTGCCGACCCAGCCAAAATAGGACGCAGCCGATGATAAATCCAAATAACTCACCTGCTCACTCTGCCTATCCTTAGATTTTTCCCATTTCATCAAAGTATCTTCTAATTTCTTAACAAAACCGGTTAAAATGAGTTTTTCCTTTGCACGAGTCAATGCAACGTATAAAACACGCAGTTCTTCCCCTAAACTTTCTAATGCAATTTTCTTCTGAATCGCACGTTTTCGTAAGGTGGGTTTCTTTAAGCGAATATCTACATCAATAAAATCAGCGCCCAATCCCAAGTCTTCGTGCACAATCAGCTTGCTTCTTGCGTCCTGAAGATTAAACTGTTTCCCCATTCCAGATACAAATACAACAGGGAATTCAAGTCCCTTGCTTTTATGAATACTCATGATGCGAACCGCATCCATTCCATCGTCGGATAAAAATGCTTCACCAAAATCAATATTGTATTTGTGAAGACGTTCAATATAACGATTAAACTGAAACAGTCCTTTGTAACTTGTTGCTTCAAAATCCTGTGCCTTCTGGAGCAGCATATCCAGATTTGCCATCCTCTGTTCACCTGCTGGCATAACGGACACATATTCATAGTAACCTGTATCTTTAAGGATATGTTCAATCATCTGCTGAATGGACGTATACGGAAGCATTCTGCGGTACTGCTCTATCTTTTGAAAAAATATCTGAATCTTACTTTTCAGTACATCATCTTCTCCATTTTCCATGTAAGAAATCACAGCATCATAAAAGTCATCTGTCTTATCTTTAGCACGAATCTTTCCCATTTCCTCTGAACTTAAATCAAACATCGGTGAATGAAGCACTGCTGCAAGTGGTATATCCTGCTTTGGATTGTCTATTACATGAAGCATATTTAACACTGTTTTTACCTCAATTGCGGAGAAATAACCGCTTTGGGTATCTGAAACGGCAGGAATCCCTTCCCCAGTAAGCACCGTAACGAAATCCTCTGACCATCCAGAAACGGTACGAAGCAAAATGACAATGTCACTGTATCGTACTGGCCTATATTCTTGTAAATCACCATCAAATACCTTGAATCCTTCATCCATCATAGATTGAATCCGTTCTGCTACTGCCCTGGCTTCCAACTCTCTCTGGCTCTCTTCCACTGTCTCATCTAGTTCTTCGGTTTCTATTTCTTCTTCATCCGTAATAAAAATGACTTCTGTACTCTTTGCATAATTTTCTTCCGCCTCTGGATAGTTTGCTCCTAAGTATAACGCTGCATCCTCATCATACTCCACTTTACCTAGCTTATCCTGCATAATCTGACGGAAAATAAAGTTTGTAAAATCTAATACCACGCCTCGGCTTCTAAAATTCTTACGAAGATCGATTCTCTGATAAGGGCTGTCTCCCTCTTTCCAAGGCTGATAGGTCTTTAATTTTTCCATAAAAAGCTCAGGTCTTGCAAGACGGAATTCGTAGATACTCTGTTTCACATCCCCTACCATAAAGACATTTGGTTTACCAAAACGGATTTTCGAAACACTGGTTAACAAAAGTTCCTGAACATTATTACTGTCCTGATACTCATCAATCATAATTTCTTCATAATACTGGCTTAATTCATTTGCCACCTCAGAATATGTGATGTTTTCTCCATCATGATTTGATATCAATATGTTTAGGGCATAATGTTCCAAGTCATTAAAGTCCATCACCTTCTTTTCCATCTTCTTTTCTTGAAAACGGTCGTAAAAGTTCATTGCAAGGTCAAGAAGTACACACATATCTTCTTTCGTATTGACTAAATCCTCAAACATTTCCTGGACGCTTTGATAAAAATATTTCTTGCGAATATCATCTACTACACCCTTTACTTCCTTGCGGATTGCTTTTACTTCTTCTTGAAGTTCTTCGTCCACCTCATCCTTTTTGGAGATTCGTTTCAGTTTCTCCCACTCTAAACTCTCAAAAGATTCATAAAGCTCTTGATAGGTTTTCTTCTCTGCGAGACTTTTTAGTATCTGATAATCCGATTCTACTGCGCTGTAATACGCCAGTGGACCACTTGGTTCTTTACAAAGTTCCATTGCATAAGCTGCTTTCTCTGGTAAACTTTCAAGCATACTACAGATGTAATCTACCAAAAACTTCATCCACTCTGTTTTTTCCATAGCTTCCACAGAACTCACATCAAAAGAGTTCTTCTGCTCTTCTAGCCATTCCTTCGGCCAAGGATAACTAATGGAGAAATTATACAGTTGCAAAATGAATTTCTCTATTCCTTCGTCTGTTTTTCCAGTAGAGTATGCTTCAATAAAATGCAAAAACTCTTCGGATTCCTTGTCATATTCTTCTTCCAACAGCTCTGACACCACATCCGCTTTTAAAAGCTGCAGCTCCACTTCATCCACTAACCTGACACTAGGGTCCAGTTCAATTACACTAAAATAGTTTTGTATAATTGATTTACAAAAACTATGAATTGTGGTTATCTGGGCACTGTGCACTAAAGTCATCTGCTTCTGTAAATGCAGATTATCTGGGTTCTCCATAAGTTTTCTCTCTAATGCTTTTTCAATACGTTCCCGCATCTCAGATGCTGCTGCTTTGGTAAACGTCACAATAAGTAAACGGTCAATGTCAATTGGTCTTTTATCATCAATGACCATCTGTATGATACGTTCTACTAAAACAGCCGTCTTTCCTGAGCCTGCTGCGGCAGAAACAAGAATATTACGATCTCTTGAATCAATTACTTTCTGTTGTTCCATCGTCCATTTTACACTTGCCATGAATCTCCTCCCATATCCAGTCCTTATCCATTTTCTTAAGCGTTCGGTACTGATTTCCCGGCAGCTTCTTGTCAAATCCACAGATTCCATCAAACTTACAATAGTCACAGGCAGTCTTTTTTTCTAATTTGTAAGGCTCTGCCTTTGTATTTCCATCCACAATTTCCTTACCAAAGTCCTGAATCTTGCTTCTTGCATACTTGGTAAGTGCATAGAACTGTTCTTCCTTCGCAACAGAAGAATATGCACTAAATGCACCCTTTGCTGTCAGCTCCACAGGAATTACTTTGGACTTTACAGACTTCTCTTCCTCAAAGATATGGTCTAATTTTTTCAGTATTTCCTTGTCCTCATTTACTAGTCCATTTACCTTTAATTCCTTCAAAATATCTTCGCTAATCTCTTCTTTGGAAGGCATACCTGCCTGTCTCTCAATCATTGGGTCATCGATTCGATAATAAAAGATTCCCGCTGGAATTACCTTTTTCGTCGGATGTGCTTCTTTGGTTATCTCCATAGTTGCTTCTAGGTAAACTACAAGCTGTAACTGTAATCCATAATATACTTTTTGTAGATCAAAGCCCATGGCACCGGATTTATAATCCATAATTTTTACGTATACATTGTCTTCGTCTTCGCATGTATCTACACGATCGATTCGGCCACGTAATCGCATGGTAAACTCATCATCTAATGGCATAGTTGCTGCCTCACGATTATCAATCGGTGCAAAAGAAACTTCATAACCTGCTGGTTCAAAGTCACCTTGGGCAATCTGCTTACACAACGCCCATACGGTACGTGATGTCATACGCTCCAGACGAGTTACTAAATATTCATTTCGCTTTGTACTGAAGATAGCATCATTTCCACGCTCTTCTACCGCCTGGATCACTGCTTCCTTTACAAATAATTCTCTTTGTCCTTCCATATCATCTTCACTGAGCTGATGCCAGGTAAACCCATTCTTTTTAATTTCTTTGGAGAAATTCTCAATCGCAGCATGGAATAAATCTCCGATATCAGGAATTGCCACTTGAAACTGCTGCCGCTCCCTAAGTGCCAGTCCATAAGCCATAAAATGTGCAAAAGCACAGGATGCATACTGTTCTAGCCTTGTTACACTATTTTCCAGTTCTTCTCCATAAAGAGCCTTAACAACAGCCTTAGAAAGCCCCTTTTCATCATTCTGATAATAAACACCTTCAAAGAGATGCATCAATTTTTCTCTTCCGCTTTCTGTAGACCAGTAATAACTCATAAGCTCTTTCCATACGTCGTCCTGCTCTTCTTTTGGAAAATCCCGAAGGCCATTTAGCAGGTAACTGAGTCCTTTGTCCCCATCTAATACATAGCTGGTTTCCTTCTTTAAACTTCCTTCTTCTTGCACTTTCAGGTTTGGATAGAGTTTTTTCATTTTCCCTATTAGATAAGATGGTTTCTTCACCTTCCCATCCGCACCTACATTACAATAGGTCAGATACAGTTTTTTGCTTGGCTTTGTCATATTCAGATACAGATAAAACTGTTCCGTATACGCATTTTCCCTCTTGGTTGGTGCAAGTTCTAGGTTCGCCTTTCCAAAGGCTTCTCTATCCATATCCGATAAAAGCCCGCCGCCATCTCCCATTTTAGGAATAACACCATCGTTCACTCCGATAAAGAATAGTGCTTTAATATCTTTTAAACGCGTTCTTTCGATATCACCAATTACAATCTGGTCAACACCTGGCGGAATTAAGCCCACCTTAATCTCCGAATATCCTGTATCAAGAAGTTCTTCGTATTCTTTTAAAGTAACCTTTTCGTCACCAAGCAGTTCTACCATTTTATCAAACAATTCCATAATAATGCGGTAAATCTGCTGAAATTCCTTGACCAGCAATGGTTTATCCTCTTCTTCAAACTGACCGCAGTAATTCTCTAACTTCCAGTAAATTTCCTGGCTCACAATAAACTCATACAAAGCCTTTGTATAAGCAAGTACGGTATTTCCTTCTTTAACTGCCTTCTCAAACACCAATATTGGTTCCATCATCTTGCCACGAATGTTATTGAGCTGTTCATAGTCGAATCCAGTCTCTCGCTTGCTTCTGTTTCGAAAGGTCTTTTTCCACGAACTGATTCCGCGAGTACCATGTGCGATACAATAATTCTCTAACACATCAATTTCTGACTCTGCAAAATCCAATAAACCCGTTCTTAGGTAACGAAATACACTCTCATAAGCAAAATTAGTGGTAAACATAGCAAGCAAAGCTCGGAGAAGTTCAATAAAAGGATTGGAACGAATGTCTTTTTTGTGATCTAAGAAAAATGTGAAGCCAGCCTTATGAAATTCTCGCTCAATCATATTAGCATACGTCTCAACATCGCCTGTAACAACCGCAATATCACGATAACGGTATCCCTCATCTCGAATTAACCGGTTAATCTTGCTTATGGTATAAATGATTTCCCCTTTCGGATTGGAGGCTGACATAATCTGAATGTCATCCTGTTCCTCTTTAAAACGCTGATAAGGGAAACGGAATAAGTTGTGTTCCAAGGCAGCAAGAGCCTTACTTTCTCGAAAACGATACGGAACCTGCTTTTCTTTTCCCGCATACCAAGGCTCTAGTATTTCAGTCTGGGTATCTCTTGCAATCTGATAAAGCTTATCAATGGTCTGCTTACTAAGATGAAATAGCTGGAACTGTTCCGTCTTCTTGCTCATAACCTCCCGACGATCAAGTGTTACAGTTACATACACATTTGGACAAAGAACCATTAACTTTTCTAATACCTTATACTGATTTGGTGTAAATCCCGTAAAGCCATCAAAACAAATGGTACTGTTACGTATTATTTTAGACTGCTCAATACTATCGCATAAGGCTTCTAGCACCTCTTCTGCTGTAATATATTTGTTCTCTAATAGTTCCCGAAAACGCCTATACACAAGCAAGGTATCTTCTAATTTAGCATGTAATAATGGCTTTTTCTCTGTTAGTTCTACCATTTTTTCTAAGTCACCAAGACCTATACTATACTGCATAAACTCAGACAACAGAGATTTCACTTCCGCAACAAATCCTGGCTTTTTTGTATCTCCCTTAAATATCTTTAAGTACTCTTTTTTCTCTTCTAGTGCTTTTCGCACAAGCATACTTTTTCCTGTTTCCTCTAAGACCACCATATCTTGTTTACCAATCTCTTCAAAGATACGATAGGACAAACGTAAGAAACTTAATATGTCTATGTTCATAATTCCGTGGTTTGGATGCATGGAAACCAGTTCTTTCTGGGTCTGAAGCGTAAACTGCTCTGGAACAATGATAATAAAATTCTGTTCTGGATACTTTATGGCATCCTTAATTATTTTGCTGTAAAGTTCATAGGACTTGCCTTCTCCCGAACTTCCAAGCACGACCTGTAATGGCATACTTACCTCCTTAAATCGTATTTGATAGTCATATTTTTCATTTTTTTATCATACTATTGTATTAATCATAATTATTACTAAATGCGAAAGATAACAAACCGTTGTTTCGCACTATATCATTTAGTATTTTGGAGGTTCTCATGTCAAAAACTAGAATTGTTGTTATCCAAATGAAAGAAATTGTTTATACTGCAATTTTTGTAGGACTAGGAATTCTGCTTATTTTACTATTAGTCGCCATGTTCCTTCCAAAAGGCAAACATAAGACTTCCGGTCAGGCCGAGTACGTACCTGGCGTTTATACCCATCAGATAACACTAGGGGAATCCTCACTAAATGTTGAAGTTGTTGTAGATAAGAACCATATCAATAATGTATCGATTACCAATTTAAGTGATTCCATCACGACAATGTATCCTATTGTAGCACCTGCCCTAGATGACATCACCAAGCAGCTTTCCAATAATGTAAGTCTTAAAGACCTTGTCATCTCAGAAGATTATAAGTACACAGAAATGCTCTTAATTCAGGGCATTGAAACTGCATTAGATAAAGCTTTGCAAAAATAAAACTTCATACATACTAAATAGTTCTACCGCAAAGCTTTGGCTTCACGATAGAACTTATTTTTTACTCAGATAACCTACATTAACTTAAAGTCATCCCAATATTTATCTACTGCATCGTCTCTGACTGCACGGTAGTATAATCTTGCAATCTCTTGTGGCACTTCCACTGCTGCATCTTCATTCTTTAATTTCACTGTAATGTCATCAGATGATTTATAATTTAAATAACGCTGTTCAGGATTCTCATCTACCCAAGCTCTTGCTTTATCTTCCCAATCCAAAATATCATCTTCCGTCAAACGATCATATTCCGTCATCTGAAACTTAATCTCTTCAATAAAATCTTCAAAATCAAAATTCATATTGTTCCTCCAATGTTTTTAAGTTGTCTAGCCAAATCTGTACACTAGCATCACTAGGCATTCTTAAATCACCTCTTGGTGATAACGCAACACTACCAATCTTTGGACCATCCGGTAAGCAGGAACGCTTAAACTGCTGCGAAAAGAATCTATGATAGAAATTATTCAGCCATTTGTAAATCGTCTTTTTATCATATTTTCCAGCAAACGCTTCTGTTGCCAGATAGAACACCTTTGTAGGCATGTATCCAAAACGCAATATATAATATAAAAAGAAATCGTGCAGCTCGTAAGGACCTACAATATCTTCGGTCTTTTGCGCAATCTCACCATCCTTTGGTGGCAATAATTCTGGACTTACTGGTGTATCAAGTACTTCATAAAGAATATCTGCTAACTTTTTATCTGTTGCACTTTCCGCATAGTATTCAACTAAATAACGTACAAGTGTCTTTGGTACGCCTGCATTTACACCATACATTGACATATGATCTCCATTGTAAGTTGCCCAGCCAAGTGCAAGTTCCGATAAATCTCCTGTTCCAATTACCATACCACCTACCATATTGGCAATGTTCATTAGTACAAGGGTACGCATACGTGCCTGTCCATTTTCATAAGTAACGTCATGTGTTTCTAAGTCATGTCCAATACTTTGTAGATGAGCGGTTACAGATTCATGAATTGGAATCTCTTTCAGCGTAGCACCAAGTATTTTTGTTAATTCAACCGCATTGGTGTAAGTTCTGTCTGTTGTGCCAAAACATGGCATGGTAACACAGATAATATCTTTTCTGTCTAATCCTGCTTTATCAAATGCCAAGGCAGTTACAAGCAATGCTAATGTGGAATCCAATCCACCAGAAATACCGATTACCACACTCTTGCAATGAGTATGCAATAGTCTTTTTCTTAAGCCCATAGCCTGTAACATAAGAATTTCATCACAACGTTCTTGTTTTGCATATTTTGAACTTGGCACAAATGGTGTCTGACGATATGTTCTAGTAAGCTTCACGTCTTCTATTTTTGAAAATGTAAAATCAACAAAAGTAAACTTATCTTTACATTCATCCTCTACTAAATACGTTGATATTCTTCTACGTTCATTACTTATATGCTGTAAATCAATTTCAGCTGTAATCTGTTCATTTTTAAAACGGTCAGATTCTTTTAGAATAGCACCATTTTCTGTAATTATATTGTGCCCAGTATACACTAAATCTGTTGTTGACTCACCATCTCCTGCCGATGCATAAACATAACCACAAACTAAGTTAGCAGAATGACCACTAATTAATTTACGACGGTATTTTTCTTTTCCTGTCGTTTCATCACTCGCAGATAAATTAGCAATGATAGTCGCACCCGCATTAACCTGGTAAGCTGATGGTGGTATCGAAACCCAAACATCCTCACAGATTTCCACTCCAAGAACAAAATCTTTCATATTGGTACATCTGAACAGGATTTGAGTTCCAAATGGAATTGCTTCCTCTTGCCCATCAAGATAGATGTAGTCTGTTATTTTATTTCCTATTGCAAAATGACGTGCCTCGTAAAATTCCGAGTAATTGGGTATATGTGTTTTTGGAACAATACCAATTACTTTGCCGTGAAATAAAATTGCAGCAACATTATATAAAATGCCATCCTTAGTCATTGGTAAACCAACTGCAATTACACTATCACAATCTTTTGTCTCTTTTGCAAGATAAATAAGCTGTGTTTTTGTTTCTTCTAACAAAATATCTTGTAAAAATAAATCTCCACATGTATACGCTGTTATACAAAGTTCAGGGAAAACAATTAATTTTACCCCTTCCTTGTCTTTTTCTTTTACGATTTTTAGAATCTGTTCTGTATTAAATTGGGGGTTTGCGACCTGAACGTCTGACGTTGCGGCACACACTTTTAAGAACCCATGTTTCATAAAGCTCCTACCTTTCTCTTTCAACAATTTACAATTAGATTGTTTTCGTATCAGCTTTATTATATGTATTCTACTGGGAAAATACAAGGTATGGAAAAAATATTATTCATGCGGACAGTTACGTAAAGATTTATCTAGAAACTACCCCCAAAGAGCTCAAATGCCCCAACTGTGGGCTCTCAACAAAAAGAATTCACGATTACAGAACACAGACAATCAAGGACTTACAAATGATATTACAGAAGGCTTTAATAATAAGGTTAAAGTTCTGAAACGTATCTCTTATGGAATACGAAATTTCAAACGTTTCAGAACTCGAATTTTACACTCTTGTAACGAAATAATTACAGACTGGCACGAAGGTTTATTTGTCATGCCAAAAACAGGTGAATTTAGTTCAAACATAAAAACAGCCCTACATCCAGTGATAGAGCATGATTCAAAGAATCATACCCCAACACTTGACATAGAGCCTGAATAACAAAAAAACAGCCTTCCGGCTGCTCTCTCTTTTCATTATACTCTTCTATATCTTCAAAACCACATACAGTACAGATTACATCCGCTCTTAATTCC